>Ga0315281_10003606_pt1 | contig 22651 bp, 17 predicted proteins | sample YL17G07_0_MG_FD_204540 | JGI IMG/M metagenome (GOLD analysis project Ga0315281, IMG submission 204540) | Sediment microbial communities from Yellowstone Lake, YNP, Wyoming, USA - YL17G07_0 | ecosystem: Environmental > Aquatic > Freshwater > Lake > Sediment | place: USA: Wyoming | collected... | reverse complement strand
TTTTCCCGCTGCAACACGGCGGACTACCTGCAAAAATAGCAATACATGGCGCCTTATCTGGAAGCCTGCCTTGAAGACGGCGACACCTCGCTCATCGTTGCCGCCTTGGGCAACCCGCCCGCGCGCGCGGCATGACGCAACTGGCGCGCGATACGGGAATCAGCCGGAAGGGCTTTACAAAGCAGTGTCCGCAGAAGGCAATCAGCGTTAATTGGAGTCCGACCCTCATGTCACCAAGTGCCCAGACTCGGAGTTAGGCAATGCGCTTCTCAAATTCAACGATAACGTCAGGAACCCTCGCCAGGAAAGCGTTCAAAACATCTCCAAGGTTGACGTACTTGGATGAGCTGTCGTCGAAGAATTCACCGTCTCGGATAAGCAAAGGTCTTTGTAGCTCTACTTTTGAATTGCCAGAGGTTAATACCTGGGGACCTTGATCTGTCACGGCAAGGGCTGCGACACCTTTTTGGGTTTTTAGCTTCATCGGGCCACCAAACATCACCTGCGTAAAATTTGGATCAGGCGGCAATATCCCGAATCGGTGAAAGTCGTGTATTCGAATGCGCTCAAGCAGCAGGTAATAGGGCAGCTTCGAAGTAACGTCGGATTCAAACGCCTTCCGATTTAACTTGGGATCAGGATTCTGTAAATTCTTTACCTCTTGCTTCTCGGCAGCCTCTAGCATGAGTTCTGTGATCGCGCGACATGAATAGACCGCCCCTATCAGAATGCGGTAGCTAACCTTTGGGTCCTTTTCATTTCCAGCGAGCGCGAAGAAAAGCTGCGCCCGTTCTAAGTGCTCGCGGATACCGCGCAACCTTGGGCTGCCAAACGGCATAACTCCACCGTTCGAACACTGCATATTGGAGCCTCGCGATGTTTTAGCTTCAGACACCATCTACCGATTCCCGCTTCAATACACTCGTTCCTTCGGTAAAAATGTCTCCACGGTTAACGGCTTCAATCGCACCGGCTTGAAGTCAAGCTTGCGACCCTCCTTGGAATACAAGGTGTGTTTGAGCCATTTCTGGTCGTCGCGTTTGGGGAAGTCGACGCGCGAGTGGGCGCCGCGGCTTTCTTCGCGCGCGAGTGCGGAGCACACGGTGGCGAGTGCGACGTCGATCAGGTTTTCCAGCTCCAGCGCTTCGATGCGCGCGGTGTTGAAAATTTTACTGTGGTCTTGCAAGCGCACGTCTTGCAGGCGGCGCTCGATGGCGGCGACTTTGTCGGCGCCTTGTTGCAACACCTCTTTCACGCGGAACACGCCGCAGTGGTCTTCCATCGCCTTGGTCAATTCGTTGCGCAGGCCGTCTACCGATTCGCCGTCGCCCGCCTGCTCCCAGCGCGTCAGGCGGCTCATCGCGCGCTCGACGCTGTCCGGTTTCATCAGGCGGTGATACTTGTGTTCTTGCAGAAACTCGATCATGTGATTCGCGGCGGCGCGGCCGAACACAATAATGTCAAGCAGCGAGTTTCCGCCCAGGCGGTTCGCGCCGTGCACCGACACGCAAGCGCATTCGCCCGCCGCGTATAAACCGGGAATCGCTTCTTCCGGGCCGTGCGCGACCGGCACCACTACCTGGCCGTTGCGGTTGGTCGGGATGCCGCCCATGGTGTAGTGCGCGGTGGGGAACACCGGGATCGGACTGTCGATCGGGTCGAGATGTGAAAACGTCAAGCACAGGTCCCGGATCCCGGGCAGGCGCTTCTTGATCAGGTCGGCGCCGAGGTGGTCCATCTTCAGCAGGATGTGATCTTTGTTCGGGCCGCAGCCGCGTCCCTCGCGAATTTCAATCGCAATGGAGCGGCTGACCACGTCGCGGCTGGCCAAGTCTTTCGCCTTGGGCGCGTACTTTTCCATGAAGCGTTCGCCCAGGCCGTTGATCAGGTAGCCGCCTTCGCCGCGCGTGCCTTCCGAGATCAGCATGCCCTTGCCCGCGATGCCGGTCGGGTGGAATTGAAAGAACTCCATGTCTTGCAGCGGAATGCCGGCGCGCAACGCCATCGCCATGCCGTCGCCGGTGTTGATGCGCGCGTTGGTGTTGGTGCGGAAAATCCGCCCCGCGCCGCCGGTGGCGATCAGCGTGGTCTTGGCTTCGATCAGCAGCGGCTCGCCGGTTTCGATGGCCAGCGTCAGCGCGCCGAGGATGTAACCGTCGTCGTCGCGGATTAAATCAATCGCGAAATATTCGTCGAAGAAATGGGTACGCGCCTGAATGTTCTGTTGGTAGAGCGTGTGCAGCAACGCGTGGCCGGTGCGATCCGCCGCCGCGCAGGTGCGCGTGGCCTGATCGCCGCCGAAGTTTTGCGACTGGCCGCCGAACGGACGCTGATAAATCTTGCCGTCGGGCAAGCGCGAAAACGGCAGGCCCGCATGTTCCAGCTCCATGACAATACTTGACGCCGCGCGGCACATGTATTCGATCGCGTCCTGGTCGCCCAGATAATCGCTGCCCTTGACGGTGTCGTACATGTGCCAGTGCCAGTTGTCGGGCGTGACGTTGGCGAGCGCGGCGTTGATGCCGCCTTGCGCCGCAACGGTGTGTGAGCGCGTGGGGAAGACTTTGGACACCACCGCGACATGCAAGTCGGCCTTGGCCAATTGCAACGCGGCGCGCAAGCCGCCGCCGCCGGCGCCGATCACCAAGGTATCGAATTTTCTGCGGGCAATGGTCACGATTGCGGCACCAACAATAAAATTCGGAACGCCCACACCAGCATCGCGAGCAAACTCGCGGCGACGCCGACCAGTAACACAAAACGCGCGGCCGTCGACTGCACGTAATCAATGACAACATCGCGCACCCCGACCCAAGCATGCAGCGCGAGCGCGATGAAAAACAAAATACACGCGACGTTCACCACGGGATGTGCAATCCACGCGCGCCAAGCAGCGTAGGTCAGCGGGCGCTGCGTGAGCCACGCGATCGGCGCGCTGCCGAAACATAGCGCCAGATACACCGCGCTGACGCGCTGCACCACCCAGGCGCGTAGCCCGCTCGCGTCTTGGCCGCTCATCGCAGCAATCCCACAACTAACAACAACGCGAGCGTTTCCGCGCCGAACACGATCCACGCGCCGAGGCGCGCGGCGTCACGCGTCAGACCGATGCGCAGGTCGAGTAGCAGATAGCGAATCCCGGCACACAGGTGATGCAACAGCGCCCACAACACCACCAGCACACTCAGCTTGCCGGGCACGGAATTAAGCATGGAATTCACGGTGGAAAAATCTTGCGCACTGCGCAGCGACAAGTCGAAAAAATAAATTGCCACAGGAATGGAAAGAAACAACAGCACGCCGCTGGCGCGATGCGCGATCGACACCAGCGCGGCGATAGGCATGCGGATGCGCGTGATATCGAGAAACACCGGACGTCTTTTGTGTGTGTTCATGCCTGATCAAGTCTAGTTGAGTAACAGCAACCGTCCAGAAGTTCGTGTTTTAGTTGCGTGGGAATGTTCTATAGTCAGTATCGTTTCTGACCAACCACGAGCGCACTTTAAATCACTATGAAACCTGACTGGAAAAATTTTCTCGGCGCCGCTGGCGCGGTGTTCAACGCCGACGGCACGACCGTCTTGGACTATGGCAACCCGGTACGCGAGCTCAGTGCCACCACCACCGGCAGTATTTTGTGCGACCTCTCGCACTTGGGATTGATCGCCGCGCACGGGGCCGACACGCAAACCTTCCTGCAAAGCCAATTCACCAACGACGCGCGTGAAGTCAACGCGACGCGCAGCCAGCTCAGCGGCTATTGCAGCGCAAAGGGGCGCTTGTTGGCGCTATTTCGCATTTTTCAGCGCGGCGAGCACGTGTATTTACAATTGCCGCAGGAATTGCTTGCGCCCACGCTCAAGCGGCTGCGCATGTTTGTGATGCGCGCCAAAGTCACGCTCGACGACGCGACCGACACATTGGTGCGCATCGGCTTTGCCGGTGAGCACGCCGAACAACAATTGAGCGGCGCTTTAGGTCTGTTGCCACAAGCCGTTAATGAGGTAGTCAGCGCCAACGACATTACCGTGCTGCGGCTGCCTGGCGTGAGTCCGCGCTTTGAACTGGTCGGTGAGCTGCCGCACATTCAGGCACTCTGGCAACAGCTTGCCGCACAGGCGCTGCCAGTCGGCGCCGAGGTGTGGAGCTTGCTGGATATTCTGGCGGGCGTGCCGGAGGTTTTCACATCCAGCGTGGAAGAATTTGTTCCGCAAATGGTGAATCTGACCGCGCTGGGCGGCGTGAACTTTAAGAAGGGCTGTTATCCGGGCCAGGAAATCGTGGCGCGCATGCAGTACCTGGGCACGCTGAAACGGCGCATGTATCTGGCGCGAATCGACTCGCCCGCACCACCCACCGCCGGCACGCCGCTGTATGAAGCGGGCAGCGATGGAACGCAAAGCATAGGCGCCATCGTCAACGCACAGCAGGCGCCGAACGGCGGATGCAACGCACTGGCTGTGGTGGTGATTGCGGCTGCGGAACGCAATGCAGTTCGCCTGGGCAGTGCCGATGGCCCAGCGTTAAAATTTGAGTCGTTGCCGTATCCCTTGGAATGAAAGCAAAGGTGGAATCGCAATGGGGACCGAGGTTGACGAATTCATCAGCAAGCTGCTGGATGACTTAAAAAACAATCGGCTCAAGCTGCCGACGCTGCCGCAAGTCGCGCTCAAGATTAACGACGCGATTGAAAATCCCAAGTCCACCGCGAAAGACGTGATGCGCATTGTCGCCACCGATGCGGCCTTGTCGGCACGCTTGATTCAGGTCGCCAACAGCGCGATGTATCGCACCAATACGCCGGTCGAGGATGTACAAAACGCGATTACGCGCCTGGGCATGAAACAGGTGCGCAATCTGGCGTCGAGTCTGATTATCCGCCAGATGTTTCACACCAAATTCGCCGGGCTGAAAACCCGCCTGGAACGGCTGTGGATGCACAGCGCGCACGTCGCCGCCATCAGTTACGTGCTGGCAAAAAAATGCACCAAGCTCAAGCCGGATGAAGCGATGCTCGGGGGTTTGGTGCACGATATCGGCGAGCTGCCGATCCTGACGTATGCGGAAAAATTTCCCGCCATCGCCGCCAACGAAACCACGCTCGACGACATCGCCACGAAGCTGGGGCCAGTGCTTGGCAAGACGATGCTGCAAACCTGGAAGTTCTCACCCACGCTGGTCAGCATCGCAGGCGAACATGAAAATCTCGGTCGCAACCCCGACGCCCCGATCGACTACACCGACATTGTGCTGGTCGCCAACCTGCACAGTTACATCGGCACGCCACACCCATTGGCCAAACGCAGTTGGGCGGACATCCCGGCGCTGAAAAAGCTCGGGCTCACGCCCGACGACAGCATCAAGACGCTGCAGGAAGCGCGCGAGGACATTGTGGAAATCCAGAAATTACTATCGTGATGCGATAAACCCGCCTGCGGCCCACCAAGCAGGCTCGGGAATAACAGCTATTTTGTCAGGCAGTTGTAGGGTGCGCTGCGCGCACCGGCATCGCTCACGAGTGCGCACGGCGCACCCTACATTTGTCGTTATTTTGCTACTCGAATCGCCGCAGCACATATTTTCCGCCTTCGTTCCAGAAGGCGGTGGTATTGCCCATTTTGTCCACCGCGAGGTTGAGCGATGCATCTTTAGCGGGGACATCGTTCAGCTTGTCGGGCTGAGTCTGCCAAACGCCGTTTGCAAGACGTATCGCAAACATGTCATAAGTCGCGTCACCGCGATCTACACACCATGCGACCACGGCATTGCCGAACGCATCCAGCACGGCGTTGACGGAGGTTGCGACAATGTTTTCAGACGCGCCTTTATATACCGGCACAGGATCGGGAGACCAACTGCCGTCAGAGTAGACGCTAATCCAAATCGAATGGTCAACGGCGGTGTTCGTCGTTGTAATCGCAAGCGGCCATGCCGCCAGCACCCGGGACGCATTTCGGGCAAGCGCCACAGGGCCGATCAGATGTTGCTCTTGGAGCGATTGCGAAAGTGATTTTGATGCCGACCATTTTCCGTCTTTAAACACCGCCGCACTCAGGATGCCAGACAGGCTGGTGAAATTCGCGTACGCGACCACAACCTCACCGTTGTCTAACACTGCGCTACGATAATCCCCATCGTAGATTCCCAAGAAGGCGGGTGTAGACCACGTGTGACTTGATTGAGTAAACCAAGACGCGCGGATATTGCGGTAGCCTGCCAGGGTACCCGCGGACTCAATCCAAACCAGGCTGGCGTCGCCATTCGGATTTACATTGAGCTTCAAGTCCGTTACCGCAACTGTCGGCGTATAAACGGGTGTACCGGTTGTGGAATACCAACCACCGGTGCCCGCGCGATAGTCGTTGGCGACAATTTTGCTGCAGCACGAGTTACTACCGCTTCCGTATCCCCATACTGCCACGGCGTTGCCGCTGGCATCGTAGGCAATCTGTTTGATCAGCGCGCCCTGAGGCTGCGCCTGGCCGATGATGCGCTCGTCCGTTTCCCATCCCGATGCGGGACGGTAATGCTTTGCTCGCATTGAGAGGTCACTGTCTTGCCAAATCGCGGCAGCATTGCCAAAAGCGTCAATTGCCGCAGCTTGGACCGAAGCGTCCTGACGCAATTTTGAAACTATAAAGGCGTCGCTACTCCATGCTTGCTGATGATAAATATTGGCGCGCGTCTGGTAACTGGAAAGGCCGGATTGCTCCCACGTGACAAGCATGTCACCGGTCGCATTGCTCGCTACCGATAATGCACGCTTGGCATCACCCCCACCCAAATTCAGCGGTAGGCTGGTTGCTGCTAGATCAATTGCCTTCGGTAACCATGCGCCGTTGACCAAATCGATCGCAAGCAGTGGCCCTAGATCCGCGCCACCGACCAGCGGACCCACAACGGTAACGTTTCCGGTGCCGCGTGTTGTGGCATATGCCGCACGATCCGGCTGCGGCGTCGTACTTAATTTCGACCACGCTTTTGTTTTGCGCGTATAGGTACGCGCGTTTAACGACGTCACCCCAGTATCGATACTCGACCACAAAAAATTGAAATCGCCGTTGTCCAGCACATGACCAACCGGACTTGCGACGGTGCCGACGCTGCCGGTATCAACACGTTCGCTCCACACGCCGTCGCGAATTGAAAACTGCGCGTCATACGGCTTCGGCAGGGGATTTCCGGCGGTGTCCTTGACCTCGGTCGTCATGGCAATGCGGTACGTGCTCGCGAGATTCCATGGTTGCTGCGGCGTAAATCGCACCCGATCGGTTGCAGGAAAGTCGAAGCTACCAGGCACCGAATGGTTGTTCGCGTCATACACCGTGAACGACTGTGCCCCGATCGTTTGACTATTTACTGGATCATCAAAAACGACCGCTAGTGCGTCATCTGGGCTGAGCATTGTGGTGCCGCTTTGCGGCGCAACGTTGGTAACGGCGGGAGGAAAATTGTCGACGCAATCGATGCGCATGTCGGTAACGTTTGTATTCGCTATTTCGCCGATACCGCGCGTAATCGAACACACTTGTCGCGGGTACAGCGGCTGCGCTGCAACCGTTACGGAGTACGCGCTTCCCGACACCAACACGGCCGGGAATTGATATACGCCGTCAGATGCAGCGTGCAATTCATCGGTACCGTTGTTTTTGAATACCAGACCCGCCCCGAGAAGTCCGCTGACAGTCACTTGTATCGAATAGGCGCCCTCTCTCTGACTTGCCTTGCCGGCAGCCCCGCTGCACCCTGCCAGCACTATGACGACCACCAAGGCAACGCTGTGAAATGCCCCAGACGACAGTACGCGCGCCGGCAACCAGGCGTTTGCTGCGCACAATTTGATAACAGAATTAACGACGATCATAGACACCCCCCAACCACTGATTTAAGTGCGGGAAGAATACCCCCCCGCCATTTCCGAAGTCGATCACATCGAAAACAATACGCAACGGGGTTAACAAAATTTCAGAAGGTAAGCCGAATTGCGCAGCTACCCGGCACTTCACTTCGCGCGCATGTGCGGGAACAACAGCACGTCGCGGATCGACGCTGCGTCGGTCAGCAGCATCACCAAACGGTCAATACCGATCCCCTCGCCCGCCGTCGGCGGCAGGCCGTGTTCCAGCGCGGTGATGTAGTCCTCGTCGAACGGCATGGCTTCTTCGTCGCCGCGTGCCTTGTCTTCCATCTGCACGCGGAAGCGTTCGGCCTGATCTTCCGCATCGTTCAACTCGGAAAAGCCGTTGGCGATTTCGCGACCGCCGACAAAAAACTCGAAGCGATCGGTGACCAACGGGTCGCTGTCACTGCGGCGCGCCAACGGCGACACCTCGGTGGGATAGGCGGTGATGAAGGTTGGATTTTTCAAACGGCTCTCGGCAGTCTTCTCGAAAATTTCGATCTGCACCTTGCCGGCGCCCCAGCTCGGTTGCAGCGGAATGTTCAGCGCGCTTGCCACCGCGCGGCAGGATTCCAAAGTGTCGAGCTGCGCCGCCTGTAAGTCGGGGTTGAAATGCAGAATCGCTTCTTTGATCGTCATGCGTGCGAACGGCTGACCGAAGTCGTAGCTCTCGCCCTGATAATTGATCATCGTGCTGCCCAATACTTTTTGCAGCAATGCGCGCAGCATTTCTTCGGTCAGGTTCATCAGGTCGCGATAGTCCGCGTAAGCCTGATAAAACTCCAGCATGGTGAATTCGGGGTTGTGGCGCGTCGACAAGCCTTCGTTGCGAAAATTGCGATTGATTTCGAACACGCGCTCGAAGCCACCCACCACCAAACGCTTTAAATACAGCTCCGGCGCGACGCGCAGGAACAATTCCATGTCGAGCGCATTGTGAAACGTTTTGAACGGCTTGGCGGTCGCGCCGCCCGCGATCGCGTGCATCATCGGCGTTTCCACTTCCAGAAAGCCGCGCTGCACCAGAAACTCGCGGATGAACTGCACCACCTGCGAACGCACCACGAACGTCTTGCGCGTGACGTCGTTCATGATCAGATCGAGATAACGCTGGCGGTAACGCGCCTCGGTGTCGGTGAGGCCGTGAAATTTATCCGGCAACGGGCGCAGCGCCTTGGTCAGGAGCCGGATGTTGTCGACCTTCACCGACAACTCGCCGGTCTTGGTTTTGAACAACACGCCTTCGGCGCCGAGAATGTCGCCGATGTCCCAACGCTTGAATTCGTTGTTGTAAAAATTTTCCGGCAACAAATCGCGCGTGACGTACAGCTGAATCTGCCCGGACATGTCGCGCACGTTGCAGAAGCTCGCCTTGCCCATCACGCGGCGCGTCATCATCCGGCCCGCGACGCTAACGCGCACCGGAGTCGCCTCTAACTCCTCGGTGGATTTTTCGCTGTACTCGGCATGCAATTCGCCGGCGACCACATTGCGGCGAAAATCGTTCGGATACGCGATGCCTTGTTCGCGCAGCTCGGCGAGCTTGGCGCGACGTTGGGCGATCTGCTCGTTTTCGTCGCTCGGTGTTGCTTCGTTTATATCTGACATGTTTTTCGCCTTCTATACGAATTTGCAGGTGCACTACCTCCCCCTTTGAAAAAGGGGGATTGAGAGGGATTTTGAGCAGGTGAGCATTTCCCACCTTCCTTAAATCCCCCTGCCCCCCTTTTTCAAAGGGGGGACTACAGGCCTTGTTTCAAACTGGCTTCAAGAAATTGATCCAAATCCCCGTCCAGCACCGACTGCGTGTTACCCACTTCCACGCCAGTGCGCAAATCCTTGATGCGCGACTGGTCCAACACGTACGAGCGGATTTGATGGCCCCAGCCGATGTCGCTCTTCGAATCTTCGAGCTTTTGTTTCTCGACGTTGCGCTTCTGTTCTTCCAGCTCGTACAGCTTGGCCTTGAGCTGCTTCATCGCGGTGGCGCGGTTTTTGTGCTGCGAGCGGTCGCTCTGACAGGCGACTACCGCGCCGGTCGGGATGTGCGTAATGCGGATCGCCGACTCGGTGCGGTTGACGTGTTGACCTCCGGCGCCACTGGCGCGGTAGGTGTCGATTTTCAAGTCGGCCGGATTAATGTCGATCTCGATGTCGTCTTCGATTTCGGGCGACACGAACACCGACGCGAACGAGGTGTGGCGGCGATTGCCGGAATCGAACGGCGATTTGCGCACCAACCGATGCACGCCGATTTCGGTGCGCAACCAACCGAACGCGTACGGCCCTTCGAAATGAATGGTCGCGCTCTTGATGCCGGCGACTTCGCCGGACGATTCTTCGATGATTTCGGTTTTGAATCCGTGCGCCTCGCCCCAGCGCAAATACATGCGCAGCAGCATCGACGCCCAGTCCTGCGCCTCGGTACCGCCGGAGCCGGACTGAATGTCAAGAAACGCGCCGTTGGGGTCCATCTTGCCGGCAAACATGCGGCGAAACTCCATCGCCGCCAATTCTTTTTCGTAACTCTCCAGATCCCTGGCGACCGCATCGGCGGTGGCAGCGTCCTGCTCGTCGGCCGCGAGCTGTAACAAGTCGCGTGCGTCAGTCAAGCCGTCGGTGAGGGTCGCAAAGGTGTTGACGATTTGTTCGAGCTGCGCGCGTTCGCGACCTAATTCCTGAGCGCGCTCGGGCTTGTTCCAGATGGCGGGATCTTCGAGTTCGCGGCGCACTTCCGCCAGCCGCTCGGCTTTGACATCAAAGTCAAAGATACCCCCGTAGCGTGTCCGCGCGGGACTGCATATCTTTGATGCGCGTGATCAGGGGATTGAGTTCTAACATGTTGCGGCCACCACTTGAATTTGAGCGCGCCATGATACAACACGGCCTGCGCCGGCGACATCAGCGTCGGCAATTCGGATCGAAGGGCAAACACTTCGGATGCAATGCAACAACACCTACCACCCCCACATTTCCTCAAGGATGCTCTCCATGCCGGCGTACTCCTGCTCGTTCGCGGGATCGAAGCGTTTGGCTTGCTTGGCATACTGCTTGAAGAGTTCCTCGGTCTCGGGCATGCCGCCGGGGCGCGTCAGCAGTGCGGTAATCGTGGCACGCTGCGAATCAGTAACGCGTTTGCTGGCGGTCACGGTCTGGTTGGGGTAACGCTCACTGGCAAACAACACATTGAGTTGCGCCTTTTCCGCCGCGGGAAGATTTCTCAAAAACTGGGCTTGCAAAACCACTGCTCGGCATTTTCCAGCCCTGAGCAATGCATAGCCGTCATTGAAGCTCGACACCTCGTAAATATCCGGCTGGAGGATCGGATTGGTAAAATGTTTCATCACCGCGATGGTCGCCAGATTGGGCGAAGGCATACCGCACACCGGCGTCCCGGTATTGATCAAATCATTTGCGCGAGCTAATTGTTTGTCGCTGAAGCGAGTGACTGCCAAAAAATACAGATCGCCAGGCAGCTTTGCCACCGGCACATGCTCCAGATGTTTAATCCGCCAAGCCGCGAATTGCGGACCGTCGAAAATGATGTCGTAGGCATTTTCACGCATCTTCAGGGTGTATTCGACCCAGTCGCGCGGATGTTCGTACACCACCGTCTGCCCGAGCATGCGAGTCAGCGCGTGCGCCAGCGGTCCATACAGTTCCTCACCACGCTCGACCGACTCGCGCGGCGGCGCGGTCAGTATCAAATTAGCCTGCGCGGGCAGGAAAAAAATAACCCCGAAAACAGCCAGAACGACGACTCTTGCCTTGGGAGCCAGTCTGAGTCCCGCGCTTCTTCGCGCTGTCCGGCAGCATTTCAAGAAGATTGAACTGCAACCGGCGGATGGAGTTTGGATAAGTCGGGTTTGCCAGAGAGCAGAAAGACCGCAGCCCAGGTAGCGAGCCGTGCGGGTAACAAGGTCGTGCTGAAGATCCATCATGGTGTTATCCCTTCCGTGGGTTATTTGTCAGTGGGGTAAGGCAGAATCCCCGACAGGTGAGCATGCCGATGCACTGCACCGGACTCCCTGCCTTGGGATACTTCCCTGTAAGTACGAAAGCGAAGTCTGAAGCGGGTATTCCCCCAGCCCAAGGCTGGATCACCCGACATCAGGCAAGCGATCGAGCGCGCATCTTATACCCACTACCCGCATTAGTGTGTGCATTAACGCACCACGTAATTTGGTATTAATTGGGATTACACGATGGCCTGGTGAGGAATGTGCGGAAGGCAATGAGAACGCCGCGAAATCGGCACCCTCGCCCGACACCTATTCAGCGCTATAATTGACGCTCGCGAACGCATGCGATTAACTGCGCTTACAACGTAAATAATTACTCGGGGAAGGCTGAAAGACGGATGGACGTTCGCATCGCATCAACTCTGTTGCACGACAGCCTTAAAGCGTTTGTCGCCCTGTTGGGACGTGCCGCCACCACATCGAGCGTGCTGGAGTACCCAGGCATTGTCGCAAGCCTGGTGCCCGACACACCGGAACGTTCGATTTTCAACTCCGTTGTGTACGACCAACTCGAACAGCTCCAAACCGCTTACCCGGAATTGGATCGGCATTATGTGCGCGCCGGCGTGCGGGCGTGGACGGTGTGGCTGATGCCCGGCGCCGATGATGCCGCAACCTTTCTGGACCAGCGCGGCCACAAGTTCGACGGCGCGCCGATCGCGATGGCGCGCGATCTCGACACTTTCTCGTTCGAGATTCCGGCGCACTTCGATTGGGCGCCCACCAAAAATCTCGGCACGGTCGCGACGCTGAATGAAGAAGCCTATGGGCTGCGCGGATCGTCGTTTCGCGCGGCGTTGCGGCGCGTGGACGATCCGGGCGCGCGTTTTTATATCGCACGCGTGTCCGGCGAACCCGTGTCCAGCGTGATGCTGCTGGAACACAACGGCAACTGCGGTGTGTATTGCGTCGCCACCCTGCCCAGCGCGCAAGCACAGGGGTTGAGCTCGACATTAATTGCGATCGCACTCAACGAAGCCCGCCAACGCGGCTGCACCACCGCGACCGTACAAGCGATGCCGATGGGTTACAGCGTGTTCCACAAACTCGGGTTTCACGATCTGGGCAAAATGGCGCTGTGGGAATTACGGCGCTAGGCTGATGGGTTAGCGCAGCGTAACCCAGCGCTTCCGCGCGAACCGGACCCATCGCGCCACAACAACCCTTGTGGGAGCCCGATTCATCGGGCGATACGCCGGCGCCATCGTTCCAATCGCGCGATGAATCGCGCTCCTACACTTCCAGACCCACCCCGCCGCGGCGCGCGCCGCTTCAATTTCACCCGCGCCTGCCGATAACTCCACGGAGCAACAACGCTTACGTGGATGCATCGGCCATGACACTCAACCACAAAGTTCTTGCCGTCGACGACGACGCGCGCAATTTGCGCATTCTCGACGAAATCCTGTCCGAAGAATTCCAGATCGAGCATGCGGCCAGCGGCCAGGATGCGCTCGACCAGGCGCGCGTATTCAAGCCTGACATTATCCTGCTGGACATCATGATGCCCGGAATGGACGGGCTGGAAGTCTGCCGGCGCCTGCGTGCGGACCCCGCTCAACAATTGCTGAAGATCATCCTGGTTTCGGGCAAAGCGCGCATCGAGGAACGGTTGCAAGGTTACCAGGCCGGCGCCGACGACTACATCACCAAACCGTTCGACGACGACGAGTTGCTCGCGAAAGTTAAAGTGTTCGCCCGGCTTAAAACCGCCGAGGAGAGCGACCGCATCAAAACCGATTTTTTAAAATTGGTGACCCACGAAACCAATACGCCGTTGCACGGCATTCTCGGCCTGGCACAACTCGCGCTCGACGATGGCGCGCTGCCGCCGAACAGCCGAGTTCTCATTGATGAGCTGTTGCGTTGCGCGCTTGGATTACAGCACAAAATCAGCACTATTCTGCTGCTGTCGAGACTGCGCACGCACGGCAGCGACGAAAGCGTGATTCCGGTCGCGGTGCATGACTGGATACACGCGACATTGCAGCAGACGCAAGACGCCGTGATCCAAAAAGCGCTGCGCATCACCGTGGAAGGCACGCTCGACGGAACGGTCCCTGGTCGCTATGACTTGCTCAAAACCGCGTTGCAAGTCGTGCTGGAAAACGCCGTGAAATACTCCCCGCAGGGCGCCGCGATCACGCTGCGCGCGCGCCGCTCCGCTGCACCGGCGATGCTGCATCTGGACGTCGCCGACCAAGGTCCCGGCATCGCAGCCGCAGCCAATAATTCTACTGCGCCGATCTCACCCACCACGGCAGCGGCATGGGCCTTAGTCTGGCGGTGTGTCGCCGTATTCTGGAATTGCATGGCGGCAGCGTCGACGCGGGGAACGGAGCGGACGGCGGCGCGATGTTTACCTTGTCGCTGCCGACCGCGACCTGACGCACGGACCATTCCCAATCATGCGCCGCGCGCACCGATTGTTGCTGTGCTGTTGCATCGCGCTATTGAATGCCGGCGCACATTCCGCAGGTGTGCCGACCAACGCACCGTCCTACACATTCGCGGTCGTGCCGCAGTTCGAACCGCGCCGCATCGCCGATACATGGCGCCCTTTGTTGAATGAAATCGAGCGACGCGCGGGCGTGCGCTTGACGCTGACGGGCGCGCCCGACATCCCCGGTTTCGAACGCGATTATCTTGCCGGCCGCTTTGATTTCGCCTACGTCAACGCCTACGTCATGCTGCGCGGCGCCAAACGACAGGGCCACCTGCCGTTGGTGCGCAGTCGCGATGGTCAACTGCGCGGCATTCTGGTGGTACGCGCGGACAGCGCCATCCACGATGTCCGCGCGCTGCAAAATCAGATCGTCGCGTTCCCGGCGCCCAATGCGCTGGCCGCCTGCCTGCTGCCGCGCGCGCTTCTCAAACGCGAGTTTCACGTCGACGTGGTGCCGCGTTACGTGCGCAGCCACGACTCGGTGTACCTGAACGTAGTCAAAGGCCTGGCCGCCGCGGGCGGCGGCGTGGAAAGCTCGTTGGCCGCCCAGCCGCAGGAGGTGCGCGCCGCGCTGCGCGTGCTCTACACCACCCCGCCGTTGCCGCCGCACCCCGTGGCAGTGCATCCACGCGTGCCGGTCGAGGTGCGCCTGTCGGTACAACGCGCGTTCCTCGCACTTGCCGACAGCGACGCCGGTCGCGTGTTGCTGCAAGGCATTGCGATGCCGCAGCCGGTCGTCGCGCACATGGACGACTACCGCGGACTCGCGGAGCTCGGTCTTGACGAATTCGCGCAACCGGAAGCACCGCCGTGAATCTGCGCAAAAAAATCTTCGCGCCGTTGCTGATCGTGGGCTGCACGCTGGCCGCGTATATCGCGGGCGTATGGTCACCGCGCATGATCGCCGACGCGGCCGCGCAGCATCGCGCGCAGTACCGTGAACACCTGGTGACCGTCGCACACGTCCTCACCGGCGCGCTGCTCGCCAACGATCTGGCCGCGATCTACCAGGTACTCGATACGCTGCGCGCGAACAATCCGCATTGGCGGCAACTGCGCGTCGAGAACGCGCAGGGAATCCTGTTGTACCCGCTCGCCGAATCGCCGCGCGACGCCGCCGATGCAGACCTGATTCACTTAACGCAAGAGTTGCGCTATCAGGAACAGCCGCTCGGCACGCTCGCGGCAACGCTCGACATCCGCGACCTGATCGAACTTGCAACGGCGCACACCCGCGAACTGACATGGTGGTTGCTCGCCGGTCTCACTGCGATACTGCTGGCGCTCGGCGCCATCCTCGAACTGACGCTACGCCGGCCACTGGTACGGCTGATCGACGCAGCGCAGGCGATCGCCGACGGCAACTACGACAGCGCACTGCCGAGACCGACGCGCGATGAGATCGGAGCGCTGGTCACGCGCTTCGCAACCATGCGCAGCGCGTTGCAGGAACGCGATAACACGCTGCTCAAGACGACCAATGAACTGCGCGCGCAAAAACAAGCCCTGGACGAACACGCCATCGTCGGCGTCAGCGACGCGGACGGCCGCTTCGTCTATGTCAACGACCGCTTCTGCGCGCGCAGTGGTTACGCGCGCGACGCGCTGCTGGGCATGAATCATCTGTACTTATGCGCGAAACTCCTGGACGAAGACGCGCTGCGGCGCGTGCAGGACACGATCGGGTGCGGCGAAATCTGGCGCGGCGAACTGGTGCAGACGCGCGCCGACGGCGGCACCTACATTACCGACACCACGCTGGTGCCGTTCCGCGACGGCGCGAACCGGCCTTGGCAGTACGTGCAAATCCACACCGACGTCACCGCGCGCCACGACGCCGAGCAGCACGCCGTGCGCATCTCGACGCGCATGAAACACCTGCTCGATTCGAGCCCGACGGCGATCTACGCAAGCGTGCCGTCCGGCGACTTCCGCATCACCTACGTCAGCGACAACGTGCGCGCGATTCTCGGCCACAGCCCCGACGACATGTGCGCGCATCCCGACTTCTGGCACGACCACATCCATCCGCAGGACCGCGCGCGCGTGTTCAGCGCACTGCCGCAACTGTTCGTGCACAACCGCCACGAACACGAGTACCGCTTCATGCACCAAGACGGCATGTACCACTGGATTCACGACCAGTTGCGCCTGGTGCGCGGCGCAAACGGCGATCCGCTGGAGATCGTCGGTTCGCTCACCGACATCTCGCAACGCAAGAAAATGGAAGAGGTGCTGCTCGAATATCGCGATCACTTGCAGGAGATGGTGGAGGGGCGCACGCACGAACTGGTCGCGGCGCGCGACGACGCGCTGGGCGCCGAACGCGCGATGTCGGCGTTCCTGGCCAACATGTCGCACGAGCTGCGCACGCCGCTGCACGGCATTCTCAGCTACGCCAATTTCGGCCTGAAAAAGATCGACCGTGCCGATCGCGACAAATTGCTGCAATACTTCGGCGAGATTCGCGACAGCGGGCAGCACCTGCTCGGACTGGTGAACAATTTGCTCGACCTGTCCAAGCTGCGCGCGGGCAAGATGTCGTACGACTACGGCAACGTCGACCTCTGTGAACTGATCGGCGCGGTGAAGGATGAGCTCCTCCCGATACTGCAAGACAAGCAGCTCACCATCAACGTCGCCTGCCCCGCTGCGGGCCTGGAGGTGCTCGCCGACCGCGACCGCATCGGCCAGGTGGTGCGCAACCTGCTGTCCAACGCGGTGAAGTTTTCTCCGGCGGGCGGCAGCATCGCGATCACGGTGGACGCGTGCGACGGCGGCGCGACGCTGTGTGTCGCGGATCAAGGCGTCGGCGTTCCGGACAATGAACTGACCCTGATCTTCGACGCGTTCACGCAGAGCAGCAAGACGCGCACCGGCGCGGGCGGCACCGGGCTGGGGTTGGCCATCTGCAAGGAAATTGTCGAGACCGGCCACGGCGGGAGCATCGCCGCCGCCAACAACCCGCAAGGCGGCGCGTGCTTCACCGTCACGCTGCCGGTGCGCGCGGCGCCGGCACTGGAGCGCGCGTCATGAACGCCGCGCCGCGCCGATCGCGCTACAACAACATCGCGCCCCTTGTAGGAGCCCGATTCATCGGGCGATTTACCACCGCCTATCGCGCGATCAATCGCGCTCCTACAACAACGACACTACCCCGCCGACGCCTTCGCGCGATCAATCGCGCTCCTACAATAACGATACCACTCCACCGTAGGTGCCCGATTCATCGGGCGATCTTCGTCGCCACGGCCCTTCGCGCGATGAATCGCGCTCCTACAATAACGATACCACTCCACCGTAGGTGCCCGATTCATCGGGCGATCTTCGCCGCCACCGCCCTTCGCGCGATGAATCGCGCTCCTACAACAACGACACCACCCCACCGTAGGTGCCCGATTCATCGGGCGATCTGCGCCGCCACCGCCCTTCGCGCGATCAATCGCGCTCCTACAATAACGAAATCACTCCACCGTAGGAGCCCGATTCATCGGGCGATCTTCGTCGCCACCACCCTTCGCGCGATCAATCGCGCTCCTACAACAGCGACACCACCCCACCGTAGGAGCCCGATTCATCGGGCGATCTTCGTCGCCACCGCCCTTCGCGCGATGAATCGCGCTGCTACAACAACGACACTACCCCACCGTAGGAGCCCGATTCATCGGGCGATGGCGTCCGCCGCTTCCAATCGCGCGATGAATCGCGCTCCTGCAACGGTCCATGATCCGAAACATGGAGGCCGGCCATGATGCGCAGCGGACTGGCGGCGCGCGCGGGTGTCACAGCGGTTCTTCTGCTGGTGGTAACGAGCGCGGCCGTGGGCACGCTGTTCTACTACGGCAGCCGCGCCGCGCTGGTGGAAACCACACTCGGCAAATTGAACGACCAACTGCGCGAGAAGCGCACGCGCATCGAGCTGCACGTCGAGCAATTGCGCCAGGATGCGTTGATGCTGGCGGACACCGCACCGGTGCGCGGCATCGTGCGCGCCGCGCGCGCGGGCGGACGCGATCCGCTCGACGGCTCCACCTTGGATCAGTGGCGCGCGCGTCTGGCCGACAACTTCGCCGCCGTGCTGCGCGCCAAACCGGATTACCTGAAGGCACGCGTGATCGGCGTGGCCGACGGCGCGCGCGAAATTGTGACCGTGCAACGCGGCGCAGCCGGACCCGAAGTCGTGCCCGACGCCGCATTGCAGCGCAAGGGCGACCGCTACTACGTGCGCGATGCACTGCAACAACCCGCGCACAGCGTCTATGTGTCGCGCGTGGATCTGAATCAGGAACACGGCCGCATCGAGACGCCGCACCAGCCGGTGCTGCGCGCCGCCGTGCCGCTGCATGACAATTCCGGCGGTCTGTTCGGCCTGCTGGTCATCACGATGGACTTCGATCGCGTGATCGATTCCGTCGCGGGCGACGATGCCCCCGTCGATCAGCGCTTTTTCATGACCGACGCAGACGGCTATTTTCTGCACCACCCTGATCCCGCGCGCCGCTTCGGCAAGGACCTCGGCACGCCGTACCGCATGCAGGACGAGCTGCCCACATTCGCGCCGTTCTTTGCGGCGACTGCGGCGACGCAACCGTGGGCGATTTACGACGCTGCCGACCGGCGCAGCGTCGGTAATTTCCAGCGTCTGTCGCTCGATCCGTCGCGTCCCGACCGCTTCATCGGTATCGCGTTCACGCTGCCGTACGACGCGGCGCTGGCGGGCGTCGATGCGGTGCGCGACCGTGCCGTGTGGCTCGCGCTGCTGCTGATCGCGGTTGCGAGCGCGCTCGCGCTGTGGCTGGCGCGCCTGCTCGCGCGCGACTTGACGCGCATCACCGCCGCAGCCGAGAGCATGGCCGGCATTCGCGACTTGCCGCCGGCGCCCCTGCCCGTGGCCGCGCCCGGCGAAATTGGCGTGCTGGCGCGCGCGTTCGAAGCCATGCAACGCCAGATTGAAGTGCGCACGGCGGCGCTGAATGAAAGCAACAAACGCTACCGCCTGCTCGCGGATCACACGTCCGACATGATCTCGCTGCACGACGCCGCCACCACCTATCTGTACGTCTCGCCCGCCAGCAAAACGCTGCTCGGCTATGCGCCGGAGGAATTGCTGGGCAAACGCGCGTTCGAATTCATGCACCCCGAAGATGCGGAACTTCTCCGCCAGAAACACAGCGAACAGTCGCGAAACCCCGAGCAGGTCACGCTGGTCTACCGGCTGCGCCACAAGGACGGCCATTACGTGTGGGTGGAGTCCGCCGCCAGTCCGATGTGCGATCCAGCCACCGGCCAGTTGCAGGGCCACATCGTCGCGCGGCGCGACGTCACCGAACGTAAATTCGCGCAAGAATCGCTAAGACAAAACGAACAACGGCTGCAAGCAATTTTCGACAACGCGATGGACGCGATCATCACCGCCGGCGCCGACGGCATCATCGAATCGGCGAATCCTGCGGCGCGGCGCATGCTCGGTTACGCGGATACCGGCTTGTCCGGCGTGCCGCTCGCCGTGCTGGTGGGCGCGGGTGCGGCGCCACATCACGACACTTATTTGAATTCCTATCTGAGCGTCGGTCCGACGTTCGCCGGATCGAGCACGCGCGAGGTCACCGCGCGCCGCCGCGACGGCAGCGAGTTTCCGGTCGAGCTCTCGATCACGCACCTGCGTCTGTCCGGCAACGATCGCTTTGTCGGCTTCGTGCGCGACATCACCGCGCGCAAACAAACCGAGCAGCAGTTGCTCGGCTACCGCGACCATCTGCTGCAAATCGTCGATATCAAGACGCGCGAACTGGTGACCGCACGCGACGCCGCGCAGGCGGGTGAACGCAGCATGTCCGGGTTCCTCGCCAACATGTCGCACGAACTGCGCACGCCCTTGCATGGTGTGCTCAGCTACGCGCGTTTCGGGCTAAAACGCTTTGATACGGTGCCGCCGGAAAAACTGCGCGAATACTTCGCGGAAATCCACGCCAGCGCCGAAGGCTTGCTGTTGTTAGTCAACGACCTGCTCGATCTGTCCAAACTGCATGCGGGACGCATGGTCTATGACTACGGAAACCACGACATGGTCCGGCTCGCCCGCACGGCGATCGACGAACTGGCGCCGTTATCGGAAGAGAAGAACGTCGCCATCGAGCTTGATGCGCGCGCGCCCGCGACCGATGCGCACTGCGATCGCAATCGCATTTTGCAGGTGCTGCGCAATCTGCTGTCGAACGCGATCAAATTCACTCAACCCGGCACCACCATCAGCGTGACCGTGACGCCCGAGACTGAGGGCGGCGCCCGCGTCGACGTGACCGATCGCGGCGTCGGCATTCCCGCCGCAGAAACGGAGTTGATCTTCGACGCCTTCACGCAAAGCAGCCACACCCGCCACAACGGCGGCGGCACCGGGTTGGGGCTGGCGATCTGCAAGGAAATTGTCGAGTCCGGACACGGCGGCTGCATCACGGCGGCCAACCGGCCCGGCGGCGGCGCGCAGTTTACGTTTATCATTCCCGCACGCGTAATACCCGCGGATGCCGCCGGGCGCGCGTAGTGAGCCACCGTTCCAATCGCGCGATAAATCGCGCTCCTACAACAACAGCGCCGCCCCTGTGTAGGAGCCCGATTCATCGGGCGACCTCCGCGTTCCATCGCGCGATGAATCGCGCTCCTACAAAAACAGCGCCGCCCCCGTGTAGGAGCCCGATTCATCGGGCGATTCGCCACCGTTCCATCGCGCGATAAATCGCGCTCCTACAGCCATATTGCATCCCAATGGGGGTAATCGCCGATATTTTCGACCAACCCGGCGCGTAGCGGATTCGCGATGATGTAACGCGCCGCCGCGCGTAAATCCTCGTCGCGGCGCAGAGCGTGGTCGTGATAGCCACGCTGCCATAGGCGCTGACCGAGCGAAATGGAAACCTTGGCCTTGTAACACCGCACCGCCTCATCGAGCCGCCCCGTCGCGGTCATTTGCAACAGCCAGTGGACGTGATCGGGCATGACGACAAACGCCAGCGTCTGCGCGTGGCGCGCAACGTCCGCGTCGTGCAAATAACGCGCAGCACAGCGCGCGGCGCCAAGTTCGGCGAACACGGGCGTACGTTTCGCGACCACGGCGGTAATCAAATAAGCGTGATGCGGAAGAGCGACGCGTCCCTTGCGCAGATGACGTGCGTGCGGCTGGCGCGCACCGGCAAAATCGCCCATAGGATTGCTCGATCAAACGTTGCTATTTCGGGAATGATATCGCGCGATAAATCGCGCTCCTACAAACAACTCTTGTGGGAGCCCGATTCATCGGGCGATACGCCGACTCTTTCGCGCGATGAATCGCGCTCCTACAAACAACTCTTGTGGGAACCCGATTCATCGGGCGATGCGCCGACTCTTTCGCGCGATAAATCGCGCTCCTACAAACAACTCTTGTGGGAACCTGATTCATCGGGCGATACGCCGACTCTTTCGCGCGATGAATCGCGCTCCTACAACAACAGCCCCCTGTGGGAGCCCGATTCATCGGGCGATGCGTCGGCGGCAGCGCGCGATAAATCGCGCTCCTACAGCTTCCACACAAACACTGCCTCGACGCGGTTGCCGTTGCCGGAATACTCGATTTTTTCGCACAAAGTGCGCAACAGGCGAATGCCGCGCCCGCTGGCGGACCGGTTCGTGTCCAGGCTGCCGGGCGGCGCTGCTTTATAGTCAAAACCCGCGCCGCTGTCTTCCATCGTGATCGTGAGACGCCCGCCGTCGGCGTGCGCCGCGTGCCGCAATGCAACGCGCAGATAGCCGCTGTCCAGCCGCGCCAGGCGCGCATCGCGTTCGCCGTAGTAACTCGCAAAACCTGCCGGGCTAGCCTTTAACGCCGAGTCGAGCCGCAAAATGCCGTGATCCAGCGCGTTGGCGACCAACTCCGCCAGCACGGTGTAGAGAATTTCTTTGTGACGCTCCAGCCCCTGAATTTCCGATAGCACCCGCATCAGCAGCGGCACCGGATCAACCTGGCGCAAGGTGTGCGCGCTCAGATCAAAATTAACCTGCCAGTTCGACGCCGCGCGCCGCTGGCGCTGCGGCGCTTCGCCGGCATCCACACTCGCCAACTGCGCGCTGACGGTGACTTCCAGCAACGTCAAATCGTCTTGTGGCCCGTCGCCGTGAAGTTCGCGCAGCGAATCCACAATCCAGTCGAATTGCTGTTCGGCACTGACATGCGGTCCGAAACATTCTTCATAACCTTCTTTGGTAAAACGACCGCCGGCGGCGATCGGCGCATCAATGACGCCGTCGGAG
>Ga0315281_10003605_pt1 | contig 22652 bp, 15 predicted proteins | sample YL17G07_0_MG_FD_204540 | JGI IMG/M metagenome (GOLD analysis project Ga0315281, IMG submission 204540) | Sediment microbial communities from Yellowstone Lake, YNP, Wyoming, USA - YL17G07_0 | ecosystem: Environmental > Aquatic > Freshwater > Lake > Sediment | place: USA: Wyoming | collected... | reverse complement strand
CGTCGCAATTCTCCCTGTCGCCCGGGGACGATGACGATCCGGGTGCCGGAGTCACGGGTGCTGATGACCCCGAGGCCGATGGCGATCTGGTCGATGACGATGAGCTTGAGGACGACGACGACTTCGACGAAGAGTTCGAGGACGAACTCATCGATCTCGACGATGAGTACGACAAGCACAACGAACCCGTCGACGACACGCCGCCGCGGCCCAAACGCAGCGATTTCCAGGGTGCGGGTCAGGTTTTGAGGGGGACCCCCGGTGTCGCTAGCTTTGAGGGTCCCAATACCTGAAACCGGGGCCTGTAGCTCAGTTGGTTAGAGCGCACGCCTGATAAGCGTGAGGTCGGTAGTTCAACTCTACCCAGGCCCACTCCAAGCCCAGCACATGGCCGCGGCAAGTGCGCCGCAGCTACATCATTTGAACGGCGAAGTTGATGGTCCCCGAATAGCCCGCAAGGGTTAACCGAATCGTCCAAGCTCCGGCGGCTCCGGTCGGGGGAGTGATGTCGCCGCTGGCCGGGACGGTCCCGTTGTAGATGACGGCGCCGGCGGCATCCTTGATGTTGAGCGTTATGGTCCCCGCAGTGGTGACAGTCGAGGGGTGAATCACCACTCTCCCGGAGGACGCATTCCAGGTGTAACTCAGGGCGTCGGTGATGTTGGTGAGCCCGGTCGCCTGAAAGCTGAAAACGACATTGGGAGTGTTCGCCACCTGAGGCTGGAATTTCGGGGCGAGCGCTTTGTCGGCGCACGCGGCCGTAACCAAGGCCAGAACTGCTGAGTACAGGGCGGGGCGAAAGCTGGTGCGCATTGAGCGATCCTCCGACGGTGATTTGACGACGTAGTTCGTTCTCCTGAACCGCGAGGGTTGGCCGCGGACAGTACTATCCTGGCTTGCCAGTGCAAGACACGGGCCAGCAATCGCGTCTGAGGCAGATTACGGCAACGAGTTTGCCCTCCTGGAGCGCTGCGGGCTGTTGTGCCGCCCGTTCTGCAGTGCGTTCCAGCCGGCAACCTGAGGCATTGACGCGGGCTTTCCCCCAGCAGATCACGCCGTCCGTCAGGCCGCCAGCCGTGCTTTCTCTTGCTCACTCCTCGCGTGTTGCCATGGCGTGGTATGGTCGCTTTTTCTTCTTCCCGCGCCTATGTATATTTTGGGTATGGCATATACCCAGAAAAAACAGCGCAAGACTCGCGGGCGGCCGGCCCAGGATCAGACGATTGTCCAGAGTATCACGGCGGACGGTGAGCGATTGAACAACGTGCTCGTCAACCACCTCAACTGGAGTGAGGCAGAGGTGGCTCGGCTGTCCGGCGTGCGCCAGAGCCACATCAATGACATCGTCAACGGGAAACGGGCTCTCGGCCGCGAAGACCTGAGGCGACTGGGCGCGATCGGTATTTCGCCGGAGTTTCTGCTCGGCCTCACCAAGGACTTCATTCCGCCAGGCCAAACCCGACAGCGCGCTGCGCTGGAGTCGGATCTCGCCGCCGCCGTTGAGCTCGCGCTCGCGAGGACGGTGCCGCCAGGCAAAAACTACCGATGGAAAGTGTCGGGTGACATCGCGTTTGAGGACGCGGTTGCGGCGATGCACCCAAGGGCCAAACGCGCTCTCACTGCGACCTCGGACTGGCGGGGCGCGAAACGCGCCAGCGCCGCCCTCGAGAACGTGCTCAATGGCATGTCGGAGACTGACCCCGATATTGTTCGACTCTACGGCGTGCAGCGCTTCCTGCTGAGCAGGCTGCCAGCCAGCGCACCAGGGATCGGCGACGGCCTCTTGCTCGTGCCCGTCGAGATGCCCGTCGAGATGCCCGTCGAGGTGCCCGCCGAGATGCCCGTCGAGGTGCCCGCGGGAACGGCGAAGTAGGACCGACGTACCGAGGGGGTTCGTTCTCGTCCAAGGCCACCAAACGTTCGCCAGGAACAGCCGTGGCCTTGCGGCTCCACCGCCGAAGGGTATGGTCAACATTTCCTTGGCTATTCGTCTTCCTCAGTGCCCCCTCCACTGTCGAACACCGGAGTCCCATGACAATCGCGTCCACGTTCCGCGTCGCGGCATTCCTCTGCACCGCCGCATTGCCCCTTGCCGCGCAGCAACCCGCCGCGCCGCCGCTCACCCAGAAGCTCGCTGTGGGCCCCGAGTTCGTCATCGGCACGCTGCCCAACGGCCTGCGCTACTACATCAGAAAGAACGCCGAGCCGGCGAAGCGCGCCGAACTGCGCCTCGCGGTGAATGCGGGTTCGATTCTCGAGGATGCCGATCAGCTCGGGTATGCGCATTTCGTCGAGCACACCGCGTTCAACGGGACCACCCATTTCAAGAAGAACGAACTCATCAAGTATCTGGAATCGATCGGCGTGCGGTTCGGCGCGGACCTGAACGCCTACACGAGCTTCGACGAGACGGTGTACCAGCTCTCCGTGCCCACCGACACGATACGCCTCCTCGAGACGGCGTTTCTCGTTCTCGAGGATTGGGCGCACGGCCAAACGTTCGACTCGACCGAAGTCGTCAACGAGCGCGGCGTGGTCGTCGAGGAATGGCGCAGCCGCCTCGGCGCGAGCGATCGCATGCAGCGCGTGTTCATCCCGATCGTGCTCAAGGACTCGAAGTACGCCACGCGACTCCCGATCGGCACCGAGGAGAGCATCCTCAAGGCGCAGCCGTCGGTCCTCCGTCGTTTCTACAATGACTGGTATCGTCCCGACCTCATGGCGGTCATCGCGGTCGGTGACTTCGACGTGGCACAGGTCGAAGCGATGATCAAGAACCACTTCGGCTCGATTCCTCAGGCGAGTAATGCACGCCCACGAGTCGTGGCCACGGTCCCTGACAACGTGGCGCCGCTGATCGCGATTACCTCGGACGCCGAAGCGACCGGCTCGAGCGTGATGGTCGGATACAAGCATCCGCATAAAATTGTCGCGACCGTTGGCGACTACCGGGCCGAGATCGTGGAACGCCTCTACCTCTCGATGCTCAACGCGCGCCTTCGCGAAATCGCGCAGAAGCCAGACGCTCCGTTTCTCGGAGCGTCGACGTCGGTTTCGACCTTCGTCGCCCGGACGGTCTCGGCGCTGAGCTTTGGGGCCGGCGTAAAGGACGGCGGAGTCGAGCGAGGGGCCGAAGCGGTACTCACCGAAGCACGGCGCGTGGAGCAGTTCGGCTTCTTGCCGTCGGAACTCCAGCGCGAGAAGGACAACACGCTGCGCAATTGGCAACGCATGTATGCCGAGCGCGACAAGACGAGTTCCGCTGTCCGCGTCGATGAACTCGTTCGGAACTTTCTCGAGGACGAAGACATTCCCGGAACCCAAGCCGAGTACGACATGACGCGGCAGATGCTGCCGGGGATCACGTTGGCCGAGGTGAATGCTGTTGCGCGCGAATGGATCAGAGACCAGAACCGCATCGCCCTGATCACCGTTCCGAAGAAGCCGGGCGTGCCCGTGCCCACCGAAATGCAAATCCTCGCGATGTTCGATCGGGCCTCGAAGGCAACCGTGACGGCGTATGCGGAGACCGTCAGCGACGAGCCGCTGCTCAGTCGCATGCCCACGCCGGGAAAGGTCGTGAGCACCCGCACGATCGATGGCGTAGGCGTCACCGAATGGAAGCTCTCCAACGGTGCACGCGTGCTCGTGAAGCCTACCGACTTCAAGGCCGATGAGGTGCTGTTCAGCGCCTACAGTCCGGGCGGAACGTCGCTCGTGTCGAACGCGGACTACATGTCGGCGAGCAACACCAGCATGATCATGCGAGTGAGCGGCGTGGGGAAGTTCGGCAGCATCGACCTTGGCAAGAAGCTCGCGGGCAAGGCCGCGAACGTGTCCGCGTCAGTCGGCGCAACGTCGGAAGGCCTCTCGGGCCAGGCGTCGCCCAAGGATCTCGAGACGTTGTTCCAGCTGGCGCATCTCCGCTTCACAGCCCCGCGGCTCGACACTGCCGCATGGCTTGCCATGAAGGGGCAAATGGAAGCGGGCCTTGCCAACCGGAACGCCAGTCCGCAGGCGGCCTTCATCGATACGGTCACCGCGACGCTGTCGCAGAATCATTTCCGGTCGCGCCCGATGTCGGCGGCGACACTGAGCGAGATCAAGCCACAGCGCGCGCTCGAGATATACAAGGAGCGGTTCGCAAACGCGGGAGACTTCACGTTCACCTTCGTGGGCAACGTGGTGCTCGACTCTCTGAAGCCGCTTGTGGAGAAATACCTTGCTTCGCTCCCGTCGACACCGCAGAAAGAAAACTGGAAGGATGTTGGTGGCGCGTCACCGGACGGCGTAGTGGAAAAAGTTGTTCGCAAGGGGAGCGAGCCGCAGGCGCAGACGCTCATTTTCTTCCACGGACCGTTCACCTACAACCCCACGACGCGGTTCGAGCTGCGCACGCTCACCATGCTCGCGCAGATGTGGCTGACCGATGCGCTTCGCGAGGAGATGGGCGGCACCTATAGCCCAGCGTTCAACGGTTCGGGCACCAGGACTCCGCGCGGAGAGTATCAGCTCGTGGCTCAGTACACATCCTCGCCGGACAACGTCGACAAACTTTCCGCCCGGTTGTTCAGGGTGGTCGACTCGCTCCGGACCTACGCGCCCAGCGACGCCGATCTCACGAAGGTCCGCGAGCAGCTCCTCCGCGGTCGTGAAACGGACCTCAAGACGAACGGATTCTGGTTGAACAACATCGGATCGCGCGATCAAAACGGAGAGGACATCGCCGGCCTTCTTGGCCCGTACGACGCACTGGTCAAGAATCTGACCGCCAAGCAGATCCAGGATGCAGCGAAGCTCTATTTGGACCCCAAGCGATACATCAAGGTCGTGTTGCTGCCGGACAAATGACCGGCAGGCAGGGCTGCTGAACGATTTCGAGTGGGGTAGAGAGCAAGGTGCTCGCTACCCCATTTCATTTTTGGCGCTGTGGCGGCGTGCTCTGCTCACCGAATGCCGGACATGGCCGACGGCTTGGTGTACGTCCACGGCTGCACCGGCAGCTTCTGCTGGCGCGGGTATACCTCGTCCAGCGTGTTGCCGTCGTAGAGGCGCCCGTTGACCATCACCAGGCTCACGGTGTTGCTGTTGCGGATGTTCACCAGCGGATCCTTGTCGAGCACAATGATATCGGCCAGCTTGCCCGGCTCGAGTGAGCCCAGGTCGGTGGCCATGCCAATGGCCTCCGCGCCCACGATCGTGGCGGCGCGCAGCGCATCGTGCGTGGGCAGGCCGCCGCCCTGGAGCAGCCAGAGCTCCCAGTGCATGCCGAGCCCCTGCAACTGTCCGTGGCTTCCCACGCCGATGCGGCCGCCGGCCGCGACCGTCTTGGCCACATCCTCGGCGTGCTGCCACATCGCGTACTCCTCTTTCACCGCGAAGCCGGCGGGCCCGGGGGCGTTGCCGGCGCCACGGCGACGGATTTTGGTGTCCAGATCCACCGGATGCGTGAAGCGGCGGAGCTTCGCGTCGTTCACCAAGTCCTCACTCTGGTAGAACCACCCTTCGCCGAAGGGGCCGCCGTACTCGACGATCAGCGTCGGTGTGTTGGTGGTCTGCGTTCCTTTGTACCATTGGAAGACGTCGTCGTACTTGGGCGTGATCGGCAGAGTGTGTTCGATCCCGGGGTAGCCGTCGATGCCGTGCGTCATGTTGAGCTTCTGGTCCAACCCGCCTTCGGTTGTTGGCATGATGCTTTGTTCCCGCGCCGCCATGATGACCCACTGCCGCTGCTGGCGGTTGCCGGTCATGTACATCTTCAGCGTCTTGGTGTCGTAGTACTTGGCATAGCGCGCGAGAATCTGCCGCGCGTGATCAAGGTCCTTGACCTGCTCGTTGGCAAAGACGCCGGGACCCGTGGTGTAGATGCGCGGGCCCATCATGTCACCCGTGGCCACACGGTCCCCATACGACAGGAAGTCGGTGCTCGAGGTCTGCGGGTCGCGCGTGGTGGTTGTGCCGTACGCGAGCGTGGCGAGGTACTGCCAGGTCTGCGTGTTGTGCACCTGCGGGGTGAGCCACTGCGGGTGGTAGTGAATGTCCACCATTCCCGGCATGATCACCTTCCCTGCCACGTTGATGATTTTCGCGCCGGCGGGTATCGCCACCTTCCCGCGCACGCCGATCGCGACGATCCGGTTGTCGGTCACGACGACGTCGGCGTTTTCGATGATTTCGTGATCCTTCATCGTGATCGCCTTGGCGCCGCGGAACACCACCGAGCCGCGCGGCGTGTCGCGCGAGACGCTCACGTTCACGCGCACCTCGTCGGGCTTGTAGCCGGGCTTCTCTTTCTTCTTCCCGCCGGCCGTGTCGGCCTTGGCCAGCGAGTCCATGCGTGCGAGGCTGTCCTTCTTGGCCGGATCCTTGCGCAGTTCGGCCATGACCCTGGCGTCGACCTTGAGGGAGTCGTCCACCGACTTGCCCCTGGCGATGTCGTACGTCCAGACCGCGTTACCGAGTGCCCACATGACTTTCTTGCCGCCATCGGTCCACGTCGGGAACTCGCCGCCGATCTCGTTCAGCTTCTTGACCGGTACTGCCGCTGCCGCCGCGTCGGCGACCGACACCGTGGGTGCCGTGGCGCCGATCTGGGGAATCGCGATCGAGTAGAAATCCATCCCCACCATTGCCAGTGCGGACTCACCGCTCGGCGAGATCATTACCAGGCCGGCCGGCGGCGGTTGCGGTGGCGTCGGTTCCGCCGGATCGAGGTGCGTTCCGGTGTCGATCGCGACTGGCCGTGAGGCCCGCCCGCCCACCCACTGCTGCGCGGCTTGCGCGTCGAGGCCTGCGTCGAGCGTCATTGGCATGCCGCCGGCTCCGGGCGGGAGCGGGCCAGTGACCTTGAGGTGCGTCTTGAGGTCGGTACCGTCCCAACGGAACGACTGCAGCCCCTCACGCCCGTAGGCGTAGATACGGTCGGCGCTGGCCGTGAAGTGCGGGTTCCCCATGCCGCTCGTGGGCATGATCGTGATGACCGGGCCCCCGTTCGCGCTCATCCACACGAACTCCGATGCGGCGGGGCCAAAAAAGGCCGCACCTGCTTCCTGCATCTCGCGACTTGCGGCCCGTACTGCGACGATCCGGTCGCCCGAAGGCGCCCATGCGAGGTCGACGTACAGCCCGCCGGGCGAGAGCGCTTTGGTGCTCCACACTTTCCTGGCGTCGAGCGTGGCGCGCATCACCTGCCCGCCACCTGCGTCGGTCCACGTGGTGTAGGCCAGCGACTTGGAGTCGGGCGCCCACACCGGGCCGAATTCACCGACGGCCGCGGTGCTCACGCGCTTGGGTGTGCCGCCGGGCCAGTCCATGACGTACAGCCGGTCGAGAGCGGAGAACGCGAACTTGGTGCCGTCGGGAGAGGGCGCAATGTCGCGCACCTGGTGCGCATTGAACGTGGCCCCGGTGTCCACGCGGTACGCGAACTTCACTTCGGGCCCCATCTCGAGTTTGACATCGGCCTCGAAGGGAATCTTGGTGGCTCGCGTCTTGTCCACTGGCACGCGCCAAATCTCACCACCGTACGACACGACGATCGCCTTGGAGTCGGGCGTGAAGCTGTAGCCCGGGTAGGCGTCCATGGGTGCGCGCGATTCGATGTCGTCGCGCTGCACGGGAAAGGCGAGCCACTCCTCCTGCTGCGTCTCCAGGTTGCGCAGGCGGAGGCCGGTCTTGGTCTCGAACCGCGCGGCGTAGGCGAGGTACTTGCCGTCGGACGAGAGCGCCGGGCGAAAGGCCGAGCCCTGGCGGCGCGTCATTTGCGAGACGCGGCCGTTGTCACGATCCCACACATACAGCTGGAACTGTGGCCCCACTGCGTTGTACTGCCAGTCGCCGGTACGCGCGGCGAACCAGGTGTAGCGCGGGTCCTTGCCGTACGCGGCGCCGAGCATCTTGAGCGTCGGGGCGAGCGCGGGGGTCGCGGTGAGCTGCACGCCCTTGCCGCCGTCCACGTGGAACATCCACAGCTTGGCCGTGCCGAACGTGCCCCCGGAACGCGAAACCACGACGTACTTGCCGTCGGGCGTCCAAGCGGGGGAGACATACTGATTCCCGTTGCCGGTGGTGAGCGCCGTCGTGTCTTTGCCGTCGGCGTTCATGATCCACACGTTCTCGCCGCCGCTGCGGTCCGAGATGAAAACGATCTTCTTCCCGTCAGGGGACCAGCGCGGCTGCGCGTCGAAGGCCATCCCGATCGTGCGGCGGGTTGCCTTGCCGCCGGCCATGGGCATTGTATAGATGTCGCCGAGCAGGTCGAACACGATGGATTGGCCATCGGGCGAGACGTCGAGCGAAATCCAGGTGCCCTTGGTTGTGGTGAACGTGTGGGTGCGGGCGGTTTTGAGCGGGAGCCCCACATTCGCGGCGGGAGTGGCGCCGCCTGTTTGCGCGGCGGCAGAGAGTGCAGTGACGGCGGAGAGCGCGAGGAGCGACAGCAGGCGTCGAATCACGGAAAACAACCTCGTGTTGGGGGACAACGGAGCAGCGCTGCATCTGGGCAGGCCATCAGGCCCCGAAAAGTGCGCGCGGGGCGGTGCGAGCGACAGAGTGTCGCTGGAAGTGGTCGCGGAGGCCATGGGGCTTAACTCCATGACTCAATTGGCGTCTATACATTCAGCAGGCCATTACGGCCCCAAACTTACTGCGGAGGATACGCCAGTGAATTTGACCTCCAGGATGTTGGTACTCGCTGCGTCGGCCGTGCTCACGGCTTCGGCTGCACGAGCGCAGAGCGGGCAACGCCCCGCAGCCCCCGGTGATCGCAAGGCGCCCACCAAGGAACAGCGCGAAGCCCGGCGCGAGGCCATCAAGGAGCGCGTGGCGAACATGACGCCGGAACAGCGCGAGGCCGCCAAGGCGGCCGCTATTGCCCACAAGGCGGAGCGTGACCGGGTGGAGGCCGCAGTGAAAGCGGGGACGATGACCAAGGAGCAGGCCCGCGAAGCGATGAAGAAGTACAACGACGAGCACAGGCCCGCGACGAAGCCAGAAAACAAGCCGTAGCTGTTGATTCGAACGGGTCCATCCATGGGCACGAACGCCGCGTCGACGCCAACCGTCGTCGCGGCGTTTGTTGCTTCGCTGGTCGCCGCGGCGCTGCCGCTCGAGGCACTCTCGGCGCAAACGGTCGCGATGGAAGCACGAGTTCGGTCCTACCAAGTGGGCGCGGTGCATGTGACCGAACGCGTGACCCCGATCACTCTCACCTTTCAGGGCACGCGGGCGCGACTGCGGCTCAGCACCACGCCGCTCGCATTCGACGCGCCCGCCGATCACGTGCGCGGCGCAACGCCGCTCGGCACGCGGCTCGACCTGCGATTCCGCAGCGACGACTCGCTGCGGCTGTTTTTCGACGGCGCCAGCACGCCGAGTGCGCTCGATTCACTCCAGAACGCGGCGCTCGGGAGCGTCGGCACGTCAACGCTGGATCTCGATGGCTATGCGCTGGGCATACCGACGGTGTTCGGCGTTCGTGGTTCCTCGGCGATCTGGCGCGGCGCGTTTGCCCAGCTGCGTCTGCGCGCCGGTGTGGATATGAGTCCCTCACCGGGTGGCACGACGTCGGTGTACTGGCGCGGAACGACCGTTCGTGGAGGACTCGCGCTTCGAGGCATGTGGGACGAGAAGAGTTATTCCGTTGGTGCGGAGCTGGCCATGAGTCAGGCCGACTCGCTCGGCGGGCGCAATTTGTTTCCCGGCGGCGGCACGCTGTCGCTGGATGGCAGCGCCACACTGCCCATCGGCGAATCCGGCGCGCGCGCGATTTTCAGCGCGTTCTACGTGCACCCCATTGGCGACAGCCGCAACGACCAGCCCAACCGGTTGATTCCGAGCGGGGATTTTTATGGGGTGACGGCGATGGCGTCCGCATTTCTGAGAGACGTGCTGCTGTTCCCTTCGTTGTCGCTGATGCGCGAGACCAGCAGCGCAACCTCCGGCACGGGAGCTCTGAGCCAGTCGATGACGGCCGCCGGCTGGGCGCTCGCGCCCTCGTTTGCGGCGTCAATTCCGCTGGGCGCGCACATTGATCTCGATCCGGAGGCCGCACTCGTGGTGGGGAGTGTTGGGGCACGATACGTCCGGACTGCGGTGCTGCCGGCCGGCCTGTTCCGTCGCGGCCGGGCGGTGAGCCGCGCGTCCGGATTCCACGATCGGATCAGCGGCTGGTGGCTGGCACTGGGCGTGGCACTGCACCGCTAGGGAACCAGTGAACAAATCCAATTGTCATCCTGGGCGAAGCGATTGATCTGCCGTCCCAGTCTGAAATGGTCGATTTTTCGTCGCGGAGCCGGCACTGAGCGAATCGAATTCGCGCCTCAGAATGACAATTGTTCAGAGGCTCCCTAGGTTTTCCCTGCGTGATCCACGCGCTGCTCGCTGTCGCCGGCCTCGTCGCCATCGCCGCGATCTGGGCGTACCTGTTCGAACGCGCGATTCGGAAACAGCGTGGCCTGTTCACCCGCTGGCCCATTCCCAGCGTACCGGCATCGGACGTCGATCCGGCGTTTCGCCAAGACGCCATTGGGCCGTCGCTCGACACCGAAGTCGCGCTCGTGGGCGGTGCGGGTGTCATGCATCTTCCCGGCGGCACCAGCGACACCGAGGCGTGGATTCTCGCTGTGCTCGCCAAGCGCGCCCGACTCATGTTCGAGTTTGGCACCTGCACCGGCCGCACCGCGTACCTCTGGGCGCGCAACTCCGCGCCGGACGCGCGGGTGGTGACGCTCACTCTGAGCGCAGCCGAGATCGCGGCGTACCATCGCGAGGGCGGCGACACGGGTTCGGCAACCAAGCGGGCGATCGACGAGTCTGTGTTTGATCGTTTCTACTATTCCGACACACCCTATGCCGCCAAGGTCAAGCAGCTGTTCGGCGACAGCAAAGCGCTGGACGAGTCGCCCTGGGCGGGGCAGTGCGATCTCGTGTTCGTCGACGGATCGCACGCGCGCTCGTACGTCGAGTCCGACTCGAGCAAGGCGCTGCGCATGGTGAAGCCGGGCGGCCTCGTGCTGTGGCATGACTATCGCGGCTACCGGCTGGCCGGCGTGTTCGACACGCTCAACGAACTGGCGCGCGAACTGCCGCTGTTCCACATCCGCACTACGTCGCTCGTCGCGTACCGGCGCCCGGCGTGACGCTCTGGAAGGCGCGGGGCGGCATTCCCCCGCGACGACGTTTGCGCCATCCTTCAGGAGTTCCGCTTACCAGGGATCACGAATGACGGCACAACGCGCGCTTGATGCACCGCGGACCGGCAGCGCGAGCCAGTCCGTGACGAAGGTCGGCCACTGGATTGGTGGTCAGGTCCGTGCAGGTTCGTCGGGCCGATTCGGGCCCGTGTTCAATCCGGCAACGGGTGCGCAGACGGGCGACGTTGCGTTCGCGTCGGTTGCCGAAGTGGATGACGCCGTGCGCACGGCCAAGGAGGCGTTCGTCACGTGGGGCGACCTGGGGCTCGGTCGCCGCACCACCATCCTGTTCAGGTTCCGCGAGCTGGTCGCCAAGCACTCCGACGACCTTGCGCGCCACATCACGCGCGAACACGGCAAGGTCTTCTCCGATGCCAAGGGCGAAGTGCAGCGCGGTCTGGAAGTCGTGGAATTCGCGTGCGGCATTCCGCAGCTCATCAAGGGCGAGTTCTCGCAAAACGTGTCCAGCAACGTGGACTCGTACTCCATCCGGCAGCCGCTCGGCGTCGTGGCCGGTATCACGCCGTTCAACTTCCCGGTGATGGTGCCGATGTGGATGTACCCGATCGCCATCGCGGCGGGGAACACGTTCATCCTCAAGCCGTCGGAGAAGGACCCGTCCGGCGCGCTGATGATTGCCGATCTCTGGAAACAGGCGGGGCTGCCGGACGGCGTGTTCAACGTGGTGAACGGCGACAAAGTCGCGGTCGATCGGATCCTGTCGCATCCGGACATCGCCGCCGTGAGCTTCGTGGGCTCGACGCCCATCGCGAAGTATATCTACGAAACCGGCACCAAACACGGTAAACGCGTGCAGGCCCTGGGCGGCGCCAAGAACCATATGGTAGTGCTGCCCGACGCCGACATGGAACTCGCGGCTGATTCCGCCGTGAACGCGGCCTTCGGCTCGGCCGGCGAGCGGTGCATGGCCATCTCGGTGCTCGTGGGCGTTGGTGATGCCGCTGACAAATTGATTCCGCTCATTCGCGAGCGCTCCAACGCGATTCATGTGGGCGACGGACTCGAAGGCAACAACGACATGGGCCCGCTCGTGACCAAGGCGCACCTCGATCGCGTGCGCGGCTACGTGGAAGAGGGCGTGGACGCGGGCGCCACATTGGTCGTGGACGGCCGCCCGATCCGCGTGCAAGGCCGGGAGGCCGGCTTCTTCCTGGGTCCGTGCGTCTTCGACAACGTGCAACCGGACATGTCGATTTATCGCGACGAGATCTTCGGCCCGGTGTTGTCCATCGTGCGCGTCGATTCGTACGACGAAGCCGTCGCCATGGTCAATGCGAATCCGTTCGCGAATGGCGTGGCGATATTCACCAACGACGGCGGCGCGGCCCGCACGTTCGAGTCGGAGATTCAAGTGGGCATGGTGGGCATCAACGTGCCGATTCCGGTGCCGATGGCGTATTACTCGTTCGGCGGCTGGAAGAATTCTCTGTTTGGCGATGTGCACGTGCACGGCCAGGAAGGCGTGCGGTTCTATACGCGTGCCAAAGTCGTCACCGCGCGCTGGCCCGAGCCCCATCTACGGGGCAAGAATCTCGGCTTTCCGACAGTGAGTTGAGTCGCTGGGCCGACGTGTTGCGCCTGGCGGTCCTCGCGGTCGTCAGTTGTCATGCGGTGGGCGCCCAACAAGCGCCCACGTCGAAACCGGTCTCCACGATCCTGCGCCTCGAGCGCGAGTTGTGGACCCGTCTTGCGGACCGCGCGCGGCGCGCGGGGGCGCTCACGACCGAGACCGGCGAGTTCGATCTCGCGATTCCGATTGTCGGAGAACCCACCGAAGTACTCGGGCCCACGCGGAGCGCGAACGCTTCACTCGGCGTGGCTTCGGCCCGACTGGAGCCCCTGGACTCTGTTGGCACGCGACTCGACGTGTTCAGGCGCGGGCGGTACGATTTGCGTCTGGAAGACAGGCTGGGTCGGTGTCAGTTGGTGCACCTCACGGTGGTGTTCGATACGGCGGCGACGCGTACGGGTCGCACAACCGAGCGCTGCGAGCCTCTGTACATGGCAGACGTCGTGCGGCGCTCGAAGCGGCTGGCTCACGTGCCGCTGACCGCGGGGGAACCGGACGCGAACTGGTCCGTGGCGCTGTTTGCGACAGGGTTCGCCGATGTCTACCTCGATAGCGTCGTCGTCACCACGACTGCACTGACGCTTCGCGCGAACTCGCCACAGCCGGACACGGCCGCTGTGGCAGTTGACTCCATCAGGGTTGGTGTCGCGCGTGGCGGGGATAGCTGGAACATCGTTCGCGCGAGCGAAGCGGTGCCGGTCGATACGGTGCTGCGTCGCGGCGGCGCATGGGTCCGCGGAGCGTTGCGACTCACCATCCCCATCGATTCGGGGTTCGCGCTCCGCGACAGCTGGCCAGTGTTCGAGGTCATCCTCAGTGTTCCAAGAACGCCGGACAATCCTTTGGGATTGGCCTGGACCTACGCCCACGGTCCCCACGGCTTTTTCTCGCCCCGGAAGCCTTGAGCGAATTGCACTTTTCGCGCGTATTCTTTGTGGCACAACACACTCACGAACCCGGAGTCCTTCGCATGCGCATGGCTCGTCTCATGTCCACCGTGCTCGCGCTCGGAGCGTTCGGTTCTGTGGGCGCTCAGCAGGCCAGGCGCGCCTTTCAGCTCGCCGACTGGTACAAGCTGTCCGCGCTCAGCACGCCGGCGCTGTCGCCCGATGGTTCGCGCATCGCGTTCACCGTGCAAACCGTGAACGAGCGCGACAACAAATACCATCGCGAGGTATGGGTCGTCGCCTCCGCCGGCGGCACGCCGGCGCGGTTCACGTCGCCGAGCACGGAGAGCTCCAATCCGCGATGGTCGCCCGATGGGAAACTCCTGATCTTCAACTCCCAGCGTCCCGGCGGCCGCGGCCCCACATGGATGCTGCGCATGGATCAGCCCGGTGGCGAAGCGTATCAGGACGACGGCTATCCGCGCGCCGGCTCGGTGCCGGCGGACATGAAGTTCTCGGTCTGGGCCGAGGCCGATTCCGTTGTCCGGGACACGAGCGTTCGGCGTGACGATCCGTTCGGCCGCATGCCGCCGATGGCACGTCCGGCGTTTGGCGCCATCACCAAGCCCACCGACCCCGCGCGTTTCGACGGGCGGCATATCGTGGACATGCGCTACAAGGGCAACAACGAAGGCTTCATCCCCGGCCCTCGCGAGGCCCGCGAGTGGCGCCCCGCGCAGATCCATGTGCAGGGGTTCGACGGTTCGTCGAAGCGCAAGATCACGAACACGCGCTACACACACCGCAGCGTGACCGCGTCGCCGGACGGGCAGTGGGTCGCGTTCGTCGCCGACGAGCGCCTGCGTCCGGACTCGGTCGTGGCCATGGAGGCGGACTCGCTCGCCCAGCTCCCGTACGACAAGAAGCGCGACGACGTGGACCGCAACACCACCGACATTTACATGATTCCGATCGCGGGCGGTACGCCGCGCAAAGTGGCGTCGTTCTTCGGCGGCGAGGGCAACCTCGTGTGGTCACCCGACAGCAAGCGGCTGGCGTTCATCGCCTCGGCCGGCCGCACGAAGAGCGATCGCTTGTACGTCGTGCCCGTGGCTGGCGGCACGCCGGAGAACCTGCTGGGCAACTGGCAGTATGAGCCGGCCACGGTCGACTGGCTCGCCGACGGCAGCATGCTGGTGTCGGCGTCCATTGGCGGGAGTTCCAGTGTGTTCAAGCTCGACCCCGCCACGAAAAAGATGACGCCCGTGTTGTCAGGCCGGCGCCGCATCAACGGCATGAGCACGGATGGGAAGGGCTCGAAAATCGCGTTCGTGGCAACGGACATGACGCGGCCCACCGAACTGTTCATCGCGAACGGTGACGGCAGCGGCGAGCGCAAGCTGACGACCTTCAACGACAAGGTCTCGGCTGAGGTCGCGTTCAGCGATGCCGAACGCTTCGAGTTCCCGTCGGTGGGCGGACTCAAGGTCGAGAGCTGGCTCATGAAGCCGTACGGCTACGAGGCGGGGAAGAAGTACCCCGTTGTGCTGTACATCCACGGTGGCCCGCACGCGGCGTACGGCGAGAACTGGTTCGACGAATTCCAGAACCTCGCGGCGGCCGGGATGTTCGTGTTGTTCACCAACCCGCGCGGATCCAGCGGCTACGGCGCGGACTTCACCTATGTGACGCGTGGCAAGTGGGGTGGTGACGACTATCTCGACCTCATGAAGGCGGTGGATATCGTTGCCAAACGTCCGGAAATCGATTCAACCCGGATGGGTGTGACCGGCGGATCGTACGGCGGGTTCATGACTGCGTGGGTGACGACCAAGACTACGCGATTCAAGGCAGCCGAAACGGACCGCATGATCAGCGACTGGACGTACTGGTACGGCGCGTCTGACGCACAGGGGCTCACCGAGTTTGAGTTCTACGGCAAGCCGTGGGACAACTTCGCGATGTACGACACGCTGTCGCCGATCCGCTTCGTGCAGAAGGTGAGGACGCCGACGCTGATGGTGCAGTCGGAAGAGGATTTCAGAACACCGATGGGGAATGCCGAACTGTGGTTCATGGCGCTCAAGAAGCAGGGTGTGCCGGTGGAGCTGGTGCGGTATCCCAGGTCCACGCACGAGTTGTCGCGTTCCGGCGAGCCGTGGCTGCTGGTGGACAGGCTCGGTCGCTTGCGCCAGTGGTTTGGCTATTGGCTGAAGGACAAGCCCTCCACGGCGGACCGATAGCCCAGCGTGCTAAATTGAGTCGATGGTCATGAAAGGTCTTCGAGTCGCCCTGGTAGTCGTCGTTGCTGCGGTGCCAGCCGGCGCTCAGGCTGCTGTGCGTGACACGCAGAAGCTGGAGCGGGTCACGGTGAGTGCCACGCGGTCCAGCCTCTCAGGATTCCTGGTACCCCTGGCCGTGACAACCGTGTCCGACGACGAACTGCACCGGTCCTCTGGCGTTGGTCTGGATCAGGCGCTTCAGTTTGTGCCGGGCGTGCTGGCCCAGTCGCGCTCGGGCGGCACCGACATTCGTTTGGTGATCCGCGGCTACGGCGCCCGTGGGGCCGGCGACCGTTCCAATTCCGGCACGTCGCGGGGCCTGCGCCTGCTGCTCGACGGATTTCCGGAAACCGAGCCGGATGGCCGCACCGCCTTTGACGCCATCGACCTGTCGCTCGCAGACCGGCTGGACGTCATCCGGTCGAACGCATCGGCGCTCTGGGGCAACGCGTCCGGCGGACTTGTGAGCGTCACCACCGTTCCGCGCTTCAGCGAATCGCGCATCAACATCGAACCCATGGCCGGCAGCTTTGGCCTGAACCGGGTTGCGGCCTCGCTGGGCACGAGAGTCGGCGAGACCGGCCGGGCGTGGCTCAGCCACTCCAACACCACACAAGACGGCTGGCGCGCAAACTCGTCCGGCCGGCGGCAGATCGTCAACACGGGCGTCACCACGTTGCTCAGTGCCAAGACGGCCCTGACCGTGACCGCCGTAGCCACGAACAACCTGATTCATGTCCCGGGCCCGCTCACACAGGCGGAGTTCGCGGCCAACCCGCAGCTGGCAAACGCCGATTACCTCGCGCGTCGGGAGCGGCGCCACAATCGAACCGGCCGACTCGGCGTGAGCCTCGAGCACGACGCGAGCGAGAACGCGGGGGTGGATGTTTCGCTTTTCGTCAACCCGAAGTTCCTCCAGCGCTCGGAACGCAACACGTATCGTGATTTCACCCGGTACCATTTCGGATCCAGCGCCACGGGCCACCTTACGCACAGGCTGGGTGATCGCAAGGCGACGGTGAGCGTTGGCGGCGACGCCGCCTACCAGAGCGGCGCCATCCTGTTTTACAACCTCGTCAACGGAGAGCGCGGCACCACGCTCCGGGACAACAAGGGCGAAGGCGCTCGCAGTTTAGGACTCTTCCTCCAGGAAGAGATCCCGGTGAGCGCGAAACTCTCTGCGTCGCTCGGCATGCGGTACGACGACATCGTGTACGATTACAAGAACTTCATCAGTCCGCAGCTCAATGCGCGAAAGTCGTTCGGTGGTGTGTCACCCAAGTTGGGCCTGAGCTATGCGATCGGTGCGCGCCACGTGTGGTATGCCAATATTGGCGGCGGCGTGGAGGTGCCGGCCGGCAACGAAACCGATCCCGCGAACATCGCGCCGGCTCGTCTGGATACCATTACCGCGCTGAATCCGCTGCTCGAACCCATCCGGAGCCTCACGGTGGAAGTGGGCACGCGGCGGTCGGGCGCTATTTCGTCGAGCCTCGTGGGTTCGTACGACGTGGCGGTCTACAACACCGAAGTCACGAACGAAATCGTTCCGTACCAGGGTGGCCGGTTCTATTTCACGGCCGGCAAAGCGCGTCGCCAGGGCGCCGAGCTGGGCGCGTCCGTGGAGTCGAGCCTCGGTGTTGGCGCGCAGGCGGCGTTCTCCTGGAACCGCCATCGGTACGCCTCCTACCTCGTGGATTCGTTGTACTACGGCCGCGCCGGATTCTTCGCGGACTACTCCGGCAACAAGGTGGTTGGGGTGCCGGATATCATGTCGAGCGGCGAGGTGTTCTTTCACCCAGCGAGGTTTGCCGGGCTGCGCATGGAACTCGGCGCGCGCCAGACCGGCTCTTACTTCGCTGACGACGCGAACACGGTGAGCGTGCTATCGAGCGTTGTGCTTGATGGCGGCGTATCGATTGCGCGAACGGTGCGTGGCGGCTCGACGGTTCGCGCGCGCTTCGCCGTCGAGAACATCACCGACAAATCGTTCGTCGCATCTGCGTTCCTCAATCCGGATCGCAATGGCGCGGGCGCGCCGGTGGCGTTCGAGCCGGGCATGCCGCGCACCCTCATCGTTTCGTTCTCGGTAACTCGGGCGAAGTGAGCATCGCGCGCATCGCGCTTGCTGCCGCGCTCATGGTCCTGGCAGCGTGCGTCGATCCTGCCACGCCCTTGTCGGGCACTCCCACACTGGACGACTCCGGTGGTCAAGGTTTCGTCGCGGTCTCGGTGGGTGAGTCGCACAGTTGCGCGCTCGTATTGGACGGCAGCGCATACTGCTGGGGCAGCAATGAATTCGGGCAGCTGGGAATTGCGGATGTCGCCACCACGTGCCTGCGAGTGGATCTTTTCGCGAACCAGCGCGTGCCCTGTGCCGCCACACCGCGCCCGGTTCTCGGCGGGCTGAAGTTCACGCGCATTGCGGCAGGCGCCAATCACACGTGCGGCATCGCGCTGGATTCTCGCGTGTACTGCTGGGGCGACAACCTGCGCGGCCAGATCGGCGACCCCTCGGTTCGGCTGGCGACTGCGCCAACGCCGGTTCTCTCCGACGCGATCTTCGTGGACGTTGCCGCGGGCGACGAGCACACGTGTGCGTTGCGCAGTGATGCTGTGATGGTGTGCTGGGGCTCGAACGACCACGGCCAACTGGGCCTTGCCAAGGTCGGCACCGGGTCCGCGATTCCAGTAGCAGCGCAAACTTCGTTGCGATTCGCGTCCGTGGCCGCGGGCGCGAATCGCACGTGTGCCCGCGTGTCCGACGGCACCGGCTACTGCTGGGGCGCGCATTGGTTGTCGCGCGACACCGATGGCTCCGAGCTCATTCGATCGCAAGCGCAGCCCGCGCGGGTGCTCAACGTCCCCGCGTTCCATGCGCTCAGTGTGGGCGGGCAGACGACCTGCGGGCTCGGCGTCGACGGCGCTGCGCATTGTTGGCAAGCGAACCCAACGGGCGCGATGGGCGACGGCACCACTACCGGCAGCTTGTTGCCCCGGGCAGTGAACACCAGCGAACGATTCATCGCGCTGAGCGTGGGCGCGTCCCACACCTGTGGCGTGTCCGATTCCGGCGCGGCGTGGTGTTGGGGCGGTGACGCAGACGGCCAACTGGGTGTGCCCTCATCCGGTATTTCGCGGCGCTGTGGCGCGACGCCATGCATTCTAAACCCAAGCAGGGTAAGCGGTTGGCGCAGGTTCACCGATGTCAAGGCTGGCCTTGGCGAGCACGTTTGTGGGATAACGCTCGCGAGGAACGTGTATTGCTGGGGCGAGGGTTCGATGGGGCAATTGGGTGCTGGTGGAACTCGTGGCAGCTATTCGCCTACCAAGATCGTTGCGCCTTGATTCCGTGTGACCGTGGTCACGGCACACACAGTCTTCACGGGCCTACGTTTCGATTACGTTGCGCGATGGGAACATGAGTGTTTTTGCGGTGCCCGTTGTGCTGCGCGGCTTGTGATTTCCGACGGTTTCAGGCGTCCTTGGAGGTAGCCGGTTTCAGGCGTCCTTGGGGGTAGCCTTAGTCGGGCATCATTGCAGGCATTCAAGCTTGCGTCAGGCGTCGACGACGGTACCTGCGCTGGAGAGAGACCTTCATGCATTGGCTGGCGGCTGCGGCTTCACGAGCGGGGATGAAAGGGGCGGAGGTGCTCGTCGTCCCGAGCGATGCATCCCTGGCCGAGGCCTGGGATTTGGCGTCCAGGACGCTCGGCGTTCCGGCCCTGGCACTTGCCGCCGCGCTCGCCCCAGCGTTCGGTCTGGCCGAAGCGAATTTTGCGGAGGCGGAGCCGCGCGCCCTCACGCTGCTGCCGGAGCGCATCGCGCGCAAATACCACGTCTATCCCCTGCGCGAGGACGATCGTCACCTCGTGGTTGCGACGTGTGATCCAACCAACATCGAAGTGGAACATGCGATCGGCTTCGCCGCTGGTCGTCGTCCGGTGTTCGAGCTTGCCACGCCCTCGCAGATCGAAGAGGCCCTCTTCGCTGCGTTCCGGAAAGAGCAAACGATGGAGCAAATCCTCGACACCGTTGGCGAGGAGACGCTCCACGCCGTCCAAACGTTGGAGGAGGCGGAGCCTGAGCTGGTTTCGCAAGCTGAGGTCGACTCCGCTCCGGTCGTCAAACTCACGAACCTGATTCTGCGCGACGCCATTGTGCAGGGGGCGAGCGACATTCACATCGAGCCGGGCGCCAAGGGCGGCGTTGTGCGGTTTCGCGTAGACGGCGTCATGCGGCAGTACATGCAACTCCCGATGGCGGCGCTCAATCGCGTTGTGTCGCGCATCAAGGTGCTGGGCAAGCTGGACATCGCTGATCGGTTGCGCCCACAGGACGGCCGTAGCCGAGTGGCCATCGAGGGACGCTATGTCGACTTGCGTATCTCGACCGTGAACACGCGCGACGCCGAGAAGGCGGTCATTCGTATTCTCCGCCCGGAGAGCAGCAAGCGGCTGGACGACATCGGCATCACGCCACGGGAGTTGGCCCGTCTGCGACAGCTGCTGGACTGCCGCGATGGCATCGTGATCGTGACGGGGCCCACCGGGTCCGGCAAGACGACGACGCTGTATTCGGCCATCAAGGAGATCGCGACCGGCGAAGTGAACATTTCGACAGTCGAGGATCCGGTCGAGTACGAGCTGCCCGGCATCACGCAGATTCAGGTGGATGTGAAGCGCGGCGTGACATTCGCCAATTCGTTGCGCGCGCTGTTGCGTCAGGATCCTGACGTCATCTTCGTCGGCGAAATTCGCGACGAGGAAACGGCTCACATTGCGGCGCAGGCCGCCATGACGGGCCACTTGGTGCTGGCGACCCTCCACACGAACGACGCGATGAGCAGCATCGCGCGCCTGGCGGACCTGGGCCTCGATCGCCAGACGATTTCGGCGACGCTGCGCGGTGCGCTGGCGCAGCGACTCATTCGGCGAATGTGCAGCGACTGCGCGCAGCCCGTGATCGGCGCCCTCACAGAGGAAGAAGAGGGGCTCGCGGGCCGCTACGGCGTTCAGCCGCTTTCGCGCGCCGCAGGGTGCAAGCGGTGCGGCAACAGTGGCTATCGCGGCCGGCTTCCGCTCATCGAGGTCTCGGTCATCACGCCCACGCTGGCTGACATGATCGCCGCCGGCGCGACCACGGGAGCGCTCCAGCGCGCTGCGATTGCGCAGGGCATGGTGCCCGTGCGTGATGTTGCCATCGCTCGTGTACGTCGCGGCGAGACCTCGTTGCAGGAGGTCGAGCGCGTCATCGGCGACGTTATCGACGACGCGCCGAAGGAAGGCGGTCCGTCGGCCATCCTGATCGTGCATGCCGATCCGGCGTGGCGGAACATGGCGCGGAGGATGCTCGAAGGCGGTGGGTTCCGAGTGAGCGAAGCCGCCGACGCCAATCAAGCGCGGCAGATGGTGAGTGGCGGCGAGGAGTTCGCGCTGATGGCGACGGATCTCATGATGCCCGCTCTGGGCTCGGCCGGCACCCGCCCGGCACTCCAGTCGTCGCCCGCAACGCCGCAGATCGCGGCCGCCACCACGCCGGCCAACCGCCGTCCGTCGCAGGCAATTCCGCTCCAGGTTTCCACAGGCACTGACGGCAATCCGGAGCAGAATGTGGACTGGGCCAAATTTGCCGCCACCGTGCAGGCGGCAGCGAAAAAACGGGACTGACCGGACTGATCGGGTGCGGCGTGCGGCGTGCAGGGTCCGGCACCCCGAGTAGTTTTGGATGATGGGCGCTGAGGCATTGCTCGAGCCTGAGGCCATCGATCGTCTGATCGGGTTCGGCGGTCCCACGCTCGTTCGCAGGATGGTCGAGCTCTTCGTGAAGAATGCGCCGGCCAAGGCGGCTGAGGCGCGGGAAGCGCTCGACTGCGGCGACGCTGCTGCGCTGGGCGCGGCGTTCCACGGTCTCAAGTCCAGCGCCGGCCAACTTGGCGCCGTGACCGTGTACCACGCCTGTATTGCCGGCGAGGAACTGGCCAGCCGCGGCGAGCTTTCGGCGTGTGCGGTGCACGTACTGCGCGTGGAGGCCGACCTGCCCTCCGCATGCCGCCAGCTTCAGGCCATGGTGCCGCAGGGCTGACATGGCAACGCTCGCCGTCGTGGAAGACAACGCCGATAATCGCCTGCTGCTCCGGGCCATACTGGGCGACACCTACAGTCTGGTGGAATATGAAACTGGCGCGGACGCGCTCGCCGGGCTGGCGCGTACCCGTCCGGATGTCGTGCTGCTCGACATTTCGCTGCCGGGAATGGACGGCACGGAGGTGTTACGGCGGATTCGCGGCGACGCGGGCCTTTGCACCCTGCCGGTCATCGCGCTCACTGCCCACGCGATGTCCGGTGACCGCGAGAAGTTCCTCGCTGCCGGATTCGACGACTACGTCACGAAACCAATCGTCGATGAAACGCGGCTCCTCACCGCGATCAAGCACCTGCTGACGGGTGACTAGCGACCGGTGGCCGCCGTGTGTCAGGCTTCCCGGAGCGCCGCCATCGGCGTTTCGCGAAATACTTCGCGTCCCGTGGCCAGCCCAATCACGATCGCGAGCCCCGTCATCGACGCGGCGACCACGACCACAGGCATCACGGCGGGCGTGAACGTCGCGTCGAACACGAATTCCATGAGCAGCCACGCGCCGCCCACGGACAGCAACACACCGGACAGGCTGCCCAGCGCGCCGAGCAGCGCGTATTCC
>Ga0315281_10003604_pt1 | contig 22657 bp, 20 predicted proteins | sample YL17G07_0_MG_FD_204540 | JGI IMG/M metagenome (GOLD analysis project Ga0315281, IMG submission 204540) | Sediment microbial communities from Yellowstone Lake, YNP, Wyoming, USA - YL17G07_0 | ecosystem: Environmental > Aquatic > Freshwater > Lake > Sediment | place: USA: Wyoming | collected... | reverse complement strand
GAAGCTGACCGGGGGCTGGGAATTCAAGATCGCCCCGGAGGGGACCGTGCTCTCCTTCTCTCTCCAATACGAGCTTCCGCCGACCATGTCGAGGAACGAGAAGGACAAGCAGAAAATCGACAAGGAACTGGACGATGCGGCTGTCCAGAGCCTTCAGCTTCTGAAATGGGTACTCGAATCTCGCACGATGCAGAACGTTAACCAGAAGGATTAGGTCGACATCTCATCCGCTTCCGGGCGGCAGCATGTTCGGAATGCCCTCTTCTATCGGGTAAGTCAAGCCGCATTTCCCGCACCTCAGGCTCCCTGAGATGACCTCCTTCTCATCCTCCTTGCCTATCTTCAATTCGAGAGGGTGGTGCTTGCACATCGGGCAGGCGAGGATATCCAGCAGCGATTTCTTCACAACATCACTCCATCATGCAGATAAGCGATTCTGTTCATAGATTTAACTGGTCCTGAACCGCCATCCCTTCTCGCCGATCATCTGGAGACTCATGGTGAGGACCATGGCCATGAGGCTCGCAACGGCGATCGCCTCGGCAAACGGAAGCGGAGTCAGCACCATGGATGCGAATGACAACGCGATCGCTGCGACCAGAACGATGAACGGCACTCCCTTTGCCCCGACCCATCTGTACACAGGATACAAAAGGACAAAAGCTGCGAGCGCAGCGAATCCAAAGAAGACTATCGTGGCCAGGGTGTGAGATCCGCCGGTGTCGATCGGGAATAACCCTACGGTGATCAGACCAATCGACGCGATGGCTAGGAGCGCGCCTCCCGCCCTCCCCGTCTTCGAGGGTGTGAGTCTCATCATGAGGCCGACTGAGAAATCGACCCCCATCAGCCCTGCGACTATCGCTGCAGTGTTGAAGATCCATCTGGACGGGACATTGCCTCCAAGCTCGCTGAGGGTATGTTCTCCAAGCACCCAGTGGCCGTTCACAACGACCGCGGCCGCCCACATGATGCCGAAGAACACGGGAAGGGCGACTCCGACGATGCTGCCGATCACAATCAGCCGCTCCTTTCTTATGGGGACCCGCACCGCATCGGACACGAGCTAGAATCGGTCGAGCCGAATATCATACTTTCCAGCTATGGACAAAGACTTCGACAAATGGAAAACCGTTATTAAGCCCCTCGGCAATCGACGCAGTATGAAAGTCGGCATCGTCGGCGTGGGCTCGATGGGTCAGAATCATGTTCGCGTCCTCTCCGAAATTTCAGAGGTAGTCGGCGTCTGCGACGTCAATCGGGATGCCGGGGAGAAGATTGCGGCCAAGTTCAAAACCAAGTTCTACCCCGACATCGACCAGCTTATTTCCTCTGGCATCGAGGCGATCTCGATAGTAACACCTACGAGCGCGCATTATGAGATTGCCAACAGAGCGATTAAAGCCGGCATCCACACATTGCTCGAGAAACCCGCGACCGGTTCCTCTGCAAAGTTGCTGGAACTATCGAAACTCGCGGAGAGCAAGAAGATCACCTTCGCTGCCGGGTTCATCGAGAGGCACAATCCAGTCGTCAGCTTCGCGATGAAGAACCTGAAAGCGGGGAATTTTGGCTCGCTCATTTCTCTGCACGCTAGGCGCGTCTCATCCTTCCCGCTCAGGATCAAGGATGTCGGAGTCATCATGGACCTCGGTGTACACGACATCGATGTGATCAAATATCTCGTGGGATCGCCCGTCATTAGAGTCTTCTCCGCGGCTGGCAGATTCAAGAACAAGGATTTCGAGGACCACGCTAACATCATCATGGAGTTCAAGAATGGCGTGAACGGCGTTGTAGAGGTTAACTGGCTCACACCGACAAAGATGAGGACTATAGCCCTGACCTGCAGCGATCAGTTCATCAAGTTGGACTACACCGCACAATCCATTGACATATTCTCCTCCCAGATGAGAGATTTCGATCCAGGCAACCTGTTCGACCTCGGCATGGAGCTGCATGGAAGGACGATCAGCCTCAAGAAGGAGGAGCCTCTGAAAAGAGAGCTGTCAGATTTCCTTAAGGCATGCAGTGGAGGCACCGCACCTCTGGTGACAGGTCACGACGCTGCCGAAACGATCGCCATCGCGGAAGCGGCGATGAAATCCGCAATGACGAACCAAGTAGTGACGCTTTGAGAAAGACGCTGGTCTGATGTCGATGAAGATAATCGTGACAGGAAGCTCCGGGCAGGTCGGGTCGTACCTAGTCGAGCATTTCTCCAAAGAGCACGAAGTCATCGGTCTGGACAACCGCCCATGCTCGTTTCCTGCGGCCGCCGAGTTTTCGAAGAAGATAGATATCGCGAAGACAAGGGACTTAGGCGCATATTTCAAGGACGCTGACTGGATAATTCACACCGCTGCCCAGGTCAGCGTGGAACGGTCGCTGAAAGATCCTATTTTCGACGCGGAGAACAATGTTGTCGGTACTGTCAATGTCCTCTGGAACACGTTCAAGAGCGAGGCAAGGAACTTCCTGTACTTCAGCAGCGCGGCCGTATATGGGAATCCGGTCAAGGTCCCGCTTCCAGAGGATCATCCGACAAATCCTATGAGCCCGTACGGCGCGAGCAAGCTCTGCGGGGAAAAGTACACCCTCGCATTCGCCGCGGCCTACGGCCTCAGCGCCACAATCGTCCGACCATTCAACATATACTCCAGCAGAGCCGACCCAGAAAGTCCATACTCGGGCGTCATCACGAAGTTCGTGAAATGGGCAAAGGAAGGCAAGCCGCTCTTGATCGAGGGAGACGGCAAGCAGACGAGGGACTTCGTGCACATGACCGATGTCGTGCGTTTGGTCGACCTGGTCGTCAAGAAGTCGAAAGTATCGGTGGGAAGGACATTCAACTGCGGGACTGGGAAGAGGAGCACGGTCCTCGAACTGGCGGATGCGATCCGTATTCTATCTGGTGGAGAGGCGCAGGTCAAGCATGTCGATTCCCGCGTCGGAGACATCAAGCACAGCTGCGCCGACATCGCGAGTGCCGAAGAGATACTCGGATACTCCCCAAGGATCCCTCTGGACAAAGGTCTGAAAGAAATGATGGCCTAGGCGATCAGCCTTTTGCCACTCCCTTGTAGATGATCCCCAGGTTCTTCGCTTTCTGCCCGTCGAAAATATTCCTGCCGTCGATGACGATCCTGTGCTTCATCAAGCGAGCAATATCCTCGAGAGACAGCTCCATGTACGCGCCGTGCCTGGTCATGAAGACAGCACAATCAGCCAGCTCGAGCGTTGCCTCGATATTGCTCAGGACCTTTATCCCTGCGAACTCTTTGACGTAGGGATCGTGGCCGATCAACGTGTATCTTTCTTTCAGGCGATCAAGAACGACTCTTGAAGGAGAATTCCGCGTATCGCCCGAGTTCTCCAGGAATGCAAGGCCGAATAGCGCGATACATATCCCTTTTCCTTTCTTCAATCCCGCTTCCGCAATCGCTCGTTCCGCAAGCTCAGCGACATGAACGGGCATCGAATCGTTCACCTGGCGGGCGATCGGGATCAACTTCGGCTTGGCCTTCCTACCGCCATATGCAAGAAGCCAAGGGTCCTTCGGTAGGCAATGGCCCCCTACACCTGCTCCAGGGATGTGCATGTCCCTGCCGGGGCAGCTGTTGACGAGCCTCCTGATTTCGAACGCATCGAGCCCAAGGGTCTCGCATATCAGGCCGACCTCATTCGCAAATGCGATCTGGACGTCCCTGTAGGCGTTCTCCGCCGTCTTCACGACCTCTGCCGAAGTCATATCGGTGGTGTGAATCTTGCCCTTCATTATCGGCTCGTACCATTTGACAGCCATCTCCGTGCTCTTCTTGTCGAGCCCACCGAGGATCCTATCCAATGTCGTAAGGTTGCGGAGGAGCTTGCCAGACATCACCCTCTCCGGGCAATGGGCCAAAAAGATGCTCTTCCCCCCCTTCAGACCGCTCTTCCTCTCGAGCGCTGGGAGGATCTTATTCCTCATCGTCCCTGGGGCGATCGTGCTCTCAATGACGATCAAAGCACCTGATGAAACGTTCTCTCCGATCCTCTCTATCGCCGCCATTATGTGATCGTACTGTGGCTCTTTTTTCGCATTGATCGGTGTATCGATGCAGACGAAGACCGCTTTGGCGTCCTTGCACTCAGAGAATTTTGTCGAAGCCTTCAATCTGCCTGCCTTGACCTGTTCATCCAGCAATTCCGGGAGATCAGGCTCATCTCCTTTGATCGGATACTTGCCCTGGTTGAGGAGCTTGACGCGCTCCGGGGCGATGTCGACGCCGACGATCTCATGGCCTACCTCCGCCAACAGGCAGGCTAGCGGAATGCCGACATAGCCCATTCCGACAACCACGGCCTTATCTTTCAATAGCATCTACCGCTGGAAACTGGAATGGAATCATGATATTTGAACCCTGAGATATGGCCGCCTCAGGAAATGAAAAATTGAAAATCGGGAAAGGGTTTGAAGGTTTTTCGGCCGTCGCTCAGTTGACCATCTGGCTTGTCCCGCACTTCGGGCACATGACCTCGATCGGCCTCTTCGAGGTCGCGACTTCCACCATCGCGCCGCAGGACGGGCACTTTACGCTCGCCTTCGGCTGGTAGGTCTCCTGCTTTGCCTCTTTCGGAGCTGCCGGCTTCGGCTCTGTCGGTGCCACGCCCGCCCCGCCCTTCTTCATCATCATGAAGAGGAGCATTACGATCACGACGACCATCAGGATTGTCATGAGCAGGTCCGCTGCTGACATGCCTCCCCAGCTTGCTTCCCATCCGGCTTCGTTATTGTTGACAGTCACCATGTGGCTTTGTACAGTGTTCAATGCCCCGCTCGGGTCCGATACTTGGACATTGATGCTGTAGGCAATATGGTTCGGTGCCTCCTTCGGAATGGTGATCGAAACCTCACCCTTCATACCGGTGAAGGACATCTCCTCACCAACCGCCCCGATTGGGCCAGTTAATGTTGCCCTAGCTGTCACAACGGGTAGATCGGGGAGATCCGAGCTCATCTTGGTCACTACGAAGGACAGCCAGATTGTCTGTCCTGGCGCGTATGAGCCTGTGGTGGATGCCGGTCCTGTCGTTATGTCGACTTGGACCAAGTAGGCGCTGAACCATGCCACCGTCTGGTCAGCTTGAAGCACAGATCCCTCTCCGTTGTCAGCTATCACTCTGGCTGTGTAACTGGAGGACGGGTTCACCTTCGGTATCTCGAGGGTGAAAACATACTTCCCATCTGTGTCCAGCGTAACAACCCCGTTTGCCACCGGAGAGAGTTCGTTGTCCCAGATATTGTAGGTCATCGCATATCCAATGCTTATGCCGACGACCTTCACCGTAAAGGTGATCGTGTCGCCTGCGTAGTAGTTTATCTTCGAAACGCCCAGAGTCAGAACAAGCGGCTCGATTGCGAATATGTCGGATGTCATTGGATCTGCTGGGGATGGATACCATACATCTCCGTCAACTGTCGGCATTATGTGGATCTGCCCGAATCCCTCCATGTCTAACGGGACCGTGACATTAGCCGTCATGCCTACCATGTTCATGATCGGGTATGTATAGACGTTCGCGGTGAACAAGTTGTCTGGGCAAGTCTCCAGCCAATACAAGATGCTGTCCGGCGTCGTCACAACGCCGTTGCGCCAAATCTTGACGACAACGCTAATCTTGTCTCCGCTGACATAGACCGTCTTGTCAACCAGCACTTTCACAACCGTGTTATCTTGGATATCTATCAACACGTTGCCAACTGCAGACAAGGTCAGTTTGCTCGCGGATGCTACCAGCATATAGTTGTCGGCGAGCGTTATGTTCTCAAGCGGGATGTTTATCGTACCCTTGATTTCCCCGTTTAGGTCTGTCGATAGGTTCTTCAGACCAAGGGCTGGAACAAGCACTCCCTTGTCATCGTACAACTTGACATCCACCATCGCACCGGAGACCGGAGCCGAAATCGGCAGGTCGCTGACGCGAACTTCGACAGTCACCAGGATTTTCTCTCCTGGGCCATAGGTCGTTTTGTCAGTCGAGATCGTGGTGCTCAGCGAACCAAGTCGGATTGATGTCGGTGACAGAGCAATGTTGTTTGTGCGGTTTCCCCAATGCGCTGTCGTGTTGACCTGGATGTTCCATGGGTCATTGGTCCAGATATTGACTTGCGCCGGTAATGTCACATTGGACGGGCTGCTTGCCAAGGACTTAGTGCCTGAGTAGTTCTTCCAGTTCAAATCACCCGTTTGTGCGTCGTCATACCGCATTTCGTAATCCAGAGTGATCGGGATGATTGTGTTGTCCGGTACCGAAAGTCCCACAAAGGACACAATCATTTCCTCTCCTGGCAGGTAGATCTCCTTATCGGTAGACACCGCGAAGGTGAAGTATTCGATATCGATCCAAAACGGATTGTTGACTAAAAATGGAGCTGGAATCGTTAAGTCGTTGAAGCTCCAGTTAACATATATCGGGAAAGTCCCTGTCATGTTCTCAGGGATCGTCCAGCTGGTATTCCATTCGTAGGTGTCAACATCAAACGTTTGGTTGAAACCTAGGGTGATATTGCCTTTACTTGGGTCACCCACGGTGTTGAATCCAATCGTGATATTTACCTTCGGATTAAAGCCAAGCGATGATGCTAGCCTGCTGAACCACGAAGTCGCCTGGATGTTGACGGTTTGACCAGGAGCATATACATCTTGCTCAGGACTCACGGTTATTGATGCAATCTTGATTTCGATTGGAGTCGAGCAAAGGATTTCGGAGGTATTTAGGAGGAGAGCCTGCAGTGTATATGTTCCCGCGGAGGTCCCCCCAGGAATATCTAGCCATGTTCCCCAAAACCAGCTCTTATACATTCCTGCTTCCGTAGCTCCCGAACCGTTTGTATGTATCGGCCCGATCCAATCTAATGTATGCCCTCCAGTAGCAATCAGACTCACCTGGAAAAGACCGTATTCTGAATCGCCGTCAAACGAATAATCCAACTGGAAATAGACGCGCTCTCCCGGAAAGAAGATTCCTTGTGTAATCCCCTTGATGTCTTTGGCGACTATTTTCCCTTCCGGTCCATCGGCAGCGCTTACACCCAGTGCCGCAAAAGCGACGGCGAACATGCTTATGGCCAATGCTATGCTAATTGTTTTTTTCAACATACGCTCATCCCTTCTCTGGGCTAATTGATGGGGTTATATATATATAATGATTTCTTGATAAGTCCTGGCTCATTGCGAAATTCGAGAGATTTTTTCATGCTGGAAGGGATAACACAGTTTTAAAGTGAGGCCAGTAAGATTTTCCGATTTCCTACCTAAACCGGCAATTCCTGCAATGTTAGCGCTATTTATTCAGAAATTCTATCAGCGACGGCAGCTCGCCAATCGAACCTATGATATAATCGGGGAGATAGCTGTCATCCTTTACCTCAACTGGATATCTCTCGTTCCATCGGCACAGGATGCTGGTCATCCCTATCATATTCGCTCCAGCGATGTCCGTGTCGACCCTGTCGCCGACCATGATCGCCTCTTTCGGACCGCAATCCAGCAGATCGAGCGCTTTGCGATATATCCCGTCGTCAGGCTTCCTGCTCCCCGCGTCCACCGAGGTGACGATGGCGTCGAAGAACCTCGTCAGATCTTTCCTGTTTAATGCGCCCGACACTTCCCTGTCCCCCCAGCTGTACGTGTTTGACACTATTGCCAGTTTGTACCCGCTCTTCAGCTTTTGAAGGACATCAGCGACACCGTCGAGCACTTTGAATTCCGTCGTGTCTACATCTGCTGGCCCGTCGAGCTCGGCGATGAGGGTGTCCCCCAGGTCGAAAAGTATCGCTTTGATTCTCCCCACCATCACCCCTCCTCTCCGGTCTGGTCGCTTTCGAATAACATCACGAACCCTCGCTCGCCGTCGAACGACCTACTGCCGAACCCCGCTCCCTTTCTTGATGCTTTCGGAAGGACATCCTGCTGTTTCGACAGCAGGTTCCTGATTATCGCGATACCGGTGGGAGTCGCCATCTCCCCTTCGCAGGGACCGAACCTGAACTTAAGGCCAGCAAGTAACTCCGAACTCGCCGGTGTCGGAACGCTGAGGCGGCCGTGCGCAGTCTCGACACCGCCTTCCCCAACCGATATGTACGAACCAATTATACTTCGGCCTCCAAGCCCTAATATGTCGCAACATAGCCCCGCCGATGCCACGTTCATCAGGCCGCCGGTTCTACCGATCTCGTGCAGATGCACTTCCTCCTTCTCTATGCCATGAGCCTTCGCCTCGGCCGCAATGATGTCGCCGATTGTCCTGATCGTGAATCGCCGTGCATCAGTGGACAGCGCCATTCTCTCTGCAGCCTGCTCAAGGAATCCTTCCGCCTCATTCGCGGATCTAGCGGCAACCCTGTTCTCGCACTTCCATTCAAGCATAATCCCGCACGTCGAGCCGCTATCGACGTCGTTCAGGGCGACAGAGCAGTCAGATTCCCTGCAGGCACTGTCCGCCCTGCGCACGAATCCCGCCCGCATGTCCTCATCCATGAACGAGCAGCAAGCAGCGACGAACATATCGCCAGAGATCCCCCTTGTCATATCGACGTACAGCATAGTCACGAGATTTTGACGAGACTCTCCGCATAGATAATCCTATCTCATCCGCGAAATGGGCTCTCAGCATCATTGATAGATATCTTTTTGAATCGGAGTCGCTTTATTGCAACGAATTGGCAATCTCTGGGGTTGCAGGCATGAAGAAAACTAAAATTCTGCTGTTTGCGTTGTCGGTGGTCGTACTGATGTTGTCGGCGACATTGATAGTCGCTATTGCCGGGGAGAACACGAAGTCAGAGGACCGCTCTGCCGCACGGACCGAGGCGGATCTGACGGTCGAATACATAGTGGCCGTCACCGTCCAAGGGGCTCCTATACAGCTGGCCGGTCAGCGGCCAAACTGGCAACAGTCCGTCTCGACTGGAGCGATTGTGAATTATTCATTGACGACAACCGTAGCATCATCCCTCCCGCTCGATGAGCTGAATATCACCTGGAGATTGGAGACCGATCTGAATGCGACCGTATTCGCCTACGGGGCAAAAGTCTCATTCATTTGGTACGCGGAGGCGACTCATGGCATAAGCGTGACTTATGCCAATGCGACCAACGCAAGCGATGTCGGCCGCCAGTACATCAGCCTCCAAGTAAGTGCAGACTTTGACACCGACGGGTTGCCCGATCTTTGGGAACGGCAGTATTTCGGCAAATTGGACGTTTCTGATGGCACAGGCGACTTCGACAACGATGGTTGGACGGACCTTGAAGAGTATGTGAACGGTACCGACCCGACAAAGGTGAACGCCAAGCCTGGCTTCTTCGACCAGTATTGGTGGCTGTTCATGACGATCGCGATGATACTCGTGGTCGTGCTTCTTCTCTGGTTCGTCATCATGCCGAAGACAAAGGCCAAGCGCGACGTGGAGGAGAAGAAGAAGATCGCCGCGGCAGTCGATGTCGAGAAATCGCTTCTGGGCATGGACGACCTAGATTACAAGCCGAAGAAGTGAGCGCAAACCCCTTTTCTTCCATTTCCTTTTTCATTCTTTTTAATGCATCAGAATCAGTGCTATCGCCACCAGTCCTGCTGCCCAGCAGTACAAGGCGAACCATCTCAGCCTGTGCTTCTGGATCACCTTGAAGAGCCATTTCAGGGCCAGGATCCCCGTCACCGCGGCGACGACCGCCGCGACTATCGTCCCTGTCCAATCTGTCTGATACTCTTCGAGGGAAGCGAATCCGTAAGCTAGGGCGAGGATTATCGCAGGTATCGATAGGAGGAAGGAGAAGATCGCCAAGACATCCCTCCTGAACCCTAGGTAGCATCCAGCGGATATCGTGGAGCCGCTCCGCGATATCCCCGGCAGGACCGCCACCGCTTGGAAGAGTCCTATCGTCAGGGCGGAGCGCAGCCCCATCTCCGTTCTCTCCTTCCTCAGGCCCGGAGTCTCCGCCACCCAAAGCATCAGACCAGTGAAGAGCAGCGCGATCGCGGTCGGGAGGGCCGAGGAGAAGATCTCATTCAGGAACCTGCTCTCGATGATACCTGCAATCGCTATCGGGATCGTCGCGATGACCGCGAACCAGCCCAGCCGGCGCGCCCTGATTCCATCCTCGTCGAGCTTCGCCCTGTCTCGGAACATCGAGGGGATTATCCGCTTCAGCTCCTTCCGTAGGAAGAAGGTGACGGATGCCAGGGTCGCGGCATGGAGGACGAGGACGAAGAGGATATTCTCTTCGGGCCTCAACTGAAGTATCTGCTGGGCGAACACCAGGTGTCCAGTGCTCGAAACCGGAATCCACTCCGTGATGCCTTGAATGAGTCCCAGGAAGATCGCAGAGAGCAAATCCATTGGTTCATCCGATGCTGCTAATAAATATTTATGATTTGGTCTTTAGATTTGCAGGGGCGTGACGGGCAGGAGAGAAAGCACACCAGAAGTCGCTCTTATTCTGATTCAGATATCAATTTCTAAATACTATATTGGCTTAACTCAGGTCGGCGCAAGGCATAGCTCTGTCGCCGTCGCCTGAGCGCAGTGGGTATTAACATTGAAGTGCGTTTCACTTGTCGCCCTAATCATTGCGGTATTCTTCGTGGTCCAATCAGGCAGCGTGCTAGTCTCCGCCGCCGATCAATTCCATGATGCCAGCAAGGATAGGCTGATCATCGCTTTCTCTTCTGCATCGACCGCTGATGCGATCGGGGAGCTCGCAGCGAGTTACGGTGCGATCGCAGAGATCTCCGCACAGGCGGGTCTCGCATATTGGAGGAACTGGGACAACGGAATCCTGAATGCGATCAAAGCGATTCAGGGAGTAACCGGAGTCGAGAGGGAGCGGCACTCGGCGATCTCCTTCACTCCGGACGATTCATACTATTCGCTCTACCAATGGGGCGTCAAGAGGATAAACGCCGACACAGCATGGGATTTCACACTCGGCACTCATAATGTGACTGTGGCCGTCCTCGACACGGGGATCGACTACACACACGACGACCTCTCTCCGAACATGTGGAAGGACGGCAGCGGTCACTACGGATACGACTTCTGGAACGATGACACGGACCCGATGGACGACAACATCAACGGCTACGAGAGCGGCGGATGGACGCCTAATGTGAACATCTACCACGGGACGCACGTGGCGGGCGTCGTCGGTGCCGATATCAATAACGTGATTGGGATTGCCGGCACCGCACAGTGCAAGCTCATGGCCGTCAAGGTCATGAACGAGAGCGGGGAAGGCACGGACGCCACCGTCGCCCAGGGGATAATCTGGGCCGTCGATCACGGCGCTCAGATCATCACGATGAGCCTCGGAGTCGACTCTCAGACCTTGGCGCTGACGAACGCCGTCCAGTACGCCTCGGCGCACGGCATAGTGCTCGTGGCAGCAGCTGGCAACGAAGGCCTTTCCTCGGTCTCGTATCCCGCCGCATACCCAGAGGTCATCGCGGTGGGCGCCTCTGACAAACTCGATCACAGGGCTTCGTTCAGCAATTACGGTTCCCAGCTCGAAGTGATGGCGCCCGGTTCGCAGATTTGGTCCACGAAACAGGGGGACAGATACCAAGAGCTGTCCGGGACGTCGACCGCCACGCCCTTCGTCGCCGGCGTTACTGCCCTCATGCTCTCCATCAACCCGGCGCTGACTACGGCTCAGATCCGCACAGTACTTAACGAAACTGCGATCGACCTCGGGGCCTCCGGATGGGACATGTCGACCGGCTGGGGTCTTGTCGATGCGCATGCCGCCGTGCAGGCTGTGTCAGGTCCGGCCGCCACGATAATAGGTTATCCCGCCACGACCACGCCCAACGCCACGCTTACGGTCAAGTGGGTGGTCAGCGGCAGCGGCAACCTCCCGATCAACTATACCTTCCTGAGATGGGGGTATTCTGCATCCCAGCTCACCAGCTCGAGCGACTTAATCTACGGATACTCGACTCCCCACACTTTCAATGCGAGCAACGTCGTCGCGCCGAATGTCGCGAACAGCTCGCTTTTCCTTCAGGCTGTCGCCGTCATCAACGGCATCCAATACATTTCGACGGTCGTCGAAATCAAAGTGCAATCCGACTCATCCGATCCAATCCAGAACCTGATACAGTCCCTCAGGGACTTCGTCTATAACGACGTCGGACTCCTCAACTTCATCCTGATGATCTTCGCGATCGTGGTCATAGCGGTCATATTCGTCGCGGTCCGCAGAGGAAGGCGCGCGGCAGCGGCGCGTTCCATCCAATCAGCGTCGCTTTCAATACCCCCATCCCCCTCCCTCCCGCCTGTCGCGGGGCCGGCAATTCCGCAATATTACCCTCCGCCCGTGTCCCCCTCGTTGGCAGCGCCAGCGGCATATGTGGACATCTCGAACGGAGCCATCTCACCCGCGATCATCGAGATCTACGAGGGCACGAGGGTCATTTGGAGGAATAGGGACTGGGCTCCCCCGCCCGGCATCTCCATCGTGGGCGGGACAATCGATGCGACTGGCCCCCATCCGGACGGAATCTTCTCTAGCGGCATGATGGTGTCGCCCGGGGAGTACTGGTCATGCATCTTCAATGTCGCGGGAGTCTACTCCTACTACGTCTCGAACATGAACATGAACGGACGCGTGATCGTCAGGCGTAGATATTGACGCTCGCTGAGGTCAGAGCAGGATCCTCTTCTCATCCTTGGTGACATTGAGGACGACCTGCGTATAGGTCTTCTCCACATCCTCATGTTCGAGCACTTTCTTTACGAAGGCGTTCAGGTCTGTCCTCGTCTTGAATCGCGCCTGCACCATCGCATCCCAATCCCCCGTCGAATCGTACACCGCGAAGACGGCCGGATCCCTTGCAAGCATCTTCTCCGTCTCTATGATCCTCCCGTGGAGGATCTTGACCCCTATGACCGCCGTGATGTCGAAGCCGAGCTTCTCCTGGTCGAGTATCGGCGCATAGCCGAGGATGACCTTCTGCTCCTCCAGCCGCTTGATCCTCTTCGAGACCGTCGTCATCGACAGATCCAGCTCCTTGGCGATGTCCCTGTAGCTCTTCCTGGCGTTGGTGTTCAGAATCCTCAGGATCTTCAAGTCGATCTCGTCGATCTCCATCATTCTATCCCTCTGCCCTTGAATGGATGTCAGGCACATCGCCTGATTTCACATCTATTTGCAGGTAATACCCTCTTTGAATATGAACATTGCCCATTTTTTCAGGAGTTTTATAGTCAATTGAACACTTTTTCTCCGGAAACATTGATATATGCTAAAATCGAATTGGAAAGCGTCAAGAGGTTGGGAAAAATGATACCTGAATCATCTTGGACAGGGGACGCTTCGGCCAGGTACTGGAACGAAGCTTGGCTCGACCAGCTCATCGAGGAAGCCTTCAGGCTCATGCAAGAGAAGAACGCCTCGAAGACGGACACGCACAACTGATGGCTCTCGCCGGGTGCCGTCATCTGGCCGGCCGATCGTTTTGAGGCAGGTTGGATTCTGTAACAATTCGGGAGATTACATGTAGTACGCACTGAGAATATCAACTCTACACATTAGCACTGGATGCTTGTTCGCTCGCTTGTCTTTCGTCTCAAGGATCCCCTTCCGAACGATGCGAAATTCCTGATGGAGGATTTCCGCCTTGCAGTGAATAATGCGATACGTTTTGGACTGCAGACTGGGGCGACATCGAGGAACTCTCTGAACACACTGGCGTACAAGGACTTCAGGAAGGAGCATCCGGGAATGTGCGCCCAGCACCTCGTCTCCGCATTCGAGGTCGCTGGGAGCATATTGAAGAACCATCGGAGGAGGCTCAGGAAAAAGCTACCGGCTCAAATCCCCTTTGTTAGAAGGCTGTTCATGAAGGCGGAGAACCAGGCGTACAAGCTCGACAGGGTCAACGGAATCCTCGATCTCCCGATTAGGGCCGGATGCCATGTCAAGCTCAGACTCGTCATGAGCGAGTATCATCGAAAATATCTCGACGACGAATCACTTTCCCTCGGCTCAATGACACTGCTCCCGGACAAGGTCATCGTGACCATACGGAAGCATGCTCCAAAGCCATATGCCCTTGCATCCGTCCTCTCGCTCGACACGAACGAGCGCAGCCTCGACGGGGTGTTGGCGAAGGAGGATCAGATAACGGCTGTCGTCAGAGCTGAGTTCCCTGAAGTCTCTGTCATCCAGAGCGTGCATCATGATAAGCGAAGGATGCTGCAAAAGAAGAAATCGCACGACAGGCGCACGGCGAAGAGGCTGTGCGCGCGGGAAGGGAAGAGGGAGCATCACCGGATCGATCATCGGATGCACGAGGTCGCGAACGCAGTGCTGTCGTTCGCCGAGGAGCGGAAATCGATGATTATTCTTGAGGATCTCACTGGAATCAAGCCCCGTAGGGACAAGGGATTCAACCGCCGGATCAGCATGTGGCCGAGGAGGAAACTGCATCAGATCATCGAGTACAAGGCCGCATGGCGCGGCATACCCGTGGCCAAGGTCGATCCACGATACAGCAGCAGGAAGTGCCCGGTGTGTGGGAGGATACAGGATTCCCGAAAGGGCGCTGAGTTCGTATGCGGATGCGGGTGGCACATCGACCGCCACATCAACGCCAGCATCAACCTGCTGCAAACAGCCGCCTCTGAGAAGGCGGCAGGGGGTCTACGGTTCGACCCCGGCGCGTTCCAGCATGACGTCGTGATGGTCCTCTGCGGTCCGAACAGGACTGTACGATTGGAGCCGAATGGAACGAGTGGCATTCGGGCGGTGGCATGAGCATCATCCGCCGATTATGTCACAGAACCCCGTAACTCCAATACGACTTCGAATCTAGCTTCGACAGCCTCCCGCTCCTGCTGAAAGTCTGATCGAGCCCGTACCTCTCCGCCTTCTGCATAATCAGGTGCACCCAGAAATCCGCGTTGGGGAAGAGGATCAGGTCCGGGTCCGCCGAGCCGATCAGCGAGAACAGGTCGGAGAGGATCTCCTTCTCCCCTCCTTCCAGCTCCCTCCTGAACCCGTCCGTCACCTCGATGGAGCGTATGCCCTTGTCGAGCTGGGGGGTTCCCCCTCCACCTCTGTCATTCAAGGAGGTCAGCGGCATGTCGAACTCCGGCGAAAGGCGGCCTCGTCCTGTTCCCGCAGACGTAGAGCACGAGGAACCGCCTCGGCTCCACGGCGCCCCTCAGGGCGCGCAGCGCGAGTTCCTCCGGGACACCAGCACGTTGAAGGTCCCTGGCTGGATCTCCACCGACGGATGCGCCTCGATTTCCATCGGACGTAACGTCGCGGAGGTAGCCTATAAAGCGCCTCGGAGGAGTATGGCGAAACTGTGATTGTAGGCGGAATTGTACAGCCCAGTCCTAATTTCAGTCTTGCCCACTCAGAAGAACCTTATCATGGCCTCACAAGAACCCTCGCATATAAGCTCATTCTACATAGCGAGGGGAAGCGATCTTTGCGAATCATCATTTCTTTCTGATGATCAAGAAGAAGAACTGGGAGAAGTAGAGAAAGGGCCATCTTCTTGAGAATGAAGAGTCGGCTTCATTGATTGCAGAAAAGGATGCTTTTCCATACAGCAGTCGCAATATTGGCGTATTGAAGATTAGGTTCGTTCCACTCGATTTGATGATCTCGAATCCCGATCTTCTGAACAGCCCGATTGTCTTATAGAATGGATATTTCATATGAGATCTCATATCCGAGTCGATTTTTCGTCCCATCTTCGACGCCATCAACGTGGCAAGATAAGGTAGAGAAATCAGGTTCGGCATTGAGACGATCGCGATGCCGTCCTCCTTCAATAATCCATTGATGCCTTCGATGACCCTTTCTGGATGATCAACATGTTCTATTACCTCGGTGCAGAGGATGAAATCATAGGCAATTGATCTGTCCAAATTCTGGGCATCGGCGACCATGAATCCTATCTCCTTCTTTTCGTCTTTCATCGAAAAGGTCCGATTTGCAATCTCGATACCGTCCTCAGAAATGTCAACGCCCAAGACTCTCGCAAAGCCAACATCTGAGAGTATCTTGGAATAGATGCCAGCACCGCAGCCGATGTCGATTGCGCTGTCGAAATTCTTTATTATTCCATTTGATTTGAGATCGCATAAGATTTCGCTGAAAAGATTCAGCCTCTTCCGATGCAGGATCTTTGTACTGAGATCTTGCTTGTAGCCACATACTGAATTGAGGAAACCTTGAAAGGGATTTCCGTCATCGCACTCATAATCGATTTGGTAGAACAAGGCGGCATCCCCAACCGTTCTTCAATATTCTTATATTTTGATATCGACAGGTGCAACATAAATCATTTCATCAGCCTCAGGATTGGGTCGATAAATCCTTTCGAATGCCGGAAAGCATCATTTCGCGTCGCCGGGAGGATCCGAAGAATCAGCAAGGGTCGCGGTCTCCGCCATCAAATGAGGCGTGTGCCAGTAGGTCTTTTTGTCCCTCTTGAAAAGCACGGCGACGAAGAGCAGGAGCTGGATGAAGAACAATATCATCATCGTGAACGGCGTGTACCAGTATTCCCTTACCCTCTCCTTTTCAAGGTACAGCGCATAGAGCGGGACGGCTACCCACCAGAATCCGACCAGCGTGTTGACGACCGTAGATATCCAGATCAATGTAGGATCGACCGACCCTCTCGGCAGAAGCGCGAGAAGCGTGAAATTGCTGCCTGAAATAATATATGCGACGAAGAAAAAGAAGTATACTACCATCAGTGCGGGTAGGAGGATGTAGGTGGCGCAATCCCAGGCTATCGTATCCCCGGTACTGAGCGCACGCCAGAAGAGTCTGCCTGTGTATCTCTTCAGGACGATCGTATGTCCCAGCATCCATTTATGTCTCTGCTTGATGGCGATCTTAATGCTGCTGGGTTTCTCCTCGAAAATGTCGGCGTCATAGATCCATCTTATGTGCACCCCCGCGCAGGACAGCTTGGAGGTGTACTCGATGTCCTCGGAGATCGTGACCGCATCGAACGGCACTTTATCCAGTACTTCCCTTGAAATGCAGATCCCCGGCTCCATGAACACGCATAGCTTATGGTCCTGCCTCGGCTGTTTGACGAACCTGTTGCGGGTGGCGTAGTCGACGTGTATTGTTCTCGTGACCCAGTTCTCCTTTGGGTTCTTGCTCCGTATGTTCCCTTGGATGATCCCGTGGCCTGCGACGAGCTCGTTGTTCATCTTTGCGAGGTAGTTCTTCGAGAGGGAGTTGTCCGCGTCCATAATGATGTACGCGTCGTAATCCTTCCGCCGCCTGATCTCCTCGAGCCCCCACTTGACCGCGTATCCCCTACCGGCGTCCTTCGTGTTGTTCCTCACAAGGACTTTCGCTCCCTCCTTCTCAGCAGCTGGGCCAGTCATGTCATCTGGGTTATCGATTACAACATAGATGTCGTAGAGGTCCTTCGGGTAATCAAGCGCCTTGAGATTTCTGATAGTTACCCCGATGACGCTCTCTTCCCTGTATGCAGGGAGCAGGATGGCGATGCTCTTCTTTGGTTGGACCTCCGGAGAAGGCTTATGCTTCATGAACCCGAGTATGCCGAAATACACGTAATAGGAGTAACCGATGGTGACTACTAGGGAAAGCATCGTGAATATTATGCCTATCCAATCCGCAGCCATATAGTCACCCTCCACCCATGGATGTCGAGAGTTCATTCATAGTTATGTTTGTTAAAGATATAGGTTCATCATCTACACATTCCCGCCACTTCAGATACGCGGCGGCACCCCATCATAGGCCTGAACCATTCACCGGCTATTATTTCCTTTGTTTGCAGGTTTCTTTCGTGGTCCAATCTGAGCACGGGGACGAAACGACCATCGAATGAATTCTTCTTTCCTTGTCAATGATAACACTGGCGGCTCTCAATACCTCCTTTAATCAGGGATAGCTGTCAGACAGAAAAATATAGCTAGGTCCTAAGGGTTAATAATTTTCCACAATGGGGCCTATGGAGAGCCTTTCAGATAAGATTCGAAAGATTCTGAATAATCAGAAGACTGCAAATGCATTTTTCTGGGTCGGCATTCTACTTATCCTCGCAGCCGCGTATGTGGCATTCTGGTCGTTGCATCCTATCCTCACCATCGAATTAATTTTCATGACCGCCGGAGCCTTACTGATCATTCTGCGGGTCTACTTCGGCCCGCCGATGGAGGTGAGCGAGGAGGAGAAGACAGGAAAAGCGAAAAAGCCCACCATCGCTCAGAATTTCATTCATAAGGTGACATTGGAGAATAGGTTAATCCCACATTTCCCTTTAATCGGGATTTTTCTCCTTATCTTAGTTTATCTGTTCAATAAGTTCATTTCTTCAAATTCAGAACTGGGAAACGGCGACTATCTAATGATCGCGCTGGCCCTGGTCATGATATTTTACAATATCATCCCACAAAAATATGGGATCGAACGTGATTTTGCCACGATTTTTCTACTTCTCATTCTTGTACTGCTAATAATTCCACTCGCGATCTATGGTCTATTCTATGAGAATCCAGATTTCAACACAGGATCGCCTTTGATCCATTCCCTTGTAGCTGTTCCTGCAAGCCTCCTGGCGAACGTAATGGGGGTCGACGCCAATGCGATTTTCTCCTCCTCCGGTGTCGGTTCGATGATAACCTTTACTTCAGCTACAGGGCAGCCCTCCGGAGTCGGAATAGCTCTCGGATGCAGCGGCTTATATTCTGTCATGATCTTCTTCTGCGCCTATATGAGTTTCATGCTCACTAGCTTTTCGAAGATCAATAGAAGGCTGGTCTATATTCTCGTACTTGGTCTCACCGTCGCATGGTTTGCCAATCTAATTAGAATAGCTCTGACAGTTGGAGCGGGGGCATGGTGGGGTATGGAGGCCCTTACTTGGTTCCATGAGAATATCGGGATTTTCATATTCCTTGGATGGACTGCAATCTTCTGGTATCTGATATTCCGCTTTTTCGCTTTTCCAAGAACTCCTGAGGCAGTACCGATCCAGGATCAAAGTGGCAATCGTCCTAAAATCGATTGATTGCTATCTCGTATGTATCATTATCTCCTAAAAGTGAATATTTTCAAGGAACCAATTTCTTATGTTGAGAACCCAATTGCACCTTTCACATTTTTTCAGCTTCCTGATGATATGCCAAATGGTGAGGATGTTTTTTGGTTCATTTTTTGTTCTGTGAATCTTGACTTCCCACTTCCTGATTTTCACATCACAGAGTATTCTTCGAAGCGGTTCTTTTGAGCGGTGGAATTGCTTCTTCCTCGCAATCACGACCATATTCGATGCCGTCTGGATTGGCGTCGGGGATCTTAGGATACCATTTATCATAAGCGGAACCGGTGCCATTATTAATTTAGCTTGGATAATCACGGCAGTCTACACATCCCAAGATTCAATTCAGATGGGTTGGGCATTCTTCGCATCTCATTTATCATGTTTCTCATGATGATTTTCATCACGGTGAGACTATCACACACTCTAATTTCGAAAGATTGATCTGTATTCCCCGCGACCAACGGGTCTAGTCGTCCATGAAATGTCCTTATAGGAATAATTGTCAACCCCTTCCACAATTCAGAATAATCCATCTGAAATGCTCAGATATATGGAGTTCAAATATTACGCAGACGATTCACAAGGCAATAATATCAAATTTGGGAGCTGCTATTGCGAAGAATTCCATAATGGTTATTAGGTGAGTGTTGATACAGGTGGAGCAGGTCAGATGAAAATATTACTCGTTTCATTTCGGGGATGTCCGCCCTATCTAAATGCGCAATCATACAGGATTACGAAAATTGCGAAATTTCTTCGCAAAGCAGGAAACGAGGTTACCGTCGTTGGTCATAGACTACGCTCCGACGCGGTAATCGATAATAGATTGATAGAAGATATGAATACGTACGGTCAAGTGCCCATTGTGTTGATCGGCAAGAAGCCAATGCTTGCAAGGACGACTGCATCCACTCGAATTCTCAATATGATGGGAGCTCCCGACGACTTCGTGTTTTCAATGCTAAATGATCTGCGGGAACTGAAGAAAATCATTAGTGCGGAGGATGTGGAATGTATTATAACCTCTAATGCCCCAACCTCCTATATCCTCAGTTCATTGATTGCGCAAGATTCAGAAATTTCCTGGATTGCAGATATGGCGGATCTCTGGACTGACAGGCCCGGTCTTGACGTTACAACTCATTTCCACAGATTCTGGCAAAAGCAAATGGAGAATAAAACACTATCTCAATCCGACGGAATCTCATACGTGTCAGAGTCATGGGAATCGATATTACATGGCCGATATCCCACAATCAAGCTATGCTATGTTCCAAATGGCTTCGATTCCGAAGAATTCAGACTGAGCAACCCAATAAAATCGAGCCATCAAGGCTTAGTCTTCTGCTTCATCGGCACCATCTATCGTGACATGGATTTGGTTTTTCTCAAAGCATTCGTGGATTTCATTAAGAAAACCCCCTCTGCAGATAAGTCAGTCAAATTGAAGATTCTTGGAATTATTGCGCCAAAGAAACGGAATGAGATCTCGGACCTATGCGAGTCCATTGGAAACGTAGAGATACGAGGCCTTATTCCACATTTCGACATGGTTAGGGAAATGATGGATAGTGATTTCTTGATTTATGACCTCGGGACGAGAGGCACTGCGAAATATGCAACTTTGTCTTCTAGATTGCCGATTTATATCGGATCTGGTAAACCAACGATCGCATGCACTCTTCCGGGCAGCCCCACGGACGGGCTTCTACGGAAATTCGGCTGCTGGCGCGTCGTTGATTCAAATAAGAGGGACGATATCGAGAGATGCTTCGAAGAGGCATGGGAGCTTTTTTCATCCGGAGCCGATATTAGCAATTTGAAGACATGGAACGGGGAAGTCGATTCTCTCCATTGGGATAAAATCGTCGAGATTTTTAATCGATTCATTCAAGAGGTACACGGATGAGATTGACACCTCCCCAGAAGGTAGGCATATTGATTCTTTCCTGCCTATTATTAAATGTCGTTCTTCCTGCTTTGTTTTACGGCTTCAACGTTATCCCTGGCGCGGACGAACTCAGACTCTTCAATAGGGGAAAAGAGATTGCATCAGGCGATATTGGCATTTATCAAGCCTGGGATAATCCGGAAATCATCGATCCATATCCGCCCGGCTATCCAATCATTGTTGCTGAGTTATTAAATATGGTTCCCACTCTGAGTCCGATTGATGTTTCATACGTTCTTAGAATTTGCCTTCTTTCCGTGACGCTGGCGCTGTATTTCTGGATTGGAATATCGTTTTCCCGTCAAACCGCATACCTTGCCGTTTTTTTCCGTGCTGTGCTATTTCAAATCTTTTATAGCAATCCAGGTAATTATGTCTATATTTTTCCCACTGGAGTGTTCATCGGTGGTGGAATTTTCACAGAAATCTGTCTTCTACTGACATTAGTATTCCTTATTCGTTACATCCTTCATCAGGGGTCGGATTTTCTTAATTTAACAATCATCTTCGTTACTGGAATACTTCATGGATGGACGCACATTTCAGTTTTCTTCAGCTCCACGATCTTTCTAATCATAATACTTATCGTGATGAGGATTCATACCGTCATAAATTATAGATTATTGCATAACTGGAACCCAAAAGCTATTTTCTCGATGGTCGTCCGTTCAAGGCTATTGATGCCCATGTATGTCCTGATGCTTTTACCTTTGATAATTCATTTGACATACTACTCGACTTTACTCGCTCAAGTAAATCCAGAGATTTACATAATGGATCTACTTCTGCCAATTCCAATTCCCGTTATTTCATATTTAGTCCTTATGTCAATGTCCTTTCTAATCGGTTCCGTTGGCCTGTATTTCGGATTAAAAAGGAAAAGCAATACTAATGACAAGGTTCTGCCCTGGGTTTTCTTTGTAGGATTCAAGGTGCGAACGATCCTGGTTGCTGCCTATCTGTTATGCTTCGTCGGTATGATTGTTGTATCGACACTTAACTCTGCTCTCTACGCCTATTCCTCATCCACAGGCACTTCAGGATACCCTTCCGTACTCCCCACGATGGACCTAGTTCCAGTTCTGAGCTACATAATGGGCTTGGTGTTGTTTGTCTTGGCTTCCTACGGCATGATGAAAATGATCAACAGTAAAGATGAGATCAAGAGATTCTTCGCATTCTTTTACCTCGGATCTTATTACTTCTTTTCAATATTGTGGTTCCTTGGACTATTGAGCCCTAATAGAGCCATGTTCTTCCTATTGATTATCCCCTTCTTGATTGGTAGCTCGCTAATGACATTCTCATCGAGATTCTGCGATATCCTCGGGAAATTAATTCACACCGGTCCGGGAATGACCAAATACGCCGGGAAGATTGCCGCATTCGTAGTTGTGATGTTCTTCATCATAGCAGTCGTTTCTCGTGCCAACTCTGAACCCGTAATAAGAGAAGATTTTTCCACCGATCGATCAATTCTATCATTCGGAACGCTAACTTCGTCTATCGCCACATTTGGATTGCTTGACGCCGTCAAAGAATTTCAAATCCCTGGGAACGCGATTCTTTCATCCCCCGAGACTCAGACCGCGCTTTTCACTT
>Ga0315281_10003603_pt1 | contig 22658 bp, 23 predicted proteins | sample YL17G07_0_MG_FD_204540 | JGI IMG/M metagenome (GOLD analysis project Ga0315281, IMG submission 204540) | Sediment microbial communities from Yellowstone Lake, YNP, Wyoming, USA - YL17G07_0 | ecosystem: Environmental > Aquatic > Freshwater > Lake > Sediment | place: USA: Wyoming | collected... | reverse complement strand
GTCGCCATGATGTGCTCGATGGTTCTCACGCTTATTGTCCCGAACGTCAGCTTCGTGGCGTATTCGGTGGACTCTACGAAGTCCACGACCGCCTTCACCTGTCGCCCGGAGGCGATGTCGCCGAAAATAATTCCGCTGTTCGCCGGGAGCGGGGCCAGGATTATTCCGGTTTTTATGCCGGAGTGCAGACCCAACCCGCAGAGAACGACGCTCTTGCCGACGGTCTTTTGCCGAAAGCGAGCGGAGACCGCGTCCTTATGAGCCTGCGCGTGGGAGCCGCCCCCCACCATGACAGCCGGCGTTACGTTGACGTCCCCCACGCGAATGTCGTTTTCCTCTATCTGCTGGGTGGAGCAGACCATCACGGCGTTTTCCACGGCGGCCCTAAGCTCTTTTACGTTGCCGGGCCAGTCGTAAGCCCTCATCTTGTCCATCGCGCGCCTGGAAAGGCGAATTCCGGTTTTGCCGAAGTCGCCGGACGCCTCCCCGAGGAAATTGTTTATCAGGTCGGTTATGCCGTCCCCCCTTTCGCGCAGGGGCGTCAGCTTTATCGGGGCGTTCAAAAACCTTTTTGCGAGAGCCGGGGCCATCTCCGGCGTGTCGCCGTCCGGCCCGGCGATGAGCGCGGCCACGAACGCCTTGTTTGTCGAGGGGGCCGAGACGAGCGCGGAAAGCCTTTCCTGCAACGCCGGTTCGAGAAGGTTCGGGTTTTCCATGAACACCGTGCCCGAAAGTTTTGAAAAACGCGCCCCGTCTTTTTTAGGGTCCTCGTCCGGCGTTCCGAAAAGCCCGTCGAATCCGGCGCTCGTGAGCCTTCTGCAGACCACCTTTATGAACGTGTCCGACCTCCTGTCGCTTCTTGAGTGAAGGAAGCGGGCCGAGTGCTCCTTGCCGGAGCCTTGCGGGCCGGTTATCAGGGCGGGCAGGACGCTTTTTGCCGCCGTTATCAGCGCCGCTTTCGCCTCGTCCATCGCCGGGCAACCAGTTATATACGCGAAAGTCTCGGCTTCGGCGCCCTCCTCTTTTCTGCGCTCGACGCCGTGGCGCAGGGCGGCCTCTATGGTCTCCAACATTCCAGTAAGCGAAAGCGGTTTTTCTAGAAAATGGAACGCCCCGAGTTTCGTGGCGCGCACGGCGGTGTCTATCGTCCCGTGGCCGGATATCATCACGACCTCCGGGGCGGAATATCTGCGGCGTATCTCCCTTAGAGTTTGAAGCCCGTCGCGCCTGCCGGGCAACCAGATGTCCAGCAGGACGAGGTCGCAGGGCTGTTCCTGCAGGATTTTAAGCGCATCGTCGCCGTTTTGCGCGGTGCTCACCGTATATCCCTCGTCGGCCAATATGCCGCTGAGGGAATTTAGGATGTTCACCTCGTCGTCGACAACCAATATTTTTCCCTTGCCCATGGTTTTATATATTACCCCGAATTGCGGAAAGTTGACCAGTCGCGGACGGCTGTCGCAGGTTTGCATTGTTTGGTTCGTTGGGGTGGGATGTAATATAGTCTACCTATGGAATCATTGGCGGAACTGGAAATAAGGCACCTCTACGACGACCCCTCCACCCAGGAATTTCTTGCGCTGGTAAGCACCGGTTTCGGGGTGGGCCTAGAGATAGAGGGGGAGGCCAAAGACTCGATGTATCGAAGTTTTTCCGACGAGAGCGTTTTGAAGCGGCCCGCATATTCCTCCACAATCCGGCTGTCGGACGGCACCGGTTTAAAAATCAATGTTTATCACGTCAACAAAGGGGACGAGGAGCTTTTGGCAATATGCGCGTTGGTGAGTAAAAAGTTCGAGGACTACGGCTCCGTGTCCAACCTCACGAAAGAATTGCTGGCAAATTACGACAAGCTAAACATTTACCGGGGGCTTGCGGAGCAGATACTTCAACAAGGATCCGCGTTGGAATCTTATTCGCTGTTGCTTGAAAAGGTGGAGACCAGCGTCAATTGCGGCAGGTGCGGAATATTGGCCGCGACCGACGACCCGGGCGAGTTGGAGCTAAAGGCCCACCGCGGGGTTGGCCACGGAGCTGATTCCCGAGGGACAAAATATCTTATCAACGGCACCCCTTTCGAAAAGGCGGCCCGGGAAATTAAGTCAAGCCTGTTGCTCGACGGCACGAACATATACCTTGGCGCGGTCAAGGGGGAGGGGATTCGCATGGAAGGGCCGCTACTCATCGCGCCACTGTTATACCGAAAACCAGGGGAAAAACCGCAGGTGGTGGGGTTCCTTTTCGCCGACAGGCCGGCGGCGGGGAGCTTCAGCTCCGTTGACCACCACTCGATATCAACAATGTCGTCGCTGGCCTCGATAGCGAAGAGACATTTTGAGAACCTAGAAACCGCCAAGGCCGCGTCCTCCGAAATGGACATAATGTTGAAGGACCTTATGGCAACGTTCGAGTCGCTTCAACAGTACTCGTCCATCGTCGAGCAGGTGAACAGGATAAGCGCGAAGATAAACTCCACTCTGGACCTAAACGTAATTTTCACCTCCATCGCGGACTACACGAGGAATCTGCTCAACGCCGAGATAGCCGTGGTGGCTACAACGACCGGCGTCAACAAGGTGGCGTTCCCCGGCATTGCCGGAGTCTCCGCCGACAAGATGCCGCATTCGGTGGTGCTGGACGGCGAGTGCATACTCTCCATCGTGTTGAACTCCCCCAAATCGTTAATCGACAACGCCTTCGACCAGACAAAGAGCATCCTTGGGTTCAGTCTGCCCGTGCCAATAACGAATTTGATAACCTATCCCATCGAGAGCAAGGGGAAAATAGCGGCGGTTATAATTGTTTTCAACAAAACCGGGGGGGAGGCGTTCACGGCATCCGACGCCGATTTCCTTAAAACGCTCGCCTATCAGGCGACGACCGCCATCGAGAACGCGCGCCTCTTGAACGACCTGCAACAAACCCAGTTCACCATGATGGGGAAACTCTCGGACCTGGCCGAAAAAAGAGATCCCGAGACCGGGGAACATCTGCTCAGGATGCAGAAATATTCCAGAATAATCGCCCAGGAAATGGCTAAGACCCCTAAATTCGCCGGAATCATAGACGAAAAATTCATAAGCTCCATATACGCCGCCAGCCCGTTGCACGATATCGGCAAGGTGGCAATAGCCGACAACGTGCTCCTGAAGCACGGGAAGCTGAACGCCGAAGAGTTTGAGATAATGAAAACCCACGCCGCCGTCGGCGAGGGGATATTGGATGGGCCGAATTATTTGCACATGGCCTGCCAGATAGCGGGATACCACCACGAAAAATGGGACGGCTCCGGCTATCCACACGGGGCGAAAGGGGAGGAGATTCCGCTGGCGGCGCGCATCATCGCCGTGGCCGACGTTTATGACGCACTCACCTCAAAACGCGTTTATAAGGAGGACATGTCGCACGACCTGTCCATGGAGATAATCAGAAAGGGAATCGGCGTTCATTTCGACCCGGACGTCGTAGCCGCGATGGAAGCAGGCATGAGAGAGATTCTCACCATAAAAAATCTCATCCGCTAGTTTCTCCCGGCGCCGCGGGTTTTAATCCGGGCTTGTTTCTGACGAGAATCAGGGTTGTTTCCCCGCGACCAATTCCGCAATTTTGGCTTCAAGTGTAGATTGTACAGTGAACCCCTTGAATATTTGCCTAACGACGCCTTGTTTGTCGATTAGAAAAACCCAAGGCTCGCCGACAACCCCGTCTTCCTTTGCCAAGTCGATTCCCTCTTGCTCGGGAAGAGACCAGTCGGCGGCGCGAAAGTTCCTCATGATGGCCGCGACATCCTTGCCGAATTTGGGGACGACGCTTGTGATGCCTTTCCAAGTTTTTTCACAATATATGAAGTGGTCGGGGTTCCCAAACATGAGAACGATAACTTTTCCGTCTTCGTGGGCTTTTTTAGATCCGGGGCCGTCATCGGAGCCGAATCACCGACGTTAACCTTTAACCCCTTGTCGTCCGGCAAGCCATACATCACCGCATTGGCGAGAAATGGCGATGAAAACATAAGGAGGAAGAGCGAATATGATAAATCGTGGTCGCATGGCCGTAATCCTCCGTTCCAAAAGTTTGCAAATCTAACGATGAAAGGCAACCATCACGCGAAAATTTCATTTATATTTGTCCCTCCTTCCGAGGTTACTGCCGGAACATATCGTGGCAGGCGGTGCATGTTGCCAACACATCGTCAAGCGCCTTGAGCGAGCGGACGGTGTCCTTGGTCGCCAGAACGTCTCCCAAAGTGTCTCCGTTTTTGTGGAACTCAAGCGCCATTGCGCGAAAAGTCTCATTGGGCATGTTGTCGCACATTTGGCGCATCATCGGAGTAAGCCCCAGCTTTTCGTGCGCCGTTTTTGAGGCCATCTCGAAATTGCCCGACCCAAGGTGGCCGACAATCGCCTCCACCCCTTTGAGGTGTTCGCGCATGTTGGCCAGCTGGTGTTCCGCCATCATCGGCGGCATGTTAAGCGGGGTGCGCGTGTCTTCCGCCATCTTTCCGCCGTGCTTTGCTCCTCCGGACATCTTGTGCATCATGTGGCCGGATTGCCCGACTCCCGGCCCCGGGCGCGGAATCTCGTCCGCATATACCGTGACATACGCGGTGAAAATGACGGCTATCGCTCCGAAAAGGCAAAGCATGGTGCGAGTCATAACAAACCTCCTTGGATCGCTAATGGGTGTCTTCTTAAATTTAGTTTGGAATGCCCGGCATTCGGAAGCTATCGCCTATGGCCTCCGGCCCAGGATGGAATTCCGTTCTCGTCCCTTAGCTCCAGCGTTTCATCCCCTTTTTTTACGGTAGCCGCTATCATCGCCGGTTTTCCGTTAAAGGTGATTTTCGACCCTTTTATTTCCACGTTGTCCTTTAGATTTATTTTCAGGTCTTGGTTTTCCAGAAACCAACTCGGCCCCAGATGCACGGAGATCGTTTCCTCGCCGCTTTTAACGTTGATGTGAATTCCTTGGCGCACCCCTTTGCCGGGTGAGAAGTATTCCACCGCGGTCACTTCGCCGGAAATCGTAGCGACTGTTTTTGGGTCGTACAGCCGCACATAATTCGAGCCTTGTCCCCAGCCGCCGCTACCCGTCCATTTCGGGCCGTGGGCAAAGACCGCTTGGTTCGCAGTCAGGATAAAAAAGATGGAGAGAATGAGGGGAAGATATTTTTTCATGATAAATGCCTCCTGAATGATTTAGATATTCAATCATTAGTTGTCCTCCAAACCCAATTATACTCTTCCATTCATTTTTTTGCGAAATATCTTGTGTCGGTGCTCGAGGGGAAAGCGAGTTGGATTACATTTTTGAGAAATGGGAGGCGACGGATTTCGCGAGGGCGTCTATCGTGTATTCCTTCGGCTCTACCTCCACGCGGAAGCCAATCTTCTTCGCGGTTTCGGTGGTTATGGGGCCTATGGATGCGGCGGGCACTTTGGAGATGATTTCCGCGAGTTCCTCCGGCGTGAACATCTCCGCGAAATTCGTGACGGTCGATGATGACGCGAACGTGACCATGTCGATTTTTCCGGCGTGAACCAGACGCATAACCTCGCTTTTTTTGCCTTCCGGCTTCACTGTGCGGTACGCGGTGACGACATCCACCTTCGCCCCTTTTTTCACCAGTTCCTCGGGCAGGATTTCCCTGGCCTCTTTTGCGCGGGGGATGAGTATTTTCTTTCCGTTCACCTCGCCGATGGCGGAGATTATCCCCTCGGCGCGGTATTCCTCCGGCACCAGCGTCACGCGCATTCCAAGCGCCTCCACGGCCGAGGCGGTTTTCTTCCCGATGGCGCAAATTTTCGGCCCGGCGAGGTCGCGTATGTCGCGCCCCGTTTCGGCGAGCCGTTGCTTTAAGAATCCGACTCCGTTCACGGAGGTGAAAATCAGCCAGTCGTAATTTTTCACGCGCGATACGGCGGCATCTAGGTCGTCCCAGCTTTCCGGCGGAAGGGTCTCGATGGTCGGGAACTCGACGGCGGTCGCGCCCATCCCCTCAAGCTTTTGCGAAAAATCGCTTGCCTGCGCCCTGGCGCGGGTGACGATTATCCGCTTCCCGAACAGCGCCCTTTTTTCGAACCAATTAAGTTTGTCGCGAAGGTGTATCACCTCTCCCACGACTATAAGGGTCGGGGGCGCGACTTTTTCCTTCAGCGCGATATCCGCTATGGTGTCCAGCGTTCCAACCCAGGTTTGCTGGTCGGGCGTGGTGCCCCATCTTACCAACGCGACGGGGGTTTTTGGCGACCGTCCGTTTTTCATCAGGTTTGAGACTATCATCGGAAGGTTTTTAACCCCCATGTAAAATACAAGGGTGCCGACCCCGGTTGATATTTTGTCCCACTGGATGGACGTCTCAGTTTTGTCCGGATCCTCGTGCCCGGTTATGAACGCCATTGTGGATGTGTGCGAGCGATGCGTTATCGGTATGCCGGCGTAAGCGGGACCGGCTATGCCGGACGTTACGCCGGGAACGACCTCGAATCCCACCCCGGCCTCGATTAACTCCTCGGCCTCCTCGCCGCCGCGCCCGAAGACGTACGGGTCGCCCCCTTTAAGGCGGGCAACACTTTTGCCACTTTTGGCTATTCTTATAAGGAGCGTGTTGATGTCTTCTTGGGGGAGCGTGTGGTCGCCTCCTTTTTTGCCGACGTAGATTTTTTCAGCGTCCGGCCTTGCGTAATCAAGCAGGCGCGCGTTAGCTAGATAGTCGTAGACCACCACGTCGCATGTTTTTATAAGCTCCAGTCCGCGCACGGTGATAAGCCCCGGGTCGCCCGGCCCGGCTCCGATTAAGTACACTATTCCATTTTTCATGAAAGGCAAGTATATCCCGCTTTAATCTCTTAAAAAAGGGAGATATAATGCTGAAATGAATTTTCAAGAAATCGTTCTTTCGCTTCAAAAATATTGGGCCTCCAGAAAATGCCTTTTATTGCAACCGATTGACTCCGAGGTGGGCGCGGGCACGTTCCATCCCGCCACCTTTTTGCGGGTGTTGGGGCCGGAGCCGTGGAACGCCGCGTATGTACAGCCCAGCAGGAGGCCGACCGACGGAAGGTACGGCAAAAACCCGAACAGGCTTCAGCATTATTACCAATTCCAGGTCATCCTAAAACCGTCGCCGGCCGACGTGCAGGAGATGTATCTTGGCTCGCTTGAGGCACTTGGGATAGACCTGAAGGTGCACGACATCCGGTTCGTGGAGGACGATTGGGAATCGCCGACGCTTGGCGCGTGGGGGCTTGGCTGGGAAGTCTGGCTGGACGGGATGGAGATAACGCAGTTCACATATTTTCAGCAGGTGGGCGGCGTGGATTTGAAGCCTGTTTCGGCGGAGATAACATACGGGCTGGAGCGAATCGCCATGTACCTTCAAAACGTGGAGTCGGTTTACGACCTTAAATGGAACGAAGAGGTCAAGTATGGGGATATCTTCCTCGAGGATGAAAAACAGTTTTCCAAGTTTAACTTCGAGGAGTCGGACCCGGCCCTAAACACGGAGCTTTTCGACAGGCTGGAGAAGGACGCGACCAGACTGTTGGACGCCGGGCTTGTTTTGCCCGCCTACAACGTCGTTCTGAAATGTTCCCACACCTTCAACCTGTTGGACGCGCGCGGGGTCATAGGCGTTGCCGAGCGGACCAAATACATCGGGCGCGTAAGGAAAATGGCCGGAAGGACGGCCAAGGAATACCTAGCCATGCGCGAGGCGCCGGTCGGAACCGGAGTTGAGTAAAAATCTTTTCCGCTTGCTACCGTTCCTAATCTCGTTTTTGCTTTGCCTGTTTTACGTCCAACGCGATACGGCGTTCGCCGAGACCCCCGAGGCAAAGGCCGAAAGGATATTGAACAAGATTGACGACATGTGGAGGGGGGAGTCTTCACGCGGAGTAATATCCATGAAGGTGGAGACCGCCAATTATACCCGGAGCATGAGGATGGAGGCATGGTCGAAGGGGAGGGATTTCTCCCTCGTCAGAATCCTTTTCCCTCTCAAGGAGAAGGGCGTGGCCACCCTCAAGGCGGGGAACGAGGTATACACATACCTGCCGCAAACGGACCGCACCATCCGCCTCACCTCCGGCATGATGATGGGCTCGTGGATGGGGAGCCATTTCACCAACGACGATTTGGTCAAGGAATCGCGCCTTCTTGACGACTACGAGGCTAGGATTACGTTTGACGGGGAAAGGAACGGAAAAAGCGAGCTCGATTTTTCCTTGATTCCAAAACCGACGGCGGCGGTTGTGTGGGGCAGGATAGAACTGACCGTGGCGGAAGGTCAGATTCCGGTGAAGGAGATTTATTACGACGAGGACATGAATGTCGCCCGAACCATGACATTTAAAGACGTCAAAATATTGGGCGGCAGGAGGCTCCCCGCCGTGCTTAGGATGACGCCCGCCGACAAGCCGGGGGAGTTTACGGAGATTGTGTACGAGACGCTGGCGTTCGGACTGGGGCTTGACGAGACGTTCTTTTCCATCAGCTCGCTTAAGAGGAAATAGGGTGAAGACGCTTGCGATGGCCCTGCGAAACTTGGGGCGGAACAGGACCAGAACGGCGATAACGCTCTTCTCCATGGCGTTCGCTGGCGCCGCGATGATTCTTTACATGGCGATGGCGGAGGGGTTCGTCCAGACCCTTGAGAACAACACAATCGGCAAGGATCTTGGGGAAGTGCAGATACACGCCAAGGGATACCGCTCGGATCCCGACCTGTACAAGAGGATTGAGAATGCCGACGACGTGCTGAAGGTGGTTGAGCGTAAGGGGTTTTACGGCGCCAAGCGGCTTTATGGATACGGTCTCTCGGCGTTCGGCAACGCGAGCGCCGGAATTATGATTAGGGGCGTTGATCTGGAGAACGAGCCGAAGGTGACCACCATAAGCAAAAGCGTCATGGAAGGCGGGTGGCTCGATTCTTCCGATCCAAGGGGCGTGGTGATTGGGAAAAAACTGGCGCGCACGCTTGGAGTCAGGCTCGGGGACGAGCTGGTGGTCATAAGCCAGGCGTCCGACGGCTCCATGGCCAACGAGGTGTACAAGGTTCGCGGGGTGTTGAAGACCGTGGGGGAGGTCGTGGACCAAGGAGGCCTTTTGATGGGGGAGGGGGAGTTCAGGAGGTTTTTGGTGGTGCCCACCGGCGCGCACGAAATCGCGATGACCCGCAAGAATAAGGAATGGGGCTTGGAAATCGCCACAGCTGAAACGTCAAAAATGTTCCCCGAACTTGAGGTTCGCAACTGGAGGCAGTTGCAACCAATCCTTTCGGAGTTGATGGAGATGATGACCTACAGCATAAGCATCGTGATTATAATCGCCTATTCCTCGGTGGCCATGATAATCCTAAACGCCATGCTGATGAACGTGTTCGAGAGGATAAGGGAGTTCGGAATAATGAAGGCGCTGGGCGTGTCGCCGTTCCAGATATTCTCCCTAATAACGGCGGAGGCGCTTTTGTCCGCCTTTTTTGCGGGGGGCATCGCGCTGGCGTTCGGGGCTCCAGCCTCGCTCCATTTTCAGGAGAAGGGGCTGGACCTTTCGGTGTTCACGCCGTCGTTCAACCTTAGCGGGATGTCGCTCGACCCTTTGATTTACTTCCGACTCTCACCGAAGGCGGTTGGGATGCCGCTTGCGTTCATGTTCGTGCTCGTGGTTCTGGCCACGCTGTACCCGTCAATAAAGGCGGCGTTGATAAAGCCGGTGGATGCCATCCACCACCAATGAGGACGGTATGCTGATAAAAATGGCATGGAGGAACCTGTGGCGTCGCAAAAGGCGCACGCTCATCTCCTCCCTCACCGTGGCCATAGGGTTGTGGGTGGCAATCTCCATGCTGGGAATATCCGACTACTCTTTCGTGAACATGGTCAACACCAGCGCGTCCATGGGGTTCGGGCATGTTACGGTGGAGCCGACGGGATACATGAACAACCCCGGCTTCAACAAACGGATTAAGGCGGGACGGGATGTTACGGTTCGGATACTTGCGGAGCCGGGCGTGACCGCCGCCGTCCCGAAGATAATCGGCCCCGGCATGATAGGCACTGCGTCCAAGACCGTGGGGGGCGTCATCATGGGCGTGGATCCGGCGCGGGAGAGGCCAAAGGACAACGTCTTTTTTCGCGCGATAGTGGAGGGGAGGGTTTTTTCGCAACCCGGGGCCAACGAGGTGGTCATAGGCAGGCGCATGGCGGAGCGTCTAAACTTAAAAATTGGTAAAAAACTGGTCTACACCGTCACCGACATCAACGGGGATATAGTGAGCGACATGGCGCGCGTCTGCGCCATTTTTAAAACAGGGGACGATTCCGTGGACGGCGGCACGATTTTGTTGCCGATTAACAAACTGCGCGCCACACTGCACTTTGGGCCGGAAGATGCCACGCTTGTCTCGGTGTTGCTGGCCGATCAGAGGGAGGCGGAGGCGACATCCAAAAACCTTCGTGTAAAAATAGGCGCGCCCGGCGTGGACGTGCGCTGGTGGAGCGAAACACAGCCGGAGATTGCGGGGGCGATAACCATGGACAGGGCGTTCCACCAGCTCTACCAGTCGGTAGTCTGGCTACTCGTTGCGACCGGGATATTGGACACAATGCTGATGAGCGTGCTTGAGAGGAAGCGTGAAATGGGACTTATGATGGCGGTTGGCGGTTCGCCGACTTCGCTCTTCCTTCTAGTTCTAACCGAGTCGCTCTTAACCGCGCTGACGGGGCTTGTGATTGCGATACTGATTAATTCCCCGTGGTATTTTTTCATGACGCACCACGGGATAGACCTAACATCCATGGTTCCGGAAGGGTACGGTGTCTCCGGCGTCGTAGTCGATCCCGTGATAAAGATGACGTTGTTCAAGGAAAGCGTGGTTCGTATTTTGGTCACGTTCCTTTCCCTGGCGATAATAGCGGGTCTGTATCCGGCGTACAAGGCAAGCAGGGTTCCGCCGGTCGAGAGCATGAAGGCGATTTAGGGGGGTGGGATGGATGACATAATAAGCCTTGAATCTGTCTCCAAGGTATACCACCAGGGAAAGATAGACGTCCAGGCGCTGACGGATCTCACGCTTAAAATAAGGACAGGCGACTTCGCCGCCGTAAGCGGCCCCTCCGGCTCTGGCAAGACAACCCTGCTAAACCTCGTCGGCGCGCTTGACGTTCCGACCAGCGGCAAAATTCTGCTTGAGGGGCGCGACCTCTACGAGCTCGGCAGGACGGAGCTATCAAGAATAAGAAGGGACAGGATAGGGTTCGTCTTCCAGGCGTACAACCTTATCCCGGTGCTCACAGCTTACGAGAACGCGGAGTTTGTCCTCGCCATTCAGGGAAAACCGGCCGAGTTTCGTAAAAAAGAGGTTATGGCGATGTTGGAAGAGGTGGGTCTGAAGGGGCTGGAGGACAGGAGGCCGGACGAGTTGTCCGGCGGACAGCAACAAAGGGTCGCCGTGGCGCGGGCCATCGTCACACGCCCCGCCGTGGTGCTAGCGGACGAGCCGACGGCGAATCTTGATTCGGCCTCCGCGGATTCGTTGTTGAACATAATGGAGAACCTGAATTTGAAGATGGGGATAACGTTCCTCTTTTCCACGCACGACCAGCGTGTTCTGGAAAGGGCGAGACGCATAATCAGGCTAAGGGACGGGAAGATGGTCTCGGATGAGATTTCAGAAAAAAACGCTTAATCTTCTCGTCCTAGCGACGGTTCTTTTGCTGTCGAACGCGGCGGAGGGGTTCTACGAGCACAGCGACGAATCCGGCTCGTTCGAGGCGCGAGGTTTTTTGGACTTTACCGGTGGATACTCGTCCAACCCGGACTTGCAGTTGTTTTATAAAAACCGCTACGACCATAGCTACGGAGCCGCCGCAAGACTGCTTGCCAACGGAACGGTCGGCCCGGAATTCGGATTCGAGTTCAACGGGGTCGCTTATGGTTACGGAAGCACCGCGTCCATCCCTTTCGTGGCCGACGTCGAAAGAAGCTCCGCCGCGGAATGGACTATGCGCGACACCGACCAATCGAGGATACATTTGGCGATAGACCATTTGAATCTGCGTTTCACGTCGGGCGGCGAGGATTTGATAGTGGGACGACAGGCTATAAACTTCGCCTCCTGTTTTTATTTCACGCCAAACGACTTTTTCGCCCCGTTCTCCGCGCAGACGTTTTTCCGGGTGTACAAGCCGGGGGTGGACGCCTTGAGGCTGGAGGTCAAGCTTGGCGAGTTGTCCCAGCTTTCTCTCGTCGCCGCGCTTGGATACACTCCTGACAAAACGGGGGCGAACGGATGGAGCGCGTCGCCGGACGGCGCAAGGAATTCCTATTTGGCTAAGGTTTCTACCGCGTTCGCAAACTTCCAGTGGTCCGCGCTTGCGGGGAGGGTCGCCGACGCCACGATAATCGGCGGCTCGTTGCAGGGGGAGGTTTTTCATTGGCTCGGGATAAGGGGCGAGGGGCATTACGCGAGCGTCGCGGGCGGCTCATACGCCAAAGCGGCGATTGGTTTGGAACACAGGTTCTCGGACGGCATAACCGTTCGCTACGAGGAGTTTTATAACGGACAAGGCGCGGGGGGCGCGTCCCAATACGACCCGGCAACGTGGAACTCCGATTATTATCACGCGATGAACTACGGTGCTCTCGGAATCGGATACCAGTTTTCCCCGTTGCTTACCTGCGAGGCTCTTAGGATAGTCAACTTCACGGACGGGTCGGTGTTGACGGCTTTTTACGCGGTTTATTCGCTGTCGGACAATTCGGAACTTTCAGCCGGACTTAATTTGCCGTATGGGAATTCCGGTTCGGACGGTTTGGGTTTTCCACCGTCGCTTACGATTGGAAGCGAGTACGGGGTTTTTCCCTATTCCGCCTCGGTCGATCTGAGATTATACTTCTGATTCTTCGCCCACCTCTTTCACCATGAAACCGAAGCGGGCGAAATAGTAGGTCATAATCGAGCTGACGTATTTTTTGTTCACGGAGTAATAGGTCTCCTTCCCACTTTTTCTCGTGTTTAATATCCCCCCATTTTTCAGCACGGCGAGATGATGGCTCACCGAGGGTTGTTTCATGGAGAAGTTTTTGCAAATTCCGCTTACGTTCATCTCGCGCTCCAGAAGGATTTCCACCATCTTTATCCGGTGCGCGTCGGAAAGCCCCTCGAAAAAGAGGCGCACTTTTTCGCTCATTCCCGTCGCCCCGCTCATTTTAGAGTCCGGCGGCCCTTAACTGCTCGACGATTTTTTGTTGCGCCGCCGTCAGGGTTTTGGGCGTGTCTATCTCTATCTCGATGTACATGTCTCCGTTCCCGGAGCCTTTGAACCTTTTCACGCCGTGGCCTTTAATGCGTATCTTCTGTCCGGTTTGTATGCCGGCTGGAATCTTAACTGAACGGACTCCCTCGAGCGTTTCAACGTCCACCGAACCGCCAAGAAGCGCGGTGGAGAGTTTCACCATGGTCTTGGCGATAATGTCGTCCCCCTCGCGCCTAAAATGATGGTGCGGCGCGATGTGTACGGTCATGTATAGGTCTCCCCTTTGTCCGCCCGCCTCGCGTCCCTTCCCGGCTAGGCGCATTTTCGCCCCCTCCGCGATTCCAGGCGGAATTTTTACGGTTACGGTCTCCGTGCTCCTGCCCGCCTTGAAAGTCATTCGTTTTTCCGCCCCCTTTGCGGATTCTTCCAGTGATATGGTCACTTCCGATTCGACGTCCAAAGATCTTCCCATGCCGCCGGAGCCGAACCGGAACTCCCAGCCCTGGCCGCCCATCCCCCCGAAGCCTCCGCCGCCGAACCCCATTTCTCGGAGTATGTCGTTGAGGTTGGTTCCGCTGAAAATGTCTTCCTGCGAATATTGTTGGTGGAACTTTTCGGAGCCTACAGCGTCGTATTTTTTCTTTTTTTCCGGGTCGCTAAGCACGGCGTACGCCTCGCTTAGTTTTTTGAATTTTTCCTCGGCCTCTTTGTTGCCGGGGTTTTTGTCGGGGTGGTATTGCTTTGCCAGCTTTCGGTAGCGCGTCTTAATTTCGTCGGGTGTCGCGCTTTTTTCAACGCCCAGTACGGAGTAGTAATCTTCGCTTTTTTTCATGATGCTTGGTTTTTAGGCGCGCGGTTATTTTGCGTGCTCCAGACGGTTGACCTCGCCGATGATGTAGCCGACCATCTTGTCCCTTACGTCCGGATGAATAAGCGTGTACTTGACGAAGCATAGCAGGACTTTTTGCCCCCGCAGTAGGTCCGGTTTTGTTCGAACCACCTCGGCCACGACCATAATCGGCTCGGGTTGGAACGGGAACGGCATCTCGGCGTACATAAAAAAGCCGGCCGGGATGTCCTTGCCTATCTTAAACGCGGCTCCGCCGCCGGAAAAATCCACGCCCACTCCGCTGAACAGAGGCGAAAGTGCGTATTTGCCGTCAGGTTGTTTGACCGCCACCCGGTATTTTAAAAGGAGGGGTAGGCGAACGCGGAAGTCGTTCCTCGCGTTTTTCGGGCTTTTCGAGGGCTGTTGCGGTTTTTCGTCCGTCATGGTTTGGGCTGGGTCATTATCACTATTTCAACGCGTCGGTTAAGCCCCCTGTTCTCGGGGGTCGGCGGGAATCTCGGCTTGTACTCGCCGTATCCCGAAACGATGAACTGCTTCGGGTCGAGTTTCTCTGTTTCGACGAAATAACGGACGACCGCGGCCGCGCGGGAAGTGGAAAGCTCCCAGTTGCTCGGAAACTTTTCGGATTTTGTCGGGATGTCGTCCGTGTGTCCCTCCACCAAAACCATGTTGGGCGACTTCCTTATGAGCGCCGCGACTTTTTTAAGGAACAGCACGGTGTCGGGCAAAAGCTCGACCCCGCCCGGCGCGAAAAAGAAGTCACCTTTTGAGAAAAGCACGATTCCACGGGCGTCGGATGTCAGCTCCACGTCGTTCACCAGATTGTTGTCGGTAATCATAGCTTGTACCTTGGTCCTGACCCCCTCCATCGGGTTCGCGCTGGGCGGGGCGGTTTTGCTGGATGTGCCTCTGCCAAGATGCGACCCCATCGCCTGGGTCATCTCCGACAGCTTCTTTTGGTCGGGGGTGGAAATCGCGAAAAGCATGACGAAGAACGTGAGCAACAGCGTCAACAAATCGCTGAGCGAAAGAAGCCATCTGGACTCGTCTATGGCCTCGGCCATGGCCTCCTCCCTCATTGATGCGAGTTCGGATTTTTTTACGACTTTAGTTGACATGGTCTATACCGTCTGTCCCTTGGCTTTTTGTTGCCGCACGATTTCGTCATAATGCGAGACTCTCTGATCCGGCGGCAGGAATGAGTTCAGCTTCTTCTCCATGATGCGCGGGTTGACCCCCGCCTGTAGCATCAGGATGCCTTCGATTATTATTTGGGTGGCCAACACCTCGTCGTCCGTCCTGTTTTTTAGTTTTTCAGCGATGGGCACGAAGAAAAGGTTGGACAATAGCACGCCGTAAAACGTGGTCATAAGGGCCACGGCCATGCCTTTTGCAAGGCTTGCTGTGGTGCTGGCCCCGGCGGCGGACGCGGCCGCCAAGGACAATAGCATTTGAACAAGACCTATGACCGTTCCGGTTAATCCGAACGCGGGCGCGAGTTTGCCGGCGGTCTTCATCACGTGCTCCCCTTTGCGGTGGCGGATTTGGAGGAAATCAACCTCCGTCTCCAGAACGTCCCTTATCAGCGGCGCTTGGTAGCCGTCTATCACCATCTCCAGTCCGAGTTTTATGAACCGGTTTTTCACCTTTTTTGTGTCGGCGTCCAGGGCCATGAGTGACTGCCTGCGCGCCTTGACGGAGAACTGAACCATAAGCCCTATGATCCACCCCGGATTTTCTATGTCTTTCTTAAATATTTGGACGACGACGCCCGCCACCTTCATGACATGTTTTAAAGGGAAGCTGATGAACAACGCCGCCGCCGTCCCGCCGAAAACAATCATTACAGCCGGAAGGTCGAAGAAGTTCGCGATTCCCGCCCCCTCGCTCATCGCGATGAGAAGCAGGCTGATGCCGCCCAAAAACGCTAAAAATGTGGCCATTGGATTAGTCTCTCCCCAGAATTATTATTTTAGTCATTTTATACCAATTTCGCCGACTTTGGCATCCCCCTCGGCCTTTTTGTAGAAAAACGTGGAGTAGTCGTACTCCCTGTCCAGCTTTAAAAACGCGTCGCTCATGCGTACCACGACGCCCGGGTGGGCCGTGCCGGCCACCACTAGTTTCGCGGCGGAGGAGAAGTTGTTCGCCCCGCTGGCTTTCAGCCCTTCTATCGCCACGTTTTTCACCTTTAGCGCCTCTTTTTTTCTCATGAGCGACATTATCGCGCCGCCGAACTTTTCCAAAAGAAGTTTCTTTTCATCGTCCAAATTGTTCTCTTCCCGTTTGTACGCCTCCGCGCATTTGAACAGGGATGTCACGGGGTCGGTCTCGTCAAAGCTCACCAAGTCTCCAAGCGCGTTTTCCGAATATCGGATCGAGGCTATTAAAACTTCAATCTCCCGTTCCAGTTCCTTGACGGCCTTGCTCTCGAGTTCCCGCTGAACCTGAAAAAACGGATTTTTGCCCAGCTCTATTTCGGTTGTCACCGCGGCCTCGGAACCGAGGCGTCCGGCCTCCATAGACTCCGCGACTATCGCTTTTCCTCCAACCATAAAGCCGTCTTTTGGAATGGCGAGCTTTTTTCCGCATAATACCGTGCTGTTCATAAGATACGAGTCCACCGTTACATTTCCGCCCCCCTCGATGCGGGAGTTCTGGACAAACTGGCAGTGAACGTCCTTGGCGGCCGAAAGCTTGGCTCCGCCGCCGCCCGTGACGCCGCCTTTGGCATAAATGCTTCCCTCGGCGTCTATCACCGCCTCCTCGACCAATCCGCGTATTTCCACGTCCCCCTTCGAGGTCACGGACACTCCGTGGCTGAGTGAGCCGTGAATCAGCACCGAAAAAGGGGTTGTTATGTTTCCCGACCTCTTGTCCAGATCGCCAGCCACCTCGTAAACCTTGGATATTTTCAGTCCGGCTTCCAAGGCGATCAAGGCTCCGTCTTTTGCGGCGGACAACTGCTTATAATTGTCCACGTCCGAAATGGTTATGCCCTCGCCGCACACCTGGGGGAGCATTTTGTCTTTTGGCAGATTCCATTTTACCCCTCCGGCAAACTGCTCCGGGATATCCGCGCCGGCCTCGAAATAAACGCCGATGTGCTGGCCGGCCCTCATGTCAACAGGCATGGGGATAATCTCGATAATGGAATCTGGCTTGCTCGGCGTTCTAAGAGATTGGGAAGGCAACGAAAAAGCTATGGTACCGGGCATTCCCCCCCCCTCTTAATTATGAAAATTGCAATATCAAACATAAGTGAGGACATGGCGTATAGTTTAATCCCCTTTGTTCGTGGAATAAAGTGCAAAAGGGCGGTCTATCGCTTGTCGGAAAGAAGCTGTTCCAACCTCTGCACGTCGTATCCGTTAACCTTTTCACCGTTTATCCAAAAAGCGGGGGTGCCGCTAACGCCGAGTTTTTTGCCCCACGCGATGTGTTCCTCCAAAAGCGCGGACTTCTTCGCTTCGCATCCGTCGGGTAGCGCGAAGTTCCCGTCAAGCTTTCCGACCATGGCGTCCCTGTACGCCGCCGCGCTGTCGGTCGAACAAAGTATCTTCAATGATTTTTTTCTTGCGTCAGGGTGGTTGGGAAGCGGGTAGAGGAAAAGGCGAATGGTCACGTCGGTTCTCTTCGCCAGGTATTCGTCCGCCTTCCTGCAGTAGGGGCAGTCGGTGTCCGAAAATTCTATGATCTCTTTTTTACCCTTGCCGACTCGCAGGGATTTTTCCATCGGCAGGTCTTTTAAGAATTTTGCCGATATTTCGTTCAGCCGCGCCTGGGTTAGCGATTTGCCCCCCCTTATCATGTCGCCTGTGAAAATAGTGCCGGTTTTTGGATGAAAGTAAATGATGTTCCCGCCGGAAACGACCTCGTAAAGCCCGTCGATGTCGGTTTTCGAAACCTCGCCCACGGGGGAGTTGGGGTACAGCTTGCGCAACGCGGCGGCCGCGGCTGTGCCATCCGCGTTGTTTTCCGCCAAGGCGTACGAGCCGGAAAAGGCGACTACGACAAGCAGTGCTCCGACAGCAAAAAGCATTGATAATCTATTAATTTGTATTTTCATAGTAGAGGAATCATATCATCTACAAGAAGAAATCTATAGTGACCTATCGCGGCCCAAATTTCTGGGTAAGGAATGGGGCGGGAAGGACAATTTATATCCTTTACTTTCCCTTATAAGCCTGTGTATTCTTTTATACTGATTTAAGGTTGCGCGGTGGTCTTCGTTGTAATGAAAATTAAAGGGGGGGAGAATGAAAAAAATATCTAAAGATGGCATGAACCTTGTAGGGGGGGCAAAAATAGCCGTCTCGTGTTTGCAGTTTTTCTCGTACCTTTATTACTAGGCATCCTATTTCTTGGCAATGCCAACGCCTCATCCTTTTTGCAAGAACTGCAGTCCGATTTCGATAATCATCCAATGCTAAAAGCCGCGGGTTATAAAGTGAGGATACGTGAATTCAGTCATGGTTTCCTTACGCTCGTAGAACCAGCACGCCCAAGCATGGGGGGGATGCGAGTCGATCAAGCTCTAAGCTATATGGAAAGTTGGGGCAATCTTAAATACAAGGCGGAGGCGTTGGCCCGGAACTATAAGGAAGTAAAAGATGTGGTGTGGGTTGCCCAGACACCGGAAGAGATAGCGAAGGAGAAAGCGGCGGTCGATGCAGAAGCGGCGCGCGCGGTGGCAAGGGAACAGGCGGCCAAAGCGCAAGCACTGGAAAAAGCCAAAGCGGAAGAAACAAAGTCGAATGCGGCAAATAAGCCGGTGGCAACCAAGAAATCGACGGGAGTACCGGAGGGGATGGTTTATGTGCCGATGGGTTGTTTTTTTATGGTTGATACGAACCTTAAGCCTCCACACGTGCACGAAGTCTGTTTGAGCGATTTTTTCATGGATAAAACCGAAGTAACGCAGGATGCATATCAGAAGGCGGTTGGTAGCAACCCTTCGAGTTTCAAGGGTTGCCCCAATTGCCCGGTTGAACAAGTATCGTGGGATGAAGCAAAGAACTACTGTGCAAAGTTGGGCAAAAGACTGCCGACTGAGGCGGAATGGGAATACGCGGCGCGAAGCGGTGGGACAAAGGAAAATTATGCTGGAGCAAGCGACGAATCACGTTTAGGAGAATACGCGTGGTTTAGCGGAAATTCGGGAGGCAAAACGCACCCGGTGGGTGAAAAGTTACCGAACGGGCTTGGTTTGTACGACATGAGCGGGAATGTTTGGGAGTGGGTGAACGATTGGCACGATGGTAGTTATTATCAGATAAGCCGTACAAACAATCCGCAAGGTCCGGCAAGCGGTCAATACAAGGTTCTTCGCGGCGGTTCTTGGGGCGATGTTGCGGTTATTCTGCGTGCTGCCTACCGGAGCGGCGGCTCACCCGGTGATCGTGGCGACGGTGTCGGCTTTCGTTGTTCCCAGTAAAAGTTACTCTCTGTCCTTTTACACTTTTACCCTCTTCTGCTTTTTTCAAGAGGGTGCAGGGGGCTTTGCCCCCTGCTCTATTCATCGGCGCTCGGGGCCGAAGCGATTTTTTTTGAGAGATTTGCAGGAGTAGACCTCTAAAGGGAAAGGGTGGCATGAGCGAAAAAGAAGATGCTCTGACCAAAACATACGACCTTATGCTCTGGCTGTTCCCGCATATCGGGAAATTCCCTCGCGACTACCGTTTCATTCTGGGCGATAGGATGCAAAATTGCCTGCTGGACGTTTGCGGGCAACTTATTACTGCGCGGTTTACCAAAGAGAAGCGGGAAATCCTTAAAGCCGTCAACATAGAGCTTGAAAAGCTTCGCTATATGGTGCGGTTGTGCAAAGACCTAAAGCTAATGGATTTTAGGCGGTACGAATATGCGGCCGGGGCAATTAACGGCATTGGCGTGTATGTAGGCGGGTGGCTGAAGAAAACGGGGAAACTGGAGCAATGAAACGCCATGGCAACCTTTTTGAGAATATCATTTCCTTTCGCTCCTTATTGGAGGCAAGCCGCCGGGCACGGCGGGGGAAAAGATTCGCCAATCCTGTCGCACGGTTCGAGTACAACCTTGAAAACGAACTGTTGCGCCTGAAACACGAGCTTGAAACGATGCAATACCGTCCGGGGCCGTATTTCGAGTTCACCATCTATGAACAGAAAGTGCGTAAAATCAGCGCGGCCTCGTTCCGCGACCGGGTGGTGCAACACGCCCTTTGCGCGGTGCTGGAGCCGATTTTCGACAGGACGCTCATATTCGATAGCTATGCCTGCCGAAAGAGTAAAGGCACCCACCGTGCGGTAGCGCGATTTACCGAATATGCGCGGCAATATTCGTATGTGCTGAAACTTGATATAAGGAAGTATTTCCCCTCGATTGACCACGCATTTTTGAAGGCCGTCATCCGCCGAAAAATAAAATGTCCCAAAACTCTCTGGTTGATAGACCTTTTCATAGACACTTCCAACCCTCAGGATGTTGAGGGCTTCCTCTTTCCCGGCGACACACTCTTTACGCCTTTGGAGCGGCGGAGGGGGATTCCCATCGGAAATCTTGCCAGCCAGCTTTTCGCCAATATTTATTTGGGTGTCATTGACCATATCGTCAAAGCCCGTTTCCCAAGCAACGGTTATATCCGCTACATGGATGACATGGCGTTTTTCGGGGATTCAAAGGACGAGCTTTGGAAGGTTTGCCGTGAGATAGAGGCGGCAGTATATGGGTTGCGTTTGCGGCTTAAGCCTAACGCCACAATGCTTTATCCGGTGGAGCGGGGGGTTGATTTTCTGGGGTACAAGGTTTATCCGGATCATAGAAGACTAAAATACGAAAATGTGGTGAAATGCCGGAGAAGATTAAGGAGGCTTGCGGCTCTTTACGGGAGGCATAAAATGGACTTTGCTTCCGTGCAAAACTCAATTCAAAGCTGGCTTGGTCATGCGGGTTACGCCGATACGTGGGGTTTAAGAAGAAATCTTTTTTCCAGATTGAGGTTAAAAAGGGACGGGGCGAAAACGGCCATTGGTTCTTCGCGGCGGTTCTTGGAACAATAATGCGAATAATCTGCGTACTGCCAACCGGAACAACAACACACCCGATAATCGTAACAACAATATCGGCTTTCGTTGTTCCCAATACCTCCTTTTGCCGGAGTCGCCCGGTTTAAGGGTCGGGCGAGAGTGCTTTGGAGGGTACATGAGCCTTGTCCCTTGTGTCGGGATTCCTTATCCCGACCGAACATGAAAAAGGCGCGTGGTGGCTGGTAGGGAAACCGAACGCCATCCCGCGCCACTATTATGACGTTTTTCTCCTAATTTCCAGCATTCCTTCACATTTTTACCGTTTTTGCATTCTTCATGTCTCTGAGGTTGAGAGCGGCTTGTGTCAGTACCATTCGTAATCATAGGATAAAACTGGTGATTACTGTTAAGAGGGCTTGGTCGCGGAGAGGATGACGTTCGACACGGCGTCGATATCTTTTTCTTCCAGGTAGGGGTGCATCGGCACGCTGAATATTCCGTCGGCCACGCGCTCAGTCACCGGGTAATCGCCGCGCTTGTGGCCGAGGTATTTGAACGCCTCCTGCAAGTGGAGCGGGATGGGATAATAAATCATCGTCGGTATCCCGGCGTTCTTCAAGGCGGAAAGAATCGCGTCCTTTTTTGGCGAGACCATCGAATATTGCGCCCACGCGCTCTGCAATCCCTTCGGGATTGTTTGGAGTTTGACTGCGTCCTTGAGCCTTGCGGTGTATGCGTCCGCCACCTTTTGGCGCAGAACTATCTCGTCGTCGAAAATGTCCAGCTTCGCGAGAAGCACCGCCGCCTGCATCGTGTCGAGTCTTCCGTTTATGCCCAGCCGGACGTTGTCGTATTTGTCCGGCCCCATGCCGTGGATTCGTATGGAGCGCATTTTTGAAAAAAGGTCGTCGTCGTCCGTGAAAATCGCGCCGCCGTCGCCGTAAACCCCCAGCGGTTTTGCCGGAAAGAAACTCGTGGCGGTCACTTCGCCGAAGCTCCCCACCTTTTTTCCGTGATACTCCCCGCCGAACCCCTGGCACGCGTCGTCCAGCACGAACAGGTCGTGTTCCTTCGCGATATTAGTTATTTTATCGAAATCTACCGGAAGCCCGAAAAGATCGACGGGGATTATCCCTCGCGGGGTGTACCCTTCCTTTTTCGCCCTCTCGATTGCGGCCGGTAACTTTTCCGGGTCGATGTTGAACGTGTCCGGGTCGATGTCGGCGAAAATCGGAACCGCGCCGAGCAGGGCCACGACCTCCGCCGTGGCGAAAAAAGTGAACGGGGTGGTTATAATCGCGTCCCCCGGCTTGACGTCGTACGCTATCAACGCCATCAAAAGCGCGTCGGTGCCGGACGAGCATGTCAGCGCGTGTTTCGCGCCCGCGAATTCGGCGAGCCTTTTTTCGGACTCCGCAACTTCCGGCCCCATTATGTACTGGCCGTGGTCGAGAACTTTTTTGATTCCGGCGTCAATGGCGTCCCTGATTCTTTTTTGTTGTGCCGCCAAATCGATGAACTTCATGTTACGCGAAGTTTACCCGT
>Ga0315281_10003602_pt1 | contig 22662 bp, 22 predicted proteins | sample YL17G07_0_MG_FD_204540 | JGI IMG/M metagenome (GOLD analysis project Ga0315281, IMG submission 204540) | Sediment microbial communities from Yellowstone Lake, YNP, Wyoming, USA - YL17G07_0 | ecosystem: Environmental > Aquatic > Freshwater > Lake > Sediment | place: USA: Wyoming | collected... | reverse complement strand
GAGTGAAAAGCTTCGACCGCGAAGTGCTTTCCAGGCTGTGTGATTTTCTTAAAGTAAAGCCCGGCGATTTGCTCGTGGTGGTGGATCAAGGCAAGTTGTTCGATGACGGTACGGATTCCGCATAATGCCCCACGCCATGCATGCTGCCACTCACGCCGAAGCGCACATCCTGCCGCTACGCTCCAAGTTGCTGGCATGGTTGGAGCATAACCCGCAGCAGGTTGCTTCCGCCGCGCAATGGCACGCCATGCTGAACAATCTGCAAAGCGTGCGCAAGGAAGAACTCGAACGGTCCGGCATTTCGGAATTGCTTACCCTCGGTTACGAGGAGAACGAGCGTGTCCCCAAAAATGAATTGATCGCAGGCGTCGAATGTGAGCTTCAGCAATGCCGCCCCATAATTGAGGCGCACTGGAAATTCGGATTCTGTCCAAGCCTTGGTATGAAGACAAAGATCGACGAACTGCCCAAGCGTGTTGAGGCCAGGGCAAGGCCGTTCGTCGAATCGGCGCAAATCTGCTATCAACATCCTTCGATGGGCTACTGGATTGTGCGCACCGGCTACGAAGACCTCGCGACCACAGCGCCGAACTGGATCGTGCTCGATAACGCAGGCAAGATTTTGCGCAGCCATGAGCACCATGGTGGCTGGTTTCCTAGCGTGCTGGAAGCCTTGGATGTCATGCACCAGACCATACGCCAGCGCTTTCACAAATTCGGACAAGAGCAACCCGACACGGCGTTTGATGTGTACGCCTTCATGGGTGGCAAGAATTATCAGGAGTGGTTTGTGTGCCTGCCGGATTGGCCCTTGCCATACCGTGATGGACATTTCGACCTCGATAAATTGCTGGTGCATATCCGCACCACGGAAAGAGAGGATTGCGACAGGCAAGCCCTGTTCATGGTCGAGGAAATCCAAAGCCCGTGGCACGCCGATGGCCGCGAGCGGGGCTACACTACGGATGAAGACGAGATTGGCGAACACAATTGCGTGGCCGATGCCCCCTATGCCAAGGAGTGGCACGAACTGGGCATCAAGGCCACCATCTGGCTGGCAATTAAACAAGGCTTCACGCGCATCGGCTTTACCACCGGCAAACAGCAGTGCGAACGCTGGGGGAAGCTGGAAGGACTGATGAACCTCTATGACCGGCAAGTCCCCAAGTGTTTAAAAAAGATCGCCGCCCAGTTCGATTGTCCCTATGGTGGCACGAGCATCATCACCCGCAAGCCAATTGCAAAGGTACGTGGCAGCCGTCAGGCAGGCTGGGAGCTACGGGATGCAAACAATAAGTCCATCGCGCCGCCAGTGAAAACCAAAGATGTCGCGCTGTTCTACCTGGAAATGAAAAGCCCGCCGGCAAAGGAACCCATCCGCGTGCTGCAAATATCGCCTGCACTGAGGCAAGCGGTATTGGCGGGAGAGATTCCGCTGTTTGGGTGGTGAACCCTCGCTGGCAAATCGAATCGAGTGTTTGTGGTCTAGTCAATTCAATTTGGAAAAGGCGACAGAAAATGCTTCAGAAAATCGTTTCAGGCGGACAAACCGGGGTAGATCGTGGCGCGCTCGATGCGGCGCTTGAGGCCGGTTTCCCGTGCGGCGGGTGGTGCCCCAAAGGCCGGGTCTCGGATGATCGCGTCATTCCCGAAAAGTATCCGGTTCAAGAAATAGAGTCGGGTGGCTATCGTGAGCGCACGATCGCGAATGTCGAGGCGAGCGACGGAACCGCCATCATCTATTTTGGCGAGATGTCAGGCGGAACCGAGCAGGCGGTGCTTCTTTGCGCCAGGCGCAAGAAACCGTACAAGCTTATCGATGCCGCAGAGGTGGGGATAGAAAGAGCCGAGCATCTCATTTCGGAGTTTGTCGCGACGCACAACATCGAAACACTGAATGTTGCCGGCCCTCGGGAAAGCAAGGCGCCTGGCGCTCACCAGTATGCATCGGCCGTGTTGAATCGGGTGTTGGCGAATTCAATTGAAAAGAGTATGGCTGCCGAACAAGAATCGCGTGACATTATTGGCGATCTTCTTGCCAGCTTTGATTACGAGGAGAATGTTCTCGACGCCAAAATCCGCATCGACCTGAAGAATGCGCCGCGCCACAACGTGGGTCACGTCAAGGGCCATCCATTCGGAATTTTCAAAGGCTGGGGGACGACTCTCAATAACGGATGGGGAATTTACCTCGACAACCTCTACCAGTCACGCACTTACTCCGGGATGCTGTGCGGGATGCCGTACGACCTGCCTCACTACCAGCGCGATGCGATCGAGATGTCGGAATCCTTGTTTCCAGGATATAGAACGCCGGTGATCTTGCCATCGCGAATTCTGACCGGGACACGGACGATGCCATCGCAAGACAAGGCGGGGAAGACCCATAATTGCATCGAAAAGTGGGAAATGCTTCCGCAGATAACCTGTATTGCGCGCTTCAACGCAAACCGACCTGCGCGAGACGAGAGCGAAGTGTATTCCTCGATGACTGTGATCTGGTGGCAGGACGAATTCGGACTGCCTGCGCCGGAGATTGTTGAGCAGTTGAAGTGTCTGGATTGGTCGAAGGAAGCGGAGGATTGGACGTGGTAGCACATTACGGAGGGCTTTCCGGCGTCACATGCATAGCCGAATTCCGTTCCGGCGAACTGAAGAAGCCAGGTTCAGAAGTATTTTCATCTTTGGCGATCATGTGGTTCCAGGATGAGTTTGCGCTGCCGATCGATACCGGCGTAGAGTCCGCGATTGAACAAATCGACTGGGAAAACCTCGCGACCGATTGGATAATGTAGCGCCATTATTTTGGCTTGGACGAGGCACGTCGAGGAATTGCGCGAGTGTGCGAAGGTAATCCCCTTCAGGGCTGCATGGGGCTTCCCCGTCCCGGCATGGTCTACCGGAAAAACGGAACGGTATTGTTAAACCTATCTCAGAGTGATAACATAAATCATGTTCCGCCGTTCTGATAATCCGGATTCGTCGTTACTCGACCTACTTGATCTCGACGGAACGAATATCGGAATCGGGACGCAGTACTGGGTCAAGATCAGCGCATGGGTCATCGATCCCGACGAAGCAAGGCCGCACGGCGTTCGGTATGAATTGACCTTGCACGATGCCGGCAATCGGCGGATTCTGGGTTTCGACAATGCCCACGCAGTGAAACGACCGGGCGGGCGATTTGTCGAACAGCCGCGTGCCTACGATCATCTGCACCGCGGTCCGAAGGACGCCGGAGTGCCTTACCCGTATGTGAGCGCAGGCAAGCTGGTTGGAGATTTTTGGCAGGCTGTTTTCAAGACATTGGAAGAATTGGGAGAATCGCTATGAGCATAGTCAAGGCCATCCGTGTCGGCATCATGCCGTTGGAGCGCGTGCGCGATTACACTCTCGCCATCGCCAAGGGCACCTACAAGCGCAAACCGACGGAGCCCAAGATCTGGTTTACGTCGATCAAGTCTTTTGCCGCCGTGTTGTCCGACGAGAACCGCGAATTGTTGCGGATCATCTACGATAGCCAGCCAGAATCCATTGCCGATCTGGAACAGATGACCGGGCGTAAGGCGAGCAATTTGTCCCGTACCCTGCGCACCATGGCGAACTACGGATTGGTCCGCCTGGAAGACGGATTGCAGGGCCGCGGACGACGTGCCGTGAAACCCGTGGCCGTCGCCCGTTCCGTCAATTTGACCTTGGATATCGGTTTTGGAGACAAGCCCGCGCCGCGCGTTCGTCGGCAGACAGTACAGATCACTGTCTGACGACCCAGAGAAGCAGCAGGTACTCGCAAGTTGGCTCGGAAATCAGATCGGAATGTAGAGTGCTCTTGCGGAACTTCACGCGGCTCGATGCGCGGCCTGGACGGCGCGGACCAGGGATGGGTGCAGCGTGCCAAGTTTGGGGATCTGACCGTGGGGTGCTGCAGGCGGCACCGAAAACCAGTCGGTTGAAAATGGCAACTCCAGAACTTGCCTCAAGTTGAACTTGGTATCAAAGCTTAGGTTGGCGGCCTCGTAGGCTGCCTGGTTGGTTGCTCGAATGATCGCAAACTCGCCCCGGTAAAGCGTTGTGGTTTTCCGGCTCGTTCCGTACGCCACTTGGACCGTGAAATTGGGGGCGTCATCATCAAAGACCGCCAGCACCAAAGCGGGTCTGGGCTTAGGCCTTGGGTTGACGTTGTCCGGGAAACGGCACCAGACAATGTCGCCCGCTGCAGGCTCGGGCCACCAGCGAACCATCAGGGCGACTTGACTTCAAATAGGCTGGACCGCACCGACTTCTTCTTGGCGGGCGGGGCCACCTTCTTGATCTGGCGAACTTGTGCAGCAGTCAGCGGACCATCGTCCTGCTCGTACTGAGGCAGCATTTTCACGGCAAGTTGACGCAAGGCCAGGTGAATCGCCTGCGTCTCGTCGACGCCCATTCGTTCCGCGAGACGCTTGGCCGTCTCGCGCGTCACCCCCGTTGGGCTGTCGGCGTTGCGATAGCGAAAGGGGATTTGCAGGGAAAGCACTTTGGCAGGCATGTTGATTCCTCATCGAAAGATATCTATAAGATATCTATCTGGTACGAAAAAGTCAATGCTTTCTGTCGCATATTCGTGGAGTTCAAGGAAGGGCGAGCCTTGCAAGGCATAATGTTGAGGACCCCCCGCCAGGCCTGCACCCACATTCGTCCAATAAAGCCCGGAAATCAGTGCACCCGGTAACCCGCATGACAGGCCACGCACTGCTGCGTGAGTCCGGCGAGCGCGCCGAGCGTGCGTGGCAGGTCGCTCGTGACGGCTGCCTCCTGCGCGGTGCGCGCGAAGCGGCTGGCTGTGTGGTGCATGGCGGTGCCGATGTCCTGCATCGGCTTCGGCATGAACGGGGCCATGTGCGAGGCGTCGTGCGCTTGCAACGAGATCATGCCGATGCGCTTTTCGGCGATGTCCGCAGCCTGGTCGTACTTGCCGCCGGCGAGCGCTGTCTGGATTTCGCCCAGTGCGGTCAGATGATCGCGCATATTGGCGAGCATGTGCTCCTGCATCGGCGCAGGCATTTCGATCGATTGGCGCGTGTCGGCCGCTTGTGCCGCAGGGAACAGGGCGGCGAGCGACGCAGTGAAAGCTGCGAGTGCGATGGCATGGCGCATGTCGAGTGTCCTCCGGTAAGTGAAAGTTGAATCCGCTTCTACTGCGGCAGTGTCTATATGCCTTGCGCGGTCACGATGAACCCGGAGGTCATGTTGTGGCCGAGGTTTTCGGGCGAACGCTGGCCGAGATCGCCGACCAGTGCATACACGCCATCGGCCACCTTGACCGTGTCGAAGGCGTGTGCCGCGAGACTGAGGGTAAACAGCAATGTAGCAACGAGGGCGCGTGGCGCCATGATTTCCCGACACTGAATATCAGCGCATACCTTATATGAAAATATCGGAGGCGTCACGGTCTGCACCACCTGTTAGGGAATCTCTGAACAAGTCTTGAACTGTCATTCCCGCGAAGCTTGCCCTCGACCTGATCGGGGGCGGGGAAGACGCTTATTCAGAGGTTCCCTGGCAGGTCTGGCGTACGTTGGAGCACAAACAGTTTTGCCTGCAAGTTCATATCCTCTCCACGTCACCCATATCATTTCGTGAGCGCCATGAATAGCTGCGGTAGCCGTTCCGGCAGGCGCTGGATATTGTCGATCACGGCATAGCGGCTGCCGAAAATGTCGCTGACGTATTCGTCCGCCTTTGGGTCGAGGTTGATGCAGTAGGTGTAGATGCCTTGCCGATCCAGCTCTTTCACGGCCTGGCGCGCGTCTTCAATCAGCAGGCGCTCGTCATGAGCATCCACGTCGGCGGGTTCGCCGTCAGTGAGAATGAGCATCAGCTTCTTGTCGGCGGGCTGCGCTTCGAGGTAGTGCGCGGCGTGGCGCATGGCCGCGCCCATGCGTGTGGAGTAGCCGGCCTTCATGGCGGCGAGGCGCGCTTTCACCTCGTCGCTCCAGTGTTCGCGATAGCCCTTGATATGCAGATAGCGTACGTCGTGCCGGGTGTTGGAGTGGAAACCCGCGATGGCGAACGGGTCGCCCAGCTTCTCGATCGCCCACGCCAGCAACGACACCGCTTCCTGGCTGAGTTCGAGAATCGTCTGCTCCGATCCGGCGACATTTTGATTGAGCGATTCGGATAAATCCAGGAGCAGCATCACCGCGATGTCGCGCCCGCAGGTCTTGTGGCTCATGTTGATGCGCGGATCGGGCGGGGCGCCGCTCTTGAAGTCGATCAATGAACGGATGGCGACATCCAGGTCCAATTCGCTGCCTTCTTCCTGATAACGGATGCGCACTTTGTCCTGCGGCTTGAGCAAATCCAGCATGCGTTTAAGACGCTTCGCGAGCGCGCTGTGTTTGGCGAGCAGCTTGTCGATGTCGGCGGCGCTACCGCTCGGGTGCAGCGCCTCATACAGGCTGACCCAGTCCGGGCGGTAGGTCTGGCTGTGGTAGTCCCACTCCGCATAATGGCGCGGCGGCAGCCCCTGGAGTTCTTCGCCCGGCTCCATCTTGCGTTCTTCATCAAAGGCTTCTTCCTCGTCGCCTTCCTCGATGAATTTCCACATCTGGCGGTTGTCGTCGCGGTAGTCGATGACGGTATCGCCGAAGTGGATTTTGGCGAACTGATCGCTCTGGCGACGGGTCTTGGCGACATAGCTCAAGGCCAGCGCGGCCATTTCGCGGGTAGAGGATTCGCCCTTGCTCATGACAGCGTGGAATCGCGCGACGAAGTCGTTGAGGCCGGCATCGCGGTAGCCGTGCTGCGGATCGAGCAGAGCGCGCGACAGCATGGCCAGCCGATGCCGCAGACAGGAAGTGGTTTCGGGATCGCAGGCATCTTCCACCGGCTTGGGATGCAGCGCCAGGAAAATGCGGCGCAGGCCGGGATATTCGCGGCAGAGCAGGGTCTCGACGCGGCAGTCCTCGAAGAATTCCACTGCCATGCGCTGGAACGGGCTCCAGTTGTCGGCAACCTGCGCCTCGGACCAGCGGCGGTGGCCGACGATGTGGGCGAGGATGGCGCGGTAGCGGTCGAGGCCGGAGATTTTTACATTCCCTCCATCCCCTTCATTTCCCTCTTCCCCGGCCCCTCTCCCGCTTGCGGGCGAGGAGAGAATGAAATCGTCCTGCACGTCCGGCAGGCGGATGCCTAGCTTGTCGAAATAGGGGACGGGTTTGCGCAGCTCGTCGAAGGCCGTGGAATAGGGCACCAGAAGATCGCTGTCCTTCCATAGCGCGCGCAGATAGAGATCCAGTTTTCGTTCCACATCCACCAGCAAGGTGCCGTGGCGCTCGCGTTGCAGCACCGCGCGGCTGTCCGCCGATTGCAGGCTGAAGTAATCTTTTTGCCGCTCCGGATGATTGCCGTAGTTGCGGATGCCGTATTCCACCCAGTTTTTCAGGCCCGCCAATGCGAGCTGGTTGAGCAGGCGGGGCGCCTGTGCAAAAAAATCCGGCAGGCCAGGACTGGGGAAAGTGGTGTGATGGCCATGGATGGAGCCGGTGGTGCGCGCCATGAAATCCAGCGTGATATCGAGGTAACGCAGCAACTGCTGCTGCGACTGCAATCGCCGCGCGACCGGCGCGAGCGTTTGCAGGAACGGTGCGATAGCGCGGCCATTGGGCGATTTCTGCATGGCCTGGATTGCGTTCATCACCGGCGCCAACGCGGCTTCGCCTGCCGCCTTGACCACTGACGGCCACGCCTCCATGAACGCCAGAATCGGCTCCGCGCCGCGTCCCAGTTTGCCGAGGACGCACGCCGCGTCGAGGTAGGCGGAGAGGCCGTCGCGCGTGAGCATCGCCAGCGCCTCGGCCATGCAGTCCTCGAACACTTCCGCGACTTGCGGGAAGCGGCTGTCGAGCCGCTTCCAATAGGCTTGCATCAACGGGTGCCGGTATTCGCTTTCCTGTTCAGCCACGTTCCATCCTCGCTACAGCGATTCAGAACCACGGAGAGCAGGGGGTACGGGGTTGGATTGTGTTTCCCCGTGTTCCCCGTGGAGAAAAGTTTTTTTTCGGAGCCATTCAATCACGCAAACGTCGCGTCGATCGCATGATCCAAAGTTTCGCGGATATCCGCGTCGTCGGTGATCGGCCGTACCAGCGCCATGCGGCAAGCGTCGCGCGGCTCAACGCCATCGCGGATCAAGGTCGCGGCATAGACCAGCAGACGCGTTGAGATGCCTTCGTCCAGACCGTGGCCCTTGAGGTTGCGCGCAGCATGGCCAATCTTCACCAGCTTGGCCGAAGTGGCCTCGTCCAGCCCGGACTCCTTGGACAGAATGGCGATCTCCAACGCGGCGTCGGGGTAGTCGAAATCGAAGGCGGTGAAGCGCTGCTTGGTGGACTGCTTCAGGTCTTTCATGAGCGACTGGTAGCCCGGATTGTAGGAGATTACCAGTTGGAAATCCGGGTGCGCCTTGATCAGCTCGCCTTTTTTGTCCAGCGGCAGGGTGCGGCGGTGGTCGGTGAGCGGGTGGATGACCACGGTGGTGTCCTGGCGTGCTTCCACGATCTCATCCAGATAGCAGATTGCGCCGATGCGCGCGGCGGTGGTGAGCGGGCCATCCAGCCAGCGGGTGCCGTTGGGTTCCAGCAGATAGCGGCCGACCAGGTCGCTGGCGGTCATGTCTTCGTTGCAGGCGACGGTGATGAGCGGCTTGTTCAGTTTCCAGGCCATGTATTCGACGAAGCGCGACTTGCCGCAGCCGGTGGGGCCTTTCACCATCACCGGCAAGCGGTTTCGATAGGCCGCTTCGTAGAGCGCAACTTCCTTGCCCTGCTGCTGATAGAAGGGTTCCTGCTGAACCTTGTACTGGTCTTTGTCGATCATGATTGTTCCTCGTCCCGGAAGAAAAACGCCCCCAGTGAACCGGAGGCGTTTCTCGCTTGCATCAATTGGTTGCTTGATTACTTGTGCACGCCCAGTTTTTCACGCCAGCCTGGATAGAGCTTGTCGGCATCGCCGGGGAAAGATTCGAAGGCGCGCGCGAATTCCTTGTGCGACTTTGCATACTGAATCGGATCGGCGCCGGATTTCCAGCACTCGTAAGACTGACGCAGCGAGATCGCGCCGGCCGCCGGGCTGTCGATGTGGCCGTAAGCGCCGCCACCGGAGGTGTTGATCACGTTGCCGTGGCCCAGATTTTCGAAGAAGCCGGGAAGACGCAGCGCGTTCATGCCGCCGGAGATGATCGAGGTGGTGGGCTTCATGCCATACCATTTCTGGAAGTAGACCGGGCCCTGGCACTCGTCACGCTCCAGCATGTAGCAAATGATCTTGTCGGACTGATCGCCTTCCATCTTGCCGTAGCCCATGGTGCCGACGTGGATGCCGGAGGCGCCCTGCAGGCGCGAGATTTTTCCGAGCACGAAGGCGGTGTAACCACGCTTGGCGGACGGCGATGTGATCATGCCGTGGCCGGCGCGGTGATAGTGCAGGTACTGGTTGGGGTACTGGCGACGGGCCGTGGTGATCATGCCGGGGCCGCCGACAAAACCGTCCACCAGGAACGCCACTTTATCCGCATCGGGACCGAACGTCTCCAGAATGAAATCGGCGCGGGCGAGCATTTCATAATGATCGTCGGCGGTGATGTTCGCAGAGAATATTTTGGCCTGGCCGGTTTCGTCCTGGGCGCGCTTCATGGCGTCGTACACCAGCGGATAAACCTTTTTGGCCGGGCAGAACACCTGGTTGCCCTGGGGTTCGTCGTTCTTGATGAAGTCACCGCCCAGCCAGAACTGGTAAGCCGCGTTTGCGAACGGCTCGGGACGCAGACCCAGCTTGGGCTTGATGATGGTGCCGGCAATGTAACCGCCATCCTTCATGGGGCGGCCGAGGATGCGCCACAGGTCGGTGATGTCCTTGGACGGGCCGTCGAACAACTGGATGGCGCGCTCGGGCACGTAGAAGTCGTGGATCTTGGCGTGCTCGATATCGCCCATGCCCTGGTTGTTGCCGATAATCAGGGTCAGTACCGACACCATCATCATGCGGCCGTCGGTGATGTTGCGATCGAACAGTTCCAGCGGATAGGCGATCCGCATGTCTTCGGTGGCTTCGTCGATGAGGTACACGAGCGCATCCACGCCCTTGGTGAAATCATCGGTGGTGGAAACTTCGACGTTGGTGCCAGTGGAGGATTCGGCGGCGAAGTGGGCAGCGGCTTCAAGGTAGCCGTAACCCGCTTTCGGCTTCATCTTGTAGGCGACCAGGATGTGTTTGCCACCCTTGATCAGGTTTTCCTCTTTCAGGCTGAGGTCGGCATAACGTGCGGATTGATCCATTGCGAAACTCCTGCGGTTAACAATAAGGCCTCAGGTGTATATACCCCCGAGAACGTCTGGAGCGAACTATACGCGCAGGTTTCCATAATGAATATTAAATTGTTATGATAATTACCATAACATTTAGCTTATATATCGACACTCGGCATGCCCGAGGCCGGGCATCGGTTTTACCGCTGCGGCCGCATGATCGCACAGCCGGCGAGGAGGAGTTACTGAAAACCAACCTTCGCAAAGCAATTACGTTGTTTCAATTCCAAACTGGAATTCGGCCCCGGCTTCGTGTTGGAAACCGGAGCACGAAGCGATACTCAGCACCCGCCCTTCATGCCCACCTTGCGCAGGATGACTTCCATCAGGCACCACGAGGTGAGGCCGCTTTGCAGCAGGTTGGCGCCGACGAATATCGTGAACAGCAGCCAGTACTGGCTCACGAAAATCGGGCTGCCGGGCACGCCGAGGGCAAGCGAAAGCAGGATGAAAATGCCGGCGACGACGCGTACGGTTTTCCAGGATGTCATGGTGTTGGTTCCTTTTCGGGTGGGGTTGAGAATTTGCGACGGTACGTAGCATAGTACAAAACCGGGATCACGACGAGGGTCAGCAGCGTCGAAACGAGAATGCCGAAGATGAGCGAAATCGCCAGCCCGTTGAAAATCGGGTCGTCGAGAATGAAAAACGCTCCGAGCATCGCGGCGAGCGCGGTGAGGGTGATCGGCTGCGCGCGCGTGATCGCCGAGCGCACCACGGCGTCCTTGAAGTCCATTCCCGACTCGACCTGCAGGTTGATGAAGTCCACCAGCAGGATGGAGTTGCGCACGATGATGCCGGCCAGCGCGATCATGCCGATCATCGAGGTTGCGGTGAACTGCGCGCCGAGCAGCGCGTGCCCCGGCATGACGCCGATGACGGTGAGCGGGATCGGCGCCATGATGATGAGCGGCACGACATACGATCCGAACTGGCCCACCACCAGCAGGTAAATCAGGATCAGACCGACGGCATAGGCCGCGCCCATGTCGCGGAAAGTTTCGTAGGTCACCTGTAATTCACCGTCCCACTTGATTGCATAAGCGCGATACGGATCGTCCGGCTGGCTGATGAAATACTCGTCCAGTTTGCCGCCCGGCACGGACAGATGCTTGATGGAAGGGCGCATGCGGAAAATGCCGTAAAGCGGGCTGTCGATTTCCCCCGCGGCATTGCCCACTACGTAGGTCACCGGCAGCAGGTCCTTGTGATAGAGGGGCTGTTCGCGCTCGCCGTCTTCGATTTTCACCAGCTCGCGGATCGGCACCATCTGTCCGTTCGAGCCGCGCACCGCCAGTTTGAGCAGCGCATCGGTATTGCCGAGATCGGCGACCGGCAGGCGAAGAAGGGTGCTCGCGGGGTATTTGCTCGCGTCGTGCAGATAGGTGACGGCTTCGCCGCCGAGACCGGCGCCGAGCGTGGTGACGATATCCGGCTGTGCGACACCGAGCAGCGCCGCTTTGCGCCGGTCGATGGTGAGCATCCTGCGCGGTGCGCGCGCAATGCTGCTGTCGTCGATATCGACGATGCCTTCGGTGGCGGCGAACTGCTTGCGCACGTCATGCGCGAGCTTGAGGCGGCCGGCGTCCTCGGGGCCGTAGATTTCCGCGACGATGGGCGACAGCACCGGCGGACCGGGCGGTACTTCGATCACTTTCACGCGTGCCCCGTGGCGTGCGCCGATGCGCGCAAGCTCGGGGCGCAGGCGCGTGGCGATGGCGTGGCTCTGTTCGCTGCGGTGATGCTTGTCCACGAGGTTGACCTGGATGTCACCCACGTCGCCGCCGCTGCGCAGATAGTATTGGCGCACCAGGCCATTGAAATTGATCGGCGCTGCAAGCCCCGCGTAGGCCTGCCAGCTTTTCACTTCGGGCGCCGCGGCAAGGTACGCCGTCATGTCGTGCAGTGCCGCGGCGGTGCGCTCGAGCGGCGTTCCTGCGGGCATATCGACCACCACCTGGAATTCCGATTTATTGTCGAAGGGCAGCATTTTCAGCACCACCCATTGCAGCACCGGCAGCAATACCGACAGCAGTATCGCCGCGCCGACGCCGAGCCACAGCTTGCGGCGGTTGCGCTTGCCATGCGTGTCGTCGAGAAAAGGCTTGAAGGTGCGCTCGAAGAACGGGCTAATGCGCGCTGTGATGCCGCTGTGATGCGCCGCGCCGGTCAGCCAGCGCGCGGCCAGCCACGGCGTCACGGTGAACGCGATGGCCAGTGAAATGAGCATGCCCATGCTGGCGTTGATCGGAATGGGGCTCATGTACGGCCCCATGAGGCCGGTGACGAACGCCATCGGCAGCAGTGCCGCGATCACCGTGAGCGTGGCGAGGATGGTCGGACCGCCAACTTCATCGACCGCGCGCGGAATGATTTGCAGCAGCGAGCGCTGCGGCCACAGCAGCTTGTGGCGGTGAATGTTTTCGACCACCACGATGGCGTCGTCGACCAGAATTCCGATGGAAAAGATCAGCGCGAACAGCGACACGCGGTTGAGGGTGAAGCCCCACGCCCACGATGCGAACAGTGTCGCGGTAAGGGTCAGCGCCACGGCGATGCCGACGATGGCAGCCTCGCGCCTGCCGAGGGCGAAAAACACCAGCGCCACCACCGACAGCGTCGCGAAAATGAGTTTCTGGATGAGTTTGGCGGCCTTGTCGGCGGCAGTTTCACCATAGTTTCGCGCGATCTCGATTTCGACATCCGCGGGAATGACGGTATTCCGGAGCGATGCGATGCGCTGCACCACGTTTTCCGCCACGGTCACGGCGTTCTGTCCGGGTTTTTTGGTCACGCTCAACGTGACCGCGGGGAACTCGCCGCCGTCTTTTCCGGGCAGACCCTGCCAGACATAGCGTTGCGGCGCGGGCGCGCCATCCACGACGCGCGCCACATCGCCGAGAAACACCGGCTTGCCGTTGCTTACGCCGACGATCAGCAGACGCACGGCTTCGGCATTTTCCAGAAAAGGCCCGGACTCGATGGCGATGGCCTGATTGCCGGAGATGACGTCGCCGAGCGGCTGGCCCTGATTGGCCGAGCGCAGAGCGTTGCGGATGTCGGCCACGCCGATTCCGGCATTGCGCAGGCGCGCGGGATCGAGGTCGATGTTCACCGCGCGCCCCGGACCGCCGAGCGTGCCGACTTCGCGCGTGCCCTTGACGCGCTTCAAGTCGGTTTCGATCGATTGCGCGACGCGTTCGAGATCGGCTGCGCCCATTTGCGGATTGCGCGTGAACAGCGTCAGCGTCACCACCGGGACGTCGTCGATACCCTTGGGCTTGACGATGGGGTCGAGCACGCCGAGTTTTTTCGGCAACCAGTCGCTGTTGGAGTTGAGCGTATCGTACAGCCGCACCAGCGCCTCGGTGCGCGGCACGCCGACTTCGAACTGCACGGTGATCACCGCGAGACCGGGACGCGAAACCGACGTGATGTGCTCGACGTTGGCGATCTGGCTGAGCACCTGTTCTGCCGGGCCGGCGACGATCTGCTCGACGTTTTTCGCCGATGCGCCGGGAAAAGGAATCAGCACATTGGCCATGGTCACGTTGATCTGCGGCTCTTCCTCGCGCGGCGTGACCAGCACCGCGAACACGCCGAGCAGCAGCGCCACCAGCGCGAGCAGCGGTGTGATGCGCGCCGACTGGAAGGCGGCGGCGATGCGTCCTGAAATGCCGAGTGGAGTTTCGTTCACGGCGAACCTCAGCGTTGCTGTGCCGCGGCGAGCGGATCGAGCGCGACCACTTCACCGGGGTTGAGGCCGGCGAGAATCTCGATGCGCTCGCCGCTTTGATGGCCGGTGCGAACCTGGCGCAACTGCGGACGAATCTGCGTCTTGCCGTCACCAACCACATATACCAGTTGCAGTTCGGCGCGTTTCACCACGGCGCGCGCCGGAATGGTGAGGGCGCCGCTTTCCTTGTCGCCTGCCGCAATCGCAAAGCCTGCGCGCGCGAACATACCCGGAACAAGCCCGGCAGTCGCTGCCGGTATGCCCAGGCGAACCTGCACGGTCTGGCTGTTGGGATCCGCGGCAGGCAGCACGGTAATGGAGGTGGCGGCGAATTCGCGCGCCTGGCCACTCAATGAAGGGATTTGCACGCGCACCGGCGCCCCGGGTTGGATGTGTGAAACTTCATTTTGCGCCACTGTGGCGGTGACGCGCAGATTTTCCGGTGCATACAGAGTGAGCATGGGACGGCCGGGGGTGGCCATGTCGCCCAGCTCAACCGCGACAGCCGAGACGATGGCGGCGTAGGGCGCGCGCACTACATAGAATCCGCTTTCGGCCTGCGCGGCGCGCGCACGCGCGAGCTGCGCATTGGCGTCGGCCTGTGCAGCCTTGAAGTCGGCTTCGGCGCGGTCGTGAGCGGCGGCCGAGATGAAGCCGGCATCGCGCAATTTGAGGCTGCGCGCCAGGTCGCTACGCGCGCGCACGAGAACGGCTTCGGCGGAAGCGGCCTGCGCGGCGCCTGCAAGAGCATTCTGGCTGGCGGCGCGATCGTCGATGCGCAGCAGCAATTGGCCTTGCTGCACGCGATCGCCCGCTTTCACCTGCAAGGCGACGATCGCCCCCGCGACCTGGGCGGCGACCACGCTCTGACGCACGGCCTCGACGACGCCATCGGCTATCAAGATGCTTCCCGCGCCGAGACGCTCGACAGGGGCGGTGGCAGGCGCCTGCGCGACGGCGGATTGCGCCAGACCGGACAGCATTAGCAGAGCAAACAGTTTAACGAGATGAGGAGCGATGCGAGCCATCTGCCTATCCTTAAAAAATAGACCGGGGAAGCCCCGGTCAGGCTTGACAATACATATTGAATAGCACTATATTCCTATACAGTTATAAAGTCAAGAGGTAGATACAATGGCGATCGCGTATTGCAATCCGCAAAAGGGGAAGCTGATGGGGAAGCCGGTGATGATGGGGCGTCTCGATGACCAGGCGCTCGGCTATGTGGCGGACTATTTCAGGACGCTGTCCGAGCCGTCGCGCCTGAAAATCCTCAATGGGTTGCGCGACGGCGAGCGCAATGTCGGCGAGCTTACCGAATTGCTGGGTTGCAGCCAGGCCAACGCCTCAAAACATCTGACCGCGCTGGCGCGCGCCGGCTTGCTGGTGCGCGAAGTGCGCGGCACCGCGGCGTACTACCGCATCGCCGACCCGGCGATATACGAATTATGCAATCTGGTATGCGAGCGCGTGGGCGAGCGCATCGCCGGGGAGTCGGTGAAAAGCGCGCTGTTTCTTGCCGGTCAAGGGAAGGCGGCTTTGCACCGCAAGCCGCACCCGCCGGGAAAATAGTTCTCGCCCGAAGGAAGGCCGCAATCTTGAACCAACGAAAAGTAGTAGTATTTTCGTCTGCGTTACCGTCGCCTGTACAAGTAGTATCCATGGAGGATAGATGCATGCATAGTTCGATAGACCAGTTGCTGGTGCAAGCGAAGAATCTCAGTCCGGATGACCGGGTCGCCTTGATCGATGCGTTGCACAATCTTGCCTCTCCCGCTGATCGCGAATGGGAACAGGCATGGATCAAGGAGTGTGAGGATAGGCTCTCAGCGTTGGACCGTGGCGAGATGCAGACCTACGATTTCGATGAGGTCATGGCCGAGGCGCGCGCGACTCAATCGGATATGAACTTCGCTTCGCTGCTGCGGCGCGGCGGGAGCTGCTTAGACTTTGAGCCCAGAGAGAATCGCATACCGGCGTCAAAATGTGGTAAATCGGTGATTGAATCCATAAAGATTGTTCCGTTGGAGGTAACGAAATGAGTAAATTGGGGAAGGAAATTATGGCGGTCGCGCTCAAGCTTCCTGCGAGTGAAAGGGCGGTATTGGCGGACGAGCTTCTACATTCGCTCAATAAGACTGATCCGGAAATCGACGCGCTGTGGGCGAAAGAGGCGGAAGACAGGCTTGCGGCCTATGATCGCGGCGAGATCGAGGCGATCGATGCAGACGCGGTGCTTGCCGAGATGCACGAGCGGCTGAAGGGGTGAGGGTCCGTTTTCTCACCCCGGCGCGCCACGACTTGGCGGACGCCATGAAGTATTACGAAAACAAATGCCAGGTCTCGGCGCCCAGTTTCTGGATGAAGTGCAGGCCGGCCTAGACCGTATTCGCGCCTTCCCGCTTGCGTGGCAGCCGTTATCGCTGCACACCCGCCGTTGCCCGCTGAACCGTTTTCCCTATGGTGTGATTTACGAACAACGTAAGGACGAAATTGTCGTTGTTGCCGTAGGCCATCAACATCGTCACCCGGATTTCTGGAAGTCGCGAGCAGGATGACCGCACCGAAATCACTCACAATCAACTCGCCTTACGAAGTTCCAAGTCAGCATTTGGAATAGGCGCGATGGCACGTTGAACATGATCCCGTTGCTGCGCGGCCGGGCATGAAATCCTGGAAATGCGCTGCACCACCCGGCGGTTGGAACCGTTTGAAACATGGTGCTGGCATGTCGCTTTACAGCCAGAACGGCTTAACGATGCGATTGTGCTCTACGCTGCTTGATAACCAGCATAAATGCAGATTGCCTCACCCCGCCGCGACATCGCGATCGAGCATGGCGCCGGCTTCCTTGAGCAGGAACTGGCGGAAGGCCGCGGCCATGGGCGACAGTTGCTTGTCCTTGCGGTGCACGAGATACCAGTCGCGCACGATCGGCGTGCCCGCGACCGGGAGGATCACCAGTTGGCGCGTTTGCAGTTCCAGCCCGACCGTGTGCCGCGACAGGAAGCTGATTCCCAGACCGGCGATCACGCCCTGTTTGATGGTTTCGTTGCTGCCCATTTCGAATGCGGCCTTGAGTTTGAGGTGACGCGATTCAAACAGCCGCTCCAGCGTGATGCGCGTGCCCGATCCCTGTTCGCGCACCAGGAAACTCTGGCCGGCGAGATGTTCGAGGGTAAGGCGGCGGCGTTTTGCGAGCGCATGGCCGGGCGCGGCGACGAAGTAGTAGGGGTTCTTGGCGAAGCGTTCGGCGTCGGCGTCGATTTCCTGCGGTACACGCCCCATGATGGCGAAGTCGGTTTCGTAATTGGCGAGTTCCTGCAGCACTTCTTCGCGGTTGCTGACGTTCAGCCGCAGTTCGGCTTCGGGGTGGCTTTCAAGAAAGCGCGACAGCATGCGCGGCACGAAATACTTGGCGGTACTGACGACGGCGATATTCAGACGCCCGCGCTTGAGCCCCTTGAGGTTGGCGAGCGAGTCCTCGGCAAGATTGATCTGTTCGGTCACGGCGCGGCTGTGCGCGAACAGGGTATGCCCGGCTTCGGTGAGGTGGATTTTCTTGCCGACCTGCTCGAACAGGGCGATGCCGATGTTTTCCTCGAGTTGCTTGATCTGCATCGACACCGCGGGCTGCGACAGGTGCAGCTCATCGGCGGCGCGCGAATAATTGAGGTTGCGCGCCACTGCCTCGAAAATGCTCAACTGACGCAGGGTGAGGTGCAGCATGGCGACTACGGCATATAAGGGAAGACTTATTGTAACGATAAAAACATTTGAATGTTACTTATATATTTTCGAGTTCATAATTGCTGCGCATGGAGTTGGCGACCGGTAAAATAGTTCGTCGGCTCGATTAACAGTTTGTTGAAATTCGTCGCGAGCGAAGATCAGGCAAGGCGGAAAGCGACGAAAAACCGGAGTGTATGCAGTTATACATGAGGATTTTGAGTCGCTTTCCAACGCCGCATCATCGAGCGCAGTAGAATTTCAATAAACTGTTTGAAGGAGCCTCCGGTTAAGTTCCTGCAGTGAGGGACTTGACGGGATTTAACCAGGGATTCCATAACCAGTGCACGAATTCATCGGCAAGTGCTGCGAGCAGCCGCATTTTGCCGGTGCGCGCTCGATACGCAACGCGCCCGACCGCTCGTGCCTGCGCCAGGTGAATCTCTGTAGCCGGCAGTGCCGCACCGCCGAGCAAGGAGGCGCCGATGATGCTGGAGGACTGCGATATCCGGCAAAGCAGCGTATTCCATATATAACCCGACAGGGAGGAGAACCATGCCCACCAGGCTGACGTTGGCGAAGTATCTGATACAGGAACGGCGCAGACATGCCTCGGCAACCGGGGATTTCAATGCCCTGTTGTTCGATATTGCAACAGTCTGCAAGACCATCGCCTCGACAATATCGCGTGGCGCGGCGGTGAAAGTCGAAGGCAACAAGTCGAGCGATGCCATCGCCAATGAAATCGTGCTCAAAGGCTGCGAGTGGGGCGGCCATTTTGCGGCGATGTCGTCGGTGGACATGGATAACGTTTATCCGGTGGCGCCCCCGCATCCGCGCGGACGCTACCTGCTGGTTTTCGATCCGCTCGATGGCGCGCCGAACATCGATGTCAATGGCACCGTCGGCACGATCTTTTCCGTTCTGCGCGCGCCCGATGGCGTCAAGGAACCCGCTGCCGCGGATTTCCTCCAGCCGGGCGCAACCCAGGTCGCGGCCGGTTACGCGATTTATGGTCCCTACACCATGCTGGTGCTCACAGTCGGCAACGGCGTACAGGGTTTTACCTACGATCGCGACATCGGCGAATTCATTCTCACGCATCCGGACCTCGCCATTCCCGAAAGCACGCAGGAGTTCGCCATCAACGCCTCCAACGAGCGCTTCTGGGAAACGCCGGTCAAGCGCTATGTCAGCGAATGCCTCGCCGGCAAGACCGGCCCGCGCGAAGTCGATTTCAACATGCGCTGGATCGCATCGATGGTCGCCGAGGTGCACCGCATCCTGATGCGCGGCGGCATTTTCATGTACCCGCGCGACACCAAGGATGCGCAGCAGCCTGGCCGCCTGAGACTGCTGCACGAAGCCAACCCCATGGCCATGCTGGTCGAACAGGCGGGAGGCGCCGCATCGACCGGGCGCGAGCGTCTGCTCGATGTCAAGCCCGAGCAGTTGCATCAGCGCATACCGGTGCTGCTCGGATCGAAGAAAGAGATCGATCGCATCGTGCGCTATCACCAGGAATTCGACGCGGGTACGGACAAGCCGTACGAATCGCCGCTGTTCAATACGCGCTCGCTTTTCCGGCAGACCTAAGTTTTTAGAATCGACAGGAGCAGAAACACATGTCAGCGAAACATCCCGTTATCGCCATCACCGGCTCTTCAGGCGCGGGCACGACCTCGGTCACGCGCACCTTCCAGTGGATCTTCCGTCGCGAGGGTCTCAATGCGGCTGTCATCGAGGGCGATTCCTTCCATCGCTTCGACCGCAAAGGCATGAAAGTGGCGATGGCCGAGGCAGCCAAAAAGGGCAACAACCATTTCAGCCATTTCGGACCCGATGCCAACCTGCTCGAAGAGCTCGAAGCCCTGTTCAAGGGTTACGGTGAAACCGGGAAGGGCAAGTTCCGCAAATATCTGCACGACGAAGGCGAAGCCGCGCCCTACAAGCAGGAGCCGGGCACATTCATTCCCTGGCAGGACCTTCCCGAGAAAACCGATGTGCTTTTCTATGAAGGCCTGCACGGCGCCGTCTCGACCGACAAGGTCAACGTCGCGCAGCATGTCGATCTGCGCATCGGCGTCGTGCCCATCATCAACCTCGAATGGACGCAGAAGCTGTATCGCGACAAGGCGATGCGCGGCTACTCGACCGAGGCGGTGGTCGATACCATCCTGCGGCGCATGCCCGATTACGTGAATTACATCTGCCCGCAGTTTTCGGAGACGCATGTCAATTTCCAGCGCGTGCCGACGGTCGATACCTCGAACCCTTTCATCACGCGCTACATTCCCACGCCCGATGAAAGTTTCGTGGTGATCCGCTTCGCCAATCCCAAGGGCATCGACTTTCCCTATCTGCTGTCGATGCTGCACGATTCTTTCATGTCGCGCCCCAACATCATCGTGGTGCCGGGCGGGAAAATGGACCTGGCGATGCAGTTGATTTTCACGCCGATGATTTTGCAATTGGTGGACCGCAGCCGCCGCGCGAACTGAACGAGTCAACCCCCAGCAGGAGTAAGCAGCAATGAGCACAGTAGCCGCATCGATCCCGACACAGCAAGCCGCCGTGACCCCTGCCGCGCGCGCCAACGCCATCCGCGCGCTGGCGATGGACGCGGTACAGAAAGCCAATTCCGGACATCCGGGCATGCCGATGGGCATGGCCGATATCGCCGAAGCGCTCTGGCACCGGCACCTCAAGCACAACCCCGCCGATCCGCGCTGGCTGGACCGCGACCGTTTCGTCATTTCCAACGGACATGGGTCGATGCTGCTCTATGCGCTGCTGCATCTCACGGGTTACGACCTGTCCATCGAGGAACTGAAAAAGTTCCGCCAACTGCATTCCAAAACGCCGGGGCATCCCGAAGTGGGCATCACGCCCGGCGTCGAGACAACCACCGGCCCGCTCGGCCAGGGGGTCGCCAATGCGGTCGGCATGGCGCTCGCGGAAAAATTGCTTGCCGCAGAATTCAACCGCCCCGGTTTCGAGATCGTCGATCATTACACCTACGTGTTTCTCGGCGACGGCTGTCTGATGGAAGGCATTTCGCACGAGGCGTGCTCGCTCGCCGGTACGCTGGGGCTGGGCAAGCTGATCGTGATGTATGACGACAACGGCATTTCCATCGACTCCGCCGAAGCCGACATGCGCCTGTGGTTCAGCGACAATACGCCGAAGCGCTTCGAAGCCTATGGCTGGCAGGTGATCGCCGACGTTGATGGGCACGATGCGGCGGCGATCGATGCCGCGATCATGGTGGCGCAGAAGGACAAAGCGCGCCCGACACTCATCTGCTGCAAGACAGTCATCGGCAAGGGCGCCCCCAACAAGGCGGGGACGGGCCATGTGCACGGCGCACCGCTCGGCGACAAGGAAATTGCCGAGACGCGCAAAGCGCTCGACTGGCCGCATGCGCCCTTTGTCATTCCCGACGAGATTTCGAAGAGCTGGGATGCGCGCAAGCGCGGCATGTTCGCGCAGGCGAAATGGGAAGAGCGTTTCGAAGGCTACCGGCGCACTTTCCCCGGCCTCGCCATCGAACTGCAACGCCGCATGCAGGGCGATCTGTCGCAGAGCGCACTGACGTTCCTCGCGGGCCTGGTCGGCGGCGCGCAGGAAGGCAAGGACGCCGTGGCTACGCGCAAGGCGTCGCAGAAAGTGCTTGAAAGCCTTGGCCCGGTGATTCCCGAGCTGCTGGGAGGCTCGGCCGATCTGACCGGCAGCAATCTCACCAACTGGAAAGGTTCGCAGGCCGTGACCGCCACGGCGCCGGGCAATTATCTGCATTACGGCGTGCGCGAGTTCGGCATGGCCGCGCTCATGAACGGCGTGGTGCTGCATGGCGGCTATATCCCCTATGGCGGGACGTTCCTCACGTTCTCCGACTATGCGCGCAACGGTCTGCGCATGGCGGCGCTGATGAAACTGCGCTCCATTTTTGTTTTCACGCACGATTCGATCGGGCTCGGCGAGGATGGCCCCACGCACCAGCCGATAGAGCATGCGGCAACGCTGCGCTATATCCCCGGCCTCGACGTGTGGCGTCCGTGCGACATGGCGGAAACGGCTGCAGCGTGGAAGTTCGCGATCGAGCGCAACGACGGGCCAAGCTGCCTGCTGCTGTCGCGCCAGTCGCTTCCCGTGCAGGCGCGCGCGCAGGACATTCTGCCATTGCTCGAACGCGGCGGCTACATTCTGTCCGAACCCGAAAAGGGCAACGCATCGGCCATTGTCATCGCCACCGGATCGGAAGTCGCCATTGCCATCGCGGCGCAGAAGCTGCTGCAGGCCGAAGGCATCGCCGTGCGCGTGGTGTCGATGCCCTCGACCAGCGTGTTCGACCGTCAGCCCGAGGTGTATCGCAACCAGGTGATCGCGCCGAATCTGCCGTGCATCGCCATCGAAGCCGGAATCGGCGATTTCTGGCACAAATACGTGGGACGCAACGGCGCGGTGCTGGGCATCAACCGTTTCGGCGAATCCGCACCCGCGGAGCAACTGTATGAATTGTTCGGCCTCACCGCGGAAAATATCGTGCGCGAAGCGAAACGCCTCGTGAGCCGCATTCCGGGCAGGACCAACGACGACGCCGACCGGCATATCGTGCGCTCGTCGAACTGATTCTTTTCACGATTCTTCCCACGATTCTTTCCACACTCTCAACAGGACCGCAGACATGACCATTCGCGTCGCCATCAATGGCTATGGCCGTATCGGCCGCAACATCCTTCGCGCACACTACGAAGACGGCAAGAAGCACGACCTCCAGATTGTCGCCATCAACGACCTGGGCAACGCCGAGACCAACGCCCACCTGACCCGCTACGACACCGCGCACGG
>Ga0315281_10003601_pt1 | contig 22662 bp, 17 predicted proteins | sample YL17G07_0_MG_FD_204540 | JGI IMG/M metagenome (GOLD analysis project Ga0315281, IMG submission 204540) | Sediment microbial communities from Yellowstone Lake, YNP, Wyoming, USA - YL17G07_0 | ecosystem: Environmental > Aquatic > Freshwater > Lake > Sediment | place: USA: Wyoming | collected... | reverse complement strand
TTGCCGCCGTCAAGGTCGTCTTGCCGTGGTCTACGTGCCCGATCGTTCCAACGTTTACATGCGGCTTTACCCTCTCAAATTTTGCCTTCGCCATATTTCCTCCTTACCAGCAGTAGGTGTCTTAAACACGCAATGACGCAGTGATATTTATGATATCAGAGCCCATGACCGGAATCGGACCGGTGACCTCTTCCTTACCAAGGAAGTGCTCTGCCGACTGAGCTACATGGGCAATTCCGTAATGGCTACCGTATCCTGCGGCAAGCCGTGCCTTGAGCACGTTATCCATTGCGACTCTATGGAGCGGGAAACGGGATTCGAACCCGCGACCCTCAGCTTGGAAGGCTGACGCTCTACCACTGAGCTACTCCCGCATTTTCAAGCAAAATACAAAAAACCGGAAACGCAAGAGTTTATTATAACATTTTCCGGCTCATTTTTTCTGGAAATAAAGTAAAATCTGGTGGAGAGGGGAGGATTCGAACCTCCGAAGGCTACGCCGGCAGATTTACAGTCTGCTCCCTTTGGCCACTCGGGTACCTCTCCTAAAATGCATCCGGGGCAGAGGTAAAAAGGAAGCCTTCTCCCTTGCTTACCGCTGACACCGCTATTGCCATACCCTTTATATGGAGCCACCGAAGGGAATCGAACCCCCGACCCACTGATTACAAATCAGTTGCTCTACCATCTGAGCTACGGTGGCGTGAACTTAATAATATAGGGGAAATTCAGCCCCGTTGTCAATCGAAAATTTTCCGGGGTCCCTCCGGATGCGCACAACCCGGCTTTTTTAGCCGTCTCAATTGACTTGCCACGAACTTTTTTAGTAATATATCAGCTTCGGGGCGTAGCGCAGTTTGGCTAGCGCACCTGCCTTGGGAGCAGGGGGTCGGAGGTTCAAATCCTCTCGCCCCGACCATGCCCCTACCGGCTTTCGGAGCTCCTGATTGGCAGTGCCCGGCCACAGTGCACCGAGTGTTTTTCATCCGCAACAGACGGGTTGCGAGTGCGCCTGTAGCTCAGTTGGATAGAGCAACTGCCTTCTAAGCAGTGGGCCAGGGGTTCGAATCCCTTCAGGCGCGCCATATAAATCCTCTCGCCCTGGGTCAGGACTTGCCCATGCTTTATTGTGAGGCAGGATATGTTATTGCGCCATTGACTTGGCTTAAGTAACTTTGTTTTACTAGAGAGTCAAAGGCTGTTCAGTGATTGATTGTTGTCGCATGGTGGGCGTAGTTCAATGGTCAGAGCACTGGACTGTGGCTCCAGGTGTTGGGGGTTCGAGTCCCCTCGCCCACCCCATTAATTGTATGATTTCCTATGGCATCGAAAAACTCTCCTCGTGCGCCCGTAGCTCAGATGGATAGAGCATCAGCCTCCGAAGCTGAGGGTCGGAGGTTCGAATCCTCTCGGGCGCGTTACACATTATCCAGCATGTGTCCCATCTTCTTCTTCTTGGTCTGCAGGTAGATGATGTTCTTATCGTGCGGCGCAATCTCCACCGCCACTCTCTCAATGACCTTTATACCGTATCCTTCGAGACCCACGATCTTTTTGGGGTTATTGGTTATGAGCTTCATTTTCCTCACACCAAGATCCACCAGTATCTGTGCGCCGATACCGTAATCCCTAAGGTCAGGCTTGAATCCCAGTCTGAGATTGGCTTCTACCGTGTCGAGCCCTTTGTCCTGAAGCTCATAAGCGCGCAGTTTGTTGGCAAGGCCGATACCCCTGCCTTCCTGGCGCATATAGAGGATGATCCCTTTGCCTTCGTGCTTTATGAGTTCCATAGCCCTGTGGAGCTGGTCCCCGCAGTCGCAGCGTTTCGAGCCGAACACATCGCCGGTCAGGCATTCCGAATGCACCCGCACGAGCACTTTGTCCTCCGGCCCAAACTCCCCCTTGACCATGGCGACGTGAATGTTGGCGTCCACATCGTTGGCATACGCGATGGCGGTAAAGTCTCCTCCGTATTTAGTGGGCATCTGGACGGTGGCGATCTTTTTCACGAAGCGTTCAGTTCTCATCCTGTACTGGATGAGGTCCTTCACCGTAATGATCTTCAGGTTGTGCTTTTTTGAGAACTCCATGAGTTGAGGCACCCGCGCCATGGTCCCATCGTCATTCATAATCTCACAAATGACCCCGGAGTGGTCCATTCCCGCAAGCCGTGAAAGGTCCACGGAGCCCTCGGTCTGCCCTGCCCTTTGCAAAACCCCTCCGGGTTTTGCCCTCAGGGGGAAAATATGGCCCGGTCGCGCAATATCCTCGGATCTGGTTTTTGAGTCAATGGCGGTGAGGATGGTGACCGCCCTGTCCTTGGCGGATATGCCGGTGGTCACCCCTTTCTTCGCTTCGATGGATACGGTAAAAGCGGTGCCGAAGGACGAGGTATTGTCGTCGGTCATCATGGGCAGACCCAATTTCTCCACCCGCTGGGGAGTGAGTGAGAGGCAGATAAGCCCCCTGCCGTACTTGGCCATAAAATTGATGGCTTCCGGTGTGACCTTTTCAGCCGCCATGCAGAGGTCGCCCTCGTTCTCCCTGTCTTCGTCGTCTACGAGAATGACCATCCTGCCTTTAGCGATATCACCCAACGCTTCCTCTATGGTATTGAATTTATATTTCTCCACTGCACATCCTCCTATGCGTAAAGCACCTGCTTGCCGGTTTCGTTCACTCTATTGAGTATAGCAAAATAACATTCCCTCTTTCCATGTGCGGCGCGCTCCTGTGCTTTACGAGCCGACTTCTGATATAATATTTCGAATTCAAATCCAGGGGGACGAGTGAAGAATATAAGCTTCCAGGTGGATAACTTTTTTGATATTCTCAACACTATCCTCTCCACACTCGATATCAATGAAATCCTCACCTCGGTGGTGGAGCAGATACGCACCATTATAAAGGCCGACCGTTGCACCCTCTATATTATCGACAGGGAAAACAACGAACTCTTCTCCAAGGTATTGCAGGCGGAGAACCTGGTAGAAATCCGCGTGCCGCACAAAGAAACCAGTCTTGCCGGATATTCCGCATCCACCTCCCGTTCCCTCAACATCAGGGACGCCTACGATGATGCCGAACTCTCCGCCATCGACGGCCAACTTTGCTTTGACAAGAGCTGGGACCGGAAGAGCGGCTACAGGACGCGAAGCGTTCTCGTTATCCCGATCCCTTTCAAAACAAAGGACAGGATACTGGGGGTATTCCAGGCATTGAATAAAGAGGGCGGGTTCACCGATACCGACCTCGACATCATGGAGCAGCTGGCCCTCCTCCTCGGCATCGCCATAAACAACGCCCTCCTGTACCAGTCCATAGAGGAAGAGAAGCATTTGCGGGAATACATCATCGACGATATCGAAGAAGGCATCTGCATCCTGAACAGGAACAAGAGGATCGTCTCCGCGAGCAAGTTCCTCGAAGTAATGAGCGGGATGCGGTACACCACGGAAGCCATGGTCGGAGAGGATTTCTTCGACCTCTTCCCCACCTTTGCGGGAACGCAGCTGGATGAGAAACTGAGCGATGTGCTCACGAACGGGTTCGGCTTCAAACAGGTCGCACAACTCGAAGTGCTCTCAATTAAAATCATCCCTTACCTCGATGAAAAGGGTAAAATCAAAAGAATCATTCTCATCTTTTCGAGGTTCTGATGGCTGCAATACGAAAAACGCCCGGAAAAAGCTTTGAAGAACTCATTATAGAAAAGGGGTTCCTCACTAAAGAGAAGCTGCAGGAATTCCTCGCCAGGGTGGCCAGGGAAAAGAAAAGCCTCGAACTACTACTGCTCGAGTCCGGCATCAGCGAGGAAAAGCTGGCCATTGTAAAGGCCGAGTACCTCGGGTACGAATTCGTCGACATATCTTCAGCTCCTCTGGCATCGGACCTGCTAAAGCATATTAAACCCGCCTATGCAAAGAACTATAAGGTATTGCCGCTCAAATACGCCGATGAGATACTGACATTGGCCATGGTGGAGCCGCGCGATTTCATGGCCCTGGACGAAGTGGTCCGCATATACCGCGATGCCCGCTTCAGGATAAAAGATGTGAAAGTGGTGATGACCACCTCGAAACTCCTTTTCGCTTCAATAGAGAAGTTCTACGCCATTCCCAAGGAAAGGGAGGAGGTGGCCATCGGCAGCATCATGAGCCAGATTGCCGAGAGCTACAAGTCCGCTGTCGAGATGGCGGAAGTGGCACAAGACGATGCTACGGAAAACAGCGCGCCCATTGTAATGCTGTCCAACAAGATCGTGGAAGAGGCCCTTGCCAAGAGGACCAGCGATATACACCTGGAGCCCGCTTTACAGTGCCTGAGGGTACGGTACCGCGTGGACGGCGACCTCCAGGAGGTGATGCGCATCCCCAAGTACGCACAGGATGCCGTCATTACTCGGTTCAAGATTATGGCCGACATGAGGATCGACGAAAAGAGAGTGCCGCAGGACGGCAGAATAGACTATACCAAATACAACCCCACCGTCGAGATAGACCTGCGCGTCTCCACCGTGCCCACGCCGTACGGTGAGGACGTGGTCATGAGAATACTCGACAAGTCGGGCAACGTGCTGACTCTTGACATGCTCGGGTTCAACGATCACTGCATGGAACTCTACAGGGAGGCCATCCGCTCGCCTTACGGGATAATGCTCCATGTGGGCCCGACAGGAAGCGGAAAATCCACGGGACTTTTCGCGGCGCTCAAGACACTGGATACCGTCGACCTGAAAATCGTGACGGCTGAAGACCCGGTGGAAACCACCTTGGGCGGCCAGATCATCCAGAGCAGCGTCAACCCGGTCACCGGCTATACTTTTGCAAAAGCGCTGAAAGCTTTCATGCGGCACGACCCGGACATCATCCTCATCGGTGAAATCAGGGACCTGGAAACAGCCATGTCAGCGGTGGAGGCGTCCCTTACCGGCCACATGGTCTTTTCCACTCTCCATACGAACGACGCGGTAGGCACTGTGATACGACTGGTGGAAATGGGCGTGGAACCGTATCTCATTGCAGACTCCCTCATCCTGATATGCGCGCAGAGGCTCGCCCGGAGAATATGCAGCAAATGCAAGGAGTCCTACGAGGCGACCCTCGAGGAAGAAGAACTTTCCAAGGGCGACATAAAGGCCGGCACAACCATTTACCGGGGCAAAGGCTGCGACGCATGCGATGGGAGCGGAGATAGAGGGCGTACCGGAATCTACGAGGTCCTCCTGGTCAGCAAGGAATTCAGGAGCCACCTTATCAAAGGCTCCGGCACGGAGGAGTTGCGGAAGACCGCCATCGCCTCAGGCATGATGACACTCCGCCAGGAAGCCCTGGACAAGGCGCTGAAAGGCATCATATCTCTTAAACAGGTAGTGGAAAACACGCTGGCGGACCCAAAATAAAAGCAGGCAATCAGCTCTTATTCTTTTTTTACCACTCTCCGGTCCACAAATCAGCAGGCGGCGGATTTTTCCTCACCTCTTCTATTTTCCGTATGAGTTGTAAACTCGGGCCGTCATCCGGCGCTATTTTCAGCGCCTCCCGCAGCTTTCCGAGCGCCCTGTCCCATTCTCTGCGCACGTAGGATTCATAACCTTCGTCATAGAGCGCAAACACCCTCCTCCTACCTTCCGGAACCGTGCAGAAATCCGCCATCAGCGCATGGTATTCAAGGGCCCGCTCCTTCAGGCTATCGGCAAAGAGAGAGAGGCGACGGTTCATATCGTTCTCCAGGGCGAAAGCTTTCGCGCTGAGCGCAGCCGTATCGTTCATGGTCAGGGAACCGTCTTTATCCATAACAAGTTCCTTCAGGTGCCCGGACATCTCCCGCCCTGTAAGGTCGTCCTCTGCGGCAACGGCAATCCGCTTATGAATACATTCCACGCTCTTTTCCAAAACATCAATAATATTCAGGAATCGATCGCTCTCTTCTCTCCCTATCCTGCTCCGCAGCAGGAACTGGTGTGCCGCGTCTTCCTTCAGGTCACGCCTCCATGTCAGCAGCACGCGGTTCCAACCTTCCGTCTCAGCAGCAATCTTCCGCTCCAATCCGGCTATATCGTTCAGGAAATGGGGAGGAAGCGGGACCCCCGATAAAAGCTGCTCGTGTTTGCCCAATTCCTGCCTGAGCCTTTCCAGCTCAGTCCTGACAAACAGCACGCTCTGTATATTGTTCACCCTCATGTAGTCCAAAGCCGGGCCCCTCAATTCCTCGAACAGCTTCCTGGTATCCGCCAGCAGCGCCGAATCAGGGGCCTCCTTCTTCCCGTAGAACTCTCCGTAAGCCAGGACCTTTTCAGGAAGCATCTTTTTCATGGATTCCAACGCCAGTTCCGGTATGGGTTTGCCGGACCAGAACTCCATGAACTTCTCCTTTTTCCAGCCCGTCAGTTCGTAAACCGGCAGCGAATGGCGCCCGCCCAGTGCCGTGTTCCCCAGATACCTGACTTCCACAAAGTCCTTTACCTGTTCATAAGTAGCGGGCCCTATGGCGATCCATGTCTCAAATATCTTGTTGGCGGGCTCCAGTTCCTCCGCAAGAGTGACCGCCTCTCCCATGACCGTGTACTGCATGCGTTTTTCCGATCCCATATTGCCCGCAGACACCGCGCCGGTGTTAAGGCCCATCCTGGCGGTGATCTTAACCCCGTATTTCAGCAGGATCATGCGCTGTATCACTTTCAGCTCCTCCTGCTGATAGAGGGCCGCGAAACAGGCTTTCCAGCTGTGGTCGGGATCGTGCAGAGGGACTCCGAAATCAGCCTTTATGGCGTCGCCCTCGTACTTATCTATATACCCGTTATAGGACATGATGATATTGCTCATGGGCGTCAGGTAGATGTTCAGGATATTAGCCAGTTCCCGCGCCGTCACCCCCTCGGAAATAGTGGTAAAGCCCGAAACGTCGGAAGAAAAAAGAGTGGCTTCGGTCTGCTCCCCTGAGAACCTGAAGCTGCCGGAGTGTTCTTCCATCATCTTCAGCACCTCGGGTGAAACCATGGTGGAGAACATGCCCCTCACCTTCTTTCTTTCCCGCTGTTCCTCGAAATACCGGTAGCCGACAGCCGAAAGGTATGAAAGGAGAATGGCGGAAACCGGAGCGGTCACGGGCAGGACATACCCTTTCCCGGAAAAAAGGAGCCATGCAAGCCCCGCGTGAAGGGAAACGGCGGCGTCCGCAAACAGAAAGCCCAGGAGCGGAGAGAGCCGTGTGGCGCAGAGCAGCACGACAAGAAGATAACCATAGACAACAGGGTATGAGGCTATGGCCGGGAATTCCCTGATAAAGTTCCCGGTCAGGATGGTGTTCAGAGCATTGGGCGCCATGTCCAGCATATCCTCAAGATTGCTGAAAGGCGTAGCGTTCTGCACCGCCAGCCCTGTTGCCGTCAATCCGTAAAAGACGACGGCATCCTTGAAAAGCAGCGGGGTGACTAAAATCCTCCTGTCGCCCTGCACAAGTTCGCTGGCGGGTTCAAAATAGAGAGGGCGGACGGCATCGATCATGCCGTTGTCAAGGTAATAGACCATCAGGGCATAGGAGTCCCCGAGCTTCCGTTTCAGTTTCTCATCAACCTGAAACTTCATCTCCTTTACCGCCTCCTCGAACCGGGGGACTTTCCCCGTTCCACGATAACGGTTTGCCAGATAGTTATTGAAAAAAACCTGTCTGCCCATTTCCAGGACCTTATTGCCGTCCGGCCCCAGGGCGGCAACCACTTCCTCTATCGAATAATGCTCGAAAAGTGTCGCGAAAAAGACCCCCGAACCGATCCTCAGGCTCTCTTCTTTTGTAAGAAAATTGGTCCTCTCCAGACTCTCAACAAGCATATCGTTAAGGGACATGGGGTCTTGCAGGGATTCCAGAGGATGTTTGCGGGCCTCATTTTTGGCAAGCTGAAAGCCGACAAACTCGGACACCAGGTTAAAAGGAAGATGGACAAAAGAATTCCTGTAATCACCCGCCCAGTTTATATCCATCTCACCACTGGCGTTGACAGGGATGCGCACCTTGCCGGCGCTGCCCTTCAACTCTACATAATTTCCCCTCTCGATCCTTATGTCAGGCGCTGCCAGAAGCTGCCTTGCAAGCTGCAGCCCCGCAGAGGGGTACAGGCTTCCGTTGTAATAGGTAATAAGGGGATATTTGCGCACCACGCCGTCCCTGTCCATCAAAATTGTATTGAACCCGGCGCAGGCTGAATGTTTCAGTATGTCCGCGGTGAGGGGCAGGATATCGGATGCAACCGGAAAACTTTCGGGGGTCCCCGGGATGCCGATTTTTTCCTTCAGAAGACGGACCATCTCCTTTTTCCCGCTGCTCTGCGTGGCCGCGTTCTGTTCGGCCGCTTTCAGGACGTTCTGACGGGCTTCACCCCCTCCCGGCACTTTAAAGCCGAAGGAGAAGCAGGTAAGCGTGCCGTTTTTCAGGCTGCGGTAAAAGTCTCCGCTGTGGTCCGGCAACAGTGAGAGCAGGGGAGCTGAGGCTGCGCCGCGCCCCACGCTGTTAAGCAGGAGGCCCCTGTAGCGCATCTCCTGTTCATCGGGGAGGCTGACAGGGACTTCCCGCGAGAAATCCATATCCATAAAAGCCACGGAACGCACCTTGTGCATTGCCAGATAATTGAGCAGGGCGGCATGCTTCTCCCATGTCCAGGGCCACCGCCCCACCCTGCTCACCGCCTCATCATCGATGTCGATAGTGATAATTTCCGGTCTCTTCACCACCGGCTTGCGTTTCTGGAAACCCATATTCAGAAGTTTCCACTCGGCCCCTTCAAAGGTATTTGCCGCCATGAGTCCGGTGAGGAGCAGACATAGCCCGGCCCATAGTATCAGGACAGGCCTGGACACTATTTTCTTCCGCCTCTTATCAGGTTCCCTTGTTTTCATTTATTTCTTCGTCTGCACGAACTCGCCCTGCCACGTCTCACCCGGGGGATGGGTACGGTAGCTTTCAACCCTTTCTATAAGCGAAAGAACGGGGCCCTCGGCAGGGGAGAGTTTTTCCGTCTGTCTGAATTTTTCTAGGGCCTCATCCCATCTGCGCTGCCAGTAAAATTCAAGACCTTCCTCGAAATGCTGTTTGGCCAGCAGGACAGAAGCGGCAGGAGCGCCGGCCAGAGACATCATCTCGTGGTAAGGCTCTCTCCTGCCCCTTAGAGTATGATAAAACTTATCGGCAGCGCTCCGGTATCTGCCGAGACCCTCTGACATCTCATTATCGAGCAGGTCCGGGGAAACGGTCCTCCACCGGGGGATAAAGTCCTTAATCTCCAGCATGGCTTCCCCGATCATTTCATCCAGGGGCAGGTCCTGCTCAAGCCGCGTTTTCAGCAGGTCCACCTTGTTCAGCAACACCTGTCCATCACGGTACACCTGCAGGGACAAAGAGTCACCGGCCATTGCCGCCTCAACTGTTTTACGGAGATATACCGCCCAGGCTTCGAGCACTTCCCTGTAATTGCCGCCCTCTGCCGGGAGGGCCGGCCCGGCGGTAATATTCATCCTGTTGCTCAGGTCCGCAGCTATGTCCGCAAGCCTGGCGCCATACCCGGCTATCTCCCTCTTCCAACCGTTCACCAGGAGGACCCGCGCCACGTCCCTTGCTCCCGCGAAAAAGTCCCGAATCTCCTTTGCCATGGGGTGGCCGGTCTCCTCGAACTTGCGCCTCCAGAGATGATGATACCCGAAGATCTTTTCCGGCGGACATTTTGTCCAGAGCAGGCGCAGGTAGTCGGGAACAGGACGGTTGCCGCGCATTTCCCGGTATGCCTCGGGTTTCCACCCGAGCACGTTATATATAGCGGTGGGTTTTGTCTTGCCTTTCAAAAGCACCTTGTCCAGGGCGCGCAGGTGGACATAGTCGGAGATGACCGGCGCTGTGTCCTCACCGGTTATGGCATAGTCAGCGTTGTAGATGGAATTGGAGGCCATAAAGCGGGCCGCCACATTGACGGGGTCACCCATGACCGTATACTGGAATTTTCTCTCGGACCCCATATTCCCCGCAGAGACATACCCATAATTGAACCCCATGGAGACGCCCACCTCAAGACCGTATTTCGCCCTGACAAAGTACCTGAAAGAGTCAATATCTATCCACTGCTCCACGGCTGCAAAGGCGCATTTCCAGGGATTATGCGCGTCGTCCAGCGGCACCCCGAAATCCGCCATGATAATGTGCCCTTCGTACTTGTCTATGTACCCGTCGTAATCCATAATGATTTCGCTGTTAGGCGTCAGGTATATACTCAGCAGGTTGGTGAGTTCATCCGGCGCCACGGTCTTTGTGACATTTCCCATACCGTTAATCATGGAGAAAAAGGTCGTGGCGGCCTTACGCTCCCCGGTGAGGCTGAACTTGTCGGGGTTCTCTTCCATGATCTTCAATACCGCGGGCGAGACCATGGCGGCAAAGATACCGCGCACCTTCTTCTTTTCGCGGAAAGCCTTTATGAACTGCATGATGATAATGATCATGAAGGTAAGCAATATCCCGGTAAGCGGGACCACCACATCCAGCCAGTAGCCGCTGATCACCCATATTTTATAAGTACCCAACAGGTATCCGGCTGCGGCAAGGACCGTAACGCCGAAGGAAACGGGGATAGAGAAAAACACTCCAGCCGCGCCGATGAGCAGGGAAAGCAGCATTGTGGCCGCATATTTGTAATAGCCCGGCGGATAATGAAGGTAGTTCCCGCTGAGGACATTATTGAGGGCGTTCACATGATACGAAACCAGGGGGCAATCCTCTTCGAAGGGACTCGGTTTCAGGTCGATGGTATTCATGCCTGTCAGCCCGATCATAAAGATCTTGTCCTTCAGGTCCACCGGAGAGAAATCGATCATCCTGCCGCTGCTGTTCACCTGGCGCGCCGGGGGAAAATAATACGGCTGCGCTTCCCTGAGCTCCTTCCGCGCGGCGAAGAACGTCATGTTCCGGTAAATCTCCCTTAGATGCTCCCTGCCGATATCCAGACCAGCGGCCAGCACTCTGGACTCCTCCTGCCCGAAAGCCGCGGCAGGATTTTCCGCCATATCCTTTTCCATAAGTCGCGCGGCAGTAACAACCTGATAGACCTGCCGCAGGAGACCGGCATCGAGATGCCCTTGCAGTTTCCTGATTATCTCTTGCCGCGGCAGTCCGCGCTCTGAATACCCGGCAATGAGATGCGCGGCGGCGATCTCCTGCCCTATCCTGTCGGCCTCCTCGCGTGTCACCATTTCCTCGTCCGTTATGCGGCCGACAATACGGTCTTTGAGCGCCGGGAAATCAGCGTCAGAGGAGCGCGGGAGACCTCGTATGCTCTCCTTTGCACTGTTGTATGCGTAGTAGAAAGAGAGCAGACGGAAAGGAATATGCAGAAAAGTCCTGTCGAAAGGCCCTGCCCAGTTCAGGAGGAACTGGCCGTGGTCGTCCACAGGGACCGTTATATCCTTCCTCTGTTTAGACCGGTAGTCAAGCGCGTTTTTGAAGACGACGTATTTGCCGGGCAGGATTTGCACCTCCGACAGCTTGAAATCCATGAGGTCCGACAGCATCTTCAGGGCAATGGAATAGGTCATCTGCCCGTTGTAATAACGGAACATGATATAGTTCCTTTTCACCGAGTCGCTGTCGATCCCGGGCTGCGCGAAGCCGGTCCCTTTTGCGGCCTCTTGCAGTAGAGGCAAGGGGGCCTCGATACTGACAGCTTTGAAAAGCGCCTTCTCCACGTCCTTGCCCGGCACTCTCAGAAAGGTCTTTTCTAGTTTTTCCAGCGCTTCCTTTCTAATACCTGCAAGACTTTCCCGTTTGCTTTTCGTCTCTTCGAGTATCCCGGACAGTCCCTTCGCAGCGCTCGTCTCGTTCGGGTCCCCCGAAAAATAGGCCAGGTAGATATTCTGCGAGCGGCGGAGAGCGGCGGAGAATTCCCTGTCGTAATTTCTGAAAGATTCGTCAATCAGACGCCGGACATCCATGCCGGCTTTAGCAGGCGCCGTTTTCGCGCCATACCGCAAGGCATCCTTCAGCCTGCCGGCCAGGAGCCTGGTATTTTCCTTTTCGAGAAAAAATACGTCATACCCGGCCATGCGGGCGCCGTAGCGGCCGAGCGTATTGACCAGGGCCACCTGCCGGAAACGGGGCCAGGGCCATTCTCCGCAGAGTTGGAGCGAGCTGTCGTCGTAATCGATGAAGCCTATTTCAGGGAGTGTCTCGACAGGGGGGCGCATGCGGTAGCGGGCATCGAGGGTCATTAATTCAAGATTGTTGCTGAACCCCAGGAAGCCGGTCAGGAGTGAAAGGAGGCCGGCCACAACGCCGATAAGCACCCCTTGCAGGACTTTCCTGAAGGGAATGCGCCTTTCTTTCTTTCGGTCTCTTTCGGTCACCATATCGTCATAGATGCGCCAGTCGCAGGAAAGAGCAACATACGTTTTATATCACACCAGGAGAATATTTTACAACACGATACGCGGCTTTCTGCCTTTCATTCAATACCACACTGTTTTTTGTGTTAATTGCTGTCTACCAGCTTGCTAAGCATAGACCTTTTTCAGCCCAGCCCCATTCCCATTGGCACATTAACACAGCCTGTGTTAGACTGAAAGCATGAAAAAAGAAACACCGCAACGCTACCTTGAGAATGCAAAGGAAACGCTCTCCAAGGCCCAGATGAAAGACAACCGTTACACGGACATAAAATACGTCAAGTCGGCTTTTGGCATTGCTTATCTGGGCGTATTAAAGGCCGTAGACGACTACCTGTTGCAGCGCGGACTCTCGGAATCGGACCTGCCCAACAAAATCGAAGAATACCAGAAGGCTTTGAAAAAACATAGCGTGCATAACGGTAAATTGTTAGCTCATTTCACCGATCTTTATCATGAACTGCACATTGCAGGTTATTACCGGGGCGACCTGCGGAGCGCCGATACTGTAAAAGGTGCATTCAAGGCAGCAAAAGACTTTATCAATAAGCTTTCGTAAAACCTAGAAACGGTATTGCATATTCAGAGTGTACAGGTTCTTCTTGTATTCAAACACGCCGAGGTTTGAATCATCCTTGATATACGCATACCCGATGCTTACGTCCAGCGGTTTTGCAAGCGTGTAGGTTAAAGAGGCCTGCAGCGTAGTTGTATTATCTTTTCTCTCCTTAAGGTAGAAGGAATTGCTATTAAGGAAATTCTGATGGTACAGTTCGCCGTAAATATTCGCCTTCAGCCTGTTATTCAAAAGAGGATACAGGAAGCCCGCGGCGACCTTCACTCCGGAGTAATCCCAGTTTGCGCCATCCGCGTCGTTGTATTCCAGTTCCGCTCTCAGGTTGAACAGTCCGTTGCCCTCGGCAAAGGCATGGAAGTAACCGAGGCCTGCGGCGTAATTATTCGCATCCCTGTCCTCTTCCTGGGAGGAATAGACCCCGAATTTAACCTTCGAGAACTCTGCATTCTGGTCGTCCTTCCTGTACCGCAGGTAAGCCTGCGCAAAGTTATTTGCGTTGAGCACAAAGGTGTAGCTCGGGCTGGCCGTATACGTCTCCATATACTTGGTATAATCCAGCTCCATATAGTTATAGGAGAGCAGAAGGCCTGTCACACTATTTTCCGTATTATAGGTAGGCATGAGGGAAAGTGTATGGCTCACCGTGTCCTGGCTGAACACACTACCGCCGTCCAGTTTAGTGTAATGCCTTTTGTCGTACTGGGTGATGTCGAGCCCATAGGAGGCTTTCACATTCCAGGGGCCGCTCGCATATACGGTGTATTCTCCCAACAGTGAGAAGAGCCTTTTCCAGTCTTTTTGCTTATTGATGCCTGCGGCCTGCTCCAGGCTCTTATCCAGGGGCACGGCAAGGACATTGTCGTCATGCTGGTATGCCAGCATCACATTCAGCCTGTACGGCTTGGGCATCTTCTCCAGCGCCTCCAGGTAATCTTTCGAATACAACGCCCAATCCGATGCGGGGTCAGTGGTTATCAGGCCCTGGAATATCTTTTTAGCCTGTTTATAGTCCTTCGCCTGGACAAGAGCGGTTGCTATCTGGAAATCAGCCTGAGCCGCCAGGGACGGGTCAAGCTGCTTGGCAGTCCTGTAAGCTTCCACCGCCTCTTTGTTTTTCCCCAGTTTTGAGAGAATCAGACCCTTGAGGTAAGTGGACTGCGCGGGCCGCGAACCAGCCTTGATGGCCGCATCGGCAGCGTCCAGCGCCTCCTCGTTATTGCCCATGCCAAACAACACATCGGCGAGCAGGTACTGGATATTCTCGATTTTGGGATCGAGGGCGATGGCCTCCCTGATAAAACGAACAGCTTCGGGGTAATCCTGCATCTCCCTGCGGGTAAGGCCAAGATACAACACCAGCTGAGGGTCCTTTGAATTCTCTTTGTATGCGTTCTCAAAGAGCGCAAGGGCCTCCTCGTAATTCTCCCGTCTGAATTCAGCCATACCCTTCTCAAAGGAAGCGCCGGCGGCATGGAGAACGTCTGCCCATCCCGTCAGCACAACCAGGACGAAAAGTAAAAAGAACCATCTGCTTTTCAAATTCATATATACTCCCCCTTGCTTAAATATCATCATGAAAACCTGCCGGCGATATCTTACCTTAAGGGAATCGCACGTTTATATTAATCGGTGAACTTGTCGGCGCCGGCGCCGGTGGTGGCGGTGGCGCCGGTGGTGGCGGTGGCGCCGGTGGTGGTGGCGCCGGTGGTGGTGGTGGTGGTGTCTTTACAGGCAGCATTGTCGTTGGATTATCGGAGGGACGAATAATCGGCTGTAACGGAGGCTGTATAGGACCGGAATTAAATTGTGTCGACACCGGAACATTTGTTGGGATAACCGATGCAGGCATTAATGCAGGAGGAGGTGGTGGTGGAGTACCGCCTCCGGATGTTCCCAAGCCCTGTCCGCCACCGGGACCGCCTTTGTCGCCACCGGGACCGCCTTTGTCGCCACCAGTGCCACCCTGATCGCCGCCGGCGCCACCCTTGTCGCCGCCAGTGCCACCCTTGTCGCCGCCAGTGCCACCCTTGTCACCACCAGTGCCACCCTTGTCGCCGCCAGTGCCACCCTTGTCGCCGCCAGTGCCACCCTTGTCACCACCAGTGCCACCCTGATCGCCGCCGGCGCCACCCTTGTCGCCACCGGTGCTACCCTTGTCACCGCCAGTGCCACCCTTGTCACCGCCAGTGCCACCCTTGTCGCCGCCGACGCTACCCTTGTCGCCGCTGGCGCCACCGGAGGACTTAGGCGTGATGGTTAAGCCGGATTGATGACTTCTCATTTCACTCGAGCTGAAATGCCTTGTAGACGGGGCCCGCCCTGAAAAAGATTCCGCGACCGTACCGGGAGTAGCGAGCGACGTACCATTCTTGTTGGTCAAGGCCCCCAGACCATTATTTATATACAGTCTGTCAGCCTGAATACTTGTGGTCAATATCCCGTTGGTGCCTCTGATACCGGCAACCGCCGATTTGGTTTTCATTTCAAACTTGCTGCCTTCTCCCGAATAAACCGGCTTCGGCACATTAAACCCCATTTTCCCCCTGTGGAGCTTCAGAGAGGTAGCTCTCTTGTTCTCTTCAGGTTTGTAGCTGTATTCCTCTATGCCCAGCCTCGATTGGGGGGCGACAGCGATAACGCTGTCATCGGGAAGAGTTATCTCAGCCTTTCCGTCGCTCTTCGTCCTGATCACATCTCCCACTGCAAGAGTATCACCGATGTTTGCGGGGACTGCAGTTGAACTCCCCACCCTCAGAATGTCAACTCCGCCTTCAATCTTTGTTATCTTCCCTGCGTCAGCGCATAAGGCAAAAGAGGGGAAGAAAGCCATCAAGGCAAGACAGGCAACAAGATAGGACAAAAGAGCTTTTTTCATTTCTCTATACTCCTCCTGATAGGGTGAAGACCTGATTTGATTGTTTTATACCTATACCGCGCTTATTATACCATAGCTTTCAGGCCACTGGTAATGTGGCGTGGAAAAGCGAACAGTTGAACTTTCTCGGGCACAGGATTATAATTATCCATACCCGAAAGTGTGGCAAAAGACAGCATCCTTGTATTGTCACCCTATAACAGAGTGGTTCCAAAAGGAGTAATCATGAAGATCAAGGTACTTGGCTGCTCCGGAGCAGAATTCCCGGGACACAACCCGCCCGGGTTCCTGCTGGACAATATGATTCTTTTCGACGCCGGGAGCCTGGCCAACACCCTGGACAGGAAAGGGCAGTCTAAGATCCGGGACATTTTCATCACGCATGCCCACCTCGACCACATACGCGGCATCTCATCCCTGGCAGACAATATACTCGTCGAAAAAAGAAAACAGCGGGTCAACATCATCAGCATCCCTTCGGTGCTTAAGACCATAAGGAAGCACCTTCTCAACAACACTCTCTGGCCCGACTTCACTATTATCCCCGATTACGAGAACGCGGTCCTGAAATACATCGAGGTGAAGAATGCACGGACCATGCGTATCAGGAATTATCTCATCACCCCGTATGGAGTAAACCACTCGGTGCCTGCCGTGGGATACCTGGTTGAGGATGACGGGGGAAAGAGGTTCTTCTATACCGGGGACACCGGACCTGCAGACGCCGCCTGGGAAAAAATCGGGGACAAAAAGATACATTGTCTGATCATCGAGACATCCTTCCCGAACAAGATGAGGGACCTGGCCATGCAGACGGGGCATATGACCCCCCAACTCCTTAAAGAAGAACTCTCAAAACTCAGGCAGATGCCCGACAGTATCTATATAACCCACCCTAAACCTCAGCATCTCAAGACCATTGCGTCGGAACTGCGGAAACTCGGGATGCGGAATCTCCGAATACTGAAAGACGGGGACACCATAACTCTGTAGCTTGGAGGGAGGCCTGCCTCCCTGTTTCCCTACATGAAGCCGGACTGCTTGAGAGTGGAGAGCAGCGAGGAGTCCCTGCCGCCGGACAGAAAACGCTCAACATACTTTGCGAGGATATCAGGTTCGAGGTTAACGGTATCTCCGGCCTTTTTAAACCCGATGGTGGTCAGCGCCGCCGTATGGGGAATGATCACGATACTAAAAGCGTCCCTCAACACCTCCACCACCGTGAGGCTGATGCCGTCCACTGCCACGGACCCCTTGTTCACCAGGTATTTCAGCACTCCCTCCGGCGCTTCTATCTCTATCCTCACGGCATTTCCCGCAGACCTTCTGGAACGTATTTTCCCGCCGGCCTCAACATGCCCGGTGACAAAATGCCCGCCCATTTTTGAATCAGGCCGCAGTGAGTGCTCAAGATTCACTTTATCGCCTCTTTTGAGGCTGCCCAGGTTGGTGCTGCGGAGGGTCTCGTATGAAACGTCGAAGGAGAGAATGTCAGTGTCAATAGTAACTACCGTAAGACATACGCCGTTTATCGCAATGCTGTCACCGGGGGCGGCATCCTTTGCCGCCAGGTGTCCCCTGACGGAAAGCCGCCCGCTTTCGTTCTTTCTCTCCAGGGAAGAGATTTCCCCCAGTTCCATGACCAATCCGGTAAACATGCGTCTGACTCCGCTGTTGTGCTAGTGCAACAGATTTCCGATTCTCCCGAAGCGCGGGAAGCTTTTCAAGCTGTCCCATGACCAGTAGATGATGAAGGCCTTGCCCCTGAGGTCCTTCATATCCACATATCCCCAATACCTGCTGTCGTAACTCTGGTCCCTGTTGTCCCCCATGACAAAAAGCTTGTCCTTCGGTATACGGTACGGCCCGAAATTGTCCCTCGGTTCAAGCCCGCCCGGCCGGATGGATTCATCGGTATGCTGCGTGTAAGTCTCCGTTGACTTCACGCCGTTCACGAAAATAACTTTATTTTTTTCCTCCACAAGGTCCCCTTCAACGCCGACAACCCTTTTTATAAAATCCTTGTTGGGGTCCTCAGGGTATTTAAAGACAACGATATCGCCCTTGCGGGGCGCCGTGATGCTCAGGACCCTCTTATCGCTGAAGGGCGGCAGTGTCCCGTATATAAACTTGTTCACCAGGATGTGGTCGCCTATGAGAAGCGTGGGTATCATGGACCCCGAGGGTATCTTGAACGCCTGGACAACGTATGCCCTGATAAGAAGGGCAAGGATAAGGGCCGTGCCTATCGCTTTTACATATTCCCATACTTTGTTCGTATTCATCGTTTGTCAATCACTTCCTTTATTCTTTCACCTTCAGGACGGAGAGGAAAGCCTCCTGCGGTATTTCCACCCTGCCGATCTGCTTCATCCGCTTCTTGCCCTCTTTCTGCTTTTCGAGGAGTTTCCGTTTCCTGGTAATGTCCCCGCCGTAGCACTTGGCAAGAACGTTCTTCCGCATGGCCTTGATGCTCTCCCGCGCGATAATCTTTCCCCCTATAGCGGCCTGGATGGCGATCTCATATAACTGCCGCGGGATGACCTGCCTTAGTTTTTCCGCGATCTGCCTGCCCCTATAATACGACCTCTCTTCATGCACAATCAAGGAAAGGGCATCCACGGTTTCGCCGTTGAGAAGGATATCCAGCTTAACCAGGTCCGATTCCCGGTAGCCCAGGAATTCGTAATCCATGGAGGCGTAGCCCTTTGAAACGGACTTAAGCGTATCGTAGAAGTCCCAGAGTATTTCGTTAAGAGGCAGTTCATAGGTGACCATGATCCTGTCTTTGCTCAAATACGAAAATTCCTTCTGAACGCCGCGCTTTTCCTGGCAGAGTTCCAGTATCGGCCCGATATAGATCTGGGGAACAAAGACAGACACCTTCACAAAGGGCTCCTCGATCTTCAGGCGTTTTTCCGGCAACTTGCTCGGGTTGTCCACGTATATTTCGGACCCGTCGGTGTTCGTCACCCGGTAGATGACTGTGGGCGCGGTGCTGATAAGAGAAAGTTCGAATTCGCGCTCAAGCCTTTCCTTGATGATCTCCATATGCAGGAGTCCCAGAAATCCGCACCTGAAGCCAAAGCCCAGGGCAGTGGAGGTCTCCGGTTCATAATTGAAAGATGAATCGTTCAGGCGCAGTTTTTCGAGGGAGGCCTTCAGGTCCTCGTACTGGTTCGTTTCAACAGGGTAGAGGCCGCAGAAGACCAGCGGCTTTATTTCCTTGTAGCCGGGCAGCGGTCTGTCCGCAGGGTGAGCGGCATCGGTAATGGTATCGCCGATTTTAGTATCGCTTACCGTCTTTATGGAGGCGATGATATAGCCCGCCTCCCCTGCGGAAAGCTGCGCTACGTCTTCCATCTTCGGGGTGAAAACGCCCACCTTGAGCACTTCGTATTCCTTTTCCGCGACCATGAGACGTATTCTCATGCCGGGCCGGACGGTGCCGTCGAAAATCCTCACGAGGACAATGACGCCCTGATAATTATCGAACCAGGAATCGAAGATAAGCGCCCTGAGCTTTCCACCGGCAGTGCCGGAAGGCGGGGGTATTCTCTTCACTATGGCTTCGAGGATCTCCTTGGTGCCAATCCCCTCCTTCGCGCTTGCCAGTATCACTCCGGAGCAGTCGATGCCGACCGCTTCTTCGATCTGTTCCTTTACCCTCTGCGGCTCCGCGCCCGGCAGGTCGATTTTATTGATGACCGGTATGATCTCATGGTCGTGCTCGATGGCGAGGTAGGTATTGGCAAGGGTCTGCGCTTCCACCCCCTGTGTGGCATCCACCACCAGCAGGCTCCCTTCGCACGAAGCGAGACTTCTCGATACTTCGTAGGAAAAATCCACATGCCCCGGCGTGTCTATGAGGTTCAGCACGTAGGTAACGCCGTCATCGGCTTTGTAGGACAGCCTGACTGCATGCGCCTTGATGGTAATGCCCCGTTCCCGCTCCAGGTCCATGGAATCGAGCACCTGGGCCGTCATTTCCCGTGAACTAAGCGCCCCGGTATATTCGAGGAGCCTGTCCGCAAGAGTGGACTTCCCGTGGTCTATATGCGCGATGATCGAAAAATTGCGTATGTTTACCGGCATCTGTTCTTTTACGCCGCGCCGGCCCCGATAATAAGATGCGCCGCGCCGGTAATACCGGCATCGTCTCCCAGGGTGGAGGGGACAATGCTCACTTTGCCGAAGAGTTCCTTCAGCGCCCTCTTCGACGCTTCTTTTATAGCGGCCTCGACATACATATTCCATGCGCCGATCAGCCCCCCGGCCAGAATAACGGCCTCAGGGCTGAATATGTTGACAATGCTGGCTATGCCCACGCCGAGGCCCTTCCCCGCTTCCCTCAGGATGGTGCGGGAGAGTGTGTCGCCTTCGAGCGCCGCCTTGTAGATGTCTTCCGCGGTAATTTTGTAGAGGTTGCCGTTATGGAAATCCTTCAGTATGCTGACGCTGCCCTTCTCCACTTCGGCAACGGCATTGCCGATGATTGCAGTAGCCGAAGCGTAAAGTTCCAGGCACCCCACGTTTCCGCAGGGGCAGGGAGGTCCGTCCAGGTTTATGCTCATATGTCCTATTTCCGCCGCCACGGGAAGCAGCCTGTCCCGCACCACGACCCCGCCGCCGACACCCGTGCCCAAAGTAAGGAGGACGAAATCCCCGTATCCCCTGCCTGCGCCCGCAAGCTTTTCGCCGAGGGCTGCGGCATTGGCGTCATTTTCGACCGCAACGGGGAGCCCATACCGTTTGCCCACCTCTTCCTTCAGATTCACCCCGTCGAGGGCATGAATATTGGGGGACACGACAACGATGCCTCTGTCCCTGTCCACGAGACCGGCCACGGCAATACCGATACCGCGCACCTCTTTGGCATGCGGAGAACTGAGGGCATCCAGGAGGTTGAAGAGGACCTGCAGCGGCTTTTTCCCGGTGCGCTCCTTCAGCTTCTTCACAATAGTTCCGTCAAAGGCATGCAGGGCCGCCCTGATATTGGTGCCTCCCAGGTCTACCCCTATGACATACTTCTTTTCCATTGATTTTTTTACCGCCAGAAGACTTTTTTTGCATTGCGTTCGATTGCAGCATACCAGAGTGCATGAGGAAATCACGGACTCCAGATCCGGCGCGAACAGCGACTTGTAATTACCAGCCATCCGCAGGGGAACGCTCAGCGCTCCTTGCTGCCTGTTTTTATGCAAATTTATAATACCATTATTTGGCGCCTCTGCGCAATTTAAAGGCCGGCGGAAACGCCTTCTGTTATAATGGACAGATGGACTTTTATCTCATAGACGGAAACTCCTATTTCTACCGGGCTTACCATGCCATCAAGGTGCTTTCAAACTCGAAGGGCTTCCCCACCAACGCCATCTACGGGTTCACGACCATGCTCCTCAAGATAATCAGGGAGAAGAAGCCCGACGCCCTTGCCATAACATTCGATTCGCCCGGCCCCACGGAAAGACACCGGCTCTACGAAGCCTACAAGGCGCAGAGGCCCGCGCCCCCTCCAGACCTCATTGCGCAGATACCGCGCATCAAGGAGGTCATCAGGGCCTTCCGCGTGCCCACGTTCGAAATGCAGGGATACGAGGCGGACGACATCATCTGCACCATTGCGCGGCAGGCCGCCGGACAGGGCGCCAACGTGTTCATCGTGACCGGCGACAAGGACATGATGCAGGCAGTGGACGACAGGGTAAAGATTTACGATCCCATGAAGGACATAATCATAGGCAGGGAGCAGGTGATGGAACGCTTCGGCGTCTCCCCCGAGAGGGTCCCGGAGGTCATGGCGCTCACCGGCGATGCTGTGGACAACATTCCGGGGGTCAAGGGGATCGGCGAAAAGACGGCGAAGGAACTGCTCCTTGAGGCTGGAAGCCTGGACGAGCTTATCGCCCACCCGGAAAAAATAAAAAAGGAACGTTTGAGAAAGATGGTGCTGGAGAGTATACAGGACATACACCTGAGCAGGACCCTCGCCACCATCGACGTAAATGTCCCTGTCTCGGTGGAACTACAGGACCTGAACGTGCAGGAGCCGGACTGGCCGGCGCTTACCGCTCTTTTCCTGGAGTTCGAATTCAAGACCCTTTTAAAGCTCGTGCCTTCCGGGGGACAGGGACCGAGGGGAGACTATTTCACCATTACGAGCAGAGAGGAACTGCTCGGGTTCCTGCGCGGCGCATAGAGGTTATTCCGCATCCCACGCCTGCGTCAAATGCAAACATGCCCGGCACTCCCATAAAGGGAATTCTGATCCTCACATATTTGACATAGCCGTCATGCTTGTGATACATTTTGTATTACATTAACAGGAGGTGCGTTATGCCTGTAAGCGTAAGACTGGACAAGGATACCGAAGAACTTTTGGATAAGGCGGCAAAAATAGCTGCTGTACCCAAGAGCAAAATAATGAAAGATTCGCTCAAGGAATACTGCCTGAATATAATAAAGAGCAAAACCGTCAGTCCCTATGAACTTTCCAGGGACCTGATCGGCAAGCAGGGCAGTGGCCGTGGAGACCTGTCAATGCGGGGAGAGGAAATTCTACGCGCCGCATTCAAAAAGAAGTCATGATAGCCCTGGACACAGGCCCACTGGTCGCCCTTTTTGACAAGAGCGACGACAAGCATGCACTCTGCCTGGATACCTTCAAGTGCATGTTAATCGGCATGCAATAATGACCCACATAGGGGCGTAATCGGCGTCCAAAATTGACCCACCTCAGCGGATTCTGCATGCTCTCTGTATCACATGACAGAGAGGAGCAAAAGAAAGGAGAT
>Ga0315281_10003600_pt1 | contig 22666 bp, 23 predicted proteins | sample YL17G07_0_MG_FD_204540 | JGI IMG/M metagenome (GOLD analysis project Ga0315281, IMG submission 204540) | Sediment microbial communities from Yellowstone Lake, YNP, Wyoming, USA - YL17G07_0 | ecosystem: Environmental > Aquatic > Freshwater > Lake > Sediment | place: USA: Wyoming | collected... | reverse complement strand
GAGAAGTCGGCGCAGGCCGTGCCACGCCAAGGCGATGCCGAAACACCCGCAACTTACCACGGCAATGGTCTGGTTCGTGGGGAGGTCGCGGCTCACCGAGAAGTAAAGCCCCGCCACCGTGCAGAGGGCGGCGAGGCCCGCGGCAGCCAGCATGACCGCGCCGAGCCGTTTCGCCAGGAGCAGCGCCGCCGCGGGCGCCACCACAAGGTAGCAAAAGACCAGAAGCGCCCCCGCCACCTTCGAGGCGGCCGACACCGCCAGCCCCAGCGCGAGGAAATAGAGCAACTCCCACAACGCCGCGCGAATCCCCAAGACCCTGGCCGCATCACGGTCCAGGAAAGTATAAAGCGTCGGCCGCAGAAAGAGAAGCACGTAGGCCAGGACAGGCACGAGCGTGGCGGCCAGAACAGCCAGGTCGCCGTCGCTCGTCAGAATCAGGTCGCCGTAGAGTAGGGCCTTCACATCCTGGAGGCCGAAGCCGCTCTTGGCGACCAGGAGGATGCTCAAGGCCGCCGCCAGGACAAAGACAACCCCCAGGATGGCATCGCGGGGAATCCGCTCCTGCTCGAACGGATACGCCAACAGCGCCACGGTGACCAGCGTCAGGACGCTGGCACTGACAACAGGATGGATGCCCAGCAGCAAGCCCGCCGCGACGCCGCACGCCGCCACCTCGGAAAGCGCAATGCCGATGAAGACCACGCGCTTCAGGATAACAAAGACGCCCAGCAGGGCGCACACGGAGGCAATGAGCAGGCCGCCCAGGATCGCCTGTGGGAACATCTCCACGAGCGTTTGCAGGTTCTCGATCATGGCTGGATCCCTCCGGCCGCCCGCCGTGATGGTTCTTCAACCCGGGGGCGCGCGCCCGGGTTGGCCAGGTCCTTTGTGTTCGTCACGCGCACGTAGCCGTGGTCCACCAGGCATACCCAGATGGCCATGTGCGCGAGGGCATCGAGCCCATGATGGGCGAGGAGAACCGTCTTGCCCTCGCGCTTGCTGAGACGGTAAAGATGAGCAAGGGTGTCCTGTTCTGATGCCTGGTCCAACTCGCTCGTCGGCTCGTCCATGACGACCACCTCCGGACCGTTCACCAGCGCTCGGGCGACAAGAACCTTTTGCTTCATGCCGCCGGAGAGTTCCGAATACCGCTTGTACGCGTGGTCGGCGAGGCCCAACCGCTCCAGCGCCGCTTCCACGGCCGCCCGCTGCGCCTTGGTCGGGCGCCGCCACCAGCCCACCCGGGGGTATAGTCCCATCGTCACGATCTGGCGCACGGAGACCGGGTACAGCGGGTCGATGGATTTCTGTTGCGGCACATGGCCGGGCGGAGCGCGGTCAAAGGGAGTCAGGATGCGACCTCGCTGCGGCTTCAGCAAGCCCAGAATGGCCCGCAGAAGGGTGGTCTTGCCCGCACCGTTAGGGCCGATGAGGGGCACGAAGGCGCCGCGAGGAATCTCCAGCGAAACGTCGTGCAGGACCTCTTGGCGACCGTAGGCGACGCTGACATGCTCGCACACGATGATCGGTTCTGCGTGAAGTGCCGTCACAGACATGGGCCTCACCCCTTTCCCTGGGCTGGGGCCCGGCCGCGGAGCGCCTGGTCCAGCCGGTCCACAATCAGGTCGATGAGGACCAGGTAGTCGGCCGCTTCTTTCTCGCCGCCGACGGAGTTGGGGCAGACGAGGACGGTCGCTCCCGTCTTGGCCGCCACGAAATCGGCGCTCTTGCGGCTGTAGAAGGGCTCCATCAGAACAACCTTGATTCCGTCGGCCTTCATGCGCTCTACGACGGTGGCCAAGTGCGCCGGGCTGGGCGGGACACCGGGCTTCGGCTCCAGTTCCGCTGCCACGACCAGGCCAAACCGGTTGGCAAAATAGGACCAACTGCGGTGGTAGGTGACGATTCTGGCGCCGCGCCAGGGGCGCATGCGGCCGGCCCAGCCGCCCAGTTTGCCGGTCAGGTTGTGCTGGTTGAGGAAATCCCCGAGGTTGCCCTTAAGGGCCATCGCCCACAGGCTGTCGCCGCCGACCTCTCGGACCATCTCGGCGCCGAACATGCGGGTGTCCAGGGCCGCGGTGAACGTCGCCAGGTTCTTTCTGAACGTGTCGGCGTCGGAGGCCCTGAGTTGCGCGAGCCTGTCGGCGATGGCCTTGGCGACGATACGCCCGTTCAACGGGTCGAGCCAATAGTGGGGGTTGCCGAGGGGGTGGATGTCGCCCAACTCGCGCGTGACCCGCACGGAGGGCACCTCCAGGCGCAGGACGCCCTCAGAGGCGTCCAGGTGGCCTGGGGCGCCGATGCGGATGCGCGGATTGCGGGACCCGTCCCGCAGGAGTTCCTCCCAGCCGATCTCCAGTTCCATGCCGATGCGGACCCACAGGTCCGCCTCGCGGGCGGTCATCATGTAACTGGGCTTGGCCTGGACGAAGTGCGGGTCCTCGTAGCCGCACGCGATGCTCGTGGCGAGCACGCGGTCGCCGCCGACGGCTTCCACGAGGGACTTCAGGTCGGTGGTCGTTGTAACCACCGTCAACGGGTCTGACGCCGCGTTACATGGCGAGGCCGGGAGTGCCGTGGCCACCCAGGCTGCTGCGGCCATGACGGCCATTGCCGTGCATTTCATGGTATGTTCCTTTCGTTCAGATGTAGGCTAGTATTTGTGTGCCCGGTGCGGGCCAAGCCCGATGTTCAACTGAAGCCAGATCTCGCTTCGGTCTCTCATGGCCAGGGGGCCGGAAGCGTCGGTAATCTTGTACGAAAGTCGCCAGAAGCAGTATTCGCTCTGGGCGAACGTCAGGCCGACGCTGCCGGCGTTCTCGTGCGAGCCGGCGTCGTCAGGGAACTGGGAGTAGTCCCAGCGCGTAAAGGCGCTCCACTGGCGGGCGAACTGGTACTCGACCGAAGAGTAAGCGCCCCACGAGTTCTCGGTCGCCCCGTCCGGCTGGTCCTTCTGACAGAAGAGGGCTTCCGTCTGCCACGTCAGCGACTTGTAGAGCCCCTCGCGCGGCGGCCGCCACTTGTACGTGATGTCGAGGCCCCCGACGTGGGTGCGGCTGCCGCCGTGGCCGGCGTCGACGCCTGGGAGAGGTTCTCGAAGTACTTGAGGTGATTGACGAACATGACGTCGTCGGATTCCGGGCCCCCGAAACTCTGCGGGTTCGTGTTGTTCTGGACCTGAAGCGTCCACTCGATGTACTTCTTCCACGGGTTCGGAATCAGCCACGAGAGTTCCGCCCCTTCCTCGCTCATGCCTTCCTCGCCGAAGAAGTTGGTGATGACGTTGGGCCGGTCCACCCAGGGCATGTTGTGCGTGTGCAACTGGTTGGCCTTGCCGAAGGCGGAGCGGAACTTGCCGACCCGCGCCTGGAGGTCATACGGGAGCGTCAGCAGAGTCAGATAGCCCTCGCACAGGCCGGCGTGCCATTCACCGTCGTGCTCATGGATGTGCACGAAGAAGTCGGCTCGAGAGTGCGGGTCAACCGGCGACGAGAAGGCCAGTTCCAGTTCGCGGAACTGGAAGCGGTCCTCGTTCTCGTGCTCGCCGGTCGGCCGCCGCTCGCCGTGTTCGCCGCTGACGTAATGGCCCAGCATGTCGCCGATGACGCTGATGTCTGGGTTGAAACTCTGGGTCCCGGGGCGGATGAAGAGCGACAGGGACCCAGGCTCGGCGGCGGCTGCCTCCTTGCGGGCTGCTTCAACCGCGGCGGCCAGTTCATCCTTGGGGCTGGGCGCGGGCGGGGCAGCGGCACGCCCAGCCAGGTCCTTCACCTCTCGGCGCAGTTGCTCAATCTGGGATTCATAGGCTTGACGCTGCTCCTGCATCTGGCGGCGGAGTTCGGCCATTTCGGATTTCAGGCCCGCCATCCCATCAACGGGGGGCGCAGATTGCTCGGCGTGCAGACCGGACGGGGCCACCACGCCAGCCAGCAAAAAAGCCAACAGCGCGTATCGGTTCATCATGGTTGGTCCTTTCCGTGAGAGGGCTCGCCTGAAACGTGGTGCACAGCCGCGGCGGAGCGCCGCAGCGCCGGCGAGCCAAAGCCTGACGCAAACGATCTCTTGAGGAAGTTACGACGAAGGAAGGACCAAGGGAGGAGCCCGAGCGCTGGCGACGTACCAGCAGGGCGACTGAGGAGTGGGCGTATCGGCCCGGGGCGTTGCCTCTACCGTGGTGCCGAGAGGGACCGAAACCGGCCGCGCCCCTACGTCACGAGAGTGAAAGGATTTCAGGAAGACGCAGACGGGGCATTCGCCGCGCCACGTCCGGTCCGCATCACGGGCCACACGGGCGGGTCTTGCCGGTCCGTCCGTGTAACTGCTCGAGCATGCGGGGTTTGCCTCGGATTGGCATCCGTCGTGTGACGAATCGCCGTGGAGGGCCGGATGGATGACATGGACGCCAACGCTGGCGGTCAGGATCGCCAGCAGGAGAAGGCCGTGAATAACCCTGGTCTTTAGATCCCGCACGATCCTGACCCCTGCTGCATCACACTGGTGGCTGCGGCAAGCGGCCTCCATCCAGCCACCCGTCGTGCCCTGAGCATTGTGTCTCCGGGGGCGCCGTCTGTCAATGCCCTGACCGGGTGGGATTCACTCCGCAGCCGCCACGAGACCTGCGTCAGGGGGCTCACGGCACCGAGTACCAGTCCTTGCCGGTGTAGTACCGGCAGACGATGCCGCGGGGATTCGTCGGGTACCAGTTGGCCGGGTCCACGGGGTTGAAACCGAGGAGAACCTCGAAGTCCGGCGTTCCCGCGGGTTCCACGCTCCACACGATGCACTTGACCGGGCAGCGGTCCGGCTGCGTGTACTTGAGCCACGCGCCGCCTGCTTGCGGGAATGCCTGCGGAAGGACAAACTTGATGGTGGTCGGACTGTCGTTGATGAAGCCCGGCCCGACGGCGGTGTACCGATAGGTGCGGCTGGCATCAAAGGCGTCAGGCGGGAAAACGTCCAGACACTCTTGGTTGATGAGTTCCTGGGGGAGGGCCAGAAACTGGTCGCGCATCTGCGAAAGGCAGTACTTACGGGCCGGCGGCAGACAAGAGTATCGGAGGTAGTACTGATGCAGGGCAATGCTGATCTGCCGCAGGTCGGACTCGGCCTGGGTCACCTTGGCCATCACTATCGCCGCCTGGAGGGCAGACACGAGCAGCCCGACCAGGATGCCGATGATGGCGCTGACGACCAGTATCTCCATCAAGGTGAACCCGTGAGTCGCCGCGCGCCGCATGGCGGGTCTCCATACCTGCCGCGCGGTCGTGAGCCGCGGCCCATCGGTGCGCGGCGGGTGCCCGCCCAGGCGGGTAAACTCCGACCCGCCGCGCACAACGCAAGGGGCGCTGCACGCCACGTTCAACTCCTCCCCCTCTTTGACCCCATCGCGGCCTACAGGGCCGTCGGTCTCTCGGCCGAGGCCACAGGCGCCACGATGAACAGGTATCGCAATCGCGGAGAGTCCACGTTCCGGATATTGTGCGGCGTCTCGGGCGGCACATAGAGCACCTGGCCGGCCTCGATGCGCATGGGGGCGCCGGCCAACTCCGCCACGCCCGCGCCCTCGACGATGACCAGCGTCTCTTCGTGGGCCCCGGTGTTGTGCGCCCCGACCTCTTCGCCGGGCGCAAGGTCCACCCGACCGCACCGCATGCCGCAAGTCTGCGGCGCGCCGGTCAGAAGCGGCAGGTAGGCGGGGCCGTCGGTCCACCGCAGGACGGCCGGCGCGGCTCCTTCCTTGTCATGACAGCACTCGCACACGGCGATTTCTCCTTATCTGGTCCGCCAGGCGTAGCGCGGGGGTTCATCCCCCGCGCCTTGCTGTACAACTCGCGCGGCCCGATTCAACTCACAAGAACGAGTTTGACGGCCTACTCAGCCGCCGGAGGCGCCGGCAGAAGAAGCCCGCCTCAACCGACGCCGGGCCGCCAGCAGACCCGCCCCGCCCATCAGGAGCAGGCCGAGGGTGGCCGGCTCGGGTATCGGTTCCGTGATCGGGGGCTGGGCCTCCGTGGTGCCGTAACCGTAATTAGTGTACAGGTTTTGATAGTCCAGTGAGTTGACGGCCCCGTCGTGGTTGTAGTCTCCCATCTGCCAGGTGGCGTCGCTGGGGGTGCCGTAGTGGTCAGCCAGGGTCTGGTAATCCGAGAAGTCCACGAGGCCGTTGGCGTCGGTGTCGCCCCAGACGGCGATCTGGTTGTACGAGAGCGGCCAGAAACGGTACGTGTCCTGGTAAGGCGACGTGAGGTCTTCCTGGTCGAAAATGGCGGTGACCGTAAAGCGGCCGGGGGGCGCAGCGCCCTGCGTGAAGTCGCCGAACGCCCCCAGGAGCATCGGCATCGTGGCGCCGGAGTCGTCGGTGATGGTGACCGTCTGGTTGGCGGCCCATGTGCCGGTCGTTACGCGAGCGCCGTCCAGGCGGCACCACTGTCCCTGGTAGCGTTCGCCGCCCGCGGCGCGACTGACGTCGAAAGTAATGGCCTCCGCTATGCTTGGAATCTTTCACGGCGCCGGCAGGGTGCCGTGCTCAACGAGCGTCACGGTGAAGATATTGTCGCCGTCGTGCCGCTCGTTCAGGTTCGTCTTGCCGTTGTAGAACAGCAGCAGGCCGGTGACCTCCACGACGTCGCCGGGAAGCCATTCGTTCGAGTACCGGGGCCAGCCGGTGGGGTCGTAGAACTTGTTGGCGTACAGCGCGATGCCGCCCTGGTTGTACGGGGCCGGGTTCGTCGGCAGGGCCTGGACGTACATCTGCCACTGCGTGGCGGTGTTCAGCATGTCCTGCGGCCGGTTCAGGACGACGCCCTGGAACGTGACCCACGCCGCGGGGTTCGCGGGCGGCAGGCTCAGGCTCGGATGCGTGCCCCACCCGCTTGAGTCAATGACTTCCAAGTTCCAGATTTCATCCAAGGCCCGGGCCGGGCCGGCGGCCAAACCCAGGCACACCAACAGACTGACGGCGATCAACAGACGATGACGTAGCATGGCGTATTCCCCTCTCCTGGCTCAAGGCCACCGCTCATCCCTCGGCGATGGGTGGCACGATTATGAGAAAGATAACACGACATCGGGGCCGTGTCAAGCGCGTTTTCGCTTTTTTCAGTCTTCCTCAGGAGACCGCCCGCGCCCGGCGCCGGCGGCCGAGCAGGGCCGCCGCGCCCACCAGGCCGGCGGACACGAGCACGATCATCGCCCCGACGGGCAGGTCCGTGAGGGCCGCAGCGAGAAACCCCCCGAGGCCGCTCGCGGCCCCCAGGCCCGCCGCCACCCCCAGCGTCCGGGCGTACCCCCGGCAGACCTGGAAGGCCGCCGCAGCCGGGTTGGCAAGAAGACTGTAGATCATCAGCCCCCCAACCGTCTGGAAGTTGACCGTCAAGACGACGCTCGTAAGCACCAGGAAGGTTACCCAAAGACCCATGACGGGGATACCGGCGGCCGACGCATGGGCGCGCGAGAACAGGATGGCGCGCATCTCCTTTCCGAAGGCCAGCACAAACGCCCCCAGGCCCGCCGCCCCTGCGAGCATCACCGCCACGTCCCGCCATCGGCAAAACGTCAGGCTGCCCCACAGGAGGCTGCGGACGTCGTTGTCGCTTCGACCCAGAACGCTGAACAGGCCCAGGCCCAGGAAAGCCAGCCCCATGCTGAGGCTAAACAGGAGGCTCAGGATGGCGTTGGAATCGCCCCGTAGGCGTTCCGTATCCATCAGGCCCAGCGCCAGGGCGGTGGCGGCTGCGGCCAAAAGCGCCGGCACAAGAAGCGCCTGGCCCTCCAGCCCGGCCAGACTGCCGAACACCGCCCCGGCCAGCGCCGCGTGGGCCACGCACACGCCGAGGAACGGTATCCGCATGCCCACGATGAAGACGCCCAACATGCCGGTCGAGGCGCCCGCCACCGTGCCGGCCACCAGGACCGGCGACCAGTAAATCCAGTCCATCAGCCTGTCCTCCGGGCGGTTCCCGGGACCAGGGCGAACCGCTCGCCTTGCCGCATCACCTCCAGACCCGCCCCGTAGATGGCCGCCAGTCGCTCACCCACGAGCACGTCTTCTGGGCAGCCAGCCGCCACCACCGTTCCCCCGGCCAGAAGCACCACCCGCCGGCACGAGGGAGGCACGACCTCCAGTTCGTGGCACACCAGGACGGTCGTCAGGCGCGTGGTGGCGTGGAGATGATCGAGGGCGGCCACCAAGTGCTCGCGCCACGCCAGGTCCAGGTTGGCCGTCGGCTCGTCCAGCAGGAGCATCTCGGGTTCCTGCACCATCGCCTTGGCGATGAGGGTCTTGCGCTGCTCGCCGCCGGAGGTCTCGCCATACTGACACAGCGCCACATGGCTGAGGCCCAGGCGTTCGATCCAGAGGTCCACCAGTTGCCAATCACGGCCGTCGAGACGCCGCAGGAGGCCCGCCCGGCCCGTCCGCCCGATGGCCACGACCTCGCGCACCGTGAGCGGGACCGGCCCGCCGCCCCCCAGGCCTTGGGGCACGTACCCAATCCGCCGGTGCAGTCGGCAGAGCCCTTTGCCGGTCAATCGCGTCACCTCCTCGCCCAGGACCCGCACGGTTCCCGACGCCGGTCGGACCAGACCCAGAATGACCTTCAGCAGCGTACTCTTGCCGGCCCCGTTGGGTCCGAGGATGACCGCAAGGTCGCCCGCCGGAAGGGAACACCGGTCCAGCGTCAGGACCGCGCGGCCGCCAAGGACGACGCGCAGGTCGGCCACCTCGATGGCACACGGGGTCATGGCCGCCCCTCCGCCGTCAAACGCTCCACGTTGCCGCGGACCATGGCCTCGAAGGCGTTGCGGGGACCCTCGTCGGGGAAGTTGTCGAAGACGACCACCCTGGCACCCAGGCTTTCCGCCAAGGCGTCCGCCGCCTGGCGCCCCTCCGGCCGATTGGCGATCACCAAGGTCGCCCCCGCGGCACGGCCGGCGGCCAAGGCGGACCGCACCTCTCCCATCCCAGCCGTGTCGGCCGCCGAGAACGTCGCCTTCACGTCCAAGCCGAGCGCCCGGCAGAACGCGGCCTGGTGGCGGCTGGCGACGACCGGTTGACCGGCCAGGCCAGCATCGCGGACGGTCTGGCGGGCCCAGGTCTCCAGGGCCTCCATGCGGGCCTGCACATCCGCCAGCCGCGCGTCGGCCGCCTCGCGGCCAAGCAGGCCCGCAGCCACCAGCGCCTCGGCCACCTGCTCACACACCGCCGCAAACGACCGGGGTTCCGCCATGCCGCCGGGAACCTTCACCGGCACAATGTGCAGCTCCCCATCGGCATGGGGTTCCAGAAGTTTGTCCAAGTCTGCCTGAAAGTCGAACCGCAACAGGATCCGCACGCCGCGCAGCGCCCGCACCTGGCCAGGAGGCCCCACGTCGAAATGCCCGGGGCACATCCCCGGCCCCGTCAGGCTCAGCACGGCGGCATCGGGGCCGAGCATCTCCAGGACGGCGCACCGCAGGAGCGGGCTGGTCACGGCCACGGGCGGACCGGGCGAAGGCTCCGACGGCGCACACCCCGCCCCCAGCCCCGCCAGGACGGCCCCCGCGATGATCCCCAGGATGACTCGCACGCCGGCCTCTTGCCCTCGGCCGCCTCACGCCGTCATGCGACGCGCGAGGCCGCGGCCCTTCCAAAGACGTGCTACGTTTGGCAGAATAGTAGCACGTCCTCCAGCCTCAGTCCAGGGGAAAGTCCGTCCGCGTGAGGCGGCATCTTGTGTCAGACGGCATAAGGCAGCGGAGGTGCTTCAACGATGTGGGGAGGGACCGCAAGGCAAGTCCCCAAAGAAAGGCGCATGTTCTGACCGACTGGAGCAGGGCCCGTGCGATCCTCGGCCGGGAAAGCCCGCGCTTTACGATTGACAAGCCGCCGGGAGCCGGTAGCATCAGCCGCGGAGGTAATGGACAATGTCCACTAGCAGACGATCTCCGAAGGTGGACTGGGATGAGTGCCCGTGCTCGGGGGCGACGCTGGCCAGGCTGATTCAGCCCGCGATCATGACACTGCTGGCCGGCGGCGCGCTGCACGGCTACTGGATTGTGCAGCGGCTGGCGAAGACGCCCCTGCTGGGCGGGAGCCGCCCTGACCCGACAGGCGTCTATCGGATGCTGCGCCTCATGGAGAAGCGAAGGTTCGTTGTCTCCTCCTGGGACCTCTCTGACAGCGGTCCCGCAAAGAGGCTGTACCGGCTGACCCCTGAAGGCCGCCAGTGCCTCGGCCGCTGGGTCAAGACTCTCGCTGATTACCACCGGGCGATTGGAAGGCTGCTGGCCGCCGCCCGGCAAGCGTCGGCCGGGCGGGCCAGGCAACCGAGAGATCGAGACAAGGAAAGAAAATGATCCTCAAAGGCAAAACCGCCATTCTCCCCTGCACGGGAATCGGGCAGGTCGTCGGCACCATAGCGCGCCAGGCGGCCTACCGGGTCTGCGAGGACCTGCGCCCCAAGGAGACGGTGCTGGTCTGCCTGCCTGCCCTGGTCAGGGGGGTGCAGGAAGACCTGGACATGATCGTCGAGTGTCCCGTCGTGGTCATCGAGGGGTGCAAGGAATGCTGCGCCACGTACGCGCTGGCCGCAAGGGGCGGTGTTCCGTCGGCGGTAGTCTCCGTGCCGGAGGCCATGAAGGGCAAGGGCCTGAAGATCAAACGTGAGGCCCGCAGGGGCCTGACCGAGCCGGAACTTGCCGTCGTCGAACTTGTCTGCGACAAGGTCGTTGCCGAGGTGGACCGCCTCCGAGGTCAGCCATGACCGTCCCCGATGTGGGAGCAGACTTGCGCCGGTGGGCCGCCGAGTTCATCGGCACGTTCGCCCTGGTGTTCATTGGAGCCGGGGCCTGCATCGCCCATCACGGGCATCCCGACGACATCACGCACGTCGGCGTGGCCTTGGCCTTCGGTGGAGTGGTGGCCTGCATGGTCTATTGCCTGGGGCATATTTCGGGGGCGCACATCAACCCCGCTGTGACCGTGGCGTTTGCGGCGGTGAGGGGCTTTCCACTCCGAGGGGTGGCGCCATACGTCGTCGCCCAGTGCGCGGGCGCCTTTGTTGCCAGCGACGCTCACCTGGTGACCTTCGGCGGCGACGCGACCAGGCAAGCGCAGTTTGGGGCCACGTTTCCCGTCGGGACAACGCTGGCGGGCGCCTTCGCCTTCGAGTTCATACTCACGTTCATCCTCATGTTAGTGATTATGGCCGTGGCCACCGACGCTCGCGTGCCGCGCGGCGTGGGGGGACTGGCCATCGGGGCGGCGGTATGCATCGACTGCCTGGCTGCCGGCAAATGCTGCGGGGCGTCGATGAACCCGGCGCGGTCCCTCGCCCCTGCCGTTTTCGCTGGAGGGCCGGCGCTCGGCACCTTGTGGCTCTACTTCTGCGCGCCGACCCTTGGGGCGGTGGCGGCCGCGCTCGTTTATCAGTGGGTCGGCGGGGAACGGGGCACGCCGTTTGCCGCTTCCCCACCCACTTAACCTGTTACGCCCATCCTGGCCCCGTGTTGCTCTTCGCGGATGGTATCGCCTGCGCTTGTTATGTTGTGGGCGCGCTGGTTGCTGCGAGATCGGAAAGCCGCACAAGGGGCGGCAAACATGCATACGCGGCATGACGCGCTTGGTTCCGACCCACTCGGTTCCGACAACACTCGGTTCCGACCTTGCGGGCAGACCGTCCATATGGTACTGTTGCGTGCGCAGGCGGGCCTCTGAAGGGGGAATGCAAGAGGCAAGGGCAATGCTCATCTTCTACACGATGCACTTGTTGTGAATGCCGAGCGTCTGCCCGGCCGCGGCGGCCCGGCGAAAGAACCCCACATGGCTACTCAGGGCCAGTGCGACCTTCTGCAACTCACGGAGCATTGCGGCTGCGGGGCGAAACTCCCGGCGGCCGATCTCCGGGAGATTCTTTTGGGCCTCCCCGCCTCGCACGATCCACGCCTCTTAGTCGGTCCTGTTACGTTTGATGATGCCGCCGTCTATCGTCTCAGGGATGACTGTCTCCTCGTCCAAACGGTGGACTTCTTCCCGCCGATGGCCAGCGACCCCGAAGTCTTCGGGCGCATTGCAGCCGCCAACGCCCTCAGCGACGTCTACGCAATGGGGGGCCAGCCCCTAACGGCCCTGGCCCTGATGTGCCTTCCCTCAAAGCAGGTTCCATTGGGTGTGGCCCGCGCCATCGTTCATGGCGCCACCGAGAAGTTGATCGAGGCGGGGGCGTTGCTCGTAGGCGGCCACACCTTGGAGGACCCTCAACTCAAGTTTGGCCTGTCGGTCGCGGGGCTCGTTGAGCCGGGGCATATCCTCAGCAATGCCGGTGCAAGACCGGGCGACATGCTGGTCCTCACGAAGCCGCTGGGCACCGGCCTGACGGTTACCGCCGCCAAGGCCGGCCTTGCTCCAGCATCCCTTGTCGAGGAGGCCAACCGGTGGATGTCGGCGCTCAACCGCGCGGCCGCGGAGGCGGCGGTCCAGAGCGGCGCCCACGCGGCCACCGATATCACCGGCTTCGGGCTTCTGGGGCACTCCTGGCAGATGGCCAAGGCCAGCGGCGTGCGGATGCGACTGCGGGCCGGGCAGATGCCGCTCTTGGATCGTGCCATCGAGTTTGCCTCCATGGGGCTGGTGCCGGCGGGCGCGTATGCCAACCGGCGGTTTCTCGATGGCCGAGTCCGCATCTGCGAGAAGGTCCCGCTGGCCCTACAGGACGTACTCTTCGATCCGCAGACTTCGGGCGGTCTGCTCATCTGCCTGCCAGCGGAAAGCGTGGAGAAGTTCCGGCAGGCTGCTGCCGGGCAATGGGAATGCGGTTGTGCCGTTGTGGGACAGGTGGAGGAGGGAGACGGAGAGCCTCGCCTCTTCGTGGGAATGTGAGGGCGCGCCGCCGTGAATCAAGAGATGACTGTCGATGCCCGGGGGCTGGCCTGTCCCATCCCGGTGATTCGGGCCAAGAAGGCACTGGAGAGCATTCCTCAGGGGCGCGTGGTCGTGCTTGTCGACGAGCAGGCGGCCGTGGAGAACATCGCGCGGCTGGCGGGGTACATGCGATGCTCGCACCAGTGCGCAGCCTGCGAGGGCGGGTTCCGGATCATCATCGAGAAGCCCGGCTCAGGCGGAGAGGGACCATGAAAACGGACTGGAAGGCCATGATGCCGCCCGTCGTGATCATAACCGGCGCCGTCCTGGGCGTGCTGGGCGCCGTCTTGGCGTGGGCGGGCAATCCGCCTAACATGGGTGTATGTATCGCGTGCTTCCAGCGGGACATCGTCGGGGCGCTCGGCCTTCACCATGCCGCCAAACTCCAGTACCTGCGGCCGGAGATACCGGCCCTGACCCTGGGGGCGATGCTTGCTGCCGCGCTCCGCAAGGAATGGAAAGGCCGAAGCGCCCCTTCGCCCGCCCTCAGTTTCCTGTTGGGGGCCTTCGTGATGATCGGCGCGTTGGTTTTCTTAGGCTGTCCTATTCGCATGGCGCTGCGGCTGGGGGGCGGCGACCTGACGGCGCTTGCCGGACTGGCCGGATTTGGCGCGGGCATCTGGGCGGGCACGCTCTTGCTGCGGCGGGGCTTCTCGCTGGGCCGGTCGGCGCCGGCGTCTCGCGTGCCCACGCTGGTGCTCCCCGTTCTGGCCGCAGGCCTCCTGGTCCTCCTGTTCCTCAGGCCCGCGTTCATCTTCTTCAGTGCCGAAGGGCCGGGGAGCCAGGCCGCGCCCGTCCTGGCCTCGGTGGGTGCGGGGCTGCTCCTCGGGGCGCTGGCCCAGCGAAGCCGGCTGTGCTTTGCGGGGGGCATCCGAGACCTGCTGCTGATACGCAGTCCGCACCTGCTGGTGGGGCTGGCGGCGGCACTGGTCGCGGCTGCTCTGACGAATCTGGCCCTGGGGCGGTTCAACCTGGGGTTCTCCGGCCAGCCCATCGCCCACACGGAGCACCTGTGGAGTTTCCTGAGCATGGCGCTGGTGGGGCTGGGGGCCGTGCTTCTGGGCGGGTGCCCGCTCCGGCAGTTAGTGCTGGCTGCCCAGGGGGATGGCGCGGCGTTCTGCGCGATCTGGGGCATGTTCGCCGGCGCGGCGGTCGCCCATAACTTCGACCTTGCCGCCTCGCCCGCCGGCGTCCCTGTGGGCGGGCAAGTGGTTGTCGTGGCGGGCCTTGTGATCTGCCTGGCCGTTGGCTGGAGTGTGAGGGAAACATGAGCCGGATCGTGTACTTCGACAATGCGGCCACCTCCCATCCGAAGCCGGAAGAGGTGTATCGCGCTGTCGATCACTACCAACGGGAGGTCGGCGCAACCCCGGGGCGTTCCGGCCATCGCCTGGCCTTGGCTGCCGGACGGGTGGTCCTTGACGCGCGCCAGCGGCTGGCCCGCCTGTTCAACGTGGCCGATTCCGCCCGCGTCATCCTGACGCCGAACTGCACCGAGGCGCTGAACCTGGCCATCAAGGGCCTCGTCCGTCCCGGCGACCATGTGGTCACCAGTAGCATGGAGCACAATTCCGTCATGCGGCCGCTCCGCCGCCTGGAGGCCGATGGCACGATTGAGTTAACCGTGGTGCCCTGCTCGCGCGAGGGGTGGCTCGGCCCCGCCGATGTCGAGAAGCATCTCAAGCCGAACACGCGGCTGGTCATCGTGACCCACGCCTCGAACGTGGTGGGTACGATTCAGCCGGTGGCCGAAATCGGCGACATCACCCGCAAGCGTGGCATCCTGGTCTTGGTGGATGCGGCCCAATCGGCGGGATGCGTGCCGGTTGATATCCCCGCCCTCGGCGCGGACCTGCTTGCCTTCAGCGGGCACAAGGGCCTCCTGGGGCCTCAGGGCACCGGCGGTCTTGTTGTCGGCGAAGGCGTGGACCTGGCGCCCCTGAAGGAGGGCGGGACGGGAAGCCGGTCCCAGCACGAGACGCAACCGACGCACCTGCCCGACCGGTACGAGAGCGGCACGTTGAACGGGCCTGGCATTGCGGGCCTTGCGGCAGGACTGGCTTATCTGGAAGAACAGGGAGTGGCGGTCATCAAGAAGAGACTCCAGGAACTGACCGCCCTGCTGCTCGATGAACTCTCGCGGATGCCGGGTGTGACCGTCTACGGTCCGCGCGACCCTGAGAAACAGACATCTGTGGCCTCTTTCACGGTGGCCGGGATGGATACCGCCGCGGTGAGCGAGATACTGGATGATCGCTTCGGCATCATGACCCGAGCGGGGCTTCAGTGCTCCCCCGCCGCCCACAGGACCCTCGGGACGTTCCGCCGGACCGGCGGAACCGTCCGCGTGAGCCTGGGGCCTTTTAACACCGCTGAGGAAGTCCGCTACTTCGGCTTATGCCTCCGCGAACTTCAAGCCGGGCAGGCGAAAGGCCATGACACCTGACACGAGCGTCGCCACGTTCTTCACGACCCACGCGGCGCTGCGCGCGGAGGAACTGGTCAAACGAGCGGGCATCCCCGCCAGACTCATCCCGGCTCCGAGGGACCTGAGCCCCGATTGCACGGTAGCACTGGCGTTCCCGGCATCGCAGAAGGACCGAGTTCAAGCCATTCTGAGCGATGGTGGCATCGAGGCGAGTGGAATCCACGTTGTCGGCAAGGAGATGTGAGGGCGTGAAGCAGGCGACACGGGCAGCTGTTAAGCAAGCATCTGATTTGAAAGGAGAGCACCGATGAAGAGAGCGACGATCCTTGTGTTGGTTGTGGCGGCGGCGACGATGTTTGGAGTCGCGCAGGCGGCCCAGGCTGCCGCCCTGGTCGGCAAAGCAGCACCGGAGGTCTCGGCCCAAGACTGGTTGAACTCGCCGCCGCTCGCGCTGGCGGCGCTCCGCGGCAAGATCGTGGTCGTCGAGTTCTGGGCCACGTGGTGTCCGCCGTGCCGCACGTCCATTCCGCACCTCATCGAACTCTACAAGAAGTTCAGCGGGCAGGGCGTCGTCATCATGGGCCTCACTGACGAGCCGAAAGCCAAGGTCGAGCCCTTCGCCAAGGAAATGGGCATGATCTATCCGGTCGGCTGCGGCAGCAAGTCATCCGGCGCGTATGGCGTGACGGGCATCCCGCACGCGGCCATCGTGGATACCGCCGGTAACGTCGTGTGGGAAGGGCACCCGATGCAGCCTGATTTCGAGTCCACCCTTGAGGCACAGATCAAGAAGACGCCGCCCAAGGTCAGCCAGACGAAAGGGCCGACGCCGCTCGAAGACATCTCCGCTGCCATGCAGAAAGCCCAGTTCGGCCGCGCGGCAGCCATGCTCGCCAAGTTCCAGGCTCCCGAGGGCGACACGGCCGCGAAGAACCAGGCCGAACGCATCCGGAAGGCCCTCTTGGCTCAAGCCCCTGCCCGGCTGGCCCAGGGAGAGAAGAGCCTTGCCGCCAAGGAATACTACAAGGCGAACGAGGCGTTTCAGGATGTCGCCCTCATGGCCCCCGACTCGCCGCAGGCCAAGAAGGCCGAGGAGCGGTTGAAGGAACTTCAGGCCGACGAGAAGATCAAGGCCGAAATCGAGCAGGGCCGTGAGAAGGCCGCCGACGCTCTGCTGAGCGACATCCTCAAGCGCGAAAAGGCCAACCCGGCGGCAACGGTCAAGGCCCTGGAAGACCTGGCCGAGCGATTCCCGAACACGAAGGCCGGCGCGGCAGCGGCCGAGAAGGCCAAGGCGCTGAGCGCCTCCAAGTGACGAGGCTCGGAATCCAAATGAGAGGGGGCTTTCAGAAAGGAGATCAGCCATGCGCAAACGTAAACAGTGGTTGGCGGCAGCGGCGGTCGCCCTGGCGGTCGTGGCGGTCGCTGGGATGGCGGCGCGTCAGGCCGCGACGGCCGAACAGGCTAAGGCGGAGCCCGGGAAGGCCCCGGCGTTCACCCTGGAGGACGTGGACGGCAAGAGGGTCAGCCTGGCGGACTTCGCCGGCAAGATCGTGGTCCTGGAATGGGCCAACCCGGGGTGCCCGATCTGGCTTCGGGTTCACAAGGCCGGTACGTTCAAGGCGCTGACCGAGAAGTACAAGGACAAAGGCGTCGTCTGGCTGGCAATCAACAGCACGCACACCAGCGACCGGGAAAAGAACCGCAAGTTCGCCGAGGCGGAGGGTCTGCCGTACCCGTACCTCGACGACCATGCGGGCGACGTAGGGCGCGCGTACGGTGCAAGAGCGACGCCTCATATGTTCATCATTGACAAGACCGGCGCCCTCGCCTACCAGGGGGCGATTGACGACGACCCGTCGGGCAAGAAGGAAAAACGGGTCAACTACGTTGACCAGGCCCTCTCGGAACTCCTGGCTGACAAGGCCATCTCGGTGCCCAAGACGGAACCCTACGGCTGCTCAGTGAAATACGCGCCGCAGAAATAGCGCGACATCCTGCACGAACTTCGGACGTGGCACGGTGAGAATTGTGCCGCGCGGCAGATCGGACTCGACACGGGCTCGCACGCTCTTGCCGGCAGGCCGCCCAAGCGGTGCTTTCGCGTTCGCTGCGCGGCGTCCCCAGCATCACGGAGCACTCGAATTGCCGGGCGACCGCGGGGTGGTTCGCAGGTATTCCCGCATGGGCCGGGCAGGTCGCGCAATAAGGCCATGAGCGTAACCGAGAGACATGTCGTCGCCGGACTGAAGACGAGTCGCCGCGGCGACCCGCCCTGGCAGGCCTGCTTGCCGCCCGCCTTCTGCCTTACTGGGCCGCCTACCACACGCGGCCCGCTGGGTGGGCCGAGGGCGCCGCGGTATGCCGCGCCACGGTGGACCACGTGTCGGGGGACGGGGGGCAAGCACAGGCCAAAGTAACCATCACTTCGGGACCGTACAGCGGCCAGAGGCTGCGCGCCACGCACGCCCCTCAGAGTGCTCACGGACACGATGCCAGGAAGACGATTGCGGATTGCGGATTGCGGATTGCGGATTTACGGCAACGAAAGCATGGCCGGCGGCGGATTCGTTGTTGTTCAATCCGCAATCCGCAATCCGCAATCCGCAATCGAGGGCGGCCGCCCTGGCAGCCCTGCTTGCCGTGACGGCCGGGCGCAAGGGGCTTGCGACCGTAGGCTCGGTGGCCTGGGCCTTGGCCCTGCTGGTAGGCCTGATGCTTCCCGCGGTTTCCATCGGCGCCCCTGCGTCCACATGGTCCGTGCCGCTTGCGCTGGCAATCGCCGCGCCCACGCTCATCGCCATCGGCGGGTTCAACCGCAAGTCCATCGCAGCCCTCGGAGGCACATTGTGCGGCCTTGTGGCTGGAGGTCTGCTGGCCGTGGGTCTCGTGGAGACGATGGCGCTGACAGGCCTCGAGGCGGAGTTCGGGCCGTATCACCACCTTGATAACCTCCTGTGGTTCGCCAAACCGCTCCACGAGGTCCGGTTCGGAAGCCTACTGGTAGCAGGCATGCTGCTGGCCGGGCTGGGAGCCGTGATGGACGTGTCAATGGCGGTGGCATCCACCGTTGCCGAGGTGCAGCGCGCCGCCTCGGTGAAGCACCGGTGGGGCTTGTTCCGCGCCGGCTTGGCAGCCGGGCGCGACATATTCGGGGTGATGGTCTTCACGCTGACGCTGGTCTTCGTCGGTAGCCACCTCATCTTCTTCGTTTCGGTCGGGCCTGCCTGGCAGGCCGACCGATGGCTGCGGTTGGCGAATTACGAGCAGACCGCGTCCGAACTGGCGCGCGTGGCGGCGGCGGCTGTTGGCATGGCGCTCAGCGTGCCGGCGACGGCACTCCTCGCCGCCATGTTCTACGGTGGCAGAACATCATCTGAGGGAGAGAGCGCGCCTCGGTCTCCGATGCGGCTTGTGTCAATCGCCCGTCCTTTCCTTGCCGCAATGGTCTGCTTGGCGGCGGCTGGCTTGGCAGACGAGTTGGTGCTACGAGGCTACCAGGGCGGTCCTGGCCGGAGAGAGCCGGAAACCCTGGCGCGTGTCGTCGCTTTTGACGAACCGGTTGTCGAGCTCGACGCAGAATCCGCCGATCCGCACGAGAAGACCTTCTTTCGCTCGCAAGTGGCTGTGATCCAGCCCTACTTCGGTCCTCGTGCGGGTGAACTCCTGACCTCGCGGCTGCTGCTCGGGCCGAATCCGTCACATAACTTGGTCCTGCAACGGGACGCCGTGATACACGTTTCGGTCGATGAGACTGTCGCGGGGGTGGACGTGCAGTTCTACACACCCCCGCTGCGATATCGCTGGGGGCTGATCGCGCTGGTTATCACGGCCGCGATGGTGATTGTGACCGGCGGGCGCGGTGGAGTGCGGATGCTGGCGGTGATGCTCGCCGCAGCGGCGCTCATGATCGGGGTCTTGATACCCCTCTTGGCGGAAGGTCGCCCGCCACTGCTTACGACCGGTGTCTTCTGCGTAGTGATGCTTCTGGCGGTCCTTGCGATTACGGGTACGGCCGACCGAAAGGCCCTTGCGGCAATTGTGGGCAGCGCCGTCGGCCTTGGCATCGCCGCCGGCCTTCTCGTACTGTCCTGCCGATGGTCGGGTTTTACCGGACGGGAGTCCGTGCCGGCGCGTTTCCTGGAGTGGGCGAGCGAGGGGCTCAAGATTAGTTATGACTATACTGGTTTGCTCGCCGCCAGCCTGATGGTTGCCTTCCTGGGCCTTGCGATGGACACGGCGGTCACCGTCGCGGCAGGTGTGGCGCAGGTGTGCGCCGTGCAGCCGGGCATCAAGCGCTGGAAGGCGGTCGCCGCAGGAATGAACATCTCCCGCGACGTCGTCGGCACGATGGTCCTGACGCTGCTCTTTGCCTTCGTAGGCATGCGCCTGCCGGTATTCCTCTTGCCGGCGGCGCTCAACATGTCGGCAGCGGAGATGATCAACTCCGAGGCCGGCGCCTCCGAAGTCCTCGATGCCCTTGTTGGCTCGATTGCCCTTGCAGCCACGGGGCCCGCCACCGCCCTCGTGGCCTCCCTCCTCATGGCCGAAAGAAGGACGTCGGTCGCGGACTCCCCAAGGCGGCCTTTGCCGCGATGGCTTCCGGCGGCCCTTGCTGTCGCAGCCACAGCGACAGCGGTGATCGCAGGCGGTGCGGGTTGGTGGCACTTGCGGAAGGAGCGGTTTTCGCGAGCCACCCTCCCCGCACTGCCGAGCGACACCGCTGGCCTTCTTGAGAGGGCGGTCCAAACGCGTCAGTCGCAAGGGACTGGCGAAGCCCTGCTGGCGCTCTGGACTGCGCGTCAGCGCTCCCCCCAAGACCCTCGTGTGCGCACGGAACTGGCCTATGCCTACATGACCCAGCGCTACGTCGTTCAGGCCAGGCGCGAGATTGAGGCCGCCTTCGTCATGGGCGCGGATGACTCTATGGCCCATTATGTCGCGGGCGTCGTCTATGCCTGGACAGGCCAGGGCGAAAAGGCGGAGCGCCACCTTCGACGCGCCGTGACCTTGGACCCCAATAACAACAGCGTACGCGAGGCGCTGGAGCGTCTCTTCGGTCCGTAGGCTCAAGGAATCCCGGCGTCGCCACCGCGGGCAATCCGGCTGAGCAGCCCAGGGCTGCACATGCTCGTCCATTCCCGGCGGCGTCACAGCGGTGCCTTCCTGGATGTCCTTTTCGACCGCCCCCACGGCCACGCCCAGGATGGGGGCCACCTCGGCAATAGTGAGGGCCGCCGGGTTCACCTTGGCCACATTCTCGCGGTCAGCGTCCATAGGAATTCCCAAAGAATCTTCGCGTCATCGCCGTAAGTCGCGCCCCAGGCGCGGCATGTGGGCGGCCGGAATTATGCATTTTGCTCGATCATTCGCCTTGATTCCTCGCCGAAAGCATGCCCTGATCTACCTGGTGAGGCGAACCACGAAAGGAGCCTGGAATGAAGATCACGCAGATGACGATCGAGGGCGCAAGGGGCGAGGCTCGGCTCTGCCGGGCGGCCGGCAACATCCGCATCGAGGCCAAGTGGCTGAGGCGAATCATCGAGACCCCGAAGCGCGACGTACCGGTGTTCGAAATGGCGGTCTGGGAGGTTATGGCGCGCGCCTGCGATGAGGATCGCCTGGAACTCGCCGCCCGCCGGCTCCAGGCGACCCTCGACGGGTACGAGGGCACCAACGGCGATGTGGCAGACTACATGCGGGCCATCCAGGACTTCGCCGACTGAGGCGACCAGAACAAGGAGCAGACCATGAAGACAACAGCACGCAAGACCGAGAACGTGATGGGCAAGGACCTGAAGGTGGGCGACGTGGTCATCCGCGGCGGGTACGAGTGGGTCCCCCGGCAGGACTCTAACCTACAACCAAGTGGTCAACAACCGACGGTCAACACCTACCCACATTCTTGCCGGCGTCCGCGGGGTAGCGATGAGCAATTCCACGAAGCGGTTGTCGCGACAACCGGAGGGGCGGTTTCGGGCGGTTTGTGCGGTTCCTGCGGTATTCGGTTTTCATCCGCAAACGGTTACGGCAACTGTAATTACAGCAAAGGCAAGAACTTGCGCAAAAACCGGGAAAAGAATTATGAATCCCCTGCTCTAGCCACTGAGCTACGCCGCCCGTCGAATCTTAGTTTAAGCGATGGGGCGGGATTGTCAAGCGGCGGGGAGCGGCGGGGAGAGGGGCATTCCGGCCGCTATGGCCTCCCAAGACACGCGCAAAACAGCAAACAGCAAACGGCAATGACTAATCAAACAGCCAAACTGCAAACAGCAACCCTCCCCAGCCGCCCCGGCACTTGACACTTGCGGTTTATCCTCTTGCCGTTTGATTAGTCATTGGCGTTTGCTGTTTGCCGTTTCCTCGCGCGGATGCCGACACTCTCCCCGCAGGGCGTCTTGGATACCAGGCGCACTACCGCCCGCCGTACCACTTTTCGTAGAACTCGCGGTACGAGCCGTCCTTGACCCGGCGCCACCAGTCCTGGTGGTCGCGGTACCATCGGATGGTGCGGGCGAGGCCCTCCTCAAAAGGCACCTGCGGCCGCCAGCCGAGTTCGCGTTCGGTGCGTCCCGGGTCGATGCCGTAGCGGCGGTCATGGCCGGGCCGGTCGGTCACGTGGCGGATGAGGGATTCGGGCTTGCCCAGTTGGCGGAGGATCTCGCGGACCACGTCGATGTTGTAGCGTTCGTTGCGTGCCCCGATGTTGTAGATGCGCCCCGGGCGGCCTTTTTCGATGGCCGCCAGGACGGCCCGCGAATGGTCGTCGGTGTGGATCCAGTCGCGGATCTGCCGCCCGTCGCCGTAAATCGGCAGGGGCTGGTCCTCCAGGGCATTGGAGAGCATGAGCGGGATGAGTTTCTCGGGAAACTGGTACGGCCCGTAGTTGTTCGAGCAGCGGGTGATGCCGACGTCCTGGCCGTACGTGTGATGGGCCGCCAGGACCAGCAGGTCCGCCCCCGCCTTGCTGGCGGCATACGGGCTGGAGGGGGCGGGCGGCCGGTCCTCGGTGAACGGCGGCTCGCCGGGCCCGAGCGACCCGTACACCTCATCGGTCGAGACCTGGACGAAGCGCTTGACGCCCTTCGCGCGGGCCACGTCCAGCAGGACCTGAGTGCCCAGGACGTTGGTGCGGACGAAGGCCAGGGGGCCCAGGATGGACCGGTCCACGTGGGTCTCGGCGGCAAAGTTGATGAGGGCGTCGGCGCCCTCGGGGACGGCCCGGTCCATGGCCTCGGCGTCGGTGATGTCGGCCCGGATGAAGGTGTGGCGGTCCTGGGGGACGCCATCGAGGTTTTCGAGGTTGCCGGCGTAGGTCAGGAGGTCGATGTCGATGATCT
>Ga0315281_10003599_pt1 | contig 22677 bp, 14 predicted proteins | sample YL17G07_0_MG_FD_204540 | JGI IMG/M metagenome (GOLD analysis project Ga0315281, IMG submission 204540) | Sediment microbial communities from Yellowstone Lake, YNP, Wyoming, USA - YL17G07_0 | ecosystem: Environmental > Aquatic > Freshwater > Lake > Sediment | place: USA: Wyoming | collected... | reverse complement strand
ATAAGCAGGGTGCGCTGTGGGCATTGGACAAGAATGAGCGCAGAGTGGTCAAGCTGGATGACGCGGGAAATATACTCGCGAGCTTTGGCGGCAAGGGCAGCAAAAAAGGCCAGCTTGATGACCCTACGGATATGGCCATTGCGAGTAATGGCGATATTTATATTGCGGATCGCGGCAATAACTGGGTACAGGTATTTAACAGCGATGGCGGATTTGTCAGAGCCATCACCAAAAGCATAACTGCGAAACTGGATGAGCCTGCCGCTATTGCGCTTGATCCGCAGGATAAGCTCTATGTGCTGGATAAGGCGCGATTGGTCATTTCGGTTTTTTCTGCCAGGGGTGAACCTCTGCTTGAATTCGGCAAGGCTCAAGATGCTGTAGCCAAACTGTCCAAACCGCTGGCTTTGATGGCCAATCATGATGAAGTACTTGTACTGGATGCCAATCAGGTAAAGGTTTATTCGCATAGCGGGCAGTATCAGCGTTCATTCTCCGCCAAGGGAAATGCACCAGGCGAATTGGATGAGCCGGTTGCGATAAGCGCTAAAGATAACACCACATTTTATATAGCAGAACGCGCCAACAAGCGCATACAAACCTTTGTCACATTGCACAAACCCGAAGCACCTGCGCAACTGACCGCACAAAATATGGTACACGCCGTTGATCTGCACTGGACTGCATCATCACCTCCTTACATCAAGCAATATAATATATATCGTTCAAAGTCGGCAGATTCAGGATTTGCTCGTATTGGCAGCACGCAAAGCAACCAGTATGCAGACCAGGGGCTGGCAGGAGACGAGCAAAATTATTATCGCGTAGCTGCGGAAACTCTTTACGGATATGAAGGGGCAACAAGCGCTGCAGTGCCAGGTGTTGCACAGAAATTTACTCCCCCGCTGCCGGAGATTGTGCAGGTTGATGCCACGCCGTGGCAGGTTAAAATGAGCTGGAAGCCTGTTGAGAAACAGTATTTGAGCGCATATCTGATTTATCAAAAAGAGGGTGAGTTGTTTACCAAAATAGGGGAGGCGAGTGAACCGGAGTTTACCAAAGCCTCCCTTAAACCCGATACAAAATATACCTTTTACGTTGCTACGCGCAGTACAGACAATATTGAATCGGCCAAATGTGCTGTCAATGCAACCACGCTGCCTTTTAACAAAGCTCCGCTGGAAATTGAAGTATTGAAACTACGCGACGTTTTTTCGAATACCTATAAATTGTATGAGGAAGATGGGATAGGCAACATCAGGCTGACCAACAATACCGATAAACCCCTGGATAATGTCAAAGTCAGTTTTGTGTTAAAAAATGTGATGGACTATCCGACTGAAACCAAAATTGAGCAAATCTTGCCGGGGAAGAGTGTGGAAATCAAGCTCAAAGCGGTGTTCAACAACACGATCCTGACCATTTCGGAAGATAGTTCGGTACAGGCGTTGATCGAAGCCAGTTATTTTGAGAATGGCGCGCAGGTCGTGTACAGCAAGAGTTCTACGGTCAAAATATATGACAAGCACCGTCTGACGTGGGATGAGCGTGGGCGCTATGCTGCATTTATCACCCCCAAAGACCCGCCGATTATCAACTTTGCACGCTCAATAGCAACGCAGGTAAGCGATGCAAAGGATGAAGTGCAATTGGCTGCAGTGGTGTTCGATGCGCTTGGTGTGGCAGGATTGACGTATCTGCCCGATCCGACCAATCCTTATCAGATTACGTCCGGCAAAACCGATACGATAGACTACATACAATATCCGCGAGAAACCTTGCGCCGCAAATCGGGCGATTGCGATGACCTGGTAGCCATCTATTCTGCAGCATTGGAAAGCATGGGGATTTATACGCTGGTAATCGAGGTGCCGGGACATATGTTCATGATGTTTGCTAGCGGCATTGAGGCGGAGGCGGATGGCTATACCAATAACGATTTATATGTGATTCACAATGGCAAGCTGTGGATTCCGGTTGAAACCACCGTTATAGGAAGCTCTTTTATCAAGGCGTGGGAGTTGGGTGCGGCGAATTACTATAAATGGAAAAACAAGGGCATGACCCTATTGGATGTACACGAGTCATGGAACACCTTTAAGCCAGCCACCTTGCCCGAGTCTACGCAAAAGCCTCTCGATATCAGTGTGAAACAGATAGACAAGAAATTTCCAGGCGATATGGTATCGGTGCTGAAGATCAGTTCGCAAACCAAGATCAGGGGCTATATGCAGGCGATACAAAAAAATCCTTCCGATATGCAGGCCCATTTGCAGGCTGCGATAATACTTGCCAAATTGGGCAATACGGCTGAAGCGATAAAGTACTTTGATAAAATAATTGCAGTAGAGCCGCAAAATGCCGCAGCCTTGAATAATCGGGGCAATATATATCTGTTAAGTGGAGATTATGCGGCAGCGCAAAGAAACTATTCGGCAGCTATTCAGTCGAATTCGGACGATGCCGAAATCTGGGTAAATTTGGCCAAGTCTTACAAGTCAGCCAATAATATGAAAAAGGCCAAGGAAGCCTTCGTCAAGGCGCAGAAACTTGATGCGTCCATCAAAAATAAATACAAAGCTCTCGCGCTTGAGCTGCTGAATGCGCTTTAGCGTTGGCCTGTAGTTAGCTTTATCGATGCTTGTTGTTTTATTCAAGGAGATTATGTAATGAAAAAAATAATTGGACTTTTACTATTGAGTGTCATTTTGGGTTCCCCTATGCTTTATGCCGAAGACAAGAACGAAGTATCCAAGAGTTTTTGGGAAAAATTGCGCGCCAGGATAGAACAGCTTGTACCCCAAAAAAAATTGACGGCTACAACGGCAGTTGGCGGTGTGCGTGGCGCCAAAATGGCGGCGGACGATGTGTATTGGAAAGGCGAGAAAACTGTGCAAACAGTCGATGCCGATGAACTGGAGGCATTCAAGCAGGCCATGGCGTTGGCAGCGGCAGGTGACTTGCCTAAGGCAAAAGCCGCGTTTACCGAATTTGTGGCAAAAACCCCTGATAGCCCGCTGAGAAAAGAAGCAGACCAGGCGCTGGCTCAGCTTCAGGCTGCAAAATAGCTTATAGAAGCGAGCGTTGTCGGTCAGTGCGCAGCCCTTTGGCTGATTGTTCAGCGTTCATAGGATAACGATGACCTTCTCCCAATCGCCAATACTGTTTCATAGACAGGCGCACCATCATCTCGCGTCCCAATGAATTATCTGGGATAATCATGCCCCTGGCTTATTTTTCAGCGGCTTATTCTTCGGCCCTCCTTCAAAACCATGCAGTTATTCGCCTTTGGCATCAACCATAAAACCGCGCCTGTTGCCGTGCGCGAACAGGTTGCGTTCAATGTTGAAGCAATGGAACCCGCATTGCGCGATCTGGTCGACCATGGCGCAGCCAAGGAAGCGACCATACTGTCCACCTGCAACCGTACCGAGGTGTATTGCAACACGCACGAGCCGGTTCAGGTGATTAATTGGCTGGCGACATACCATAAGCTTCCTGCAAACAATATAGAACCCTATCTTTACACCATGCCGCAGGAAGAAGCCGTCAAGCATGCCTTCCGCGTTGCCAGCGGGCTGGATTCAATGGTGCTGGGCGAGCCGCAGATACTCGGGCAGATGAAACAGGCCGTGCGCTATGCCGAGCAGGCTGGCACGCTGGGCTTTGTGCTGCACAAGTTGTTTCAGCGTACATTCTCCGTAGCCAAGGATGTGCGCACGCAAACTGAAATCGGTGCGAACCTGACTTCCATGGCGGCGGCGGCTGTCAAGCTGGCTGAGCGTATATTTCCCACTATTGCTGAGCAGCGTGTTTTGTTTATTGGTGCGGGCGAAATGATCGAACTGAATGCGGTGCATTTTGCCGCAAGGTCGCCCAAGCAGATCACGGTTGCAAACCGCACACTGGAACGCGCGCAAACTTTGGCGCGCCGTTTTAACGGACATGCCATTACTTTGCATGAGTTGCCGGAACAGTTAGCGCAGTACGATATTGTGGTAACCAGTACCGCTAGCCAGTTGCCGATACTGGGGAAGGGCATGGTTGAGCGTGCACTCAAGGCGCGCAAACACAGGCCCATGTTTATCGTTGACCTGGCAGTGCCGCGCGACGTTGAAGCAGAGGTGGGCGAGTTGAGCGATGTATTCCTGTATACCGTGGATGATCTGGCAGAGGCAGTGCGCGACGGACTGGATGCGCGCCAGGGTGCGGTAAAGGAAGCCGAGGTCATCATCAATTCCGGCGTGAGTGAATTTATGCATTGGATGGAGTCACGCGGAGTCGTGCCTACCATACGCGCATTGCGCGATGTAGCAGAGCGGCAGCGACGCAATGAACTGGAAAAAGCCCTGCGTCATTTGGCGAAGGGAGAGCCGGTCGAGAAAGTATTGGAAACCTTGAGCAATGCATTGACCAACAAATTTTTGCATGCCCCTACCCATGCGCTTAATCAGGCACAGGCCAACGAACGCGAAGCCCTGCTGGAAACTGTTCATCGCCTCTATCAATTGCACACCCCTGAATGAAACCTACTATAGCCGCAAAACTCGCTCAATTAGGCGACCGCCTGGATGAGGTAACTACCCTGTTGAGTAGCGAAAATGCAACGCGCGATATGGATGCTTACAGAAAGTTGAGCCGCGAACGCGCCGAGCTTGAACCGGTAGTGACGCTGTATCACGCCTGGCAGGCGGTTGCATCCGATATCAATGCTGCGCAGGAAATGATAGGCGATCCTGAGATGCGCGAATTTGCAGATAGCGAGATAAAAGAAGGGCGTTCTCGTCTGGAGCAGATCGAAATCGATTTGCAAAAACAGCTATTGCCTAAAGATCCCAACGATGAACGCAACGTATTTCTGGAAGTGCGTGCGGGAACAGGCGGAGATGAAGCCGCACTGTTTGCCGGTGATTTGTTCCGCATGTATACGCGTTTTGCAGAGCGCCATCGCTGGCAGGTTGAATTGATTTCAGAAAGCGTGGGCGAGAAGGGCGGCTACAAGGAGGTAATCGCACGCATTATCGGCCACGGTGCGTACTCCGTGCTGAAATTCGAGTCCGGCGCGCATCGTGTGCAACGTGTGCCGACCACTGAAACGCAAGGGCGGGTGCACACTTCCGCCTGCACCGTGGCGATTCTGCCGGAAGCGGATGAGGTGAGCGATGTGGTACTGAACCCCGCCGATCTGCGCATCGACACCTTCCGCGCCAGCGGTGCGGGCGGCCAGCATATCAACAAGACAGACTCAGCCGTGCGCATTACGCATCTTCCCACCGGCACCGTGGTGGAATGTCAGGATGGCCGCTCGCAGCACAAGAACAAGGCGCAAGCGATGTCTGTGCTGGCTGCACGCATCAAGGCCAAGGAAGAGAACGCTGCACATTCCAAGCTGGCAGCAGAACGCAAGTCGCTGGTCGGCAGCGGTGACCGCTCCGAACGCATACGCACCTACAACTTCCCGCAGGGCCGCGTCACCGACCACCGTATCAACCTCACGCTGTACAAAATGGATCACATCATGGACGGCGATATTGATGAGCTGTGCAATGCGCTGATGGCGGAGCACCAAGCCGAACAACTGGCTGCGTTGGCGGATGATGTCTGATTTACCTAAACAGCATAATCCATTTTATATGGCATGACGGAACTCCCTGCAGGAGCGCAGATTTCTGCGCGATGGTTGTGAAACACAATCGCCCGACATGGCGAACTCATATGGTGTAGTGATCGGCCTTTTCTTTCGAGTGCTTGCCTTGCCTAATACGATACAACACATACTCTCTTCTGATGCATCGCTATTGGTTTCGGTGCTCGCGCTTGAGTCCAGCTCTGCGCGTATTGAGGTGCAGTGTTTACTGCAACAGGTATTGCATGTGCAACGAGTTTACCTGATAGCTCATCCAGAACATGATTTGAGCGATGATGAATTTGTACGCTACAACGAACTTCTGCAACGCCGCCTGGCAGGTGAACCCATCGCCTATATTTTGGGCGAACGCGAGTTTTTCGGGCTGAATTTGAAAGTTACCCCCGCTACACTTATTCCGCGACCCGATACAGAGTTGTTGGTTGAGCTTGCGGTGCAGCGTATCCCCAAACAGGAACCCTGCAAGGTGCTGGATCTGGGCACCGGTAGCGGCGCCATTGCATTGGCGATCGCACATGCCTGTTCACAAGCGGAAGTGCTGGCTTGTGATGCGTCGGCTGATGCATTAGTGGTGGCGCAGGAGAACGCACGTGCTTTAGGCATTGCCAATGTGAGCTTTGTGCAAAGCGACTGGTTTTCTGCATTGGGTGCGCAACGGTTTAGATTGATCGTCTCCAATCCACCCTATATAGCCGCACACGATTCGCATTTGTCACAGGGTGATGTGCGTTTCGAGCCGTCTTCTGCGCTGATTTCAGGTGCAGATGGCCTCGATGACATCCGCCATATTATCGAGCAGGCGCCTGGTCACCTGTTGCCGGGAGGCTGGCTGTTGCTGGAGCATGGCTATGATCAAGCAGTTGCCGTACGCAGTTTATTGACGTGCGCAAAATTTGATGCCGTTTTTTCTGCCCGTGACCTTGCAGGGATAGAACGAGCTAGCGGAGGAAAAATGGCTGATTAAACAGTTCTACTTGACTGGATAGTTCCTGCGCTCTAGAATATCCGAGTAAATTACTCAATTACTCAATCGAAGGAGATATAACTAGATGGACATCCAGGAAGTGATCAAACAGCAAGTAACCACTCATCCGGTCGTTGTTTATATGAAGGGTACACCAACTGCACCCCGTTGTGGCTTTTCTGCCAATGTGATTAATATACTTAACACATTGGGCGTAAAAGATATTTTTAGCGTCAACATCCTGGAAAGCGAAGAGATTCGCCTGGGTATAATTGATTATGCAAATTGGCCAACCGTACCTCAGGTATATATCAATGGCGAGTTTATTGGCGGTTCGGACATTACGACCGAGATGTACCAGAGCGGTGAATTGAAGACTTTATTGAGTAAAGTACTAGTTTAAATCGGCAGGTGTTAGGTAGTTATCTAGGCCGTTTGGCATATATGCTTGGAAACATAAGTTCTATACAATTCTTTTCGAGTGTTGAAGTGCAAGTCTTAAAAACTCGTTCTATCAAACTCTCCTCCTTTTGGGCAATCGCAAGATTGCCCATTTTTTTGCCTGAATTTTGGTGGTGCTACTGATTTCTGGACAAAAACACCCTGGCACGGGCAATCGCGGCTTCTACCTGCTGCGGCGCGGTGCCGCCAATATGGTTGCGGGCTGCCAAAGAACCTTCCAGCGTCAGTACTGCAAAAATATTATCCTTAATCAGCGCAGAAAACTGCTGTAACTCTTCCAGTTTTAAATCAGCCAGATCGCAACCGCGTTTCTCGGCAAAGCGCACAGCCAGTGCGACCGCTTCATGCGCATCTCGGAAGGGCATGCCCTGCTTCACCAGGTAGTCGGCCAGATCGGTGGCGGTGGCATAGCCCTGCAACGCGGCAGTACGCATCGCATCCGGCTTAACGGTGATAGCTCCCATCATGTCGGCATAAATGCGCAGCGTCATCGTCAGCGTATCCACGCTGTCAAACAGTGGCTCCTTGTCTTCCTGGTTGTCCTTGTTGTAAGCCAGCGGCTGGCCTTTCATCAGGGTCAACAGGGCCACCAGGTTGCCGGTAACGCGTCCGGTTTTACCGCGCACAAGTTCGGGCACGTCGGGATTTTTTTTCTGCGGCATGATGGAAGAGCCGGTGCAGAAGCGGTCGGCTATATCGATAAAACCAAAGCGCGGGCTCATCCACAGGATCAATTCTTCCGACAGGCGCGATAGATGCGTCATGATCAATGCGGCAGCGGCATTAAATTCAATCGCAAAATCCCGGTCGGATACCGCGTCCAGTGAATTCTCGCATACCCCGTCGAAATTCAGCAGTTCGGCCACATATTCCCGTTTGATCGGGTAGCTGGTGCCGGCCAGTGCAGCTGCACCCAGGGGCAGGCGATTCACCCGCCTGCGGCAATCCGAGAGGCGCTCGGCGTCGCGTTTTAGCATCTCGAAATAGGCCATCAGGTGATGGCCGAAACTGACCGGTTGCGCCACTTGCAAATGGGTAAAGCCGGGCATGATGGTATTTGTGTGACCTGCAGCGAGATCGACCAGTGCTGTTTGCAAAGCTGTGATCAACAGTAGCAGTTCATCAATCGCATGGCGCAGATACAGGCGCACATCGGTTGCCACCTGATCATTGCGCGAACGTCCGGTATGCAGGCGCTTGCCGGCATCGCCCACCAGTGTGGTCAGGCGTTTTTCGATATTGAGATGAACGTCTTCAAGGTCAAGCGACCAGACAAACTCGCCAATCAATATTTCATTTTCAATTTGTGCGAGGCCGCGGCGTATATCATCTAAATCCTGCGGGTTGATGATATTGCACATAGCCAGCATTTGCGCGTGGGCCAGCGAGCCTTGAATATCAAATAAGGCCAGACGCTGGTCGAATTCTACCGAAGCGGTATAACGTTTCACCAAATCGGCAACGGGCTCGTTAAATCTGCCCGACCAAGTATGTTTGTCTTGGGTTTGTTTATCTTGAGCTTGCATATCTTTTTGGGTTTTATCTTGCATGGTTGCCAAGTCTTGTCCAGAATGTCGGCATACAGGGATCTGATATGCCTAAAGATGAAAGTATAAATCAAAATCCATTGCCTGACGCGTTGCCCAACTTCCGTAGTCTGGGCGCAACCTTGCGTATTGTTCTTTTGGTGAACGGCATTGTCCTGCTGGCCGCATTGGAGCAGGCAATTTCCTGGCAGGATATAGTGAGCCGTTTTATTGACAACTCCTCATTTGTGCAACCTGTGTTACTGACCAGTCTGCTGTTCCTGTATATCTTGAATGATTTTTTGTCACGCTTAAATTATTGGTTTGGAGCAGGGGTGGCAGTAGGCATAGTTGCGGCGAATACGCTGGCTATAGCATATTTTGCCGGCGACCTGTTTATGCCTGCAACAATACAGGTTTCATTTTACTTGTGGCGGAGCGCTCTGTTGAGTATGGGCCTTACTGCGGTTCTGCTTATGTATTTTAACTTGCGCGCGATGTCACTTTCCACCGCGTTGCATGACGCGCGTTTGCAAGCCTTGCAAGCACGTATCCGCCCGCATTTTTTGTTCAATAGCATTAATGCGGTGCTGAGTATCGTGCGTGCAGATCCCAAGCGTGCCGAGACGGCATTGGAGGATATGGCTGACCTGTTTCGCATGGCGATGGGCGAAAATCGCGAAATGGTGCCGCTACGCCGTGAAATCGAGCTTTCCCGCCAATATCTTGCATTGGAAAAATTGCGTTTGGGCGAACGATTGGTGGAAAATTGGCAAATAGATGAAACCCTCAGTGATGCAATGATGCCACCGCTCATGTTGCAACCCTTATTGGAGAATGCTGTATATCATGGCATTGAGCCACTCGAAGCAGGTGGTTTGATAGAGATTAAATTGCAGCATATCGGCAGCGAGTTGCATCTGGATGTGCGCAACCCTTGTCGAGGGCATTGTGGCGTTCACAACGGCAACAAAATGGCTTTGGCCAATATACGCGAACGACTGGCTTTGAAGTTTGATGTTGAGGCAAAATATACAGTGAACAGCGGCAGCGATTACTACCATGTTCATATTCAATTGCCATATATAAAAGAAGAGCCTGATGTTTATAGCGGCGTTACAGAGGAGACGAAATGAATAGCGTGGATCTTCCCCTAACAGTATTTGTCGTGGATGACGAAGCCCCGGCCCGTCACCGCATCAAGGAATTGCTCAGTGACTGTAATGAGCAACTTGCGCTGGAGCTGGTAGGAGAAGCCTCGAATGGTCGCGATGCGCTGGATCGGCTTGCGGAGCTTCATGCTGATGTCGTTTTGGTGGATATCCGCATGCCGCAGATGGACGGCATTGAATTGGCGCAGCACCTGAATAAACTGGAGAAACCGCCAGTGATAGTTTTTACGACCGCTTATGATAACTATGCGATCCAGGCTTTTGAACAGCATGCAGTCGACTATTTGCTTAAACCGATACGCCTGGGCAGGTTGTTTGAGGCGCTCAGCCGGGCGCGTGCAGCCGTGCCTGTGAAGAGCGAAGTACTGCAGGAATTGATACCCGAATCGCGAAAAAATTTATCTATCCAGGAGCGCGGGAAAATATTGTTGATCCCGATAGAGAAAGTATTATTTTTGCGTGCTGAGCTGAAATATATCACCGTACGCACGCTGGACCGCGAATATCTTGTCGAGGAGCCGTTGGGTGCATTGGAAAAAGAATTTTCCAATCGATTTGTACGCATACACCGCAATTGTCTGGTGGCGAAGGATGAAATCGAGAGCTTTGAAAAAGTTGGAGAAGACGGGGCGGATTCGCACTGGTCAGTCAAGATGAAAGGCCTGGATGAAAAGTTGCCGATCAGCCGCAGGCAGCAGCATATCGTGAAAGAGTTCAAAAAATATTAGTGATGCTGTAGTAGCGGCAAAGCAGCATCGACAGCGCGAAGATATCCTCTAAAGGTGGGGCTAATAAGTGATTAGGCGTTGGGTGCTTCTTTAAGCCAGGAGAAGTAATAAGACCATTGCGGATCTTCCTTGGTGTCATATTCGATACGATATTCGGGATGCAACGATTGCAACGTAGGTAGCGCTTCAATGACAGAAGCATCGTTACCGTAGTAGAAGAAATATTCCCGCTTGCCTGCAGAAACAGCACGTCGCACATAAACCGCCCAGCCATTGCCGAATTGCGAGATCAATCCCAGCAAGTCATTTTCGATTTTCTCAAGAATATCTGTTTCAGCCGTATTCCAGTAATGCCCATCGGTATCCTGCTGGCACCACACACCAAACCACGCCAGGTTGGGCAACTCCGTACCGGGGGTGTCGCTTATATATTGATCATCAAGCAATACCTGTGATTGATTGCCTACAATTGTGGTGTCAAAGAGTTGCCAAGCCATTGTTATTCCTTTGGGCGTTTTATGAAGGGGATGCTGCACACAATCAGGCATTTTACCCTATGCTTCATTCTTTATATTGTTGTCTTTTCTGAACCATATCAAAGAGTAAAAATTATTGAATTTTCAGCCTGCACGGCAGTGGTAAAATCCAATCTGAAATCAAGTTCAAATCATCATGTCACAACCTTCTTTTATTCACCTCAGGCTGCATAGCGAGTTTTCCATAGTCGACGGCATCGTGCGCATAGGCGATGCGGTAGAGGCAGCAAAGCGCGATGCCATGCCCGCGCTGGCGCTGACTGACCTGAACAATATTTTCGGCCTGGTCAAGTTCTATCTTGCGACACGCTCAAAAGGCGTAAAACCGATTGTGGGCAGTGATGTGTTTGTCACGAATGATGCCGAGCGCGAACAGCCCTATCGGTTGTTATTGCTATGCCAGTCCAACGCGGGCTACTTGCGCTTGTGTGACTTGCTGACACGCGCCTATCTGGAAAACCAGCATCAAGGCCGACCCGAGATTCGCAAGGAATGGTTGCAAGAGGGCACAGAGGGTTTGATCGCACTGTCAGGCGCGCATCTGGGTGAAATTGGCTCCACTATCCTGAATGGCAACTCAGCGAGGGCGCGTCTGCTGGCGCAGGAATATGCAGGGTTGTTCCCGTCGCGATTTTATCTGGAGGTGCAGCGCTGCGGCTTTGCGCGTGAGGAAGTGCATATACGCGAGACAGTAAAACTCGCAGCCGAACTGGCACTGCCGGTGGTTGCAACTCATCCGGTGCAGTTCCTCACGGCGGATGATCACAAGGCGCATGAAGCGCGGGTATGTATCGCCGAAGGATACGTGCTGAACGACAAGCGCCGTGTACGCGCCTTCACCGCGCAGCAATACTTCAAAACCCAGGCTGAAATGGCCGAGCTGTTTGCCGATCTTCCCGAAGCACTGGCCAATAGTGTTGAAATCGCTAAACGCTGCAACCTGACCCTGTCGCTGGGCAAGCCCTGCCTGCCGGACTTCCCTACTCCCAATGGCGTCAGTCTGGATGATTTTTTGCGTTCCGAATCCGAGCTCGGCTTGCGGAACCGTATGGCGGTGTTGTATTCGGATGAACAGCAGCGTGCAGCAAAACAGGAGGAATATTCGAGTCGCTTGGCATTTGAGATCGAGACCATTATCAAAATGGGCTTCCCCGGTTACTTTCTGATCGTGTCGGACTTTATCCGCTGGGCTAAAAATAACGGTGTACCGGTAGGGCCGGGTCGCGGCTCCGGTGCGGGTTCTCTGGTGGCTTACAGTTTGGGTATTACCGACCTTGATCCTTTGCGTTACGAGCTGCTGTTCGAGCGTTTCCTGAATCCAGAGCGCGTGTCGATGCCCGACTTCGACGTCGACTTCTGCCAGGACGGACGCGAACGTGTGATCGACTACGTCAAGCAAAAATACGGCGCGGCGAGCGTGTCGCAGATCGTCACCTTCGGCACGCTGTCGTCCAAGGCGGTGATACGCGACGTCGGTCGCGTGATGGATTTCCCCTATGGCCTGTGCGACCGCTTGTCCAAGCTGGTACCGCTGGAGGGAGTTAAACCTGTGTCGCTCAAAAAGGCGCGCGAAATTGAACCGGAGTTTAACGCGATCATTGGCAGTGAAGAAGGCGTGGGCGAGTTATTGGAACTGTGCGAACGTCTCGAAGATTTAACCCGCAACGTCGGTATGCACGCGGGCGGTGTGTTGATTGCACCGGGCAAACTGTCCGACTTCTGCCCGCTGTATTGTGCCGAGGGCAGTGACAGCGCAGTGAGTCAGTTTGATAAGGACGATGTGGAAAAAATCGGACTGGTGAAGTTCGACTTTTTGGGTTTGCGCACGCTGACGACTATTGATTGGGCGGTGAGGTACGTTAGAGGATCGGGGATCGAGGAGCGAGGATCGAAAAGCGCGGAGCGAACCGGGGGTGTTCCTCAATCCTCAATCCTCAATCCTCAATCCTCGATCCTCGCTCCTCGATCCTTCTCTATAGAAGCCATTCCGCTCGACGACAAGCCCACCTACGACCTGCTCAAGCGCGCTAACACCACCGCCGTGTTTCAGCTTGAGTCGCCCGGTATGAAAAAGCTCATCGTCAAACTGGAGCCGGATACCTTTGAAGATATCGTGGCGCTGGTCGCGCTGTACCGCCCCGGCCCTCTTGAGTCAGGCATGGTCGAGGATTTTATCAACCGCAAACACGGACGTGCGAAAGCAGATTATTTCCATCCCGATCTGGAAGTATCGCTCAAGCCGACTTACGGTGTCATTGTGTACCAGGAGCAGGTGATGCAGATCGCGCAGATTATCGGCGGCTATTCGCTCGGTGCGGCGGATTTGCTGCGCCGCGCGATGGGCAAGAAAAACGCCGATGAAATGGCGCAGCAGCGCAATATATTTGTCGAGGGTGCGGTGAAACGTGCGATCGACGAGAAACTCGCCACCCACCTGTTCGACCTGATGGAAAAATTCGCCGGTTACGGTTTTAACAAATCGCACTCGGCCGCCTATGCGCTGGTCTCCTATCAAACCGCCTACTTGAAAGCGCATTACCCTGCTGCGTTTATGGCGGCCACGTTGTCGTCGGATATGGACAACACCGACAAGGTACACAGCAACTACGACGATACGCTGGCGCAGAATCTGACGGTGTTGCCGCCGGACATCAACAGCTCGGATTATCGCTTTGCGCCGGTGGATGACCAGACCGTGGCCTACGGTCTGGGAGCGCTCAAGGGCACGGGTGAAGCGGCGATCATCAATATTGTCGAGGCGCGCAAAACAGGCGGCGCCTTCAAAAACCTGTTTGATTTCTGCAAACGTGTAGACAAACGCATGGTCAACCGCCGCTCGATTGAGGCGCTGATACGCGGCGGCGCCTTCGATTCAATTTCTGACCATCGCCATCAATTGCTGGCAACGCTGGATGATGCGCTGGCCAGCGCCGAGCAGCAGGCGCGCGCTGCCAACCAGAACAGTCTGTTCGGCGACGATGACAGCGCCGCGATGCCGGTGCAAATGAAAGAAGTACCGTACTGGAGCCTGCGCGAAAAATTGCAGCAGGAAAAAACCAGCCTGGGCTTTTATCTGAGCGGTCACCCCTATCAGGAATTTGCCGAAGAGCTGGCACCTTTTATCAAGCAGCGTCTGGCCGATATCACGCCACAGGCCTTGCCGCAAAATAATGGCAACCGGCGTGCCGGAATGGCGGTATTACTGGCCGGCATGGTGGCTGATGTGCGCATCCAGCAGACCCGGCGCGGGCGCATGGCCATTGTCAAAATTGAAGACGGCACAGCGCAACTGGAAGTGACCCTGTTCAACGAACTGTATGAAGTCAGCCGCCCGTGGATAAAGGATGGCGAGTTGCTGGTGGTGCAAGGCAAAGCGACGATGGATGACTATTCCGGCAACATGCGCGTCACAGCAGAGGAGGTGATGGATATTGCCTCAGCCCGAGGTGCATTCGCCAGACGCCTCGATCTGGGCTGCGCAGAGCAGGAAGCGTCCATCGTGGCAAGGCTCAAGGAGTTGTTCACGCCCTACCGTGGCGGCAAATGCCCGGTGGTGATTCACTACCGCAACCAGACCGGCAGCGCACAATTGCGTTTGGGTGAAGCGTGGAACGTCACGCTGCCGGATGGACTGTTGAGTGAATTGCGCAGCTTGTTGGGCGAGCGCAATGTGCGGGTTGTTTACGGCTGATTGTTCGGGAGCGCCGACGTCCTCGTCGGCTTTTTCGCATGGTTGCCGACGAGGACGTCGGCGCTCCAGGATTTATTTGCCAGCCAGCTTCTTAACAATCGCCGGATGGTTATCCTGCGGTTTATCCAGATAGTATCCCTGCACCATATCCACTCCCATGTCTTGCAGCATTTTCAGAATATCGGCATTTTCAACAAACTCCGCAACGGTCTTCTTGCCCAGGCCGCGCGCCACATCCACAATGGATTTTACAAAAACCTGGTTGTCGCGCTCGTTGGGCAGGTCGCGAATAAACAGGCCGTCAATTTTCAGCACGTCCGCTTTCAGGTGCTTGAGATAGGCGAATGAGGAGAAGCCGGTGCCGAAGTCATCCAGACAAGTAGTGCACCCGGTTTTGTGCAACGCTTCAATAAAGCGCTCGGCGTCTTGCAGATCAGATACGGCCGAAGTTTCTGTTAATTCGATTAGCAAGCGGTGTGGTTCCACATTGAACAACTTGAGTTGTTCGGCGATGTAATGGGGCAATGTCGGTTCATCAAACGAGCGACCGGATATGTTCACCGCCAGCGACGGGATGGATGCTGACTTTGCCAGCAGTGCAATGCTTTCGTGTATCACCCATCTGTCGAGATCGAGAACCTTACCGCTCTTTTCGGCATGATGTATAAAATGCCCCGGCATGATGAGCCGTTCAGGATCTTGCTCGTCCACCATGCGTACCAATACCTCCAGGTGCGCAAGTTCACCACTGGCTGCGTGATATACACCTTGATGGTGCAGGCGCAGCATATTGTTTTCAAGTGCGCTGCCAATACGATCATTCCAGGTAAGGCGGGCCACCATTTCACGTGAAGAATTGAGGTCAGCCCGGTATTTGCGCCATGCATTTTTTCCCGATTCCTTGGCCTGATACATCGCGGCATCGGCGTGCGCAATCAGTTCTTCCGAGGTGACCGCATGTTCAGGGTAGAGCGCAAATCCCAGGCTGGTGGTTAACCTGAAATTTTGCCCTTCAAAGCGGAAAGGAATTTGCGAAATGGCACGGACTACGCGCTCGGCCAGGGCTTCGGCTTCCTGTTCTGTGGCGTCGGGCAACAGCAACGCAAATTCATCCCCGCCCAGGCGGCTTAATATTTCATTGCGGCGCACCAATGCGCCAACCTCTCCGGCAATCCTGATCAGCATGGTATCGCCGGCACGGTGACCGAAGGTGTCATTTACGTACTTGAACTCATCAAGGTCAAAAAACAGCAATGCGCCCTGGGTGTTATGTCTATTGGAAATTGCCAGTAAACGGTTTAATTCTTCCTGCAGCCTGCGGCGGTTAAACAGGCCGGTAAGCGAGTCGCGTTCGGCCAGATAAATCAATTGCTCAGCCGTCTGGCGTTCGCGGGTGATATCTTCATAAATCCACAGACGCCCGATAAAGCGGCCCTCATTGTCCCGCACCGGGTAAGATAATTGCGTAACAACGCGCGCATCGGCCATGGAAATTTCAAAGCTGTCGGAAACTTCGTGCGTGGTCAGCACGCTCAGAATATGTTTGGAGAAATGATCCGGACGCGCCAATACGTTTCCGGAATATTTGAGTACATCTTCTGCGCTTTTTCCTGCAAGCTGAACATCTTCCGGTATCAGCCAGATACGTAAAAAAGCGGGGTTGTAGTACATGACCTGGTTATCCGAGTTCACGAACAGAATACCCATATTCATTGCCCCCAGCAGGGCTATCAGACGCGCTCGTTCTTCTTCCAATCTGCTCAGAAATTGTTGTCTGGATTCATCGGTACGCTTGAGTTCGGCCATGCTATTTTGCAGCAGCATTTCGGATTCCTTGCGCTCGGTGATATCCAGCATACTGGTGCGTATCCCCTGCGCCTCGCCATTCGCTCCATAGATGGATTGCCAGAATACGATCAGCCAAATAACCAATCCGTTCTTGCGGCGCAATTGAAATTCAAAGTACTCGCCTTTGCTGTTGCCTTGCAGTGCAGTCTTGCAAGCGAGGTATACACGCTCAATATCTTCGGGTACCGCAAGGCACGACGGGAAATTTCCCATGACCATGCACTCGTCCGGCGTGTAGCCGGTTACTCTTTCGACAGAAGGATTTGCCCAGACTAATTTCCCATCTACGCCCAGCCAGCTTTCCCAGCCGTAGGTATAGTCGGCGATGGCATGAAATTTCGCTTCGCTTTCACTGAGTTCGATGATCCGCTTGTTGATCGCAGCAGACATGGTGTTGAACGCAAGAGACAGATAGCCGATTTCATCCCGGGTGGTGACTGGAAGTTGTATATCAAAATTACCTGAAGCGATCTCTCGGCTGGCGTGGGTAAGCAACACCAAATGGCGTGTTAACCAATAACCTATCAGGGCGAGCAACAAGACAGACAAGCTGATTTCGACAGCGGCGATCAGCAAACTTTGTTTCAATAACTGCGATTTTGCTGTTGTCAGAAATTCGGTAGAAAGCCCGTAACGTAATACGCCATAGGTTTGCCCGGCAATACTGATATTTGTTTTGGTGTCGTAATAACCATCGGCGCCATACAGATCCGTATCCAGTTCGGGAAGCGGATTGTGAGTATTCAATCCGGTAGCGGCAATCAGTTTGTTGTCATTGTTATAGACGGCCAGATAAGCGATACCATTGCGGTTTTGAATTTCATTGATAATCTCTTGCAAGCTGCCGTAATCACGCTGCGCGAGAGGCCCGGCCAGAGCTGCATTTAATAACGGCCGGATTTCTTCAACCCTGGCAAGCCCCTGTGCACTTAAGCTGGCGCCTATCAGGCGGTTGCTATTCGCTACCAGCAACGTCAGCATGACCAGCTCGACCAGTGCACTGGCCATGAGCAATTTAAAGCGCAAGGATTGGTTAAATTTGATTCTTTGCACAGCGATACTTTCCCCAATGGTTTGATGCATTGAACATTCGATGTTCGGTAGCGTTTGCTTTCTTTTTGCCTGCCTGGCACATGAAGTTGGGAAATGTAATTTTCATGAGTGCATGGCGTTCAAAAAATTCGGTATACAGAATCAACATACTTATGGTGTTGCATTCAGCAACCGTTTTGTTTCTGCAATATAGCGATCCAGGCTATTCATGTCTTTCTCTGTTGCAGGGATAGTGGTGCCAGAGCTGTTACTGGCGAAAAATTGTTTGCCTTCGCTGGATTCGCTGCCAAACTTTAAAAGAGCTTTATTGAGCAGGGCAACAAAGGTTTTATCGAGTCGCGGATGTGCGAGAAAAATCAGGTTGATATATTCGCCTGTATCTAAAACGGGTTTGACCGACTCGCGCAGCTCCTGCGGCATTTGCGCAAGAGCCGCAGGTGCAGATACAGCAGCCGTGGCATCACCATTCTGTATCGCCAGTATTGCAGATGTAAACGAAGGAACCTCCAGTATCTTGAAATCCGTACCCGCTTTCAGCCCGTTCTCGTTTAGTGCGATCATGCATACAATGGTAGCCAAAGCCAGTTGTTCCGGTACGGCGATCACCTGACCGCGCAGATCGTTTGGTGTGTTAAGGGGGCCATTAACAGATGCCATGACCAGGCCGCGCCCCCCTTTGGAATAGCGTACCAGCGGTGTAAATTTATGTTCCTTTTGCAAGAGGCGGGCAAAATGTGCGGCGGAGATCACCAGGTCATAATCACCCTTTACGGCTCTTTCGAAATATTGCTTGAATCCGTTGGCGCTGTATATCTTGACAGGCTTGCCCAGTACATTTTCCAGATACAGCCGCATGGGTTCATAGCTGGTAACAAGTGCGCGCGCACTTAAATAGGGTGTTACACCGATTATGAGCGGTTTAACCGGGGTGGTCTCATTTGCAAACGCGGTGTTGGTGAAGATTGCCAGTATGGTAATAAATGCAATTTTATACAGACGAAACATGACGTCTCCTAAATTAAAGTTAGGTCTTGCTTCAAAAGCCAACCAATATGAATGTAAGTGAATTGTTGCAACCGTTGTGAGTCAATCCGGCAATCCCTGTTGTTGTATTGTTTGTAGTGCCTGTTCAGTGCGTTAGTATTTCCCAATAGAGCCATGCTGGCAAGTATAAATCGTTGCAAATGCGCTAGATTTTGTGTTGCTTGTTATTTAATCCTCATACCAGGCGCAGCTCCTTCATCCGGACTCAAGATAAATAATCCGGGATTTTCTCCCGAAGCAGCCAGTACCATGCCTTCCGACATGCCGAATTTCATCTTGCGCGGGGCCAGATTCGCGACCATCACCGTCATGCGGCCTTTGAGTTTTTCCGGGTCGTAGGCGGATTTAATACCGGCAAATACGGTGCGCGGTATGGCTTCGCCGATATCCAGTGTCAGTTTGAGCAGTTTTTCAGCGCCTTCCACATGCTCGGCATTGACGATGCGCGCTACACGTAAATCGATTTTACTGAAATCATCGAGAGAAATAGTTGGCGCAGGGATTGAAGACTGCTTTTCTCGTTCGTCTCCTCGCCCGCTTGCGGGAGAGGATTGAGGAGAGGGAGTGTGTTGCTGAGCCGCTGCATGACGCGCAGGAGAATGTTCCTGCGGTGTGGCCTGCAAGCTTTCCTGATTTGCCTCTACCAATGCAGTGATCAGCTTGGGGTCGATGCGCGTCATCAGGTGTTTGTATTCGTTGATGCGATGGTTGAACAAGAGATTGCCTGCATTTACCCAGGTCAGCGCGTCGATATTGAGGAAGTTCTCTACTTCTTTTGCCAGCACCGGCAGAATGGGTTTGAGATACAGCGTGAGCAGTCGGAACAGGTTCAGGCTGACGCTGCAAGCTTCCTGCAATGCGGGTTCCAGCCCTGCCTGTTTGCTGAGTACCCACGGCGCCTTGTCATTGACATACTCGTTGGCCAGATCGGCAAGGCGCATGATTTCGCGTATCGCCTTGCCGAAGTCGCGTTCCTCATAACACTCTGCAATGAACTCTCCTGAGCTGACAAAAGTTAGCAACAATTCGTTGGCGCGCGCATCCTTGATCCCTTCTTTTGCGGCCAGTTGGCCGTCAAACTTCTTGCTGATAAAACCTGCAGTGCGGCTGGCAATGTTGATGTACTTGCCGATCAGGTCGCTGTTCACCTTGGCCACAAAATCATCGAGGCTGAGGTCGAGATCTTCCATCGTGCCGTTGAGTTTGGCGGCGTAGTAGTAGCGCAGGTACTCGGTGTTTTTGATGTGCTCGACATAGCTGCTGGCGGTGATAAAGGTGCCGCGCGACTTGGACATTTTTTCGCCATTGACGGTGAGGAAACCGTGTGCAAATAATTTTGTCGGCGTGCGGAAACCGGCATGTTGCAGCATGGCCGGCCAGAACAGCGCGTGGAAATACAGAATGTCCTTACCGATGAAATGATACAGCTCTGTCGTTGAACCCGGTTTCCAGTATTCGTCGAAATCAATCCTCGATCCTCGATCCTCAATCCTGTTATCGCACAGTTTCTTGAAGCTGCCCATGTAACCCACCGGCGCATCCAGCCACACATAGAAATATTTGCCCGGCGCATCGGGAATTTCAAAGCCGAAGTAGGGCGCATCGCGCGAGATATCCCAGTCGCTGAGTTTGTTGTCGCCTTCCGTTCCCAGCCATTCCTGCATCTTGTTGGAGGCTTCGGCTTGCAATGTGCCGCTGGTGGTCCATTCTTGCAAGAATTTCTGGCAGCTAGGTGCGGAGAGTTTGAAGAAATAGTGGTCGGAAGCTTTCATCACCGGTTGTGCGCCGGACACAGCCGAGTAGGGATTCTTCACTTCAGCCGGTGTGTAAGCTGCGCCGCATACTTCGCAATTGTCGCCGTATTGATCTTTGGCGCCGCACTTTGGACATTCACCCTTGATGAAGCGATCCGGCAGGAACATTTCCTTGACCGGATCATAATATTGCTCGATCGAGCGTTTGGCTATCAGATCACTGCTTTTTAGCTTGTTGTATATCGCATTGGCGAACTCGCGTGTTTCGGCTGAGTTGGTTGAGCCGTAATGATCGAAATTCACATGGAAGGCTTTGAAGTCGTCGTAGTGTTCCTGCCACACGCGTGCGATCAATTGCTCGGGCGTGATGCCCTCTTTTTCCGCGCGCAGCATCACGGGGGTGCCGTGGGTATCGTCGGCGCAGACGTAGTGGCAGCTGTTGCCACGCATCTTCTGGAAGCGCACCCAGATGTCGGTCTGGATGTATTCAACCAGATGGCCGAGATGGATGCTGCCGTTGGCATAGGGTAAAGCGGAGGTAACCAAGATTTTTCTGGGTGCGGTTGTCATTCTGTGGGTCATATGCCTTGTAACTGAGAGGGTTTTCGTATTGTAGCAAAACCTACGCAATTAGTCGGAATTGGGTAGAATCACGGTTTACGAAAAATTTTCAAACTTACAGAATACCCAGGAGAAATAAATGGCTTTTACAGATGCTGATGTGCAAGGTGCGTTAAAACAATTGATCGACCCGAATACCAAAAAAGATTTTGTAACGGGCAAGTCGATCAAGAATATCAAAATCAACGGCAAGGATATTACGCTGGATGTCACGCTGGGTTACCCCGCAAAAAGCGTGTGGGATGAAATCAAGGCGATGGTTGAAGATCATCTGATGAAAAACCTCCCCGGCGTGGGCAAGGTTGAGGCGACTGTGACCAGCAAAGTGGTGTCGCATGCGGTGCAGCGCGGCGTGAAGCTGATCGATGGTGTTAAAAATATTATCGCTGTTGCCAGCGGCAAGGGCGGCGTGGGTAAATCGACAACAGCGATCAATTTGGCGCTGGCACTGGCCGCTGAAGGTGCACGTGTGGGTATTCTGGATGCGGATATTTACGGCCCCTCACAGCCCACCATGTTGGGTGTGAAAGGCTCCCCAGTTTCCAACGACGGCAAATCGCTGGAGCCGATGATAGGCCACGGCTTGCAGGCGATGTCGATCGGTTTCATGATCCCCGGCGACGATCAGGCCATGGTGTGGCGCGGCCCGATGGTGACGCAGGCGCTGGAGCAACTGCTGAATCAGACGCGTTGGAACAACCTGGATTACCTGATCGTGGACATGCCGCCAGGCACCGGCGATATTCAATTGACACTCGCGCAAAAAGTGCCGGTAACCGGTGCGGTAATCGTGACCACACCGCAGGACATCGCGTTGCTGGATGCACGCAAAGGTCTCAAGATGTTCGAGAAGGTGGATATCAAGATTTTAGGAATTGTGGAAAATATGAGCACGCATATCTGCTCCAAATGCGGTCATGAAGAGCATATCTTCGGTAGCGGCGGCGGCGAGAAAATGTGCAAAGACTACAATACGGAATTCCTCGGTGGCTTGCCGCTGGATATGTCAATTCGCGTGCAGACCGATTCAGGTGCGCCTACCGTGGTGTCCGACCCGGATGGTAAAATATCCAAGGTGTACAAGCAGATTGCACGGCGCGTCGCGGTGAAGATCGCCGAGATGGCGCAGGATCATAGCGCGGTATTCCCGAAGATTGTCGTTAAGAGCACTTAAAGAAGGAGAAGGGGTAAGGGACTTAAAGGGAAGGGAGAACCACACCGCTACCGGCGAAGATTTACGCCAATGAGGGCGTGGTGCAGGTGTTGTTCTTTGAGTCCGATGAGGTATGTGAAACTTCTTACAAGGACAGGGGCGGCAAGTATCAGGGGCAGAGCGGCGTTACCTTACCCAAGATGTAGTGTGTATTGGTGAATTTGGATGATTCTTTTTATGTTCAATTGCATCATGGCCTTTTGTAGGAGCGCAATTCATTGCGCGATTTTTGAGAGGATCAATCGCGCAATGAATTGCGCTCCTACGATGTATGGTTGCTTCCCTATGCAGTGCAAAACCTGAGCATTTCTGGCAACATAAACAATCTGCACATCCATCCCTAAATCTGCGACAATTCGCGAACTTTTATGCCGTAAGGCAGCTTTTTCCTATTGTGGAGCACTGAATGAAATTTAAC
>Ga0315281_10003598_pt1 | contig 22683 bp, 19 predicted proteins | sample YL17G07_0_MG_FD_204540 | JGI IMG/M metagenome (GOLD analysis project Ga0315281, IMG submission 204540) | Sediment microbial communities from Yellowstone Lake, YNP, Wyoming, USA - YL17G07_0 | ecosystem: Environmental > Aquatic > Freshwater > Lake > Sediment | place: USA: Wyoming | collected... | reverse complement strand
CGAGCAGCCAGGCGCCCAGTCCTGTAGCTATCACAGGCTGGATATAAGAGAAGGCGGCAACATGCGAGGCGGTAAGCTCATTGATAGCAATTGAGAAACTTAAATACGGGACGACCGACCCAAACAAAATCGCATAAGCCATTCCGGCCCAGGCGTGGGGCGGAATGGAAGCCCAGCGCACATTTCCCAACGCCGACGCCCCAAACGGGATCATCACCATCGTGCCGAGGGCATAGGCCGCCATGTTCAAGGTCAGGACGTGGTACTTGTCGGCGATTTCCTTCATCAAAATCGTGTAGCTCGCGAACACGGTGCTGCCTGCCAGCAGAATCATGTCGCCCACCCAGTACCCGCCGTTTCCGTGGCCCACCTTGCCCGTGGTCAGGACGGCCACGCCACCGAAAGAAATCAGCATTCCCGCAAATTTGAGAATAGTGAGCGCCTCGAGACGCAGGAGGCAGGAAATGACCAGCACCATCACCGGGCCCAGCGCGACGATGAGTCCGGCGTGCGCCACGGAACTCCGCGCCAGCCCGGCAATGAAGAATAGCTGGTTGAACGTCACCCCTGTCACGGCCACCATCGCCATGATGAACCACTCGCGGCGCGTTAGCCGAATCGAGGGACGATTGCGCCATCCCCAGAAGAGCCCGGCGAAGATGACCGCCGCGCCCCCAATGCGGAGGAGAGCCAGCGCCAGCGGCGTGAAGCCATCCAGAGCTTCCTTGATCGCCACGACGTTCCCCGCCCAGCAGAACGTGGCGAGCAGCATCAACAAATGCATCAAGCGGTGGCTGCGCGCGCGACTGCGGGCTGCAACCGCTGGGGAGGGAATGGACACGGCCTTATCCAAAAATTTCCTTTCGCACCGTAACTTTCTCGATTCGCTCGAGATTCGGGACGTAGCCAAGCCCAGCTCTCTGCGGCACACGAATCGTCCCCTGGGGGCCGACCGTTACTTCCGGGTCGATGATATCTTCCGTCCAGTAGCGCCGGCTGGCGGAAACGTCGCCGGGCAGAGTGAATCCCGGCAAGGTGGAAAGCGCGATGTTGTGCGCGCGACCGATACCCGACTCCAGCATCCCGCCGCACCAGACCGGCACGTTCTTCGAGCGGCAAACGTCATGGACCTGGCGCGCAGAACTGAATCCCCCCACCCGGCCCAGCTTGATGTTGATAATCTTTCCCGCGCCGATTTCGAGCGCCTTACGCGCATCGTCCGCGCTATGGATGGGCTCGTCCAGGCAAATCGGCGTCGCGATTTCACGTTGCAGCTTTGCGTGGTCAAGCAGGTCTTCCCAGCCCAGGGGCTGCTCGACCATCATCAGGTAGAAGCGGTCAAGCAGTTTGAGGCGCGGCAAATCGGCCAGGGTGTAAGCCGAATTGGCGTCGGCCATCAGGGCGATGCGGGGAAATTTCGAGCGGATCCGGTCGAGGACCTCCACGTCCCAGCCCGGCTTGATCTTCACCTTGATGCGCTGGTAGCCGGCGTCGAGCTCGCGCTGGATCTTCTCCAGCAATTCCTCGACGGTATTCTGAATGCCGATCGAGACTCCGCAGGGAATCTCCTCGAGGCTGCCACCCAACAACTTGGCGAGCGAAACGCCTTTCATCTGCGCTTCGATGTGCCAGAGGGAGTTTTCGAGCGCGGCCTTTGCCATGTTGTGGCCGCGAATGGGCGTGAAGACCGGGGCCAGCTCCGAGGCCGCTACCCAATCTTTCCCGAGAGTCCACGGAATCAGGAAATCCCTCAAAATGTGCCAGGCGGTCTCGGGCGTTTCGTAGCTGTAGAAAGGCTCTTCGCCGCAGGTGACCTCGCCCCAGCCCGTCAACCCCTCGGCTTCAGTTCGGATAAGCACAATCCTCCGCACCGTGGTGCGGCCAAAACTGGTCTCAAAGAAATGAACCAGCGGCAGGCGGATTTCTCGAATCTCGACGCAACTAGTTTTCATAGGGATCCAATAGATATTTCGCGGTCGCTCCCTCGAAAGCAAAACCCGTTATCGCCAGCTTCCGGGCGAAACAGTCTTCGAGCTGTTCTCGCACCCTGGCCTGGACTGCCCGTGCTTCACCCAGGCGGGTTCTCTTGAGCGACTCGATATCTCTCGGGATTGTAACCTCGTCGACGGGTTTCTTGCGGTCGGACCGTGGCGGCTTTCCGCTCAGCGCGCGCCGGACGCGCCCCGACTTCAGCCACCACTCGGCGACCAGCCGGTCGCTGGGAAGGCCTTTCTGGAATCGGCTGTCCACCGAGCCGTAATGATCCGTAATGTAGCGGCGGCACACGGCTCCCAATCTCACGATGTTGAAGAATGCGTTCTTGGCGCGCAGCGGGTCAAACGTCCACTCGATGCGGCCAATGCCCGCCCGAAGTGCCAATCTGCGCTGCTCCAGCTTCAATGCCCTGCCCAAGCCGCGATTCTCGTGCTCGGGCAGTACGCCCAGAGAAAGCGAGTGATAGTAGTTGTGGCCGCCGCGCCACGCCGGCATCGAGGCGACAAATCCCACCGCCCGGCCCGCCGGCGTGAACGCCGCAAGGACGCGGCCGCCGATCTGGCTGAGGTTCACAAACAAACGCAGCGGGTAAACCTCCAGATCGGAATAGCCCCAGATCTTTTTCTGGAGAGTAACGCAGGCGCCGAGTTCCTCGTGGGTCGTGCAGGGCCGGATGACGTAGTTCACCGTGCTTCTCGCGTTTTTAGTGCTTCCCAAATGGAATCCAGTTCCTCGGGCGTACACTCACGCACGCGCTTGCCGCGCCTCGAGACTTCTTCTTCCAGGGCTTGGAATCGGCGCTTGAATTTCTGGTTGGCGCGGCGCAGGCAGCTCTCCGGATCGGTGTGCAAATATCGCGCCAGGTTGGCGGCGGCGAACAGCAGGTCGCCGACCTCTTCTTCCACCCGGCGGACGTCATTGGCAGGCCGGAGGGGCAACTCGCGCCGCAACTCGTGGATTTCTTCTTCCACCTTGGCCAGCAGGTCGTCCACCTTCGCCCAGTCGAAACCGACCTCCGCAGCGCGCACGCCCAGCTCGTAGGCCTCGAGCGTCGCCGGGAGCGCCGGAGGGATTCCGTCGAGGAGGGACTTCGACGGCGTGGCCCCGTCTGAGCTGGCAAGCCGCTCCTTCTCCTTGACTGCGTTCCAGCTCTTCAGAGCCTCCTCCGCGTTCCGCGCGCGCGTCTCCCCGAAAACGTGCGGGTGGCGCCGGATCAGCTTGGCGTGCACGCGCTGGATGACATCGTCGATGCCAAAGCACTTCTCTTCCTCGGCCAGCCGGGAATAGAATACCACCTGGAAAAGCAGGTCGCCGAGCTCGTCCTCGAGCGCGTCAAAATCGCGTTCGTTGACGGCATCCACAACTTCGTAGGCCTCCTCCAGGAGCAGACCCTTCACGGAGTCGAAGTTCTGTTCCCGATCCCAGGGACACCCCTCCGCGCTGCGCAGGTGCGCCATCAGCTCGACCAGCTTGCGCAGGGTGTCTCCGGCCAGGTCAGTTCCTCGACAATCACCGTTCACGCTCAAGACCGAGGCGGAAAGGTCTAGCCTGCTAATGTATCAAGGTGCGCGAAGGAATGGCAATAGTCGGCCCGGCCACGACCTTTCGTTGGGGATTTTCCGAGGCGGCAGAGAGCGCGGATTTTCCAGTCCGGACCTCCGGCCGTGGGAGAGGCAGAAAGCGGACGATCTCCGGGGCTGGCAGAAAGTCGCGCCTCCAGCCATTTTGTCTCTTGACCGTTCTGGCCGATTGTGGTAGTCTAGCCAGGTTCGAGGAGAGCCTAGAGCGACTAGCCTTCGAGGCAACCGTGGAGGAACAACAAGGGAGTCGGAACCTGGCCAGGCATGCAACTACGGAGCGAGGGCTTCTCGGCGCTGCTTCATTCTTGCCGGTGGGATCTCGGCGGCTTGCCAGCGGTCGAATGCTACTCCGTTTGGGGATTTCCCTATACCCTGAAAAAAACGAAGCTGATTAGTCATGCAGAATGAACAACATAGCTTTCAGAAAAGCAAAACGAAGCTGTTAAGTTATTTAGAATCAGCAAGTGTATATAAATTCAACGAAGCTGTTAACAGGTTCCTTTTCAAAGATTTATCAGCTTGCCCGTGGATTGACCTCACCACCCCGCACCCACACCGCGCGGCCCGAGCCTTGTTGCTGAAGGGAGTTGCTGCTAAACTGGGATCTGCAACCGTGCCAGCCAGCGCACTGGCCGCGGACTCACGGCGCATGAGGAATTCCATGACTGACGAAAAAGACGACCCATCCGGCTTCAAGGTGGTTGACCGTCGGATCTTCGACGCGGAAGGAACGCGCCGGGGTGTGTCGCCAGAAGGCGAAGAGACGCCTGCCGCGCAGCCCGAGCCCACGCCCGAGACCTCTGCCGAGGCGGAAGCTGAAGCCCCGTATGTCTACGACGAGAGCCCGACGAACTTTGACACCCTCGTTTCCTACCTGAGCACCACGGCCATGTTCCAGCTGGGATTGCTTCCCGGCCCGGGGGGCGAACGCATCCCCACCGACCTGGTGAATGCGCGCCGCACCATCGACCTGCTCGAAGTCTTGCAGGAGAAAACCCGCGGGAACCTGACGCCCAGCGAGGCGAAGCTGCTTGAAGACGTTCTCTATGAGCTCCGGCTCACCTACGTCGAGATCGACAAGCGCCTGAGCCAGCGACCGCGATGAGACTCACCTTTCTGGGTACAGGAACCTCCACCGGCGTGCCGACCGTGACCTGCCACTGCAAAGTGTGCACGTCCACCGACCCGCGCGACCAGCGAACCCGGCCGTCGCTGCTCGTCGAATTCGACGGCCGGGCGGTGCTGATTGATACCACTCCGGATTTTCGTCAGCAGGCGTTGCGTGAAAAGATGGAGCAGCTCGATGCGGTGGTCTTCACCCACTCTCACGCCGATCACGTCCTGGGACTGGACGACACGCGAGTTTTCTATTTTCGCCAGCAGGTGCCTCTCCCGGTCTGGGCCGACGAGCGTTCGATGCACAAGCTGCGGCAGATTTTTTCCTACATCTTCGATGAGACTTACGCATACGGGGGCGTGGGAAAACTCGATCCGCACCTGATCGAAGGTCCCTTCGAGCTCTGGGGACTGAAGATGATTCCCGTGCCCGTCTATCACGGCGATTTGCCGGTGCTGGGCTTTCGCTTTGGCCAGGCGGCGTATGTCACGGACTTCAGCACCATTCCAGAAACCTCGCTCCCGCTACTCGAAGGCCTGGACGTGCTCGTCCTCGACGCGCTGCGGCACAAGCCACACCCCACGCATTCCAATCTCGAACAATCCCTGGCGCTGGTGGAACGGCTGAAACCCCGGCAGGCATTGTTCACGCACATCGCGCACGAATTGGGGCACGAGGAAACCAACGCCGCGCTGCCGCCTCACGTGCGGTTGGCTTACGATGGGCAAAGAGTGGAGCTGTAAGGAAAAATGATTTTAGATTTTGGATTTTTGGATTGGCATTCTCTGGATCGGTCTCAAGTTTTCGGCTGGGGTTTGTAATCACTCACTTTTGCCTTTTGACTCTTCCCTATGCGCATAGTTCACGATGTCCGCGAACTCGGCAAAGCTCTCCGGTCGAGTGCGCTTACGATCGGCAACTTCGATGGGGTGCATCTGGCCCATCAGAAGTTGCTCCGGAAGGTCGTGGCAACCGCCCGAGCATCGGGCGCGACGGCCATCGCCCTCACCTTCGAGCCGCATCCCATTAAGCTGCTCTCACCCGAGCACGCGCCCAAGCTTCTGACGCCGCTGGAGCGAAAGACGCGGCTGATTGAAAGCCTGGGCATCGAGCTGCTGGTCGTCCTTCCCTTCACCAAGGAACTGGCACACCTCTCGCCCCTGGGTTTTGTGCGCCAGATCCTCGTGGGGAGCTTGCATGCCGTCTCCGTCCACGTGGGACCGAACTTCCGATTCGGCTACCGCCAGTCGGGCGATGTCGAAATCCTCGCCGAGTTCGCCCGCCAGGAGGGATTTCGACTCGACGTGCTGCCCACGCTCGAAGTGCGTGGTGAGCGCGTGTCGAGCACCAGAATCCGCGAACTGCTCTCGCTGGGGCGTGTGGAGCTCGCTGCGAGGCTGCTGGGGCGGCCCTTTTCCGTCTTCGGACCGATTGTGGCCGGCCTGGGAGTTGGCCGAAAGCATACCGTCCCCACATTGAACCTCGCTCCGGTCGAGGAACAGCTTCCCAAGATCGGCGTGTACGTTACACGCACACGGCTGGGAGAAGTCTCCCACGACTCGGTCACCAACGTTGGCCACAAACCCACCTTCGGCAACCACCGGCTGACCGTCGAAACGTTCCTGCTGAACTATTCCGGCGAGATTGCGGAGTCTGAGATGGAAATTGAATTTCTGTATCGCCTGCGCGATGAAATGAAATTCCAGAACCCCGCCATCCTGAAGGTGCAGATCCAGGAAGACGCTCGCCGGTCGCTCAAGTTTTTCCGTCTGCTGCGGCTCGTGCAACAACACCGGGCGGGAAGGCCGGAGCCCAGCCGCCGCAGCCGGTAGTACTTGATTGTAGTTTATTTGATGATGGGCAGGGCGCTCGCGCCGGCGGGCGCTGGCTCGGTCACGATTTCCGGTGGGGCGGTGTTAACACCGGCGGTCTTGTCGGCGATGAAGCGGTCGATCTCTTCGAGCAGGGCGGGAACGATCTCCTCTTCCGTGACCCGGCGGATGGCCTTGCCCTCGCGGTAAATCATGCCGTTGCCACGGCCCGCCGCGACGCCGAGGTCGGCTTCGCGGGCTTCACCAGGGCCGTTCACCGCGCACCCCATCACCGCCAAACTGATGGGCATCTTGATGTGCGCCGTCGCCTGCTCTATCTCGCTCGCGATCTTGAACAGGTCAACTTCCAGACGCCCGCAGGTCGGGCAAGCAATCACCACCGGCCCGCGGCTGCGCAGCTCGAGCGCCTTGAGCATCTCGTAGGCGACGCGGACTTCCTCGACCGGATCGGTGGCCAGCGAGACGCGAACCGTGTCGCCGATTCCTTCCGCGAGCAACATGCCCATCCCCACGCACGACTTCACCGTTCCCGAAAACTGTGTGCCCGCTTCCGTGATGCCAAGATGGAAAGGATAGTCCACCTGCTTGGCGAGCAGGCGGTAGGCGGCCACGGTGAGCTTCACGTTGGACGCCTTAAGCGAAACAATCGTGTCGCCGAATCCCAGTTCCTCGAGAATCTGGATGTGGTAGAGGGCGCTCTCGACCATCGCTTCCGGGGTCGGGTAGCCGTACTTTTCAAGGAGGCGCCGCTCGAGCGATCCGGCATTGACTCCGATGCGGATCGGCACGCGCTGGTCCTGGGCGCGACGGACGACGACGCGAACTTTCTCCGCGTCGCCGATATTGCCGGGGTTAATCCGCAGCTTGTCGATCCCCGCATCCAGGGCCATGAGCGCGAACTTGTATTGAAAGTGAATATCGGAGACGAGGACGGAGTCGGGACAGCGCTTGCGAATCTCAGGGAGCGCCCCGGCGGCCTCAATGTCGGGAACCGCCAGCCGCACGATCTCGCAACCCGCCGCTTCCATCTGCTGGATCTGTTCGATGGTCTTCCCCACGTCGCGCGTGTCGGTCTTGGTCATCGACTGCACGACGATGGCGGCGTCACCGCCAATCGTCAGGCGGCCGACCTTGACGGGCCGCGTTTTGCGGCGCGACGGAAAATGCTCTGTATCGCTAAAGTTCATACATTCGCCCAACTCTGGAAGGTTTCAATGATTCAATGGCGCGATGGCTCAATAGGGTCTAAAGGTTTTGAGAATGTCGTTGTACATCACAAACACGGCCAGCAGCAGCAAGAAGGCAATGCCCACCTGCGCGAATCGTTCCTTGACCTCCTGGCTCAAGTCGCGGCGCATCACGCTTTCCACCAGGAGCAGCAGGATGACTCCGCCGTCCAGAATGGGGATGGGCAGCAGGTTGAAGATCCCCAGTTGCAGGCTGATGAAACAGACAAACATCAGGAGCTCGGGGATGCCGGCCCGATAGGCCTCGCCGGAAAGTTGCGCGATGCCGATCGGCCCTGACAGAGAGCGCGTGGACATTCGCCGCGTCAAGATTTTCCCCAGGACGTCGAAGGTAGCCAGAGAGTTTCTCAGGTTGTCCCGCACGGAAGAGGAAAATGCCTGGCCCCACGGGAGCTCCCGCACGACCATGTTGCTGCGGAAAGCTATGCCGATGCGCCACAGTTTCTCCCCGCGCACTTCGGTGAGCACCGGTTTGATGTGCAGCGTCATCTCCTTGCCCTCGCGCAGCACGGCGAGATCAACTTCCTTGCCGTTGCCTGTCTGCAAGAGGTAGGCGACCCGGGGCCAGAAGTAAACCCGGCGGCCATCGACGCCAAGAATTTGATCTCCCACTTTCAGGCCGACCTGGCTCGCGGGCAGTCCCGGTTCGACAGCGTCGATCGTGCCGGGCACGTAGGGATACCATCCGGCATCGCCGATCCGGTTGGGGCCTTTGGCTTGCGGCGTCAAACCGAAAGCAAGGGTCTGACCGTCACGCTGGATCTCGACGGGGATCGCCTCGTCCACCGTGGTGAGAGTCTTGACCTCCACGTCTTCCCACTTGGGGTCGCGAATCCCATCCAACCTTACGATCAGGTCCCCGGCCAGCACGCCGATGCGAGCCGCGGGTGAGTCCGGCTCGACATCACCCACGCGCGCTGGCTGTTCCTGGTAGGCGGGCTTCTGGAAATGGAAGCGATACAAGCCTGTCAGCAGGGTGAGGGCCAGAAGCACATTCATCACAGGTCCCATCACCACGACCACGAACCTCTGCCAGCGCGGCCGTGCCAGGAACTCGCCGGATTCGCCCTGGCGGACTTCCGAAGGGTCATCCCCCGCCATCTTGACGTAGCCACCAAAAGGCAGGACGCTCACCCGGTAATCCGTGTCCCCACGCTTGACACCGAGGAGCCGTCTGCCAAAACCCAGAGAAAAGACCAGCACACGAACGCCGAACGATTTGGCGGCAAGGAAGTGCCCCAGCTCATGAATGAAAATCATGAAGCCCAGGACGATGACGACCACCACGGCGTCGGTTATGAAACTCGAAAGCATACTCAGGACGTTCTCCTCACTCGGATTGGTTCGCGACCAGTTCTCTGGCGCGACGCCGGGCTTCCGAGTCGCACGCCAGTACATCGTCGATGGATTCCAAACGGACTTGCGGCGTTTGCTTCATCACCCGTTCGATCACGCGCGGAATGGCGGAGAAAGGCAGCCCTCGAGAGAGGAACGCTTCCACCGCAATCTCGTCCGCAGCATTCAACGCGCACGGCATTGCCCCGCCCAGCTCCAACGCTCCCCGAGCCAGATCCAAGCAAGGAAAGCGAGCAGTGTCGGGTTTCTCAAAATGCAGACAACCCACGGCCACCAAATCCAGCTTCAGGGATTGCTCATTCAAATCAACCCGGTCCGGATAGGTCAGGGCGTATTGAATGGGCAGGCGCATGTCAGCCACGGAGAGCTGCGCCATTACGGTGCCGTCTTCAAATTCTATCATGGAATGGATGACGGACTCGGGGTGAATGAGTACGTCGATCTGCGATGAGGATAGGCCGAAAAGCCAGTGCGCCTCGATGATTTCGAGGCCTTTGTTCATCAACGTTGCAGAGTCAATGGTAATCCGTGAACCCATCTTCCAGATGGGATGGTTCAGCGCCCGCTCGGGAGTCACCGTATCGAATTCTTCCGCAGGGGTCTTTCGCAACGGCCCCCCGGACCCGGTAAGAATGATTCGCCGGACCTCCGGGCGACTGCCGGCCCGCAGGCATTGATGGACCGCGCTATGCTCACTATCGATGGGCAGGACTTCAACGCCTTTTTCCCGAGCCGCGCGCATGACCACTTCGCCGGCCACGACCAGCGTTTCCTTATTGGCGAGGCCGATCCGTTTGCCGGCACGGATGGCCTCGTAGGTCGCCCGGAGGCCGGTCACGCCGTGGGAAGACGACACGACCATGTCCACTACCGAAAGCGTCGCCGCTTCGATCTGTCCCTCGGTTCCGGCAACGATCTTCAGTGGACGCTGATAGCCTCGGCTGCGCAGTCGTTGCCGTAGAGGTTCGAGACAATCGGAAGTGCCGACGGAGACCAGTTGCGGATTGAATTCCTGGATTTGCCCGGCCAGGAGATCCAGGTTCTTGCCTGCCGCCAGGGACACGACGCGGAACTTTTCCGCCTGACTCCTCACCACCCGAAGTGAGTTTTGGCCCACCGAACCCGTCGAGCCAAGAATGCACAGTCCCTTCATAACGGCCAACTATCCTTGATCAATAGCGCCAACCACAGGGTCGGGACACCGAAGAGTACGGCATCAATGCGGTCAAGCAGCCCGCCATGGCCCGGGAGAATCGCTGCGGAGTCTTTCATGCCGGCGCCGCGTTTCATTGCCGACTCTGCGAAGTCGCCTGCCTGCCCAGCCATGGCGATCAACGCCGCCAACAGGATAACTGTTTTCAAATCCCCTGTCTGCCAGAACCAATGTGCGAAGGCCCAAGCGATGAGCAAACTTCCCGCCAGTCCTCCCACGGCGCCCTCAACTGTCTTCTTCGGTGAAACGCGCGGAAACAGAAGATGGCGGCCTAGCGAACGCCCCACGAAGAACGCGCAGATATCACCCGCCCAGATAACCAGGAAGAGCAGAAAGATCAGTTTCTGTCCTCTGGCCGGGTCGGAAAATCGGAGAGGCATCAAACAGGAGAGCGTGAAGCCAACGTAGAGGATGCCGAAGATCGTGGAGGAAACCGCCTGGAGATAATCCTCCAGGTCGACGGTCCATCGCAGGCCCAGCGAGAGGCTCAGCAGGAGGAATAATCCAAGAACCGCTAAGGTTGGATTGACGGGCAGGAAGAGCGCAGCGGTCTGAGCCAGGCAGACACACGCAGCGCCGGCATAGCCCAACGCCGGAAAGCTTTTGACGCCAGCATTACGACAGATCAGGAAGTATTCGTAGAGGCTTCGCTCGGCAGTTGCCAGCACGGCCGCGAGGAAGAGCCAATACGGAGACCATCCGATCAAATAGATAACCGGAGGGAAAAGAACCAGGGCAGTCAAGATGCGAGATTTCATGCGGGAGTTGTCAGTGGCCAGTGGTCAGAATCCGTCCGCCTGGACCCATGCCTTCCTATCCCAGTCCCAGTCCGCCATACCGGCGCTCGCGCTTCTGATAATCAATGATCGCGCGGAACAGATCCGTCTGGGTGAAGTCCGGCCAGAGCGTTTCGGTCACCCAAATCTCAGAGTAGGCCACCTGCCAGAGAAGAAAGTTGCTCAACCGCAGTTCCCCGCTGGTGCGAACCAAGAGGTCCGGATCCGGGACGTCCCGGGTATAAAGATGCTGGCTGAAGGTGGCCTCATCGATGTGCACAGCACCGTTGTGCTTCAATTGTTCCGCCAGGGCGCGGACCGCGTCAATCATCTCCGCGCGTGCACCGTAGTTGAGCGCCAGGGTCAGCCGCATTCCCGTATTGCGCTGGGTTTTCTCGATGGCCGTCTCGAGGTCCGCCTGGACGGACTTCGGCAGTTCCCCAACCCGGCCAATGACCGCAAGACGAATGTTCTGCCGGTTGAGTTCGACGATCTCTTTCCTGAGGTATTCGCGCAGCAGCGCCATCAGCAATTTGATTTCGGTGTGGGGGCGCTTCCAGTTCTCGATGGAGAAAGCGTAGAGGGTGAGGTACGGAACACCGAGTCGCGCGCAGGCTTCCACGGCGTGGCGGACGGCCCGGATGCCGGCTCGGTGCCCGGCGATGCGCGGCAGGCGTCTGCGCTTCGCCCAGCGACCGTTGCCATCCATGATTACGGCGATGTGCTGCGGAAGCCGTTCGAGATCGATTTGTGCCAGGAGACCCGCTTCGAGCAATTCTGTTTTCACTGCAGCCTGCAAGATAGAAAAAGTGATTTACCTCGCAAAGCGAAACGTTAGCACAGCGCCCCACTCATCGCAAGGTTGTTGGCGCCAACGAAATCTCGCGCAAATCCAGGAGCTGACCGAAAGTCCGGCTCATACCGGCAGACGGCCGGGGAAGAAAGAACTCACAACAAGGAGGGCCGTCAGGGCGATCATCACGACGCAGGTCGCCCAGGCGATTACGTTGAACGTCCGGGTGTTTCTATGTTCGCCCATCAAGTCGCGGCGATTGGAGAGGCGCAGCATAAAGATCAAGACAAGGGGCAAAAGGATTCCGTTCGCCACCTGCGACAGGAGGATGATCGGAATCTGGCGGTCCTCGCTCAGAACCACAACCGTCAGCCCGCCAAAAACTATCAACCCCGTGTAGAGCCAGTAAAACGCGGGCGCCTCCTGGAAGCGCTTGTTGACGCCGGACTCCAGCCCTAGCCCCTCACAAACCGAATAGGCCGTGGAAAGCGGAAGGATGCAGGCGGCGAACAGAGAAGCATTCACCAAGCCGAAGGCAAACAGCGTCCCGGCGGCGTGACCTGCCAGCGGCCGCAGGGCGGCAGCGGCATCCGCCGCGCTGCCGATTTGCCGGCCCCCGCCCACATATATCGTCGCGGCGCAGGCCACGATGATGAAGAACGCGACGACATCTGTAATCGTACACCCTACAATCACGTCCCATCGCACCAGGGCGTAGTCCTTGACCTTGATCCCCTTCTCCACGGTCGAAGCCTGCTGGTAGAACTGCATCCAAGGCGCGATTGTCGTGCCCACCAGACCGATGATCATGTAGAGGTAGCTGACTTCGAAATTGAAGCTGGGTTTGACGGTGGAGATCAACGCGTGCTTCCAGTCCGGCTGGGCAAAGAAACAGGAAATCGGGTAGGCAATGTAGAAAACGCAAGCCGCGAGGAAAACCTTCTCCACGGAGCGATAGGTGCCCTTGACCACAAGGAGCCAGACCAGGAGCGCGGCGACGGGCACGGTGATGAAACGGCTTGCCCCGAAAAGACCCATGCCGGAGGCAAACCCGGCGAAGTTCGCAATGGTGTTTCCGAAGTTGGCGACGAGCAGGAGTCCCATCAACATGAACGTCAGACGGAAGCCGTACTCCTCGCGGATGAGGTCGGCCAAACCCTTCCCCGTGACCACGCCCATCCGCGCCACCATTTCCTGGACGACAATCAGCGCAACAGTAATCGGGATGAGGGTCCACAGCAGAGAGTAGCCATGACTGGCACCCGCCACCGAATAGGTATAGATGCCGCCGGCATCGTTATCGACATTGGCCGTGATGATGCCGGGCCCGATAACCGCGAAGAAAATAATGGCGCTCCGCCGCCAGTGGCGAAGCCGGCCTCGGTTGATCAACTCCATGCAATCTCCGGTTCGCTATTTCCGATTCATGATCAGTTCGATGACGTCATCGGAGGTGACCACGCCGAGCAGATGACCCCCGTCGTCCACCACGGGCAGCGTCACCAGGTTGTATTTGTGAAAAAGGTCCACGACCTCTTTCTGGTCCGTGTGGGAGGGTACCGAGATAACCGAATCGGCTGAGAGCACCTTGAGCGGGGTGGACGAATCGGCCAGCAAGATGCGGGCGAGTGGAATGGCGCCGGTGAGCTTCGCCTGGTTGTCAACGACGAAGACCATGTGAACGGTTTCGAGCGGCCCCTCGAAATTCCGGAGTGCCGCCATGACACCCTCGACAGTTGCGTTTTCGCCAACGAAAACGTACTCCGTGGTCATGAGCGCGCCGGCGGTGTGCTCCTCGAAGCCCAGCAATTCCCGGACTTCCTCCGCCTCCTCTTTGCCCATGTCCGCCAAAACTTCCGCGCTGGTCTCAGCGGGCATTTCCTGCAGAACGTCCGCCGCTTCGTCGGGGGCCATCTCCTCGACGATGTCCGCGGCCTTCCCCGTCGGAATAGACTCCAGGAGGTCGGCCTGCATCTTGGTCGGGATCTCGGAGAGTGCGTGAGCCGCGGTTTCGTCGTCCAGGGATTCGATGACGGCCTTTTGCTCGTTGCGGCTCAGGTCTTCCAGAATGTCGGCGATATCCGCCGGGTGCAGCTCCGCCAAGCGGTCGTAGGAAATGCGCAATTTCAAGCGGCGGGCGGGATCCGACTCAATCAGATTCACGAATTCCCAGTTAATGATCGTGGTCGGAAGGAGATTGGTGACGAGCCGGATATTGTGCTTCGCCATCGTCCCCTGCAGCAGCCGGCGGAGAGCCGCAGCCAGACCAATGTTCACGGCCACAATCCGCAGTTCCGTGTGGCCGTCTGTGGGCTGGATGTCAAAATCCACGTCATTCACCCTCACCACCTTGCGGTTGTTGACGTCAATGATCTGCTGATCCAGCACGTCCTTCTTCATGTGGATCATCCCCTCGTCCGGCGCATAGCAGCGCAACTCTTCGCGACGCACGGTCGTCTGCCCGGCACGCACCGAGAGGGATTGCAACTGCTCGTGCGTAATGCACTGCAGGCTCTTCTTCGGTGTCCGGACAAGGTATGACGCCACCCGCGTGGGGTTCTGGCTGGGATCCACACACATGTCCTCCAAGCGCCCCAGATACTCGCCCTTCACGCCGTAGATGGGAAGATTCTGTAGCTCGGTAAAGTAGATCATCGTCAGCCTCCCGCCCCTCCGCCTGGGGCAGCACGATTCCAGGTCCTTGGCAGCTTCACCTCGTCATCCCGAAACTATGGAAGATAGCCGGCCCTGACTCGAAACCATTACAACTGTCCCCGTCCCGCTAAAATCAGAACGCCCCAAGGGGTCGAAGCTCCCCTGGGGCGATTGCTTCGATCCGGAGGGCCGCCCCGGATCGAAAAACCCCCTGGTGTGAGCTTTGGCACCACACAACGTGCTGTCCCGCCTCCGCAGGGCATAGCCACTTTAGGCAAGGCCTTAATCCGACCGTGCCTGCTCCACCCGTTGGCCCGTCTCCGGGTTTCCGGGCAGTGGCTTGTGTTTGCGTGGTAACCTCGCCTAACGAGGTCGACCGTAATTTAGAGATGACGTCCGTCCCTCCTCATCTCCAAGAATGTTCCAAATGTCTTAATACGGGTGGGGGAATCTTTTGTCAAGAAAAAACCTATCCAATCACTCAAGATTCTTCTGCTTGGGGCGCTACCCCATCCTCAACAGCCATCGCACGGCGTTCTGCTGGAGCTTGAAGTACTCCGGCTGCCACAGGGCGTGGAGGGTGTGACCGGGCGCTGTGAAAACCACCCGGCCTTGACCGTATTCGTAGGCCCAGCCAGCGACAGCCTGCGTACCGTGGTTTTCGAAATCCAGACCGTCGAGGTTCACGCTGCCGAGAATGATGTAACGGGGATCTTTATCGTAAGTGACGTAGTGCTGCTCGTCGGTGACGATGAATTCACCGACACCTTTCGTGATCGGATGATTGGGATTTGTGATCCGCACTCTAAAGGGACGCAAGGGAGGGTGCCCGATGTAGGCCCCGCCCATCACGTCCCGATAGTCTTTGGAATAAAGGGAGATGTGGCTACTGTTATGGAAAGCGTAAAGCCCGTTACCGGCGAGGACGAATTCCCGGATGGCTTTGCCTTGCTCTTCTTTTATCCAGCCTTCCGGCTTCTCTTTCGGCCAGTCCGCCGGATTTTCGAGGTAGCCCGTGTAGGAATATGCGTCCGGACCCAGGTAGCCATCAGGCCAGATCATGCCGTCCCTGAAACACAGGAGCAGCTGGTAGCCTTTCAGCAGGTCGGCCGAGATCGCTTCGTAATTGATCGTGAAGTCGACCGGCAATTCCAGTGACTTGAAGAGCCGGCCGAGTGCCACACGGATGAAGTCTGAGTTGTGGTAACGGTCGCCGATGAGCGCCAGCGTGCGAGATGGCGCCGCAGCGCGTCCCGCCGATCGGCCTCGCGCCCCCATCGCCAGACCGACCAAAGCCGAGGAGCCTGCCCGCTCGATGAACTTGCGGCGCGAGAGCTGTCGGCCGAGTAGGCTCATCCCCTTCGCTCCAACCGGCGGAAACCCGCAGCGGAGTTATTCCAACCGCTGCAGCGAATCACTTGATCTGCCCCATGACCCACTTGATGCCGTTCAAGAGCATGTCCTGGTAGCGCTGATCTTTCCAGACCCAATCGTCATGGCCGAGGCCGTTGTAGTAAACGCGCCCCTTGCCGTAGGATCGTGTCCAGGCCACCGGCCAGCCGTAGTAGCGGTGCATCACACCATTCTTCTTCAGGTCTACGGACGCCGGATCGAGACGCAAAAGGACGTGTGAGTCCTTTGCCTGAAAATCGCTGACCTGGTAGATCTCGTCGTTGATCTGGAAAGATTTCCCCAGGGATCCCACGATGGGGCTGGACGGATCGGCGACTTCAACCGTGACCATTTCGTGCCAAGGATGGTTGTTGAAGTAGCCCCCGAGCATCTCTCCATAGTCAGCCCACATGTAAAAAGTATCGGTGGCACTGTGCACGCCCACGAAACCGTGCCCGGCCCGGACGAAATCCGTGAAGGCCTTCTTCTGATCGTCGCTCATGGGAAGTTCGCCCGTGGTGTTGAACATCACGGCGTCGTAGTTCTTCAGGTTGTCCTTGGTGAAGGCCGCGACGTCTTCGGTCACCGTGGTTTCAAAAGCTTCGGACTTGTCCCCAATCTCTTTCACAATCTGTTTTGAAAGCTCCACGCTTTCGTGGTGGTAGCCCTTGGTCAGGGTCATGTAAAGCAACTTGCCCTTCTTCGGCGCCTTGGCGAAAGCCCTTTCCGGTCCGCCAATGGCTGCGAACGCCAGAGCCGCAACAACTGTCAAGAAAACAGGTCGGTATTTGCGCATAAGTACTCCTTGTCGAAATTGCGAGGCGCAGGTTTCAGGATTTGGTGCTCGGAATTTCTCCCCGAATGCTTACTCCCTTTCGCGGGCGAGGGTCTTCGGAATCGAGTTGGCGGGTTTCGCCTCCCGGGTCCTCAACGCCGAGTTCCGCTTGCCAATCCGACTGACCGCGTGGCCAGAGCATTCACAATCTCCCGGCAAAACGCGGGAAGATCGGAAGGCACGCGAGACGTAATCAGGTTTCCATCCACAACCACTTCTTCATCTGAATATCTTGCCCCGGCATTGATCAGGTCGTCTTTGATGGCTTTGAAGCAAGTGGCCTTCCGGCCGCGGAGAATGTCGGCCGAGCAGAGCACCCAGCCGGCGTGGCAAATCGCGGCCACGACCTTCCCCGCCCGGTCCATCTCGCGAACGAGCTTCAAGACCCGCTCATCCTGCCGCAGCGTGTCCGGCGCCCAGCCGCCGGGAACGATCAACGCGTCGAAATCTGCGGCGCTGACTTGGTCCAACGATTTGTCGGCGACCACGGGATAACCTTTCTTGCTTGCATAACTCTTGCCTGCCTCCGTTCCGACTGCCACAGTCTCCGCGCCATCTTCGCGGAAGCGAAACAGCGGATACCAGACCTCCATCTCCTGATAAAGGTCTGCAACCAGCACCGCAATTCTCTTGCCTTGTAGATTCATTGGGGTCTCCCTCAGTCGCGACGGTCGGGGCGTATGTTACCACACACTCCTGCACACATTCTTGCGGCTTGACCGAGGAGCGAAGTCCGAGTATAGATAAATGCCGCATCTTGGACGTGCGGGAAGGCTATTTTGTCCGTTAGTTCCCGCTATGTTCTGTTAAGGAGATTATCAACTTGGAGGTGCTGTTTTGAGGAGAAACCCGATCGTTGTTTTCCTGACTCTGTCCTTTTGTATCCTTGCCATCACGTTCGTCGTGCAGGCGGCGGATCAAGCCAAGGCTCCCGACACGATCATTCTAAAAGGCAGCCCGCTCGGCGGGGTCAAATTCGACCACAAGACCCACGCAGAAACCCGTGCGGGGAACAAATGCGAAACCTGTCATCATCCTTCCAAGCCCGAGAAACCCGCTTCGGCGCCGCAGCAAGCATGCCGGAGTTGCCACGTCAAGCCGGCGGTGCCGCCCATGAAGACGGCCACCCAGGGGGCGTTTCATAATCCCACGGCCAAGTCCGGCACGTGCATCGATTGCCATCTGAAGGCGAACGCCGAGGGCAAGAAGGCGCCCAACACTTGCATGCAGTGCCACAACAAGGCGAACGTGTAGTCGGTTGGCGAAAAACGCCCCGCCGTTGTCATCCTGAGGAGTCCGTCAGATGACGGACGACGAAGGACCTCGTAAGTGCTTGACTGAGCGAAAAGCAGATCCTTCTCCCGCTGCGCGGGATCCAGATGCAATGCCGTCGGAGGTGTCATTTTCTTTGGCTGCGCGACGCTAGCCCTTCTTGAGAACCAGTGAATCGAGGCTGATCGGTCCCGGGCCGGCGATGGAGAGGTAAAGGAACAGGAAAGTGTAAACGGCGGCTAGCTCGCCCCCGTTCGCGATGGGGAAGAAGCCCCTGGGATAGTGCATCATAAAATAGGCGACCGCCATCTCGCCGCTCAGGAGGAAAGCTACGGGGCGCGTGACGAGCCCCAGCAGCAGGAGCAGCCCGCCGAACACCTCCAGGCAGCCCCCAAACCAGGGCAGCGACGGAAATGAGGCGGTTATCCCCTTTCCACCCATGCCTCCAAAGAACCCAAACAACTTCTGCAGCCCATGCGAAGAAAAAGTAAAAGCGGCTACAATCCGGAGCAAGGATCGCGCGTAAGATTGTAGGGAAGCCATGGCCGGCATACTCTCCTCCTCAGAATGTTTTGAACCAGCACCCCGAGGCTAAAACATTACCGGACTTTCCGAACCGGGGCAAGCCTGGCGCTTTCCCATCAGCTATTTCCAAACCTCGGGGCTGCGAAGTGGAGAGTGGGCTACAGGGAAGCGAGGCATCATTGGCCGAGAGGGCCGCCTGTGCCATAATGGCGGGCTCTGCGCGCCGCCGGCGGTTGGGACGGACCGCGCCAAGCAGAACCCAGGAGACCCAGGATGAAACCCAGCTATTGGATAGCAGTCCTCTTTTGCTTGTCCGCACTTCCTCTTTTCTCGCAAGAGGCAACGCCCAAGCCAAAAACCGTCGCCCTCAAGGCGGCCCACCTCGTAGATGTCAAAGCCGGCCGCGTGCTCGACCAGCAAGTGGTGGTCATCACGGGCGACCGGATTGAAATGGTCGGGCCGGCCGCGAGCGTGGGGGTTCCGCCCGATGCCACCGTCATCGATCTCGGCTCCGCCACACTCCTACCTGGCCTCATCGATTGCCACGTGCATCTGACCAGCGACCCAGAAAACAGCGGTTTGAAATCTCTGGGAATATCCGTTCCGCGCGAAGCCCTCACCGGCGCGAAGAACGCCCGCCTGACCCTGGAGGCCGGTTTCACCACCGTGCGAAACGTCGGCGCGACGGGCTACGCCGACGTGGCCCTGCGAGACTCGATCAATGCCGGCGAAATTCCCGGGCCGCGCATGCTGGTCTCCGGGCCGGCGCTGGGCTCGACCGGCGGACACTGCGACGAGAATCGGCTGGCGCCCGAGTTTGCGCATCGCGAGGAAGGCGTGGCGGACGGGGTACCGGCGGTCACGGCCAAGACCCGGGAAGTGATCAAGTATGGCGCAGACCTCATCAAGTTTTGCGCCAGCGGCGGCGTCTTCTCGAAGGGCGATCTGCCGGGCACGGAACAGTACAGCCCCACCGAGATGTCAGCGCTGGTCGCCGAGGCGCGCCGACAGGGACGCAAGGTCGCCGCGCACGCCCACGGCACGCAGGCCATCATCGATGCCGCGAGCGCCGGCGTGGACTCCATCGAGCACGGCAGCCTTATCGACCACGAAGGCGTCCGCGTCATGAAAGAGCACGGAACGTTCTTGGTGGCCGATATCTACAACGATGATTTCATCCTTGGCCAAGGCAAAGCGTATGGCTTCACGGATGAGTTGATCCAGAAAGAACGCATGGTCGGACAACGGCAGCGCGATGGGTTTCGCAAGGCCGTCGAGGGCGGAGTAAAGATTGCCTTCGGCACGGATGCCGGCGTTTACCCCCACGGCTGGAACGCCAAGCAATTCGCCTTTGAAGTGAAATACGGCCTGAGCCCCACGCAGGCCATCCAGTCAGCGACCACCAACGCCGCGGATCTGCTGGGCTGGTCCGACCGCGTGGGAAGCCTCGGGGCGGGGAAATTCGCCGACCTAATTGCGGTCGAGGGCAATCCCCTCAGTGACGTCACAACACTCGAGCACATCAAGTTCGTTATGAAAGGCGGCCAGATCATTAAGAACGAAGTCGCGAAGTGAGGGCCGTTCTTATGCGATGATCAGCTTTCCCAAGGAGCCGGGGGAACATCAAGCCGCCAGGACCCTCGCAACGATCCAGGACCCTGCCTGCATATAGTTACTGGCCCACGCCCGATCTTCGGCCATCATTGGCCGGCCGTTCGTTCACTCGAAACGGCCAGGCCAGAGGGAGGATTCCATGAAAACGCAGCGGACTCTCGGTCGCCGGCGGTTTCTGCAAGATTCGACCACCATGCTCGGTGCGGGCGCATTGCTCTCCACGCCAGGTACTGCTGCGCCTCGAGCCGAGGGTCCCGCAATCGCTGGCGACGACCTGCGTTTGCGCGCGAGGTTCGAACCGGGACAGACCGTCTGGATCCTCGTCCCCACAGACTCAGACTTCAAAGCAAAGCTCGCCGCGCGTGAGCTGGCACGCGGCCTCCGCAACCTCGGGTTGGCCAGTAAGCCCATACTGGCTGCTGGGGGGAGCGCTGCGCCCGTGGTGTTGGGCGTCGTCTTCCAGCTGGAAGTCCAGAAGCAAGCCTTCAAACACCTTGAGGGCTACGAAATTGCCTGCGAGACCGATTCCGGAAATCCGCCCCGCTTGCGCCTGCGCGGCGCGACGTCGCAAGCCTTGTTGTACGCAGTCTTCGACTTCCTGGAGCGCCAGGGAGCTTTCTTCGGCCTGGACGGCGAAATCTATCCGCTCCAAGGTCCCCGCGCGCTCAACCTGCCTCCTGTCAACCAGCCCTGGCAGGCCCAGCCGCGATTTTCTGTGCGGGGACTTGTCCCCTGGCCCGACTTCCTGAACTGCATCACGGTGTTCAACCGCGAAGATTTTCGCGCCTACCTTGAGGCCATGCTGCGCATGCGTTTCAACACCCTGGGCATCCACGTCTATTCCGGCGCCAACCAGTGGGCGGAATCATTCCTTTCCTTCGAGTACGCCGGCGCCGGGCATCTCGCCTTCACGGATACCAGCGCGACGCACCGCTGGGGCTACCTACCGGAACGCACGTCACGTTTCGGCATGGGCGGAGGCGGCTTTTATGACAGCGAAGTCTTCGGATCCGAAGCGACGACGCGCGCCCGCAATCCCTGGGAAGCCGCGGAGCTCGCACAACAGCTTTGGGGCGAAGCGTTTCGCTACGCCGATCAGCTTGGCATCCGCACCGGCGTGGGCTTTGAGCCTTACCAGATTCCCGATGAGATCTTCCGCGCCACGCCGCCCGAAGCCCGAGTAGAGCAGAAGGACCCCAACATGTCCGGGCCGCGCCTCGATCCCGAATCGGTTGCGGCGCGTGACATCCTGGAAACTCGCTTGGGCCGCCTGCTTGACACCTACCCAACGGTGAGTTACGTCTGGCTCTGGGAAGACGAGGGCATGAGCTGGGCCAGCCAGAAGACCGGCGTTCCGCTCTCCGTCACGCCGTTCCGGCAGGCTTACGACTTCCTGAAGCGTCACGCGCCAGAGAAACGCCTCGTGATTTCTGGCTGGGGCGGGGTCGTCCGCCACTTCGCCGCCTTTCACCGACAACTGCCGGAAGAAATCATCTTCTCATCTTTGAGCGATAACCTCGGCTGGGACCCCGTCAGTGAAGAATTCGCCAAACTCGAGGGCCGCGAGCGCTGGCCAATTCCCTGGCTGGAAGATGATCCCGCCATGTGGCTGCCGCAGTTTCACGCCCACCGTTTCGTGCGCGACATGAACCGCGCCGCGGATTTCGGCTGCCAGGGATTGCTGGGCATCCACTGGCGGCACCGCATCATGGACATCAACGCCGGCTTCCAGTCACGGTATTCTTGGGATAGAACTCTTCAATCTGAGCAATACTACAGCACCTATACCCGCGCCCTGGTTCGTCCACCCGCCGCGGAGAAGCTGTCTGCGCTCCTGAACGAAACCGACCGCGACCGACGGATTCTCTGCTCGTTTACGGGAGAAATCAAAGACGGCCATCATCAGATCCACGAGTACTCGGGCGATTACAACGAAGCTTTCCAGTTCTGGAACGGCTACGAACCAGGCCAGGGCGTTAAGGATTCGCAGAAGGAAGTCGCCGCCCGCTTGCGTTCGCTGGCCGAATCCGCTGCGGGCCTGGAACGTGAGCGACTCAACTACCTCGCGCGGCACGTCGAGTTCCTCGTGCCCTACGCAGAATCCTGGTCGCTGGCGTTCCATTTGCATCAAATCCTCCAGCAAGCGGCGGCATTGAAGAAGCAGGGGAAACTTCAGGACGCGCGGCAGAAGGTAGCAGCCGAAGGAGTCCCTCTATGGCTGAAGCTTGCTCCCCTGGTGCGGGAAGCGATTCTCGACTTCCAGGAAATCGTCAGCACTCGAAACGATCTTGGCACGCTCGCCTCCATCCACAACAAGTATGAACGGCTGGCGCTCTTCCGTTTGCGCGCTTCCATGAAAGAGTTCCTGGGGGAATTACCGCCGGAAACAGAGACCTTGTTGGAGGAGATTCGCCGACCGGATTTCAACGCGGCAGGGCGCGTCTTTGTGCCCACGCGGCCGACCATTCTCGGCGCGGGGGA
>Ga0315281_10003597_pt1 | contig 22687 bp, 24 predicted proteins | sample YL17G07_0_MG_FD_204540 | JGI IMG/M metagenome (GOLD analysis project Ga0315281, IMG submission 204540) | Sediment microbial communities from Yellowstone Lake, YNP, Wyoming, USA - YL17G07_0 | ecosystem: Environmental > Aquatic > Freshwater > Lake > Sediment | place: USA: Wyoming | collected... | reverse complement strand
GGAATTCGGCCGTACCACCGACCCGGTGCGTATGTACATGCGTGAAATGGGATCGGTGGAGTTGCTTACGCGTGAAGGTGAAATTGAAATTGCCAAGCGCATTGAGGACGGCCAGAAGCACATGATCCAGGCTATTTCCTCCTGCCCTACCACGATTGCCGAAATTCTCGCTTTTGCTGAAAGAATCGAGAAGGACGAGTTGCGCGTCGATGAGCTGGTTGACGGCCTGGTGGGCGGCGAGGAAGAGTTGGAAGAGGGGCCGGGCGAAGAGGTGATGGATGCCGGCGCGGATGAAGAGGAAGATGATGATGGTTCCGTTGCTGCAGCGTTGGCTGCCGCTAATTTGGCGCAACTGAAAACTGACGCGCTGGTGCGTTTCGCCGTCATTCGCGAAGCCTTCGAAAAGATGCAGCAAGTGTTGGCGAAGAAGGGTTCGAAGGTTAAGCAATACAAGGAACTGCAAGCCCAGATTTCGGCCGAATTCATGACCATCCGCTTTTCCGCCAAGCAGGTGGAGGTGTTATGTGACAGCCTGCGTCGGCTGGTGGATGACGTGCGTGGGCATGAGCGGGCTATCATGGACTTGTGCGTAACCAAGTCGCGTATGCCGCGCCAGCACTTTATCAAGGAATTTCCCGGAAACGAGGAAAATCTGGAGTGGGTTGCTGGCCAGGTTGCCTTGAAAAAGCCCTACTGCGAAGCGTTATCCCGTTACCAATACGAAATTGTAGAGCAGCAGCAACGCTTGCTGGACTTGCAAAAGCGGGTGGGTATCCCGGTCAAGGACCTCAAGGAAATCAACCGCCAGATGTCCACGGGCGAGGCCAAGGCACGCCGTGCCAAACGCGAGATGATCGAGGCCAACCTGCGCCTGGTGATCTCCATCGCCAAGAAATACACCAATCGTGGCCTGCAGTTCCTGGATCTGATCCAGGAAGGGAATATCGGCCTGATGAAGGCGGTAGATAAGTTCGAATACCGCCGTGGTTACAAGTTTTCGACCTACGCCACCTGGTGGATCCGGCAGGCCATCACCCGCTCCATCGCGGACCAGGCACGTACCATCCGTATTCCGGTGCACATGATTGAAACCATCAACAAGATGAATCGCATCTCGCGGCAGATTCTGCAGGAAACCGGGCTGGAGCCGGATGCGGCGCTGTTGGCGGAAAAGATGGAAATGCCGGAAGAAAAAATCCGCAAAATCCTTAAAATTTCCAAAGAGCCCATCTCCATGGAAACGCCCATCGGCGACGACGAAGACTCCCATCTGGGCGACTTCATCGAGGATTTGACCACCATGGCACCAGTCGAAGCGGCGGTGTACGGCAGCCTGCAGGTTGCCACCAAGGATGTGCTGGATTCCCTGACGCCACGTGAAGCCAAGGTGCTACGCATGCGTTTTGGTATCGAAATGAATACCGACCATACCTTGGAAGAAGTCGGCAAGCAGTTTGATGTTACCCGCGAGCGCATTCGTCAGATCGAAGCCAAAGCGCTACGCAAGCTGCGTCACCCGTCCCGTTCCGAGCGGCTGAAAAGCTTCCTCGACACGGAAACTTGAAGTTCCAGTTAACACCGGTCAGCCCCAAAGCTGGCCGATTTTTTTCGGGCCTGTAGCTCAGTTGGTTAGAGCAGAGGACTCATAATCCTTTGGTCCTCGGTTCAAGTCCGAGCGGGCCCACCATAAATTAACGGCTTAGGATTATTCTCCTAGGCCGTTATTTTTGTTGGTGTACTGCTTAGTGTTGCCTGAATAGGTTCTTTCCCATAAATCAAGTCTGCGGCTAAGTGAGAGATTGGTAAGCTTGAAACTGTTTTTTTCGCCGCCAGAGCTTCCATAGATCGCCGCGCGTTACGCTGAATTCAAGGCTGCGGTTCGGTTCTATGGCAAGCAGGGTCAGTTCCCCCAGTTTTCCCTGTTTCAGCATTGTCACCAGCGGTGCGAACCAGTCACGTTCCAGGCTCTGCATCCCTTCCCGCCAGCCGTAAATATCGTCGTATTGTGCCGCGCCGCGCAAGGTGTCCAACACTATGAGGTGCTTTTCCCCACCACGGGCAGTGGCAATCCAGTTTTCAGCGGAAGTGGGCAGGGGCGCACACGGGGTGCCACTGGCCTTTGCCAGTGCAAGAGCCAGCGAATCACTTGCCCCAACATGGTTGAATGCGGTGGATGGTTTCTCCGGTACTGTGCCACCACCCCATAGCCATATGCTGTTTATTGGCATTTCGCCGTGCGCTTCGCGCTGCTCGTTGATAGGGTGGGCATGAAGCAGCATTTGAATTTCGTTGTGCAGGGTGTGCCAGCGCATGCCGTCCGATCCGACAGGCAGAAATGGGTCGATGTGTTTACCCGCGACATCCCCAAGGGGCCGGGTTTGCATGGCTGGGGGCGAGGCCAAGCGCAGGTACCAGCGATCCGGGCATTGCGGGTAAAAGACCATGCCGTCATTTTTGAAATGGAGGTTAAGGGCGTCGCAAAGCTGTTCGGCTTCCTGTTGCGAGATCGCGAAAGTGCCGCTGTCGGCAAGGATGAGGTGGTCGCGCGTGACCTGCAGATGCACGGGGTCGGCCCGCAACCAATAATGTTGATCGGGATCGCCCGCATCCGCTAGTAAGGTGATGGGTGCTATGGGCCAGTCTTGCTGTTTTTCTACCGCGAATGCGCGGCACAGCCATTCTTCCATGCCACCGTTCGCGGAACTTTTTTGCAGCCCTCGCGCAAGCAGGGTACTCAGTGCAGGGAGAGGCAAGCCGTCAAATATTCCTGCCTCACTGGGGTAAGACGGAAACAAATTGGGTATCAGGAGGGTGCAATGCATGATGAGAAATGGGAAGGAGAGCGGATCAGTTTACCATTGCAGGGGATTGCGCCACAAAGTCCAGCATTGCAGGAATGGAATGTGAAATTCAATGACGCTTCAAGTTTGTAACCAATTGTTTCATGATTTCTACGTAATGAGCGTTAAACCCCTTGTCAGTGCTTAGCTGGTTGGGTAAATTGTGGTGGGTGTGTAATTCTTGCAGAGTTTCTGCAGGAAAAAATGAGTGCGCCAGTTTGTGTAATGGTGCGGGTATGCGGTTCTATCCAAAGGAGAGTGTGAATGTCTTTCTTAAATCGTTCCTTTTTTGCTTTTGGTATTCTTGCATTTGTTGCTGCAGGTTCTGCTTCTGCACATGAAAGTAACACGGTTAAGCTTTCTGGCACGCGTTTCGAGATGGAGGTCCCCAAGGACTGGCAGCCGGGTTATAAGGATCTGGACGATAAGCTTCTCATGATTTATTTCAAGGATGCCAAGAGCGGTGCTACCCTTGAAGGCGTGTATTTGCGGAAGGTGCAGCCAGCGACCTACGCACTGGCCGATTTCAAGAAATTTCGTGTGGATGCTGAAAGCAAGCGCTATGAAGGCAAAGGTCACACGGTCGTGAAGGAAGAGTCAATCACCATCGGCGGCGAGACCGGCAACTATCTGCTCACCTCCTGGAAAGATGGCGACAAGGACTTTGAGAAACACACTGCGCAGTATCTCAAGGATGGCCGTCAATACATGGTGGTGTTGTGGGGAGCGAAGGGTAAGCTGGATAAACACGCTTTCGACCAAGCTGTGGCCACTTTTGCTTTGGGCAAGGAATAGATTAGATTAGATCCGCCGGCGCGAGAAGTCGGTTGCGTCGGTGGATTCGGTTGCCTTTCTTTAATGTGGACGTTGCGGTTCCCAATGACATCAAGGCCAGGAGGCAAGTATGAAGCCAAATGTGGGCAATGTAGATAGAATTATCAGGCTGTTGCTGGGCATCGGGATGCTGAGTTTGATTGCCCTGTCGGACAATAATTTGCGCTGGTTGGGGCTGGTCGGGTTAATCCCGCTATTCACCGGTATCAAAGGCTGGTGCCCCCTGTATGCCATGCTTGGCGTGAGCACTTGCACGGTAGCGGGTGAAAACGACTAGTCACCCGCCCCCTTTACTACAAAGCCTCCCCGGCGTGATCCGCCAGCCGTGAGCGTTCCCCGCGCGCCAAGGTGATGTGTCCGCCGTGCGGCCATCCCTTGAAGCGATCCACCACGTAAGTAAGGCCGGAACTACCTTCGGTCAGGTAGGGCGTGTCGATCTGGGAAATATTGCCCAGGCAGACCACTTTGGTGCCCGGACCGGCACGGGTGATCAATGTCTTCATCTGTTTCGGCGTGAGGTTCTGCGCTTCGTCGATGATCAGGTACTTGTTGAGAAAAGTACGGCCGCGCATGAAGTTGAGCGACTTGATCTTGATGCGTGAGCGGATCAGGTCCTGAGTCGCGGCGCGGCCCCATGCTCCGGCTTCATCGTCGGTCTTGTTGAGTACGTCCAGATTGTCTTCCAGTGCGCCCATCCAGGGCGTCATTTTCTCTTCTTCGGTACCCGGCAGAAAGCCGATGTCTTCGCCCACCGGCACTGTCACGCGGGTGATGATAATTTCGGAATAGATCTTGTGTTCCATGGTCTGAAGCAGACCCGCAGCCAGGGTGAGCAGCGTTTTTCCGGTACCAGCCTGGCCGAGCAGGGTGACAAAATCAATGTCCGGATTCATCAGCATATTGAGGGCGAAAATCTGCTCGCGGTTGCGCGCGGTGATGCCCCATACGTTGTTCTTGTGATGGGTGTAGTCCTTTAATGTCTCAATGACCGCGGTGTTGCCCTTGATCTCTTTTACGATGGCGTAAAAAGGCTGGTCGCGCTCGTCGTACAAAAATTGGTTGATGAGTAAGCTTGGAACCAACGGTCCTTTAATGCGGTAGCAGGTTTTGTCTGCGACCTGCCAGGACTCCATGCCCTTGCCGTGCTTGTCCCAGAAATTCGCAGGCATTTCCAGGGTGCCGGTGTAAAGCAGATCGCTGTCTTCCAGCACCTTGTCGTTGTAGTAATCCTCGGCGGGAACACACAATGCACGCGCTTTGATACGCATGTTGATGTCTTTGCTGACCAGGATTGCCTGCCGGGTCGGTTGTTCTTTTTGCAGATGCAGCACGACGCCCAGGATCTGGTTGTCTACTTTGCTGGATGGCAGAAAAGCCGGAATTTCGCCGCTGATGGCACGGGTTTGCAGGAACAGGCGGCCGCTGGCGGCGCCGTGGCTATGGGGTGCCAGGGGGATGCCCAACTCAATATCCTGCTCGAAGTCGCTCACAATATCATCAAGAAAACGGCTTGCCTGGCGTGCGTTGCGGGCGACTTCCGACATGCCTTTTTTGTTGTGGTCGAGCTCTTCCAGTGTCGCCATCGGCAGATAAATGTCGTGCTCATGGAAGTGAAACAGACTGGTCGGGTCATGCATCAGCACGTTGGTGTCGAGTACGAACAATTTGTTTTCTACTCGTGGGCGTCGTGCCATTTTGATCAGTCCTTTTTTGCAATTTCGTTGAACACGGGGTGCACCAAATTATTTAAGTGTTTTGATGAAATCCAGCACGGCCTGAGCGTGGCCCGGAACCTTTACCCCACGCCATTCCTTGGCCAAATCGCCATTGCGGTCGATTACAAAAGTGCTGCGTTCAATACCGCGAACCTGCTTGCCATACATGTTTTTCATTTTGATAACGCCGAACAGATTGCACGCTTGCTCATCGGTATCGCTCAGTAATTCAAACGGCAGACTGAGCTTAATCTTGAAGTTTTCATGCGATTTTAGACTGTCGCGCGAGATGCCACAGATTGCGCAGCCGAGCTTGGCGAATTCTGGATGCAGGTCGCGAAATTGTTCTGCTTCGGTGGTGCAACCGGGGGTGCTGTCTTTGGGGTAGAAATACAGGACAATCGATTTGCCTTTGGCGGCGGATAACTGAAATGACTTGCCGCCAGTGGCGGGTAATGAGAAATCTGGAACGTTAGGGCTCAACATGAAAACGCTACTGCTCCTGCGATTCGAACTGACTCCATTGTTGACTGAAAATATTGCTTAAAGCAAGGGGTGGATTGCGCGTTACGCGAGAAATTGCGGGCCTTGCACGGCCAGCGTTCCTGACCTTCCCGGTACTTCGCCCTGGATGACTTCATGTTTTGGCAGGGTTTTCTTGTCCAGAGTGGAGAAATAATCACGCATGGAAACCAGTTCGTACCCTTGATCTCGCCAACCGAATAGTAGTTGTTCCAGAACCCCGATCAACTTCATGCCTTCCATCTCAGCGTGTAGGGTGAAGACGTGGCCGGTCTCAGGAGGCTGTTCGGTGAGACGTAGGAGGTGAGTTGCTACGTTCTCAGGTGTGATGCTGCCTACACCGATCAGTTCATCCAGCGTGGGCAGGGTGGTAGGCAGTTGCGGGCAGGCGATAATCTCTGCCCGAACCACCGGTATGAAGGGGTGGCTGCCACGTACATCGCTGCAGTAGTCGAATCCCAGACGTTGTTCCAGGCGCAAGGCATGGATGTTCATCTGCCAACCGGCGGCACCGTGGGTTTTGGCCGGTTCGTTGAAAATTTCCTGGTAGCGGTCGTAGGCGCGCCGCAATTCGCGCTCGGTCCACTGGGCATTTTTACCGACCACATGGTCCTGCCAGCGAATATGGTCCCAGACATGGATGCCGGTTTCAAACCCTGCCGCTTTCACTGAACGCATGATTTCACCACAGCGTTTACCAATGTCCGGACCGGGCAGGAGAGTGCCGTACATCAGCGTCTTGATGCCGTAATGTTCCAGCACTGAGGTGCGCGAAACCTTCTTCATGAAGCCGGGACGAAATACCCGTTTTATGGCACGTCCGGTGTGGTCCGGGCCCAGGCTGAAGAGGAAGGTGGCACCGGCGTGGTGATGCTTGAGTAATTCGACCAGACGAGGCACGCCTTCGCGGGTGCCGCGCAAGGTATCAACGTCGATTTTGAGGGCGAGCTTCATGGTAGTGAGGCGAGAGGGGTGAGGAGTAAGGCGCGATGTTGAAGGGTGTTACCCCTTTCCCCTCACACCTCTCGCAATTATTCAACCAGCTTGCGCGCTTCCGCTACCTGGCCACGATAGGCGTCGAAAATACCCTTCAACGCCTGTTCCATGTTGACCTCGGGTTTCCAGTTCAGGTCGCGCATGGTGTTTTCGATTTTGGGTACGCGGTTCTGCACGTCCTGGTAACCCTTGCCGTAGTAGGCACCGGAGGTGGTTTCAACCATCTTCACCTTGGCCGCCGTTTCCTGGTACTCGGGATAAGTCATGGCCAGGTCCAGCATCATTTTGGCCAGATCTTTCACAGAATAATTGTTGAGCGGATTGCCGATGTTGTAGATCTGGCCGCTGGCGACATTGTCTTTGTTGTCGATTATTTTCATCAGGGCCGAGATGCCGTCGTCGATGTAGGTGAAGGCGCGTTTTTGGGTTCCACCATCCACCAGCTTGATGTCTTCGCCACGCACGATGTGGCCGAGGAACTGGGTGATCACGCGCGAGCTGCCTTCCTTGGCAGTGAAGATGCTGTCCAGCCCGGAACCGATCCAGTTGAAGGGGCGGAACAGGGTGAAGTCCAGGGCGCCTTGCATGCCGTAAGCCCAGATCACACGGTCCATCAGCTGCTTGCTGCAAGCGTAAATCCAGCGTGGTTTGTTGATCGGGCCGTAGACCATGTTGGAGGCTTCCGGGTCGAATTCCGCGTCATCGCACATGCCGTAGGTTTCTGACGTGGAAGGGAACAGCACGCGCTTACCGTACTTCACGCACTGGCGTACGATCGGCAGATTAGCTTCAAAGTCCAGTTCGAATACCTTGAGCGGTTCCTTCACATAAGTGGCGGGGGTGGCGATGGCCACCAGCGGCAGTACCACGTCGCACTTCTTGATGTGGTACTCGATCCACTCCTTGTTGATGGTGATGTCACCCTCGAAGAAATGAAAGCGCGGACTCTTGGCAAGCTCGGTCACGCGGTCGCTTTGCATGTCCATACCGTAGACTTCCCAGTCGGTGGTGGCGAGGATGCGGTTGGAGAGATGGTGGCCGATGAAGCCGTTCACGCCGAGAATCAGGATTTTTTTCATGTTCATATTCCAAATGTAAATGGTGGGTGGGCAGTGCCCACCCTACAGTTAATCGCCGAGCGGAAGCGGCTCGGTGCCGTGGTGCGATATAAATTCGCTCGGGCTGATCATCTTTCCATCAAGTTCAAATGACAGCACTTGCAATACTCCGCCCCCTGCGCAATCGGCATAATAGTGCCCGTTTTCACAATACAACGCAGGGTGCACTGAACGATGCGCGGCGCCAGTTTCGACCCGGCTTTTCAGTATCCGCATCGGCTTGCCAGCCAGCGTCGTGTACGCGCCGGGATACGGTGGCGCCACAGCACGCACCAGATTGTGGATGGTTCGTGCATCGCAAGACCAGTCGATTTTACCATCTTCTGCCCGCCTGCCGCCAAAATACGCGCCCTGACTCAGATCCTGCGGAATAGCGGTGATGGTGCCTGCGATCAGCGCAGGCAGGCAACGGTTGAGTGCAATCTCTGCGGCGCAGGTAACCTTGTGGAACACCTCAATGGCGGTGTCGTCGGGCAGGATCGGTACTGCCTGCTGTTCCACGATGGCGCCGTTGTCGGGTTTTTCCGTCATGTAATGCAGGGTTGCGCCGGTCTCCGTTTCGCCCTTGATGATGGCCCAGTTCACCGGTACCCGCCCGCGATATTTCGGCAGCAGCGAGCCGTGCATGTTCAATGCACCGCGCTTGGGAATGACGAGCAGGGGTGCCTTCAGCATGTTGCGGTAGTAGAAAGAGAACAGAAAATCCGGCTGCAGCGCATGAATTTTTTCGACAATCTCGGGTGCATTTGGATCGTCTGGTGTGATGACCGGGATGTCATGTTCGGCGGCGAGTTTGGCAACACTGCCGAACCAGATATTCTCGTCTGGATTGTCGGTGTGGGTCACGATTAGTGGTACTTTTACGCCATGGGCGAGCAGGACTGAAAGACAGCGCACGCCGACGTTGTGGTAGGCGAAGACAATAGCGCGGGAAGAGTGTGGCATGGGCGTGAATTGGTGTGAATTAGAGATGGTCAGGTGTAAGTCCGGTATGTTACGCGATACGCGAGAGCATGCGCGGGCCGATTTCCTCACCATCGTGAAATGCGAAGGTGAAGTCTGACCAGCCGGGACGTGCAAGAGTCCGGTGGGATCCTGACTGGCGTTTGATACTCCAACCGATTTTTAACAGTGCAGCCAGAACTCGCCTGGATTTAGCAGAGGGCCACTGGCTCATGCCGCCACTGGGAAAGAAATGCTGATAGGAATGGGACGGATTTCGCCCGTTTCCAGATGCTCGGCCAATACACGCAATGCAAGCGCCTCGGCCTTGGCCATCGCTTCGTTGGCTGTCACGCCATACACGAGGACGCCTGGCAATTCTGGGACTTCTGCCAGCCAGCGGCCGTCTTCCTCACGTTCACATTCGATGTTCAGATTCATGGCAACCTCTATCCATGGGGTTTAAGGCCATATTGTACTATCGGCGTCCGGGAAAACCTAACGTGGATCCAGTACTTATGGAGCGCTGTCATAGAAATCCAAAACTAGACTTTGAGTTATGGGACTTGCTTCTCCAGCACTGCCTGCACCAGATACCGAGGCCGATGCCGCACTTGCTGGTAAATCCGCCCGACGTACTCGCCCAGCAGCCCAATGCCGAACAGGGCGATGCCGATCAGGAAGAATAGGATGGCGAACAGGGTGAACAGGCCCTCCGCCTCAGGCCCGACGATAAAGCGGCGGACGAGCAGGAATACGAAGAACAGCGCCGACAGCAACGCGATCACGATGCCGGCGAGGGAGAACATCTGCAGTGGCACTACCGAAAATCCGGTCATCAGATCGAAGTTGAGACGGATCAGGCTGTATAGGGAGTAATGGGTTGTGCCCGCGGCGCGCTCCTCGTGCTCAACCACCACTTCCGTGGGATTTGTGGCGAAGGTGTAAGCCAGCGCCGGCACGAAAGTGTTGACCTCGCGGCAGCTGTTGATGGCGTCGATGATGCCGCGGTCGTAGGCGCGCAGCATGCAGCCCTGGTCAGTCATGTGGACGCGGGTAATGCGTTCGCGCAGGCGGTTCATGGCGCGCGAGGCCAAGTGGCGCCACAGGCTGTCGCGGCGCATGCGGCGGATGCTGCCCACATAGTCGTGGCCTTCATCCATCTTGGCCAGGAGCTTGGAAATTTCTTCCGGTGGGTTTTGAAGGTCGGCATCCAGCGTTATTACGCGTTTGCCTTGGCAGTGCTCAAAGCCAGCCAGAATCGCCATGTGCTGGCCGAAGTTGCCGTTGAACAGTACCACCCGTGTCACCTCCGGGCGTTTCTCGAACTGCTCGCGCAGCAGGGCGGCGGAGCGGTCACGGCTGCCGTCATTGATGAACACGACCTCGTAGCTCACGCCAAGTTTATCCAGTGCCGGATAGAGCCGGTCGAAAAGGGTGTGCAGGCCGGCTTCTTCGTTGTAGACGGGGATGATGACGGAGAGTTGGATTTGGCTCATAAGTGTGGGGAGGCTATGCTTTCCATGGATTGACGATTTCGACGCCGCTGGCGGCGATGTCCGTGCCATTGCGGGTGACAACAGCCAGCTTGTGGGCACGGGCGGTGGCGGCGAGCAGGCTGTCGATGACTGGCATGCGTCTGCCGTGTTGTTCTGCTTCGCCCTGTATCCTGCCCCACAGCGTGGCAACGGCAGCGTCGATATCCAATATCCTGCCAGTAAAACGGGATTGCAGATCGTCGTCCAGCCAATTCCGGAGCTGGTTTTTTTTCCTGCCGTCGGGCAATTTGGTGATGCCCTTCTGCAGTTCGCCCAGGGTCAGCACGCTCAGAAATAATTTCTGCTCATCTTGCTGTTCAACCCATTTCAGCACGCCTGCGTTGGGCTTTTCCCTGACCAGCTCGGAAAGCAGACAGGTATCCAGCAGAAATTTCACAGGGATACCTCACGCCCCGTGTCCTCGCTGCGTTCGATATCGAGTGCGACCCCGCGCAGCGGTGAATCCTGGAAGAACTTGCTGAGGCGGGTGCGCGGATGGGTCAGTTTTCTGTAGGTGTCGGCGGAGATCACCACAACTGCTTCCTTGCCGTGGCGCGTAACGGTTTGCGGGCCGCTATGCAGGGCGCTATCGACCACTTCGCTGAAATGATTTTTCGCTTCCTGAAGTTGCCATACCTTGGCCATCACCGCCTCCCAATTCTGTCTAGTCTGTCCAGAATATAACATGTGGACCTACCAAATGGAAGCGCCTACCGTGTTGCCGCATTGATAATGCCTGCGACCGCTGCACACACCCGTTCCACGTCGGCCTCGGTCATGGTAGGGAACAGCGGCAGGGTAACGGTTTCGCGGCCGATTTTTTCGGCGTGGGGGAAATCGCCTTCCTGGTATCCCAGGTCGCGGTACAGCGTGAACAGGTGCATAGCCGGGTAATGCACGCCGACGCCGATATCACGCTCGCGCATGCGGGAGATGAAATCGCCACGGCCGAAATTCAGGCAGTGCAGGGGCAGCAGAATCTGGAACATATGCCAGTTGCTATTCGCATAATCTTCCAGCGGCAATTTGCAGCCTTGAGAACGGTCGAAGCAAGCGAAGTAGTGGCGCGCCAGTTCGCGGCGCCGTGCGGTGAAATCGTCGATCTGCTTGAGTTGCCCCAGACCGATGCGCGCGGCGATATCGGTGAGGTTGGATTTTCCGCCGAGCACGTCCACGTCCATGCCGCCATCAGGGGAACGGGTCACGCCCTGTAAACGCAGCTTTTCGAATAACGGCACCTGCGATTCATCGTTGAGCACCAGGCAGCCGCCTTCGCCGGTGGTCATGTTCTTGTTGGCATGGAAACTGATGGAAATAAGATCGCCGAAGGAGCCGATTTTTTTGCCGTTCCAAGTGCTGCCCATGGATTGGGCGGCATCCTCAATCACGCGTAGTTTGTGCCGGTTGGCGATTTCATAGAGGCGGTCCCGATCCACCGGCAGCCCGGCCAGATCCACCGGAATGATGGCGCGCGTTTGCGGGGTGATGGCAGCTTCAATTTTTTCCAGGTCGATGTTGTGCGTGACTGGGTCCACGTCCACAAACACCGGCTTGGCGCCGACGGCGAGAATGACGTTGGCGGTAGCGACCCAGGTCAGCGGCGTGGTGATGACTTCATCGCCGGGGCCAATACCGCAAAGGCGCAGTGCCACTTCCAAAGTGGCGGTGCCGGAATTCATGGTGCGCACCGGGCGGCCGCCGAAGTAATCGGAAAGGGCGGCCTCGAACGCCTTCACCTGCGGGCCGCTGGTGATCCAGCCGGAGCGCAGCACTTCGGCAACGCCCTGGATGGTTTCCTCATCAATGCTGGGTCGGGTAAAAGGCAGAAAAGTCATAGTGTCAATTTAGCTCTCCAAAACCGGCCGTATTTGCTCGAACACGAATTCCGGCTTGATCACTTGCAGGCACACATTGTCGCTGCATGGTGTCTTGCGGTGATTGGCTGCGCTCACGCAGGGCGAGCAGGCCAGGCCAGCGTAGATCGGTGTGGAGTTGCCGAGCGAGCCATACAATTTGGGCGTTTCCGGGCCGAACAGGACAAAGGTCGGCATTGTAGTGACAGACGAAAAATGCCCTGGTCCGGAGTCGTTGGTCACCATCATTTTCGAGATCGAATATAGTATGGTCAGTTCAGTCAGGGTGACCTGGCCGGTAAAGTTGATGCAGCGCTCGTGTGCGACACGGCGCCGTAGATCCTCCGCTTCAGCCCCTTCGCTCGGGGCGCCGGTGATCAGCACCAGCGCATTGTCGTAGCGGGCCAGGACGGTCTGCATCAGCGTGACGAAATGTTCCGGCATCCAGCGCCGCTGGATCAACAGCTCGCTGGCATTGGGGTTGATCAGTACCAGTTGGTGGCGCGCCATGTCGTAGCCGGGATAAAGCGCGCGAATCTTGGCGCGGATACCTTCTTGCTGTTCAGCCGAGTAGCTCACCGTGCGCAGGGCGACTTCCTCGTCGCCGATCAGGGTCTTGGAGTAAGGCAGTTCTTCCCGTCCCGCGCTGAGTGCGTTGACCAGGGCAATGAAATTTTTGGCAATATGGATGTGCGGATTGTAGGCCACGCGATGCGTCAACATTCCTCCGCGGTACAGACCCTCGGTGTGAAATTTGTAGAAACCGACCTGATTTGCTGCGCCACAAAAACCTGAAAGCAGGGCGGTAAAGCGCGAAAACAGTTCGAGGTCGATCACCGTGTCGATGTTGCGTTTGCGCGTCCACTGCAGGAATTTCAGGGTATCCAGAGCCAAGTGAATCAGTCCGTCTTCACGGATAGTGAATATGTTGGCCTGCGGCACGGTGCCGAGCAGATCCAGGCTGGGTTTGTTCTTGGCGAAAATCACAAAGTGCAGGTTGGCGTCGAATACCTTTTTCAGCTTCTGCATGGCCGGATCAGCCAGGATGGTGCTGCCCATTTCCGACAACTCGATCAGCAGCACGTTTTTTGGTTGTGTTGTGCGGCGTGCGGCGAATAGCTTGAGCAGCCAGGTCGCTACGAAACACAGGGGCAGCCCGGCGAGATAGTCGATTTTGCGCATGGTATCGACTTTCATGGAGCCATTTCCTGCGCTTTGTGCTGCACCACCCAATAAAAATAGAGTCCGGGCAGGCTGGTGATCAGCACGCTCAGTCCGTACAGAATGGACATGGACAGTACCACTGTTTTGTCTGCGCCGACCATGGCGAACAGGCCGATCATGGCGCCTTCGCGCACGCCCCAGCCGGCAATGGAGACAGGGACAATGGTGAGCAGAATCACCGGCGGAACGATAACCAGGAAGGTCAGCAGGCTCTGTCCGACATTCATGCCGGTGCCGATGAAGTACATCGCCAAAATGGATAACAAGTGAATCACGATGCCCAGTCCGAGATGCCCGGAAAACCGGCTGGCGCTATTGAATACACGCTGAATCCGGGTGGACAGTTCATGTACCAGATTGGCCCCCCACAGCTTCTGCAGGAAATGCAGTTGGCCGGCAAAACCGAGAGCGATGATGGCGGGGATGCCAACCAGTGTGATTGCGGTAAGCGCACTGAACACCGGCTTTGGCAGCAGTTCCGAGCTGGATATATTGGCTGCCAGATTGAGCACCAGCAAGGAGAATAGTCCGGCCACGCGGTCGATCAGCACACCGTAGAACGCATCGCGCTTGCGGTGCCCGAGCTTGGCTACATCCAGCGCGCGCAGTGCATCGCCACCGAGTGTGGTGGGCAGGCCCTGGTTGAAGAACATGCCCTTGAAGTAACTTTTGAGGTAGAACGCAAAGTCTTGCCCGAAGTGCAGTACCTGCATGATCATGAACCAGCGGTAGGAAGCCAGGATCGTACTTAGCAGCTGGATTCCCAGCGCCAGTACCAGGTAAGTGCCATCGATACGGCGCATGGTGGCGAGCACGGCGCTGAAGTCGATGTGGCGGAAAATCAGCGTTAACAACATCAGAGTGATGCCGATTTTGAGCAAGGATTTCATCAGGCGGGTTGGCTCACGTTCAGCTTCTGCCCTTGAACAATTGCATTTGTCCTGGCGCCGACAAGGCCAGGCAGCAGGCGCTGATGGCAAACTGCAACAAACCAGTACCGGGATAGGTGTTGTCGTAGAACCACAGGGACCAGATGGCAAGCAGCGTGCCGACCAGCGCAAATGCCCGTTGCACCCAGATGTTCAGGCCGACCCGCCAGAATTGGCCCACCCATATGCCGATCATGGCCGCGATCCAGCCGCCGAACGCGCCACCCAATACATCTAGCGGCCAGTGTACCCCGCATGCGATACGCGATAGCCCAACCAAAATGGCGAGCAGTAACACCAGCACCTTGATCCATGAGGTGATCCGTTGCATGCAGAATAGTCCGGCCAACACGAAAATTGTGGTGGTATGGCCTGAGGGAAAGGCATTGTGATGAAGCGCCGGGCCAATGATATGGAAACTGCCGGGAGGCAGTGCACCAGGTGGACGCACGATGGACATGGGATCCTTCAGGCCATGCACCCACAACGTGGCAAGCAGCGCTGCCAGGATGAATTGCCAGATAAGATCCGGGCGGCGATTAATGAAAGGCAGCATAAACAGGATCGCGATGGTGGTGTCGCCAAGTATCGTGAGATGGCTCCAGAAGGCGTCGCCGAGGGGAGCCATGGCGCGGTTCATCAGGAAAAACAGGACGACGTTGTCCCCTACCGTGACCAAGGCGGCCATGGCGCCCAAGGCGATCAGCGGTACGCCCCAGTGCCAGGCCAGGCTGGACAGGAGGTGCGGCTCGGTGGGGTTAGTTTCGAAATCCATAACACGCATAAAATGAGAAGGTAGATACCAGATGCCCGTGGGACGTGACCGGCAGCTTATCACGCAGCGTGCATGCGGCAAACTGGCCGGCGCTGCCGGTGGCAGGGGCGGCTTGTTGTTCGGGCCAGATTACCAGGATGCCGCGTGCGCCGTTTTGCGGCGAGCCGAACCATAGATCGAATTGGTCGTAGCGTGCATCAAGTACTTGCACCGGGGCCGGCCGGCCGTACCAGGCCAGACGGCTGGCGTAGGACCAGTTTTCGGTAAACAGGAGCGGAACTGGGCCGGGCGTACCGGCTAATTCTGTACGCAGCAGTTCGGCACGCCGCGCCGCATGATCCCAGCCATAGAGGTCGCGCAGCGGGTTGCGATTGTCGGGGAAAGGTAGCCAGGGCGAAAAGAATTCACTGAACAGTACAGTAATTAACAGCAGCGCATAGACTGCGGCAATAAGCAGTCCAACCCGCACCCAGCGCTTGTTCCAGCCCCGATGTAGCCAGCGAGCGGCTAGTGGTATCAGTCCGGCCCAGCCGAGTGAAGTCCAGTGTGGCAAGGTCATTTCGTAGCCGGAATTCCAGCCGAACAGCAGCAGCACTGGCAGCGCCAGTAACAGGCACAGTCGTGCTCCCAACTCGCGCCAATCACGCAGGCTGGCAGCAGCGGCGATGAGGCCAAAGGCGAAAATTCCAGGCCCGTAAGCCGCCAACTGCGCAGCTTGGGAGGCGGCGAATTTATTGAATGACCAGTGCAGATTGCCGGTACCGTGGTGCAGTTGGTAAGCGAAGGAAATCCAGCCGTGTTGAAAATTCCAGACCAGTACCGGCAGGATCAGTAGCAGGCCTAGGAGCAATGCCAGCCAAGGGCCGGGGGTACGCAGCACGCGCCATTGCTTGCCAAGAGCAATGGCCAGCAACACCGTGACAGCCAGGGTGACTGCGGTATATTTGGACAGACCGGCCAGTCCGAGCCAAAGGCCGAGCCACAGCCAGTAACGTAAGCGGCCCTCCGTAAGTGCACCATGCAAGGCTAGCAAGGCAAGCAGGCCGAGCAGCAGCAGCGGGCCGTCCGGCAGCATCGACAGGCCAATCAACTGGAACATCAGGCCCGACTGGAGCAAGGCTACGCTGAGGAAGCCCAGCCAGGGAGTTTCTTCGGGGAACAGGGTCAGGGCGACGCGGTGCAGCGTCATGCTGGCAGCGGCGAACAATAAAATCGGCACAACCCGCAGCGCCAGATTGGAGTCGGAAAATTGCAGCGCCAGCGCCTGCAGCCAGCCGATCAGCGGCGGGTGGTCGAAGTAACTGCTGTCCAGGTGTAAGCCGTACAGCGCGTAGTGCGCCTCGTCTACGCCCAGCCCGATGCTGTTGGCAGTAACCAGACGGATTAGGCTGCTTGCTGCGATCAGCAGCAGTGAGGCTTGCCAGGGCGTCAGGCGCCTAAGAAATTCAACTACGGGCAACGACATACACGCCGATGATAATGATGCCGATACCAGCCAGCCGCGCCAGGCTCACCGCCTCGCCAAACAGGTACCATGCAGCGGCGGCGTTGACCACGTAGCCGATGGAGAGCATCGGATAGGCGATGCTGACCTCCACCCGGGACAAAGCCAGAATCCACACCACTACACTCACCACATAGCAAGTCAGGCCGCCCAGGATGTGGTATTCAGTCGCGAGTTTCCAGGCCACCGGCAGGACATTCTCGCGGCTGAAACTGAAGGCACCGATGCTGTTGGTCCCCGCTTTAAGTAAAAGTTGGGCTACTGCGTTGAGCAACACACCGCATAGAATCAGGCTGAAGCTCAGCGCATTCATGGAGTTTTTACCGCAATTCTGATCGTGTCATAGGCGATGATTTTCATCGGTAGTCCTTCTTGCTTGAGCTGTATGTAGGTACCTGGGGTCATGATGGCAAGCGCGTAGGGCTGGTTGCGCCACGCGCGACTGAAACCGGCTAGATCCGGTATCCATTTCCCCGGTTCCTGCTGCAGGCCGAAAGCCATTTCATCCTGATGCGCAACCAGGGTAAGGGTGCGACCCAGGTAGGGCGGCAAGGTCTGCTCGTACATGCCGAGACTGTAGAAAGGAACATTGGGTTTTAGATGGGGTTTGATCTGTTGCGCGATGTAGTAAGTGGAGCCGGATGGCGCCAGGCTCTCGTGTCCGGTCAGGACTAGCTGAGCCGTGACGAGTCCGATCAGGCTGAAGGAGACAACGGCCGCCATCACTCGACTACGATAGCTGAAATACAGACCAAGCAGCATTCCCCATAGCCAGAGTACGGCAGCGACCAGCGCCCATAAGGCGTAGCGGGCGTACAACGGTTTTTGCATGGCATCGGCGGCAAAATTGGTTACATAGGGTGTCATTACGCAAGAAACTGCGGCCAGTATGGTGATGGGCACCATCTCCCAGAACAAGGTGCGTGGCCGGATTTGCGCCAGGTGTGCGCCGATGAGCAGCGCCAGCGAAGGGAACATCGGCAGGATGTAGGAGGGCAGCTTGGAACTGGAAGCGGAAAAAAACACGAAAATAAATACGGTCCAGAGCAGCAAAAAGCGCTGCGGCCTGATGCCTGAATGCGGCGCAGGATCCCGATTCCAGGCCCGTGCCAGCGCATCGAACATGACTATTACCCAAGGCAGCATGCCCAGCAGCAGCACCGGTATGAAATTCCACCACGGTTGGTAACGGCCGTGGGTCTTGGTCAGAAAGCGCTCGAAATGCTCGTGTACGAAAAAGAAATGGGCGAACTCGGGGTTGGCAATGGATACCGCGATGAACCAGGGCGCACTAATGGCGAAAAAAATGGCCAGCCCGCTTACCAGGTGCAGGCGCCTCCACAAACCAAAATCGCGTTCGATCAAAGTATGCAGTACCAACACCGCGCCCGGCAGTACCACCCCAATCAAGCCTTTGGACAGTACCGAAAGAGCCAGGGCTGCCCAGGTCACCCACATCCAGTTGCGCTGTTCTCGGGGCGCAACACCGTCGCGCTGGGCCAGCAGAAACCCCAGTAAACCGGCGCACATGAAGAAGGTTACGCCCATGTCCAAGGTGTTGATGTGGCCGATCATCACGTACAACAAGCTGCTGCCCAACACCAGCGCCGAGTAGAGGCCGGCGCTACGGCCGAATAAACGGCTACCGGCGTACCACACAGCAAAAATGCCGGCCAAGCCGGTGAGGGCGCTCCACAGGCGTGCCGTCCATTGATGTTGGCCAAACAAAGTGTAGGCAGATGCCGTGGCCCAGTATTGCAGGGCAGGTTTTTCGAAGTACTTGATGTCGTTCAGACGTGGAGTAAGCCAATCCCCGCTTGCCGCCATTTCACGCGGGATTTCAGCGTAGCGGCCCTCGTCCGGGCCGATCAGCTTGCGGTACTCGAGATTGCTGAACCAGATCAGGCAAACGACGAGCAACAGCAGAAAAAAAGGACGCCGGGTCATGTGAGCAGGGAGCATACAGGGGGGGAATGGGGCGAATTATAGCATCGCAGAGGGGTGGGAGGCCAGCGCATTGGCCTCTGCGAGATGAGTGGCGTTGTGCATGCGTCAATGTCGGCGACTATGTGTATGGGCAGGCACTATAATCCAGCTTCGCTCACTCAAGAGAAGTAATCCCCGCATGCGCAAAGAAGTCAAAGAGAAATCCAAATACGCCGTTGTGGCGGCCGTACAACGGCCGAACGTGAGCGACGTCGAGTTCGAGGCATCGCTGGCCGAGCTACGTATAAAGAACTTCTAAAGAACTAAAGAACTTCGGGGTCAAGTCTATAATCGTAGCGTTCATGCAGGTTGTTATCCGGCTGGTGAACTTCGGGGTCAAGTCTATAATCGTAGCGTTCATGCAGGTTGTTATCCGGCTGGTGCAAGCACCTTTCGGCCCGCCTTTCCTGACTCCGTCAGGCGGCGCTGATGCTCTTCTCGATCACGTCAGAAACCCAAGCGTTCAAACTCTTTCCGCGTGCTTCTGCGACCATTGCAGCGCGCGCGTGCAACTCTGGCTCTAACCGCAGGCGGAATTGCCCGGAATAGGGGCGGTTTGGTTCTTGCCCGAGCTTTTTGCAGGTTTTCAGGTAATCGTCAACAGCTTCTTCGAAGGCTGCGCGCAACTCGGCAACGCTTTCTCCGTGGAAGCCAATTACATCCCGGATGCCGGCAATATGGCCAACAAAGCAGCCATCATCTTCGCTATATTCGACACGGGCCGCAAAGCCCTTGTAGGTCATCGTGTTCATGGTTTCACTCCAAGATTCTCAAGATACAGTTTGGCGTCGCGCACCTGGTAAGGCTTCGCTTCTTTGGCCGGGTGCGGGCGATGGAATGTTGCGATATGTCCATCCTTCTCAAACCGTACTCGCGAACCATTGCCCTCGATCACCTGGCACCCGATAGCGACTAACAGCGCCTCGATTCGCCGCCATTCCAACGTTTTGGATACAGGCTCCGCATAGAGGGTGGCCAGTGTCTTTCGGTGCGTTGCGTTCATGATATGATGGTATCACTAATTGGAACCATGTCAAGCCCCGTTCTTGCGCCTGGTTTTGGCATCGTTGTTGGGGATCATTGTCTGATTCGGCGCATACCCAAAGCTGGGCAGCCTCTTGACGGTTTCCTTTGGCTCCCGGCCGCACAAATTTGCGAAGCGTCGTGAAGCGCGGGTAGGGGAGCCGATTTCACTTCTCTATCCCCCTACCTTGAGCAGCACAACTACCGCGCCCCCACCGCCATCCACCGGACGTGCCTCAGTAAAGGCGAGCACTTCACCGCGCTGCATCAGCCAGCTGCGCACCTTGTTTTTCAGCACCGGCTCGCGGTTTTTTGAACTGAGCCCCTTGCCGTGGATGATGCGCACGCAGCGCAGGCTATGCTCTTGAGCGTGGTTGAGGAATTCCACCAGGCTCTGGCGGGCTTCGTCGCTGGTCATGCCGTGCAGGTCAAGTTCGCCCTGGTTTCCCCAGTGGCCGCGCCGCAGTTTGCGCAAATCCTGGCGGGACATGCCGGGGCGCAGGAAGGATTGTTCCTCGTCGCCATCGAGGGCTGCTTCGGAGGAAATGTGGTCGCTTAAGGAATCGCCCGCCGCTTGCCGTTCGTCAGGGAGCGCTTGTTGCGGAACAGGTTTGCGGCGGCGCGGGGGATGTTGGGCTTTGCCGTGGGGCGGTAGGGGGGTTGCGTCGCTTACGGCGTCGCGGAAAACTGCAATCTCTTCGGCGGGTAACGGTGTTTCCAGTGTTGGTTTGCGCGGTTTCATTCAGGGAAAATTCAGATTTTTCAGGGATTGCTGTAGGTCTGGATTGTCTCATTCTGATATGGTTGGTAGAACCTCTCCTCTGTTGGGAGAAGCATAGGTGGTGGATTCAGGCCGCTTACCCTCACCCCAGCCCTCTCCCGAGGGAGAGGGAGTCAATGATGTGGCGCCGCTTTCGGCCCCGCTTCATGCTGTTAGCCGAGATTGTCCAGATAGCGCTCGGCGTCGAGCGCGGCCATGCAGCCGGTGGCGGCGCTGGTGACGGCTTGTTTGTAGATCATGTCCTGCACGTCGCCAGCGGCGAATACGCCGGGGATGCTGGTCTGGGTGGCGTTGCTGGAGCGGCCGGACTGGGTGACGATATAGCCGCGGTCCAGTTCCAGTTGGCCGGCGAAGATGTCGGTGTTGGGTTTGTGGCCGATGGCGATGAATACGCCATGCAGTGCGATATCCTTGGTGGCGCCGTTCTGCACGCTCTTCACGCGCATGCCGGTAACGCCGCCGTTGTCGCCCAGTACTTCGTCCAGGGTGCTGTTGAGTTCCAGCACGATCTTGCCTTCCTGCACCCGATGCATGAGGTGATCCACCATGATTTTTTCCGCCTTGAAAGTGTCGCGGCGGTGCACCAGGGTGACCTTGCTGGCGATGTTGGAGAGATAGATGGCTTCTTCCACGGCGGTATTGCCGCCGCCGATAACCGCTACTTCCTGACCCTTGTAGAAGAAGCCATCGCAGGTGGCGCAACCGGACACGCCGCGGCCCATGAATTTCTGCTCCGACTCCATACCCAGGTACATGGCCGAGGCGCCGGTGGCGATGATCAGCGCATCGCAGGTGTAGCTGCCGGCATCGCCGGTGAGGGTGAATGGTTTTTCTTTCAGGTTTACGCTATTGATATGGTCGAAGATGATTTCGGTGTTGAAGCGTTCCGCATGTTTCTGGAAGCGCTCCATCAGTGCCGGGCCTTGCACGCCATCTACGTCCGCCGGCCAGTTGTCGACCTCGGTGGTGGTGGTCAATTGGCCGCCCTGGCTCATGCCGGTGACCAGGACTGGTTTGAGGTTGGCGCGCGCGGCGTAAATCGCAGCAGTGTAACCGGCGGGGCCGGAGCCGAGTATCAGTAAACGGCAGTGTTTGGCGGACATGGTGCTTTCTCCAGAAATTCAGAATGGGCGCAATCTTATCAGGAAGGGCTGGACGATGCTAACCTGGCCCTTTCCCGGTCATATCGTAGTGCTATAATCCCCCGAGCATTTTACCCATGAGAAGCAATGGCTTTCGCTAATAGAACCCCAACCGGCCGGACTTCAATCAAACCCGGCCCCAAACCACTTTCTCCAAAACTGGTAGGACTGCTGCGCGAGGCGTGGTGGCTGGTGTTTGTCGCCGCCGCTTTGTATGGGGCGATGATCCTGTACAGCTACGACCCGGCCGATCCCGGCTGGTCCCATGCCGCGACTCAACCTAACCTGAATAATGCCGGTGGACGACTGGGTGCTTTTCTGGCTGATCTGCTGCTGTTCGTGTTCGGCCTCTCGGCCTACTGGTGGGTGGTGCTGGCGTTGCTTGCGATCTGGTGGGGCTACAAGCGCATCGAGCGCGAAGCTTCCGGCGACCGTCGGCCGCTGTATATTGCATTGGCCGGTTTTTCACTGCTGCTGATTGCCAGCACCAGTATCGAATCGCTGCGGCTGTACACCCTGAAAGCGGCGCTGCCTGGTGCGCCCGGCGGCATGCTGGGGGCGGTGGTGAGCGAATATTTGTCCCAGATGCTGGGCTTCACCGGCGCCACGTTGATTCTGCTTGTGCTGTTCGCAGTGGGCTTGAGTTTATTTACCGGACTGTCCTGGCTGAATTTTCTGGAGCGGCTCGGATACTTTCTGGAGCGCAGTTATTTCCTCGCTATTGAAGGTTGGCACGGCTGGCAGGACCGGCGTGTGGGCAAGGTGGCGCTGACCGCGCGCGAGGAACATGTGTCGGTGGTGAAGAAACACTTTGAGGAGCACGAGCCGGTCAAGATCGAGGCCGCACCGCAGGAGATTCAACAATCTGCCCGCGTGGAACTTGAACGTCAGGCGCCCCTGTTCGAAGAACTGCCGGATTCGCCGCTGCCGCCGCTGCATCTGCTGGACCCGGCCGACGAGAATGT
>Ga0315281_10003596_pt1 | contig 22688 bp, 20 predicted proteins | sample YL17G07_0_MG_FD_204540 | JGI IMG/M metagenome (GOLD analysis project Ga0315281, IMG submission 204540) | Sediment microbial communities from Yellowstone Lake, YNP, Wyoming, USA - YL17G07_0 | ecosystem: Environmental > Aquatic > Freshwater > Lake > Sediment | place: USA: Wyoming | collected... | reverse complement strand
TCGGTCCTAAACCTTTTTTGAAATGCCAGGAGACTCAGACTTTCCTGTTGCATAATATTTGCCCCATTTAGCTAATTATTTTAGTAAATTATAGCTAATTTTAGGAGCAATGGCAATAAGCGAATTGGTTTTTAGTTTTCCAATTTATTTTGGTAGGGCGGGCCTCCGTGCCCGCCCGGAGTTTTCTGCAGCTTTTCAATTCAAAGCTTTGCCGTTCATGAAATCATCCCGAAACTAAAAGTTCTGGTGGCACCGGCGTCTCGCCGGTGCTGTAGGAGCGGGTTATAAACCCGCCCCTACCTAGTTAGTTCCATGGGCTTATGGGTGTGCCGCCGGCTCATGAATTACAGAAGAAAACGAAAAACTAAAAACGGGCTTTGGAATACCAAAAACCAAAAACGGATTAAAGAACCGAGTCGGGGATCAGCCGGGCTTTCCCCGCCCGCAGCTCCGCCAATACCAGCTCGTCGGTGGGAAAGGCCAGGGGCGAGGGCGGGGCGTCCAGGGGAAGGAAGGCCACCTCCGAGAGGTCGTCGCCGGCCTTAAGAATGCCGCCCACTACCCGCCCGGCGAACCAGAGGCCCACGGTGAGGCGGTCAGCGTCGTGGAAGTTGGAGTGCACCGCCAGCACCTCCCCCGCCTCAACCACCAGGCCGGTTTCTTCGGCGAACTCCCGGGCCGCCGCGGCCCTGACCTCTTCGCCCCACTCCACGTAGCCGCAGGGCAGGCACCAGGCCCCGGCGTACGGCCCCCAGGCCCGGCGGCCCCATAATATGTCGCCCCCCCGGCGCACCACCACCGCCACCCCTACCGCGGGGTTGACATAGAGAATTATGCCGCAGTCCCGGCAGACCAGGCGCTCGTGGCCGTTACGCTCGCGCTTTTCCATCTCCCCGCCGCAGCAGGGACAGAAGCGGTATGAGGGCGGGTTGCAAGACATATGAGTTTTGAGTTTTGAGTTTTGAGTTTTTGGTTTTTGATTTGCTGAATAATAAGCATTTTGCGGAATTGCGCAAGTAATCAGAATATCAGTGACACAGGCGGCTTGCCTGTGATGGAACAGGCTGGAAAGCCTGTTCCACCGAAGTTAAAATCCTTAGCTTTAAAAAGCGTTTCTCCACCCACCGAAAACTGAAAACCGAGCTATCATATTAAAGGTTGAAACTGTGGGCGAATTCATTTAAAAAGGTCGAGGCTCTTTGTTTTTCCGGAGACACTCACCGTGACCACCCCCAGGCTCAAAACCGTCCGCAATATCGGCATCATCGCCCACATCGACGCAGGGAAGACCACCCTGACGGAGCGCATCCTCTATTACACCGGCCGCACCCACAAGATGGGGGAGGTGCACAACGGCGCCGCGGTCATGGACTGGATGCCCGAGGAGCAGGAGCGGGGCATCACCATCACCGCGGCGGTGACCACCTGCCAGTGGAAAGGGGCGGTCATCAACCTCATCGACACTCCGGGCCACGTGGACTTCACCATCGAAGTGGAGCGGTCCCTAAGGGTGCTGGACGGCGCCATCGGGGTCTTCGACGCGGTGAGCGGGGTGGAGCCCCAGTCCGAGACCGTCTGGCACCAGGCCGACAAGTACCGGGTGCCCAAGCTGGCCTTCATCAACAAGATGGACCGCCTGGGGGCCGATTTCGCGGCCGCGGTGGAGTCCCTGCGGGAGAAATTGGGGGCCCACCCCCTGGTGCTCACCATCCCCTGGGGGGAGGAGGACCGGTTTCAGGGGGCCATCGATCTCCTCAACCTGAAGGCCATCAAGTGGCGGGATGAGACCCTGGGCCTGGCCTTTGACGAGCTGGAAATTCCCCCCGATTATCAGGCCCGGGCCGCCCGGGCCCGGGAGAGCCTGCTGGAGGCCCTGGCCGAAGTGGACGACGCCGTCATGGAGTCCTACCTGGCGGAAAGACCCCTGTCCCTGGAGGAACTCAAGGCCGGCATCCACCGGGCCACGGTGGCCCTGAAGGGGGTGCCCACCTACTGTGGCTCGGCCCTCAGGAACAAGGGGGTCCAGCCCCTGCTGGACGGCATCCGGGATTTCCTCCCCAACCCCACGGAGGTGCCCCCCATTGCCGGCCAGCACCCCCAGACCGGGGCCCCCGAAACCCGGCCGCCCCAGGACGACGCCCCCCTGGCCGCCCTGGCCTTCAAGATCATGGTGGACCAGGCCCAGCGCCTCACCTATGTGCGGATTTACTCCGGCACCCTGAAGTTCGGCCAGGAGGTCTACAACCCCATTAAGCAGACCACGGAAAAGGTGTCCCGCATCCTTAGGATGCACGCCAACAAGCGGGAGCCCCTGGAAGAGGCCCACGCCGGCAGCATCGTGGCCCTGCTGGGGCTGAAGGCCACCACCACCGGCGACACCCTGTGTACCCGCCACCACCCCATCGTGCTGGAACCCATCTCTGCCTACGTGCCGGTGATCTCCCTGGCCATCGAGCCCCTGACCCGGGACGACCAGGAACGATTGGCCCCGGCCCTGGCCCGGGTGTCCGAGGAAGACCCCAGCCTCAAGATCCACACCGACGAAGACACGGGCCAGACCCTGCTTTCCGGCATGGGGGAGCTGCACCTGGAGGTGATCCTCCACCGCCTGGAGCGGGAGTTCCATGCCCAGGTGCGGGCCGGGCGCCCCCAGGTGGTGTACCGCGAGACCATCGCCGGCCGGGCCGAGGAAACCGGCCTCTTCGACCGGGAACTGGCCGGCAAGCGCCACTTCGCCGAGGTGGTCCTGGCCATGGCCGCCAGGCCCCGGGGGTCCGGCAATACCTTTACTTCCCGGCTGCCCGCCGGACACCCGGCCCAGCCCTTCGTGCCAGTGATCTCCCAGGCGGTGCAGGAGGCCCTGGAAGGGGGCCCGGTTTACGGCCACCCGGCCGTGGACCTCGAAGTAGCGCTCAAAGACGCCACCGTCAAGGAAGGCCTGGCCTCGGAAATGGCCTTCCGCATCGCCGCCATGACCGCCCTGAAACAGGGCCTCCCCAAGGCCCAGCCCCAGTTGCTGGAGCCCATCATGAAGGTGGAGATCATCGCCCCCGAGGAATTCACCGGCGAAGTCATGGGAGACCTGGCGGCCCGCAAGGGCAAGGTGGAGCAGCTCCTGGCCAAGGGCCCGGTGCGCCTCATCTCGGGCCTGGCCCCCCTGGCCGAAATGTTCGGCTATGCCACCAACCTGCGCTCCCTGACCCAGGGCCGGGGCACCTTCACCCTGCAATTCCACCACTACGGCCACGTGGAGCGCCGGGAGGATCGGGGGACTTGATGGAAGATTTGGGGGGAGGGCCAGGGGCTTTTTCGTAAGTGGCCCTGCCCTCCCCCCAAGCCCCCCTCCCAACCCCCATATGAGGGCCGGGGAGGTCGGGGCCCTGGCCCCGCCTTCCCCGGCCCATGATTCACCCATAAGGGATTGGGGGTAGGGGTTTGGGGGAGGGGGTAAGGGCACTTACAAAAAAGCCCTTAGCCCCCTCCCCCAACAACATTATGCAAAGGAGTAAGCAGCCATGGCTGTAGAGCAGACTTTGTCCCTGATCAAGCCCGATGGGGTGCAGCGGGGCCTCGTCGGTGAGGTCATCGGCCGCTTTGAGAAGCGTGGCCTCAAGATCCGGGCCCTGAAGATGGTGCGCCTGACCCTGGAGCAGGCCCGGGCTTTTTATGTGGTGCATCAGGACCGCCACTTCTACGACAGCCTCACCCGGTTTATGAGTTCCGGGCCCATCGTCGCCCTGCTCCTGGAAGGGGAAAACGCGGTCCAGGCCAACCGGGACCTCATGGGGGACACCGATTACCGCCAGGCGGCCCCCGGCACCATCCGGGCCGACTTCGCCCGGGAAATCGAAGCCAATATCGTCCACGGCTCCGACAGCCCTGAGAACGCCCGGGGTGAAATCGACTTCTTCTTCAACTCCCTGGAACAGGTGTGAAAGAGGTAGGGCGGGCCTCCGTGCCCGCCACCGTTCAGGGCATTCCGAAACCGCGGCCCCAGAGTCCTGCCCCCCGCAAGGAGCCATAAAAATTCTTCGCCGGTAAGTTACCGGGTATTTTTTCACCTGAGCGAAGACCAGAATCAGCTAACTCCTTCCCCCGCCCCACACCCCCCCAACTTGACAACGGTTAGAGGCATCCCCATTTTACAGGGTACAAGGTTAAGGTTGGAGCAGGGGAGCGCCTCAACCCCGCCGGTGGAGGCGCTAGTACTTGGTTGCGAAAATCAGCGTAAATAATTGCGGACATTCTCAAAGACCAGGACTACATAAAGTCCCCCTTTGAAAAAGGGGGATTTAGGGGGATTTAAAGGGGTGATAAAATCCCCCTTAACCCCCCTTTGGAAAAGGGGGGGGATAAAAATGGGTCTCAAATAAGGCGCGAACTTCTGCAATTAAGTACTAGTGTTTTGTTCCAGAAATATCTTATCTTAAGAAATTGGGTTTTTCCCCTCCCCCTTGATGGGGGAGGGTTAGGGTGGGGGTGAGAATATCTTGCAATTTCATCACCTTTCCCCCTCCCCCCAACCCCCTCCCACCAGGGGAGGGGGAGATTTATTGGAAAAACTTAGTAAAGGTACTTGCGAAACATGATACTAGGGTCTGGGATACGCCCTTGAAGCAGCCCCGAGCCAGGAGGTGGACATGAGTGCTGAAGCTCCCGAGACCGTGGCCAGGAAAGCCTCGGCCCGCCCCCGGGGCCGGCGCTCCGCCGGGGGGCCGCTACTGGAGCAGATCAAAAGCGTCCTTAAGGGCGTGGCCCAGCACCGGCGGCAGCGCGGGCGGCCCTTCGTCACCCTGAGCTACGCCCAGAGCCTGGACGGCAGCATTGCGGCCCGTCCCGGCCGCCCCCTGGCCCTCAGCGGTCCCCAATCCATGACCTTTACCCATTCCCTGCGCGCTCTCCACGACGCCATCCTGGTGGGCATCGGCACGGTGCTGGCGGACAATCCCCGTCTCAGTGTCAGACTGGTGGACGGCAGGAGTCCCCAACCCGTCATCGTGGACAGCCGCCTGCGGTTTCCGCCTTACGCCGATTTGCTGCGCAACGGCCGCGCCCCCTGGATTGCCACCAGCGACGAGGCCGACCCCCAACGCCAGGAAGCCCTGGAGGCCGCCGGGGCCCGGGTGCTGCGCCTGCCGGGCCAGAACGGCTGGGTGGACCTGACCGCCCTCCTGGACCATCTGGGCCAGCAGGGCGTCAACCACCTGATGGTGGAAGGCGGCGCCCAGATTATCACCAGTTTCCTGGCTTCCCGCCTGGTGAACCAGGTGGTCCTGACCATCGCCCCCCTGTTGGTGGGGGGGCTCAGGGTGGTGGACCACCAGGGACCTTCGCCCCTGCGGCAGTTTCCCCGCCTGCGCCACCTCGGTTACCAGCAGCTGGGCGATGACCTGGTGCTGCGGGGCGAGCCGGACTGGGGGGTTTAGATGGAAAGGCAAGCCCTTTATTTCACTGCGCCCCAGCAAGTGAGCTTAAAGACCGAAAAGCTGCCCTCCCCCGCCTTCGGCCAGGTGCTGGTCCAGACCCTGATTTCCGCCATCAGCCCCGGCACCGAACTGCTCATCTACCGGGGCCTGGCCCCCCAGGACCTGCCCAGAGACGAGACCATCGCGGCCCTGGCCGGGGATTTCGCCTTTCCCCTGAAATACGGCTACGCGGTGGTGGGCCGGATCATCAAGCTGGGCGGGGGCGTCGCCCCGGACTGGCAGGGGAAGCTGGCATTCGCCTTTAATCCCCACGAGAGCCACTTTCTGGCCACCCCCGACGAACTCTTGATGCTGCCCCCCGGCCTGGGGCCCGAGGACGCGGTTTTCTTCCCCAACATGGAAACCGCGGTCACCCTGCTCCTGGACGGCCAGCCATTGATGGGCGAGCAGGTGGCCATCTTCGGCCAGGGCATCGTGGGGTTGCTGCTCACTGCGCTCCTGTCCCGCTGGCCCCTGGCCTCCCTGGTGACCCTGGATCTGCACCCCCGGCGCCGGCTGCTCTCGGAAAATCTGGGGGCCCATGCCAGCCTGGACCCCGCCGCCCCGGACGCCCAGGCGCGGCTGCGGTCACACCTGCAAGGCTCCGGCCCCTATCCCGGAGCCGACTTGACTTACGAGGTTTCCGGGAACCCCAACGCCCTGGACCAGGCCATCGGGGCCACGGGCTTCACCGGCCGGGTGGTCATCGGTTCCTGGTACGGCCGCAAAAAGACGGAGCTGGAACTGGGGGGCCGTTTCCACCGCAGCCGGGTGCAGCTCGTCAGCAGTCAGGTGAGCAGCATTCCCCCCGGTCTTTCCGGCCGCTGGAACAAGCCCCGCCGCTATCAGGTGACCTGGCAGATGCTGCAGGAAGTGAAGCCGGCCCGGTTCATCACCCACCGCTTTCCCATTACCCAGGCGGCCCAGGCCTATGCATTGATCGACCGGAACCCGGCGGACGTCGTCCAGGTGATCCTGACGTACTGAGTTTCGAGTTTCGAGTTTCGAGTTTCCAGTTTCCAGTTTTTGGTTTTTGGTTTGTTGAAATGCAAGGCTGGTTGCCAAAAATTTAAACCGCAGACGAAAATTCTCGAATCTCGAAACTCAAAACTCGAAACTCGAAACCCAAGGAGCGGACCATGCACAGGTACACATTGGCGGTGACCCGGGATTTCGTGGCCCGGCATTATCTCGTGGGCGGCGACTGGGGGCCGGAAAACCAGCTCCATTCCCATCCTTACCGGGTGGAGGTGCAGCTGGAAGGCAGGAACCTGGACCAACACGGCTACCTGGTGGACCTGGTGGCCCTGGAGGCCCACTTGCAAGAGCTGGTGGCCTACTTCCGGGACCAGACCCTGAACCAGTTGCCCGAGTTTGCCGGGATGAACCCCAGCATCGAAAACCTGGCCCGCATCATGGGGCAGGACCTCTTAAGCCGCATCCAGGAGCCCATCAGCGCCTTGACCGTAAAAATCTGGGAAAACGACATCGCCTGGGCGGCCTACCGCGAGGAGCGTTAGTGCGCCTGGGGCTCCTGATTTACGGCAGCCTGGACTTGGTTTCCGGGGGCTTTATCTATGACCGCCACCTGGTGGACAACTTGCGCCGCCAGGGAGACCGGGTGGAGGTCATTTCCCTGCCCTGGCGCTCCTACGCCCGGGGCCTGCTGGACAATCTGGGGCCCGGACTGGCGTACCGGCTGCAGCGGGCCTCCTTTGACGCCCTCCTCCAGGACGAGCTGGCCCACCCGTCCCTGGTCCGCCTCAACCGGCGGCTGCGTTCCCTGGTTTCCTACCCCATCCTTGCCATCGTCCACCACTTGCGCAGCCGCGAACCCCGGCCCGCCTGGCAAAACCGGTTCTGCCGCTGGCTGGAGCGCCAATATCTAACCTCGGTGGACGGCTTTGTCTGTGTCAGCCGGACCACCCGGGCCGACGTGGAATCCCTGGTGGGCAAGAACCGCCCGGCGGTGGTGGCCCCTCCCGGGGGAGACCGGCTGCCCGGGGCCGTAACCCGGGAGCAGATCGCGGCCCGGGCCGCCGCCGACGGACCCCTGAAGATAATCTTCGTGGGCAACCTGATTCCCCGCAAGGAGTTGCACACCCTGATCACCGCCCTGGCCACCCTGCCGCCCGGGGATTGGCGGCTCCAGGTGGCCGGCAGCCTCAACGCCGACCCCTCCTACGCCGGGGCCATCCGCCGCCAGATCAACGCCGCGGGCCTGGCCGGGCAGGTGTCGCTGCGGGGGACAATGCCGGCCCCGGAGTTGGCTGTTAGCCTGGCGGCCTCCCACCTGCTGGCGGTGCCCTCCTCTTACGAAGGCTTCGGCATCGCTTATCTGGAGGGCATGCGCTTCGGGTTGCCGGCCATCGCCGGAGATAGGGGCGCGGCCTGGGAAATCATCCGTCATGGCGAGAACGGTTTCCTGGTGCCGCCGGGAGACGCCGGGACCCTGGCCCAGTTCCTGGGCCTCCTGGCTCGGGACCGGCAGCGCCTGCGGGCCATGAGCCTGGCCGCCCACCAGAGTTGCACCGCCCACCCCACCTGGAACGCCAGCGCCGCCCGGGTGAGGGAGTTCGTGCAGCACCTCCCGGCTCCATAAAATGGAGCCGGGTGGCACAGGCGTCTCGCCTGTGCTGCCGCAGGCTGAGCCTGCGACTCCAAATCATTTGAGGGGAGCGGCGGGGGTCACCAATTCCCCCGCCCTCCCCTCAAACTCCCCTCCCAGCCTCCTATATGGGGGTTTGGGGGGGTCAGGAAGGGATTGTAAGTGGCCGTCGGCCCATAGTTTAACGCTTCATAATCACCATGACATTCAAACAACAGTTTTTTACCCCCCTTTTCTAAAGGGGGGCAAGGGGGGATTAAGTAACCCCTAAAAAATCCCCCTAAATCCCCCTTTAAGAAAGGGGGACTTAACCTCCTTCATATTCAGGTGCGGGCTCAATTTATATCGCACAATTTATGAATCGCGGCCCTATCCCTTTCCCTGAGAAAGCATTTTGGCACATGACCCGACCGACGGCTTACAGCTTCACCCGCTACCTGGCCGCCAAGAAGGACCTGGACGACCGCTCCTTGAACCGGCGGGTCTGGGACCGCCTCCGCCAGGCGGTGCAAGAACGCCCGGAACCGGCCCCCTTGCGGGTCCTGGAGGTGGGTTGCGGCATCGGCACCATGATCGAGAGGCTGCTGGAGTGGGGTCTGCTGGGCCAGGCCGTCTACACCGCCATCGACGCCGAGGCGGCCAACCTGGCGGCCGCCCGGGAGCGCCTCCGGGGCCTGGCCGCGGCCCCTGGCGCCTCTGGCCCCGAAGCCGGGCCTCTCCTGATTCAGAGGGCGACCCAGAAGGTCCTGGTGGAGTTGGAAACCATTGACCTCTGCCACTTCGCGGCCCGGGAGCAAGGCCGGGCCTCCTGGGACTTGCTCATCGCCCACGCCTTTCTTGACTTGCTGGACCTGCCCGCCGCCTTGCCGCCCATGTTCTCTCTGCTGCGGCCCGGGGGACTGTTTTATTTCACTCTGAATTTCGACGGCGCCACCATCCTGGAGCCGGTCATCGACCCGCACCTGGACCGGCAGATTGAGACCTTGTACCACGATACCATGGACCAGCGCCGCATTGCCGGCCAGCCTGCCGGCGACAGCCGCACCGGCCGCCGGCTCTTCGGGCACCTTAAGGCCGCGGGGGCCCGGGTGCTGGCCGCGGGCAGTTCCGACTGGGTGGTCTTCCCGGGGGAGGAAGGTTATCCCGGCGATGAAGCTTGCTTCCTGCATTTCATCATCGAGACCATGCGCCGGGCCCTGGAGGCTCACCCGCAACTGGACCCCCAACGCTTGCGGGATTGGATTGAGGTGCGCCATCGCCAGATCGAGGCCGGCACCTTGATTTATCTGGCCCATCAACTGGATTTTTTCGGTTATATTTAATAACTAGAGAGCTCTGAAAAAATGGGTTTGTGGGGGGAGGGAGCTTGAGGGAGGGATTGTAAGTGGCGGGTGCCCCTGGCCCCCTCCCTCAAAATGACTTTCTCAGAGGTTTCAACCAGTCAAAAGCGCCCTGGAGAAGTTGCTTGAGGTGAGAGCCGGGGGCAAACCACTCCCCCGCTCCCCCTTTTTTGGAGCCTGGCTGGCAATATCTCCGGCAACCACATGGGAGATACCGCCATCTGAGCGGGAGGTTACCTTAGGATTTGTCGACCTGGCAGGTGATCATCTACGACTGCGACGGGGTGCTGATAGCATCCCGGCGCGCCAATGAGGCCTTTTACAACCACATTCTCGGGCGTTTCGGGCTGCCCCCCCTGACCCCGCAGCAGCTTGACGTGGTGCACGTCAGCACGGCCCGGGGCGCCATTGACTTTCTCTTTCAGGGGAGCCCTTATTTGGATGAGGCCCAGGCCTACCAGTTGACTATCGACAACGCCCCCTTCATCTCCCTGATCCAGCCGGAGCCCCACGTCCGGGAGATCCTGGAGTACCTGCGTCCGGCTCGCCGCACCGCCATCGCCACCAACCGGGGCAAGAGCCTGCCCCTGGTCCTGAGGCACCTGGACCTGGAGCGCTTATTCGATTTTACCGTGAGCTGCTACGACGTCAGGGAGCCCAAGCCCCATCCCGAGTGCCTGCTGAAGGTGCTGCACCATTTCCGGGTCCAGCCCCGGGAGGCCCTGTACGTGGGGGATTCAGCGTTGGATAAACAGGTGGCGCAGGCTGCGGGAGTTCTCTTCGCGGCTTACAAAAACCCCGGCCTCCAGGCGGACTACCACCTCCAGGACCACCTGGACCTGATCACGATTCTTGCCGGGGAATAATCCCATTTTCAGATGGAAAACCAACCAATGACGGCGAGGCGCACTGGCGCTGCGCCCTGGCCTCACCCTCCAGGACCTCTGCTTTGACAGTTACCTTGGACCAGAGCACCACGAGCACCACTCCCACCAGCACGCCCATTATTAACCCCGCATAAAAAGCAATCATTCCCATGTTCCTTACCTCCAGAAAAGGATGGCTTTACAGGAAGGCGGTCACGGCGATGGATATGAGCAGGCCCACCACCAGGCCCGTATAAAAGGCAAAGATTGCCATAAGCTTCTCTCCCGGGTATTCCTAAGGTAAATAATCCGCCCCCCTATATGCCATCGGCATAAATGCTCATTTTCTCTAGGTAAAAATTCCTAATAACCGGTTAGGAATGAAGTTTTTCCAGGATCAGGGGGGCAATGGGGCCAGGGGACGCCACCCTGCCAAGGCACCGGCGCCAATCTCTTGCAGCGGGCCGCCTAATATTGACTTCGCCAAACTAATTCTTAACTTTTCTATAGATAATTCTAATTCAGCTTAAGGCCTCAAAGGAGGAGAAGATCATGAAGGCAGGAATCATCTTCACCGGCAGCGGGCCTATTCTGGTGTTGACCTCCTATGACTCCTTTACCGATCCCAAGTTCGTGGAGAAAATGAGGGCCAAAGGGGTCAAGAAGTTCATGGGCTACGAAGTACCGCCGGAACTGTGCCAGAAGCGCTACGGCGAGCATTATCCGGTGGTGCTTGGCGACCTGCGCCAGACCGATGATCTGAGGGTCCTGGATTACGACGGCCATCATATTTTCCTGACTTTTTCCTTCCAGGAATATGGCCAGCAGTTCACCTGCGAGTAACCGGCTATCCCGCATAGGGCGACAGGGAGTTTATCCCGCAGGAGCACCGGCCTCTCTGGCTACCCCGCCCCACCAGGGACAGGGGCGCCGGGAAGGCCGGGCCTGGGGGTTTGGTTAGGAGGCGGTTGGGGGCCGCAGGCCCCCATTCTTTTTCCGGTGCGGCAGCCAGGGAGGAAACTGCGGAGACAGCTAAGACGCGCCGGGGCGCAAACCCAGGAGCAGCAAGCCGGCCCCGGCATGGAGGGCGGCAATGAGATACAGGGCCGGCAGGATGCCCCAGACCGGCAGAACCAGCAGGCTGACCCCCAAAGTGCCCAGGGTGGCGCCCAGGAGATCCGCGGCGTAGAGAAAGCCGCCGGCTCCGCTCCCCCCATCGCCCTCACCGCCCCCACCGCTCCCACCGGGGCCCGGCTGCTCCTGGGCCCAGAGGGCGGCGCTGAGGGCGAAGATCCCACCCCCGGCGAAACCGCCGGCGCCCAGGACCAGAAAGTAGGCCGCCTGCACCAGGTACTCCGGCCAGGGGGCGGTCCAGGGGGCGGTCCAGGGATAAGAAAACCCCAGGCTCAGCCCCAGGGCTAGGAAGGCGGCCAACCCCGCCAACCCGCCCTGCAGGGCGGCCACCAGCCGCATCCGGCTCCTCCCGCCCCTGACGTCTCCCGCTACCCCCGCGCCCCCCGCCCCCCTGCTCCGGCCGGCCCAGCGGGTCCCCGCCGCGCTGCCCGCGGCCATTCCCACCATGAAGGCGGCGATGAGCATCCCCAACTGCCGGTAAAGATAACCGAAGCGAATCTGGTAGAGGACGAGCACCAGCACTTCCAGGGCCATGACCCCCAGACCCATCACCATGACCTGGTAGAGGTAGCGGGCGCCGGTGCGGCGCCGGACCAGCACCCCCAGGAGGAGGAATCCCGAGACCAGCACCGCCCAGGGAACGTAGGCCGGCAGCCGCTTCAGGAAGAGCAACGCCTGGTTGGCGGGCAGACCTTCCTGAATGGCGCTCAGCGTCAGGTCATAGAAGTAGCAGCCGGGCGAGAGGTCGGTGTTGATCTCCGCCGGCAGCCGGCCCAGGAGCTGCCGCAGGTATTCCTGGCGGGGCCGGGACAGGTCGTTAAGCAGATAATATTCCCGGACGTACTGCAATTTCAGGTGCCGCTCCTTGAGCCGCCGCACCAGGGTCTCCGGGTCCGCCGCCAGGGTCCCGGGGCTTACCGAGGCCAGGAACCGGGCCCTTTCCCCCGGAAAGACCAGGACCTCCGGGAAGACCAGTCCCAGGGTGTGGTAGGTCATGGCCAGGTAGGCGGCCCGCAGGGGGTGGAGACCGGTCTCAGCCCCGGTGAGGGCAAAACTGAAGACGCCCCCGGGGGCCAGCCTCCGGGCCGCGATCTGAAAAAACTCCCGGGTGTAAAACCGGTTCAGCTGGGCGTTCCTGGGTTCCGGCAGCGCCATGAGGATGACGTCATAGCCGCCGGCGGTGCGGTCCAAAAAACGGCGGGCGTCCTGGTAGAGGAGCCGCACCCTGGGGTCCCGGGCCAACGAATCGGCCTCGGGCAGCAGACGCTGAGACAGCTGCACCAGTTGCGGGTCAAGCTCCACGTAGTCGAGATGGGTTACGGAGGCGCTCTTGAGGACCTCGGGCAGCAGCCCCAGGCCGCCGCCCAGGAGCAGAACCCGACGGGGCGCCCCATGCGAAAGCATCCCGAACTGCACCTGGTGCTCCGCGGTCAGGGGGTCGGGAGAGGTGAACTGCCACAGGCTGTTGGCAAAAAAGCTGGTCTGCTCCGCCTCCCGGGTGGCGGCCAGCAGGGCGTAGGGGCTCTCCACCGCGGCAATCACCTGGCGGCCCGGCCACTGCCAGGTCCGGCTCAGGGCTTCCAGCCGCGGCAGGAAGAAGCAGGCCCCACCCAGCAGCAGGAGACCGGCTGCGGCTACCAGTTTGGCCCCCAGGGGGCGGGCTGGGGGACGGGTTGGAGGCCGGACTCCGGGGGCGGTTAGGGGGGCGGCCAGCAGCCAGGAGCTCAGGGCCAGCAAGAGTCCCGTGGTTAGGCTCAAGGCCAGAGTGGAGACCCGGCCCAGCAGCAGGAGTTGCAGCAGCAGGACCCCCAGGGCGGCGCCCAGGGTCTCCAGATAGTAGACCCGGCCCGGGGCCTCCCGGGTGGCGGGGGGGGCCTGGGGGGCGGGTGGGGCCAGGCTCGCCAGGACCCGGCAGGCGCAGGGAAAGAAATAGCCGGAAACCAGCCCGAAAGGAGCCAGCAGGGCCAGGAACAGCCAGAGAGTGGTGCCCAGGGGCAGGGATTGGCCCCAGGGCAGGGAAGCCAGGGCCGGCAGGGCCCGGATCAACAGGACGGTGCCGGGGAGCAGCAGCCCCAGAAGCCCCAGCAGGATAGCCAGGTCGGAAGGACCGACCGCGGCCCGAAACGCCCCCCTCGCCGCCCCCCAGCCGCCCCCCAGGCTCCCCAGGCCGGTCCACAGGAGCCAGCACCAGAGCCCCAGGGCCAGCTTCAGCTCGACGCCCTGGGCCAGGACCAGCAACTCCCGCAGGATCAGGACCTGGGAGACCATGGTCCCGGCCCCGTACACCAGGATCAGGCCCCTCAGGGCCGCCAGCCGGGGGCTGGGAGGCAGTGGCGGATTGCCTCCGGGGGCGTCCGCCGCCAGGTTACCGGGGATAGCCAAGGCTTAACCGTAAAAGAAAAATTTTTTGCAGTATAACTTTATTGATCGCCGCGGTCACGGCGCTTTTCAGGAAGGGCCTTAATTTCCCCGGTCTCTTCTATTACGACCGGATAACCTTCCAGGGCGGCGGGAATCTTTTGAGCCGACTCCGGCGTCTTTTCGATGACGTACACAGTGATGCAGGGACGGCCGTCACACAGGCCCTGGGCCACGCCCACCACCCCGGGGACGGCCAGCAGGTCGCCGGCGTGTTTGCTGAGCACTGCTTCGATGGTCTCTTTTGCCATGATCGCTTCTCCCCGGGCGGCGCCGGCTTTAGAGGCGGCCCAGGTCGCGGTGACCTCGGCGGCCATCAGAAACAGGCCAATAAAGAGGGCGGTTATCTTGATAACTTGACACACCGCGTCAGGTCTCCATAAACTAACCTGATCGTAACACCCTTTAGAACAACCCCCCGCCGAAAAATAAAAGGGGAAAAGAAACCCATTAAACTTCTTTTCCCCCTCAAGGTTGCTTGTCTGAAGCGGGCGGCGCCGGCCGGCTCAGTCTCCGTCGATGGTCACCTGAAATCTATCCAGCACCGGTCCAATGGGATTGGCGATGGCATACCTGCCGCTGGAGTCGCCGGCGAACAGCAGTCCCACCGGGTTGCGACCCGGGTCGGTCACTAACAGGGAGCCGGAATCACCGGGCTTGATAAAAGCCCTCAGGGAGGTTACCACGATTTGCCCCACAAACCTGGCGGTGCCGCTGCTATAGGTGACATTGATAGTGCCATTGATGCCGGAGACCATGCCTTTGGTCAGCGAGGTCGTGCGCCCGTATTTCTGCACCGCCTGGTAAATAACTGCCGCTACGGTGGCCGATTTAGGCTTGACGTAGCCGTTGGCCGGGGTGGCATTGCCTAAATTAGCCGTGGATGAAAGGGCAATGGCCGCATCGACGACGTTGCTGGCCGTTCCGGAAAAATCAATGCGCACGAAAGCGGCCAGGGCACCAATGACATTATCGGGATTAAGGCTGCAGTTCGTATCATAGCGCCCGGGCTGCAGCACCCGGCTGCCGAGGGGAGCCTCGTTTTCCAGGGCATACACATGGTTGTTGCTCAGGGCGTAAACGTTTGAGCCTTTTTTAACCCGGGCCCCGATGGTGCCGGCGGAGCACTCGCCCTCGTTGCCGGTGGAAACCCCGATGGGCACCGGCCGGCTGAATCGCTGGGTGGGGTCGATTTTGACCGCGGCCGAGGGTTTGGCCAGGGCGAAGATTTCCCCGGTGACCTCCACCGCCACCGGAATGCCGTCCAGGCTCTCGGGAATCAGGCCGGGGGGCACCGCTCTTTTGGTAAACACCTTAATGGCCGGTTTGCCGGCCTCATCCACGCCGGTGGCCGTTCCCACCACGTCCGGCAAGGCCAGCAAATGTGGGTTGTGGCGGTTTTGCGCCGCCATGGCCGCCTGCACCCCGGGATGGGTTAGGTCCAAAACCGCCGGAGCCGGGTCGAAAGGCGCGGTGTCCGGGGTGATCTTGGCTTCCACCGCCCCCGGCTGCAGCAGCCCGCTGCTCCCCAGCCAGTGGATGGCGGCCAGGGCAAAGACCACCGCCAGGATACCAAGGGCATACCTGGAATAACGCCAGCCAGACTTTTTCATAAAACCCCCTTTTCTCATAAAAGGTAAGGTTCCTAAATGGCCAAGGACTCAAGAGCCGGCCGCTGCGGCTGCCGGATGCCTTGCCAAACACTCGGGGGAACTCTCCCTAACTCCTGACCTGAAACCCCCTGGCTGAAGCAGTGAGTAAACTAAAGGACGCAATTTTTCCGCATGAAGCCTAGAGAACGATAATTTTCTTTATAATAGGGAAGCGCTGATATTTCAAGGAGAAAATCTGGTTTTCCCCGAGGCTTCTTGTAAAAACCCAACCGGAGGCAGGGTTACCGTCAGCGGCATCATCAGCCGGATTACCGAACCGCGGGCAAGGAACTGACCCGTGGCGGTGCCTTGATGCCGGGCTATTCGATATTGTAGCGTTTCAGCTTTTCCCGCAGGGTCTTGCGGTCGATGCCCAGGGCCCGGGCCGCTTCACTCTTGTGGCCGTCGCAGCTCTGCAGGATGTGCAGGATATGGTTGCGCTCCAGGTCCTTGAGGGAGACCGCGGCGGCGTCCGTGTGGGAGGTGAGGATGGTGCCGGCAAAGGCCAGGTCCGCGGGCTCCAGATAAGGGCCGTTGCTCAGCACCATTAGGCGCTCCACCGTGTTTTCCAATTCCCGCACATTGCCGGGCCAGTCGTGGCGCACCAGGAGGTCCAGGGCCTCCGGGGAAATCCCCCGGATATCTTTCCGCAGCCGGGTGTTGTACTTTTCCAGAAAGTGCTGCACCAGCAAGGGTATGTCGCTTTTGCGCTCCCTCAGGGGCGGCATCTGGATCAGCACCACGTTGAGGCGGTAGAAGAGGTCCTCCCGGAAGGTGCCGTCTTTGATGGCCCTGGCCAGATCCTTGTTGGTGGCCGCGACGATGCGCACGTCCACGGTGATCACCCGGTGGCTGCCCACCTTGGAGATCTTGCGTTCCTCCACCGCCCGCAGCAGCTTGGCCTGCACCTCCAGGCCGATGTTGCTGATTTCGTCGAAAAACAGGGTGCCGTTCTGGGCCAACTCGAACTTGCCGATCTTGTTGGCGTCGGCGCCGGTGAAGGACCCCTTGACGTGGCCGAAGAGCTCGCTTTCAAAAAGGGTCTCCACCAGGGTGCCGCAGTCCACGGTGATGAAGGGGCGCCGGGCCCGCTGGCTCAACTGGTGGAGCTTCTGGGCCACCAGGCCCTTGCCGGTGCCGGACTCCCCGGTGATGAGCACGGTGCTGTCGGCGGGGGCCACCCGGGCGACCATGTCCATGATGCGCACCATGGGCTCGCTCTCATAGACCAGGACGCGACGATCGTCCTTGGCCTTCAGCTCCTGGCGCAGGTAGAGATTTTCCAGGTCCAGGCGCCGCTTCTCCAGGGCCCGGGTCACCAGGTTCCTGAGGTCGTCTGGAACGAAGGGCTTGGAAAGGAAATGGAAGGCTCCGGCCTTGATGCATTCCACCGCCGACTGGATGGTGCCGTACCCGGTGATGATGATCACCTCCACGTCCGGGTCCAGGGCCCGCACCTTTTTCAGGGCCTCCAGGCCGTCCAGGTCCGGCATCACCAGGTCCAGCAGGATGGCGTCAAAAGACATGCGCTCCAGCAGGGTCAGGCCCTGGCGGGCGCCGGTGGCCAGTTCCACCTGGTAGCCCTGGCGCGACAGAATCTGGTAGCAGGCATCCCGCAGCGCCTTGTCGTCATCGATAACCAGGATTTGCGCCGGGGCTTCGGTCATGCGGAGTAAATTCCCTTTATAATTCAAATAATTGTGATTTCGTGAATTTTTTCTCTTATTCTATGCAAACCGCCCCCCGGCTGTCAAGGGTTAACCACGGGGCGGGCCGGCGGCCTGAGAAGAGATTTTCAGTTTGCGGTTCCGATTCCCGTTCGGTTTGCTACTACCTTTACACCGCCGGCTATTGCTGAGCGCTGACCCTGACAACTGATTACTGCCCCTTACCCTTCCACCCCCGCCCCATTTTGTGGTACAAAGGGCGGCAAGGAAGGTGTCGTGGGCCTGAAGCTCTTCATCCCCTGTTTCCTGGACCAGGCGGCCCCGGAGGTGGCCGCCGCGGTGACGCAGGTGCTGGCCCGCCTGGGGGCCCCCTGGGAATACCCGGAGGACCAGACCTGCTGCGGCCAGTTCGCCTATACTCTGGGAGACTCCGCCACCGCCCGGCGGCTGATGCGCCATTTCTGGCGGGTCTTTGGGGGGGCCGCCACGGTATTGTGCCCCAGCGCCTCCTGCGCATTCATGGTGCGCCAGGGCTATCCGCAACTGGCCCAGGGGCCACAAGAAAAACGGCAGATCGAGGCTCTGGCCCCCCGGGTCCTGGAATTGAGCCAGTTCCTGGCGCGGCGCGCCCCCCTGCCCTGGACCCCGCGTTTTGAGGGCCGCCTGGTGCTGCACCGCTCCTGCAAGGCCCGGCAGCTGGGGGTCCTGGCCGGCGCCGCCCGGGTGCTGGCCCAGGTGGCGGGGCTCGAGCTGGCCCAGGTCTCCCCCTATTATGCCTGCTGCGGCTTCGGCGGCACCTTTAAAGTGGAGCACCCCGACCTGTCCCGGGAGATGGGCGAAGCCTACCTGGAGGCGGTGCGGGCCACGGGCGCCCGGGGCCTGGTGTCCCTGGACTACTCCTGCCTGCTGCACCTCAAGGGATTGGCCGCGGCCCGGGGCTGGGACCTGCAGTTCTTTCACCTGGCGGAAATCCTTCTTGCTTAATAAAAACTCTGTTTCAAAAGTTGGCTTCGCAATAAAATATCATCCTGAATGAAGACTTGGAGGCGGCCGGGGACGGCCCCCCTGCCAAAATAAAATTTTTTGATGGTAGGGCGGGCCTCCGTGCCCGCCAACCTTATCGCGCCGTGGGGAAGCATCCTACGTGTGAAGGAGACAAAAGTGATGGCCAAACCAGCCACAACCCGGGACCCCGCCTTCTGGGGGCAGCTCCTCATGGTGGGGATCCCCGGCCCCCGGCTGGATGCCGTGGCCCGGGAGCTGGTGCGGGATCTGAAGGTGGGGGGCATTATTCTGTTCGCCCGCAATATCGAAGCCCCGGAGCAGGTCTGGGAGCTCACTCGGGACTTGCAGGGGCAGGCCCTGGCCGCTGCCGGCCGGCCCCTGCTCATCGCGGTGGACCAGGAGGGGGGCCGGGTCCAGCGCCTGAAGGCGCCCTTCACCCTCATCCCCCCGGCCCGGGAGCTGGGAAGCGCCTTCATGCCGGCCCAGGTGGAGGATTTGTCCCGCCAGGTGGCCCGGGAGCTCGCCCTGGTGGGGATCAACCTCAACCTGGCGCCGGTGCTGGACGTGGCCCGGGGGCCGGATTGCCCCCAGTGGGACCGGTCTTACGGCTCCGACCCCCGGCAGGTGGCCGCCTATGGCGTGGCGGCCATCCGGGGCTATGCAGCCGGCGGGGTGCTGCCGGCGGCCAAGCATTTTCCCGGCCTGGGGGACACCGTGGCCGACTCCCACCGGGTGCTGCCCACGGCCCAATCTCTAGACCCTGAGCGGGCCGCGGACCTGCTCCCCTTCCGGGAAGCGGTGGCCGCGGGGGTGCCCCTGGTCATGACCGCGCACCTGCGGGTGCCCTCCTGGGATGCCCGCCGCCCCGCCACCCTGTCGCCGGTGGCGCTCAAGCAGTGGCTGCGGCAGAATCTGGGTTTCCAGGGAGTGATTATCACCGACGACCTGGAGATGGGCGGCATCACCACCCAGTTGCCCGCGGCCCAGGGGGCCCGGGAAGCCCTGGCCGCCGGGGCGGACCTGCTCCTCATCTGCAACAACTGGGACGCGGCCTGGGACGCGGCCCGCCTGCTGGCCGGGGAACCGGACCTAACGCCCCGGGGCCGGGAGGCAGCCCCGCGCCTGAACCGCCTGAGGAATTCTTTGAGGCCGGCAACCGCGGCGCTGCCGGAAGTTAAAGAGTATTTCGGGGCCCGCCAGTAGGGGCGCCCTGCCGGCTCGCCCCTGCTTAAGGGATTGGGGATGGGGTTGGGGGGAGTTTTCCGTAAGTGTCAGGGCCCCGGGCCCTTGGCCCGCTGCCCCAAAAATAAAATGGCCGGGAGGGGGAGCCCGGCCATTTATGGAGAAAGGAAAAATGGTATTAAGGTATATTCGGGGGTAACCTGCTTATAAGTTATGCACAAATGATGCCAACCACCCCCGCCAGGCTGATAGCATGCAGCGGCGCGGCCCCGGGGCCATAGCTGCCAACCTCCCCCTTCGGGTTGGTATAATTATTTGTACGGAATCACCCCCTTGGGGGCGGAAATCATTTCGCTAATCCGGCCAGGCTTAACAATACTGATGGGGAGGGCCCGGCCAAAATTTTAAACCGCAGGACCGGAAAGTTAAGAAGGGATTAAAGAACGTTGCAGTCGGTGGTTATTCCCCGGCTAACAGGGCCGCGGCCGCGGCCCTAACCTTTTCCGGAGAAAGATCCTGGAGACATTGGGCCGCCGGGCAGGGGATCTCCCGCCCCGCGGCGCAGGGAGCCCGGGTGCAGGGGCCTGCCAGGATTCGCACCCTTTCCCCCAGGGGAGCCCATACCTGCGGGTCCGTGGGACCAAACAGGCCCAGCACCCCCCTGGCCCCCACGGCCGCGGCCAGGTGGGTCAGGCCGCTGTCATTTCCCAGGTAAAGCCGGCAGCCCGAGAGGACCGCAGCCACCCGGGCCAGGGGCTGGCCGGCCAGGATCACCTGCGACTGGGCGGCGGCCAGACCTTCAATATAAGGCAAGATTGCCGCCTCCGCCGGCCCCGTCAGCCACACCACTCTCAGCTGATGTTCCCAGGCCAGGGCCCGGCTCACCTCGTAATAATGGGCCAGGGGCCAGTTCTTCAGAGGCTGGCCGCTTCCCGGGGCCACCGCCAGCCAGGGGCCGGCACTAGCTAATTCCGGCAGTTCGGTATCGCTTACCCCCTCCAGCTGAAAAGGCCGGGGTGAGTAGGCCAACCCCAGACCTCCCAGATGCCGGGCCTGCAACGCCGCCACCGGCTCCCGGCCCGACTCCGGAAACGATGGGACCCAGAATACCCCGGGAATCCCGGCCTGGTCAAGTTTATGCAACAACCCATCCTGAGGCCGGGGGCTGAAGACCAGGGCCAAATGGAAGGCGGCCAGCCGCTCCAGGAGCCGCGGCGGCAGGGGCGAGTCGCTGAACAACGGCGCCCAACAAGCTTCACCGCTATCCCAGACCGCCTCCAACGACAGGGTTCGGGACAGCAACCCCCAGCGCTCGGGATGCCCCAGGCCGGCGAGGCGGGCCCCGGGGTAGCGGCGCCGCACCGCGGCCAGGGCCGGCCCCGCCAGCAATAAGTCCCCCAACCCCCCCTGATGCCAGATGAGGATCTGCCGCACCGCCTCCCGCGGCGGCAACGCCGATAAAGACATGGTGAAATTATAACATTTTTGAGGGTCAGGCCTGCCGGCCCTGACTCTCAAAATGAGAAAAATTGGGGGGAGGGCCAGGAACACTTACAAAAAAGTCCCTGCCCTCCCCCAAACCCCCCTCCCAACCCGCTGAAAGTAGTCTGGAAGGCGGGGCTTGCAGCCCCGACTTCCAGACTAGAATAATTCTAACTTAAGGGATTGGGGGAGGGGGCGTGGGGGAGGGGGTAAGGGCACTTACGAAAAAGCCCTTGGCCCCCTCCCCCACCCCTCTCTTACCGTCCCTCCGCCAGGCGTTGGGCGGTGCGGGTGGCGAACTGGGGCGGGGTTGCCGTCGGTTCCTGGAGCAGGGTCAGCACGTCCTGGAAGAGTTGCTGGTTCAGGTCCCGGCTCTCGCCCTTGCCGCCCAGGATTTCCAGCACGGCCTCCATGATCTCCGGTTCCGTTTCCAGCTCCTCCAGGAATTTCCGGGCCGTGACCTCATCCACCCGGTGCAGCAGCGTGGCTGCCAGCACCACCTTGGGGTCCCCGCCTTCGGCCTTGAGCAGGTCCTGGGCCAGGGTGAGGCCCCGGTCGGTCAAGGCCCAGGCTTCGGAGCCCGCCCCCAGATAGGATTGCACCTGCTCCGAGAGAATCTCCTTGAAGGTCTGGGCCGCCTGCTTGGCCTTCACCAGGTCCGGCACGCATTTCTCGGCATACTGGCACCATTCGGCGCAACCCAGCTCGATCTTGGGATTATAGAAGAGATGGCCGCACCAGGCGCAGCGCCGCCGGGTATCGTCTTTGAAGAACTCGATCTCGGCGCCGCACTTGGGGCACTCCGCCACGAAGATATCGCCGGGCTTCCAGAAGCGGGTGTCCTGGCCGGGGCATTTCATCTGCTCCATGGCTCGCCTCACTTCCCCCTAATCTTTTGCTGCTGTAGGAGCTGGCCTTCGGTGCCCAGGGTGCAGATGGTGACCGACGGGTTCTGGCCGACGGTGGTTAGGGCCTGGCGCACCGCCTGCACCAGCCCGAAGCAGCAGGGGACTTCCAGGTTGACGATGGTGATCTCCTTAATGTCGTTTTCCTGCAGGATGGCGGCCAGCTTGGCCACGTGCTCGTTGAGATCGTCGAACTTTGGGCAGCCGCAAACCACCGCTTTCCCTTGCAGGTAGCGGGCGTGAAAATCCCCCGCGGCGAAGGGGGCGCAGTCCGCCGCCACCAGAAGGGAGGCCCCCTTCAGGAAGGGGGCCTTGGGGGCCACCAGCCGGAGCTTCACCGGCCAGTGCCCCAGGGCGGACTCCCCGGCCGCCGGTGCTTTCTGACGCTCAAATTGCCGCATGGCGCTGCCGGGGCAGACAAAGACCTCGGAGGCCGACGGCGTCACCCCGGGGGCGGCAGGAGGGGCGGTATAGGGGGCGGCATGATGGGGCGCGGCTCCCGGAGCCGGGCCCACAAACTCCTCGGCCTCCCGCTCCTCGATGGTGAGCGCCCTCTGGGGACATTCCCCCAGGCAGGCCCCCAGGCCGTCGCAGAACTTATCCTCCAGCAACTGGGCCTTGCCGTCCACAATTTGAATGGCCCCTTCGGCGCAGGACGGCACACACAGACCGCAGCCGTCACATTTTTCCTGGTCAATCCGGATAATCTGGCGTTTTCCCATGGTCAATCCCTTGGATGAAGTTCTGAGTTTCGAGTTTTTAGTTTTCAGTTTTGGATTAAAAAACGTGTGTAAAATTGATTAAGCGATTTCTGAACCAACCCTATCAGTTTAATTATATTCGCTTATTGCCATTGCTCCTAAAATTAGCTATAATTTACTAAAATAATTAGCTAAATGGGGCAAATATTATGCAACAGGAAAGTCTGAGTCTCCTGGCATTTCAAAAAAGGTTTAGGACCGAA
>Ga0315281_10003595_pt1 | contig 22692 bp, 40 predicted proteins | sample YL17G07_0_MG_FD_204540 | JGI IMG/M metagenome (GOLD analysis project Ga0315281, IMG submission 204540) | Sediment microbial communities from Yellowstone Lake, YNP, Wyoming, USA - YL17G07_0 | ecosystem: Environmental > Aquatic > Freshwater > Lake > Sediment | place: USA: Wyoming | collected... | reverse complement strand
AGAGGAAGAGGAAACCGAAGAGGAAACCGAAACCACTTCAGTCAAGGGGCAGAGGTCAAGGGCTGCCGGCGCAGGTATTCGTTCTGCCACAAGGGGATTTCGGACGTGGGAAGACTACGAAGAAGCCTTCATACACAGCGAAATCTCATTCGAGCAGTATCAAGAGGCTGCTAAAAGATTCAATAAAATTCTCTAAAACAAGGAGGATACACACATGACTACTGCTGCTGATTTGGCTGCTGGCTCTAAGGCAATGATTGGGGCAGCTAGGTATACCTACGAGCCAATTCAGGTATTCAAAAATACTGTAACCGTTCACCGAATGGGCAAGGGTGAAAAGAGTTACTACGTCCCCAAATTCGGGACGATTGCTGTTGAACGTCTGACCGATGGCATAGACATGACTAACTCCCAGACATTAGCCATCACCGGCACAACTCACACTACCAATGAGACGGGAGCCAAGGTCATCGTTACCAGAAAACTGAAACAGCAATTCACAGAGGATGTTGCCCGGTCTGCTGGTAAGGTTATCGGCAATGCTATGGGCAAGCAGATGGACGTTGATGGCATAACCCTTTTCTCTGGGCTTGATAATGGGCTAGGTAGTGGTAGCACAACCTTCGCTCTTGGCTACTCTGCGGCCGCTGTTTCCCAGTGCATCGGGCAAGCCGAACCCGCTCCTATGCCGATGTCTTTCGTTCTGCATCCATACACACTAAATGACATCGTGGATTACCTCGCAACGCCAGGGACTACCAATATACCACCCGATTACCAGATGGCGGTACTTCAGAATCACTTTGCAGGTATCATAAAGATGAATGGGATACCTGTATTCCATGATTCAAATATCCCAATCGCTACTGCTACTTATGCCTATAGTGCTCTGTACTCAAAGGAAGCCTTCATCTATGTGGTTGGTTGGGAACCTGACACCTGGATAGTCTACAAGGATTCCCTGAGAGGTTGGGAAATCGGCATCGTGGCCGACTACGCAATGGTAGAGGAAGACGGCGGATACGGCCGTTATCTTTACTTTAGTGCTGCGGCCCCCACGAGTTAGCATCAAACTATAACCTATTGACACAAGATTTCCAAACTGCTATAATCTTAGTAATAGGAGGTGCAGAATGGAAGTTAAATGTCAACTTTGTGGGAAGGCTTTTGAAGCAAAGAGACGAGATGCAAAGTTCTGCTCAGATTGCCGAATCATCAAAGGTAAGGAATATCGCCGGAAAGCGGAGACCAAAAGAAGATATGTTGGTAACTGTGCAATATGCGGTAAACCAATTAGTCGAGGTTCTAAACGCTGCAAAACTTGTCGCTTTCTTGGCGATAAAAATCCAGCATGGCGTGGTGGAGTTTACAGAGCAGTTAATGGATATATTTATATCTATTCTCCTCACCATCCCAAAGCGAATAAGTATCATGGCAGATATGTGGCAGAGCACCGTCTTGTCTGGGAAAAAGCTCATGGACAGTTGCTTCCCGATGGCTGGTTGATTCATCATATCAACGGCATAAGGGATGATAACCGCCCTGAGAATCTAGTAGCCTTAGAGCCAACTGGTCATTCAGGGAAAACGCTACAACAAATTCTTCAAAAGCGTATCCGAGACCTTGAGTCTCAACTTCAAGCACCTACTTCATTGTAGGAAAGCGAATATAGAAAAATGGAGGTAATAAGAAAGTGACACAAAGTATACCCGCAATCGGAATCGAAGAATTGCATGACCCGAACGACATCATTCAGGGTAGTACGAGGGAAACACGCATCTATTACCGAGATGCAACCGAAATCTCCTTCATCGAGAAAAGCACAGGGAAACAACTGAAACCGCTAACTCCTGAGATAGCAAAGGAGATAAGGCGGAGAGTTGCCCTGGGCGAAGTGGAGGAAAGAAAAGAACCCGTAGAGATTGCGACAACGCCCTTGCCAGCCGATGCCTGGCACATGAACTACTATACCAAAAAGGGCTTCAGGCTCTGGCCTAAAGGCAAAGAACCTAACCGAGAAACACAAGATGCTCTTCTGACTAAGATTAAAGAACTTGAAACCAGATTGGCAGAAGCGTCAGAACCAAAGACAGAAGTAGCCAGTGGGTCAGTGGTTGCCGAAGGGGTGAATCCTCTTGCCTGTCAGGTTAATGGATGCCCTCATTCTGGCAAACCTTTCGCAACATACTTAGGGCTGGCAAGGCACATGCGCAGTAAACATGACCAAAAGTAAGGAGGTATCTATGGGTGAATTAACGGCATCCGAGAAAAAAGCACAGGCTGTCAAGGAGATGATAGCCGAACAGTCTGAAGTGAAGAAAGTGGCTGCCCCAACCGATAAGGGCAAAAAGGCGAAAGCCGATAAGCCTAAATAAAAGGGTAAGGTAAATAAAACCACTACTTCAAAAAAGAGGAGGATTTCAATGAGTAACTTTGCATTAACTGCACCTTTCAGCGCACTTTACGCTGACCCGACCACTAGCCAAAAGGCTACTATTGGTTCGCTGGCATCAGACCCGCTAGGTGGTCTGTGGCGGTACATGAAGGCGGGAGCTGCCATAACTAATCCACTACTCGGAGTTGGCTCGTATGCGCAACCAACAGACTGCACTCCCGCTGCAACGGCAGTTGGCAGTTGGACTATCGCCGTTACTGGCTCTACCGATGCTAGTTGCGTCAAAGACCAGTATGCCAATGGCACTATCATCATCGGTGCTGCGGCTGGTTATAGACGCTGGTATCACATCAAGGGCAATACGGCAAGCTCCACGACCACCACTACCCTGACACTTCACCAGCCAGTTACCTATGCTATTGCTGGGACTGAGTGGGCGACCATCAACACCAACCGCTTCTACGATGTCAGACCTCTCAGTGCTGGGGCTGGCTATATGAGCGTCTGCTGTATGCCTCTTAGAGCTGTAGCCAGTGGTTCATACTGCTGGGCTAAGGTAAGAGGCGAGTGCTTTGGCGTGGTTTCCAGCACAGTTCCTGGTGCTGCTTCCAATGACCGCATGATTGTCTTCCAGGGAACTGACGGAGCCCTCATTATGGCGGATGAGGCTTTCCACGCAGCCAACTCGCAACAACTCGCTGGCTGGCTCATACCGAGAACTGGAGGCACTTACGCCGGTGGCGACCAGACTTTTTGGCTACAAATAGAATAAAGTAGCCAGGTGAGAGAGGGGGGAGGGATTATACCCTCCCCCTTCATAGGGGGTAGATATGCCGATACAAATCGGAACATTGATAGTCAGTGAATCTATGCCATCGGGCAGTGTAGTTACAGAGGCCAACCAAGACGACTGGATATGGCTCAATCCTACTACCGGTAGAATGTGTAGGTATAACCCTTCTACTAGCGAGTATGATAGGGAAATACCAATCCCGCTTGAAGTCACAATGGATGATGAACTGGCTGCTGCTTTAGCAGCGATTGAGTTACTCCCTGGGCCGAAAGGTGACACTGGTGAGCAAGGACTTCCAGGGGCAGACGGTGCTCAAGGCGTTCAGGGTATTCAGGGAGACCAGGGCATACAAGGCCCGCCAGGTATCAAGGGCGACCAGGGTGAACCTGGCGCAAAAGGTGACACAGGTGCTACTGGCGAGCAGGGAATACAGGGCGAGCAAGGATTGCCTGGTGCTGATGGCACACAGGGAATACAAGGGGAAACTGGATTACAAGGTATTCAAGGGATACCTGGGAATGATGGGACTCCTGGTGTTCAAGGTGAGCAAGGTTATCAGGGAGTTCCTGGAGAACAAGGAGTAAAAGGTGATACTGGAGACACTGGGGCAAAGGGGGATACGGGAGACCAGGGTATCCAGGGGATACAAGGGGAGCAGGGTGCTACTGGAACTCCAGGAGCGGATGGTGCTGATGGCTTTCCTCAAATCCTAGTAACTCTCTGGCAAGATGCTGCCTTATCAGCTTGGACTAATATGCCCGCAGCCTTGACTGAGTTCAGGGCAGTTCTTAATACTAGAACCAAAATTGACCTGACTGCTGCTACACAATCTAGGGTAATTGCTAGAGTGGGCGTAGCACCAGTAGCCAATGCCAAGATTAAAGTTCAATACTCCACTGATGAATCAGTTTGGGTTGACCTTTGCTCGGTAACGATGCCAGCAACGGCCAACAAGACCAATGTAGGAAGTTGGACTAATGTTCCAGCAGGGGCTAAGGCTGATGTGTTCCTTAGATTAGTTGGTATAGATGGTGACGGAGCAGCCGACCCGACTTTTGGTTTAATAACTCTGGGGGTAAAATAGATATGGCTATGGCTTTTGTTCAAATCGAAAGTATTGAACCTGAAACGGATACAGGTTATCTAACTTTGAATCTTGAGATTCTGTTTCACTTAGGTGGCACTTTTGATAAAACCACCAATCAGGTAAGCATAATAGCGGGTGATACTCTAGCAGATATAAAAGCTAGGGTTGTATCGGCTATAACTGCTGAAGCAACAAGATTGGGCTATTCTGTCCCGACTACTAATATGATTCTGCCAGCATTTCAAAGGGGTTCATAATGCCGATTTATCAGTATCAATGTTTAAGATGCGGATTATGCTTTGAAAAGTTACAGCCGATGGTAATGCAGGGGAAGGCTTCCTGCCCTGATTGCGGAAGCACAGGCAAACTTATTCCATCGGCACCAGCACCAGCGATAATTCACGAAAAGGAAAGGTTGCGTCTTGGCAGTAAATCCAGAGGTCGCCTTGTTAGTGCTGAGGAGACTGGCGGTATGTCTATCCTTGTTCCTAGCTTTGGTGCTTTGGAGAAAGAGGAAGTTGACTATACTGCCGAAGTAGCCATAGCCCAAGAGAAAGAGAGAGTCAAGAAAGCCGAGCCAAGATTAGCTGCTGTGGCTCTCCAGAATGTGGTTACTGAAACCTTGAAAGCACCTGAAGGAAAGAGGAAAAAATTGCTTGAACAAATAACAAAGGAGGGAATGAGATAATGCCTTACTCAGTGGCTCAACAAAGGATGGCAGGAATGGCTCTATCGTGGAAACGAGGTAGTAAGCCAAAGTTTGACACCCCCGAACATGAAGAGGAATGTCGCAAAATGATGGTGTCAATGTCAGAGGAAGAACTCAGGGACATGGCTTCGGGGCCAATAAAGAAACCAAGGAAGTAGGAGGTAAATACAATGCCCAAAAATCCAATAGATTATGCGACACTAACTGTATCCAGCACGGCAGTCTCTCTTCTTAGTGATGCGAGTCCTACTCTTCCATCAGCTGCTAAGGGTGCTCTCATCACTGTTGAGACTGACCAAGTACGCTATCGTGAAGATGGAACTGCCCCTACATCAAGTGAAGGGATATTACTTGAACCAGGCGATGTTCTAACTTATGATAGTTGGACGAATAGAGAAAACTGGCGGTCAGTACTGAAGGCTGTCCAATTCATTAGAGTATCTACTGAGGCTACTCTAAAAATTCAATACTACGACTAATTGGGAAATAACAGTGGAGGTCTAAAATGATTGAAAGAGGAAATGCCTTAATGGCACGCAATGCAAGGAACATACTTACTGGAGTATGGACTCCAGGCAAAACATTTTATGTGGGTAGTGGCGGTAGTGATACTTATTCTGGATTGACACCTGAGACTCCACTTCTCACAATTAACGCTGCAATGGACAAATGCACAGCAAATAAAGGGGATGTAATTCAGATCTTAGGAGATTCACCTTCCAGTCCTAATGATACTCTAACCATTACTATGGATGTGCCTGGAGTTACACTTAGAGGGTTACTAGGTCGTGGTATGCTCAGTGATTCAGGGTTTGGTTCTCCCACTATAAATGTTCCAACCGTAACCATCGCCGCCGGTTATGTCACCATTGAGAATCTATATCTCGGCTGTAAATCAACAGGGACTACAGGTGGGATTATTGAGTTCAGTGGCACGAATAGTTACTTTGGCGTTACCATTCGGAATGTTTTGTTTGATACCCAGAATATACCTGCCTATGGAATAAAGGTTGACTATGACCAACCATACCTGCTCGTTGAGGACTGTGTATTTGGCAGGCACGACATAACTGGGTTTACCACTGCCAACATCTACATTGGCAACCTGACGGCAGGGATGATTAGACGGAATGTCTTCCCCTGTGTTACTGCGTTAGGTATCAGTGCTGGAGCAAACGCTGGTAACTTCTCCATTCTTGATAATAGGTTTAGTTGTGCCAGTAATACTGTGGGTATGGCCATAACCCTAGCCGATGGTTCTAGCGGTATCTATATTGACGGTAATAGAGCAAACTTTGGTATAACCGATATGGCTAACAACCCGTTCCGTGACCTTAATAATGACGATTCCAATACTTGGGGACTTAACCATAAAGGTGTTACAGCAACCTTGCCAGTAGGAACATAAAGGAGGTTGGTTATGCCTTATCCCGAAACCTATTCGACAATGCGAACTTTGATTTTGCAAAAATTACAAGATACTGGAGCTGCTGTCTTTAGCACCACAGAACTAGACCTTGCCATTACCGAGGGACTGCGTGAGTTCGGGCAACTGCGCCCCTATATCTTCAAGGCTGAGTTCAACCTTGAGAGCCGGACCGGGACTGCCACCACCGATACCGCTAATGCCCTAGTTGACACCACTCTCGACCAGTTCCTCTCCAGCGATGTGGGGAAGTGGGTCTATAATTCCGAGGATAGAACTTGGGCGCAGGTAACAGCGTATGTCTCCGCAACTCAACTGACTCTCTCTAAAGATGCTTTCCCTGACGGCAATGAGCCTTACCAGATGTTTAATAAAGGCTGCACTGACAGCAAGGAAATCAATCTTGAAGCTGGACAGCAGCCTGATGGAGCACTGGGCAGCCGTCTTTTCGACTGGCTTGCTATTGATAAGATTGAATATCCTATCCTTCAAGACCCGCCCTCTTTTCTTAGACGGGGGCAATGGAATATGCAGGAGCAGAATATCCTGAAACTTAAAGTTGATGCCGAACCTGACAATACCAAGAACGCCAATGCTGCCGATGAGGTCTGGATTTACTTTAAGCTAATGCACTGGCTGTCTAAACTGACGACACTCTTAGGCAAGATAGACTTGGTTGCTGGCTATGCTGCGGGCTCAATCTCAATTCATGTGGATGATATGACTGCCAGCGATGTAATCCTAAAGGGGCAGTCATTCAAGATAGACGGCATCAGGGGTATCTACGTTGCCGATTACCAAAGGACTTTAACTGGCGGGGAGAGCGACATATCTTTCTGGCCACCCCTGACGGATGGGGTAGTTGATGATGTTACCGTTCGCTTTATCAGCAACACGCTGGACTTCCAATCCGAAGGACTGTGTGCCGATTTGATAGCGGGCAAGGCTGCCATGAGCAAGGCCAGAAGCTACATCAACAAGATTAACTACGGCCCCAATCCTTATCGCTATATGTGGGAGTGGGGCAAACTGCATTACGACTCTGCCATAGCGGAGATAAAAAGGCTTGAGGGAGATGTCGCTCCAAGTATAACCTTACCATAGTAGGAGAAACGCTTGATAGATTTATCAGCTACTCTTTTAGTTGACCAGAAGGGAGCAGGCGTTACTGGGGCAGCCTACGAACAACTCTGGAAGGTAGTCCTCAGTCTCTCAGGGCAAACGACCAGGGGCTATGACCGGAGCCGTGTCCTTCAAATCCAGCACACGGAAGAAGAGGATAACGGTGTAGCCGAGGTATTGCTCCAGAACTCTGACCTTGCTATTGACTCCACTGTTTCTGCTGATAACTTCGAGCAGTATCAGGGGATTATCCACTACGGCTATCATACTGGCATAAGTCGCAGTGCATGGGTAAAGAATACCGCTTACAAAGCCTATGTGAAAGGGGTATCGGCTGCCGATGTGGTTATTCCCACGACTGTCAACGGCTACCAGTATAAATGCGTTGTGGCGGGAAGCTCTCATGCTACCACCCAACCAACCTGGCCGACTGATTTGGGAGTCAGAGTAACCGATGGCACAGTTACCTGGGAAATGGATGGCAATGCCGGCGATGAGTATACGCCTAGAGCACCGCTCAGAGTTGAAGGGCAGGAGTTCATATCCTCCGAGACGCAGCTAATATGCAGGCTTTACCTCACTGGAATCCCCAACGATATGGCGGGCGACGAGGCTGAAGACGATTACGAGGTTGAAGATACTGATACCAATACCTGCAAGGATTTAATCAGTGCTATTGCGGGGGCTACCCTAGACCCCTACACCAATTACACGGGCTACACAGTAACCTATGACGGCGAGGATTCTCTCATAGACTCTTTCAAGCCGAAGGATTACTTCTCTGTCAATATAAATGAAAACAGGGATGACAAGATACAGGAACTGCTGAACTACACCGGCTGCAAGAGGCGGGCTGAAGCCGATGGCGCAATCCATGTCCTAGTTCCTATAACTGATTATACGAGTATATTATACGATTATGAATACCGTCTGCTGGTAGATACCTACCACACCTTTTTTGCTAAAGCTCTGAGAAACCGCTTTGTCAATCCGAATAAAGAGGTAGTCAGAACTCCTGGCGAAATTCAGCCTCAATACGAAGGCGATGCTACCAGTGCCACCAGCTATGCCTTGAAAAAGAAGATACATACTACTCAACTGAGAGTTACTTCAAGTGCTCAGTGTACCAGCATAGCCGAAGCGAAGATTGGGCAATACGAACTCAATGCCGAAAGAGGCTCAATCAAAGCCCCCCTGAACTGCGGTCAAGAGATATGGGATTACATTAAAGTTACCGATGCCCGTAATGACGATAGCAGGGTAGGGAATGTCCAGTATATTCAGTTTAATTGCAAGTCGCCAGAGATAGACGGCAGTGGCGATTTCAGTATGAACATCCGCTTCGGGCGGGTGAATACCCAAACGATTGGTGCGGTGGCTTCTGGGAAATACATCTCAGAAGGTGCGGGTATCCCTCAATGGCTCATTGACTATATCAATGATATGCTTGATGACATCAAAACTCTTTATTCAAATCAAAACATCATGATTGATAATGCCATTTCATTAAGAGAAAAATTGAATGAACTTATAAATTATATCAATCGGGGCGTTGTCCCTAAGTGGCATATTACTACAGAAGCGAGGGCACCAGTAGATGACAGGTAGCGGAACTCTTTTAGACCCATATATCATCCAAGATGTAGATGATTTACAGGCTATGGAAGATGACCTTGATGCCTACTATGAGTTGGCTTCTAATATTGATGCCTCTGCTACATCTGGTTGGAATAGTGGCTTAGGTTTCAATCCGATAGGTCAGGCAGCGGACTTCACTGGCCAACTTGACGGCAAAGGCTTTGTCCTCAGTAGCCTTTTTATCAATAGAGATGATGCCGCAGCAGCTTTATTTAATGTTAATGATGGGGCAGTTCAGGACCTCGGATTGATTAGTTTGGATACGACAGGAGCCAGTATTGCTGGTATGGTCTATAAGAACACCGGCAGTTTCTCTAAATGTTTTGTAACTGGCGCAGTCAAGATTGGCACTCTAGGCGGTTTTGCTGGCGGTTTTGTCCAATGGAATCAGGGTTCAATAAGTAACTGCTTTAGCAGATGCAGTGTGGCTGGACAGGGTGCCAGCTACGCGGCAGGTTTTGTCCAGTGGAATAATGGCGGCACAATAGACGATTGCTACTGCACTGGTGCTGTATCAGGAGCTACCTTCAATGCTGGTTTCTGCCAGAGCAATGATAACCCAACAGACATTACTAACTGCTTCTGGGACACTCAGACTTCAGGTCAGGCAGCCAGCGATGGCGGGACTGGCAAGACCACCGCCCAAATGAAAACACAATCCACATTCACCGATGCGGGTTGGAATTTCTCAACTATCTGGGGAATAGATGGAGTAAATAATAATGGTTATCCGTTCTTCATTTTCAGCGAACTAACAGGTAGATTTGCTGTGGTGGAAACGGGTTGGCGTTATATAGATAAATATGGAACTGAGCGATATATTATAGGGACACCAGTAACATGAGCAAACATACTTGGGGAACCATTACAACTGAAGTAAAGATAGATGACCACTCGACTAGACATGAAAATGCCGGGGCTGATGAGATTAATCTTGATGGTCTGTCTGGGATGCCTGCTGATGTGGAGACCGAGTTGAATGAAAAGGACTATGGTTTATCATTTGAGGCCCCTGTTACTACCTATACCGATACTACACATTTTAAGGTATCTACCCTTGCTGGTAAGGGTACAGGTTTCTTTAAGCCTGTAGCTGGAACACCCTACGAGATTTATGTAGTTGAGGCAGATGGTGCAGCACCAGAGGGCGAGCAGACTCCAGTAGTAGCCTATACTACGGCAGATGGAACATTTCAGCATACAGCCTTTACTGTGCCTCTAGCTGTGGGGGACATAGTTCTGATTATCCATCCTTTACTCGCTTCACTAGGGACTAAAGCCACTGCTGCTGCGGATGGGGCAGTCACTACCACCGATTACCTGATGGCTTATATCAAGCAACTGGTTACAGAACTACAGGTAGTAGATGCTCTGGTAGACCTCATTCCTACCACCGCTATGAGAGGGACAGACTCTGCCATGCTCGCTGTCAATGGTGCTTTGGAAGCAACTCTTACAGCAATCAAGGGTGGAGGTTGGTCAACTGAGACTCTCAAGGCAATTAAAGACCTAGTGGCAGCTATTCCAACAACTGCAATGCGAGGAACTGATAATGCCTTACTAGCCGCTGACTATATTACAGAAAGAGGCACGGACAACGCTGCCCTAGCCACTACTCTTGAAGATGCCATGCAGAAGTTGACAACTCCTGCCTATAATCAGGATACAGATAGCCTTGAGGCACTTCGGGAATTACTTGATACAATCGCAGGCTACCTTGACAGTGAGATAGCGGCTATTCCTGCTGTGGATACCGAAGTAGGTGATATTCTAACAGATACAGGGACAACTATACCTGGCACTATCACTACACTACAGAATACAACTAACGCCATTACTGCGGCAGGTCCGACAAAGGCAGAGATGGATGCTGCTCATGCACTACTGGCTACTCCCGCTCAGGTTGCTACTGCCATATCAAACTATGACCCTCCGACAAGAGCAGAACTTACTACTGATAAGGACTCCATCATAACAGAGGTTAATGCTAATGAAACTAAGGTAGACACAGTAAAAGCCGAGACAGCCCTCATTGTAGCCGATACTGGTGAACTCCAGACAGACTGGGTAAACGGAGGTAGGTTAGACCTTCTCATAGATGCAATTAAAGCCAAGACTGATACCATTGTTGCTAGTGGTGCTTTGGAGGCAACCCTCGCAGCGATAAAAGGTGGTGGCTGGGCTACGGAAACTCTTGTAGCGATTAAGGCTGCTATTGATGCCTTATCAGGCGGAGGTGTCCCGACAGCCACAGATTGGAAGGGTAGTTTCAACTGGGATACATCTGAATACACAAATACTGAGATAGACATTTCAGCCTTGTTCTCCACGACTTTAGCCTTGACCACTCGGAGGAAATACTCAGTTTACCTTGACTTGACTAATGTTGCGGCAGATGCCAGTTTTGTTTCACTTTACCTTGCTGTCAAAACAAAGATAGACGGTACGAATTATAGAGCCATTGATAGGAAAACAGTCTTGGATGCTGATATTGGAACTACTGCCGAGCCAGGAATTATTATCAGTATTCCTGCTGTGGCTGAGAATGTCCAAATTACCTTACAGATGTCGACTGCTTTAGGAGCAGATGCAACTATATACTATGCTGTGGTAAAGGAGCATCTGGAATGACCATTCTTACAAAGCAAGTAGCAGCAAGCACGGATGATTGTGTAGTCCGTCTCCTTAGTGGTGCTTGGGATATAGACTTGACCAATGTTGGTCAGTCCGTAGGGTACATAACCAGCACAAACTATAAGGTAGGTGGTGGTCTACGGTTTCTCAATGTTGCCATACCAGTTGGTGCAATTATAACCACGGCTTATCTTATATTAACTGCTAGAGTGGCAGATGCACTTACCACAGTTAACTCAGTAATCATTGGTGAAAAGACTGCAACCCCAGCCACCTTTGGCACCGTAGCCAACTATCAGGGAAGGCGGGGTAACAGCCAAGGTGCTGTTGGTTGGGATGCTGGCAATCCTACAACTGCTTATGTTAACTGGGATGGTATTGATGCTTGGGAGGTGAATGCTAAGTATGCTTCCCCTGAAATCAAGACGATTATTCAGGAGATAATAGGTTTACCTACATGGTTAGGAGATGGTACAGACGATATAGTTATCTTTTGGGACGACCATGCAAATAGAAGTACCCAAACTGCCAGCACACGCAGACAGGCTTATTCTTATAATGATACTCCTGCCAAAGCGGCTCAGTTGTATATTGAATATGTAGTACCAACACCAGTAGCAGATGGAGACTTAATAGGAATAGCTATTATAAGGAAAAGTTAAGGAGGTTACAATAATGGAGACAAAGCATTTTTATGTCAGCAAGACACTATGGGTGAACTTCATCGCTATCGTAGGCATTATCCTGAATAGCCAATTCGGGATAGAACTTGATACTGAAGTTCAGGCTGCATTTGCTACTTCTATTCTAGCCATAGTGAACATCATCCTGAGATTTACCACATCTCAACCAGTAGGCAAGTAAGATGAGCGATGCCACGCTAGAAGAAAAGGTTGATAATCTACTAACCGAAGTAGCCTCAATCGCCACGGCTCTGAAGGGCTATAATGGTGGGACTGGACTTCTCAAAACATTCGAGCAGCATTGCAATCAGGACAGGGAATTCCGTGCCGATTATTATCAATTTAAACGAAAGTGTGTCGGGATATTTTGTTTTATTGCCGGTGGTAGCGGTCTAGGGTTCGGCATTGTCAAAATCACAGAGCTGTTCCGATAAATAAAAGGTTGTTTATTAATCTTACCCCCTTTCCCCTGATAAGGGAAGGGGGGATTTTTTGTTATGCAAAAATATTTTGCAAACTATTGACAAAGGCATTTTTTAGTGGTAAGATTGGTATTACCATGACAAAAGCAAGGGACACAGTAATTCTAGCAGTAAGAATCAAAAAAGACCTGATGGCAAAGGTTCAACAGAAGGTAGACAAAAAACAGGTTAGTCGTAATAGCTGGGTTATTTGGACAATCGTTCAAGGACTGAGAAGCCATAAGAGGAAAGACTAAATGATGGCTCAATGCCTCGCTAGACACGCTACAATCGAATTCTAGGCACTTTATTGGCAAGGGTAATGGAATGGATAGGGAGGGTTAAGAAATGGCTATCGCATGGCAACACTTATCACTAATACAGCAAGCCCAAATCTTACATCTCAGACCTGATTTAACTTTTGAAAGAGACTTGGCGATGGGCAATTTTCCTAAATGCACAAGACCCTTTTGCGGTGGCTCGATAATGCCAAATGATGAAGGCAAACTAGAATGCACATTATGCCAGAGGACTTTTGACAAGCAGGGCAATGAGATTAAGCCGATAGTGGGAGTTATTTCCCATAAAGGCATGGCGTTTCATAGAGTATAAATAGGAGGAAGGGTGAGAAAATGGCATTAACTGAGAAGCAAGTCATATCTGGCTATCACAGACCAGTATGTCCAGAGTGCAACTGCGAAATGAGACCTGAAACAAACGGGGTGGGCGTATTGGACATGGCAGACTTCGGTCCCTGCGACTTGTATGATGCTGACCTTTGGAAGTGTCCACGCTGTGACAAACTAGTTATTGGTGGCTTTGGGTACGGTCCTATCTCAAGCCACTATAAAGAGGATTTTCAGAGGATGATTGAACATTACAAATCCAGAAAACTACTATACAAAAATACAGGATAGAAAGAGGAGGGAAACCAAATGACTGAGAAAGAAGCTAAAAAGCCAGATTATTCCAATAGTGCGGAGAAACTAATCAATCCGCCAGAGGTTAAAGCCTTGCTCGATAAACTCCACAATGAGCAGGGTGTCATGACTTCCCTCGAAGCCGAACTCCAAGTCCATTGTGCTGAAATAGTTGAAGCTATTGCCAAAAGCGGTGTTACGATAACCGAACTCCAGAAGCAAATCAAGGCAGCGGTTGAAACTCACGGCTCATACCAGAATGTTGAGGCTGGAGAATATGCGGTCAAGTACCGGCGCATGTCGAAGTCATACCATGTCGAGCCTTTCAAGAAAATCTATGAGAAGTATGCCCCGGCGGTAATCGAGGAAACAATTAATGTCAAGGCTCTGGAGGGCTTAGTAAAAGGCGGGCTTATCAGCGAGGAAAACCTGAAAGCGAATGGGACAATAACCGAGACCCCGACTTTTGCTTTCTTTATCAGGTGAGATGATGGTCTACTATCTCGAAAGCGATGATAGAACGCTACTCAAGAAGCTCTTAAAACGAAATGTCTGCGCTGAATGTGGTAGCCAACTTGAGAGTTTCTTTGATTTGCAGAAGAAGCTACCTTATCTTCAATGCAAGGCTAATCCGAAACACGAAGGCATAGCCAGAGAATTTCAAGAACCGAAAGAGTTGAATATACCAACAAGGAGGGAAGAAATGGAGAAAGAACACGGGGAAGAAAAGACAACGGCTCTTATGAGGTATCCGACTACCGGGGTGCTCTCAAAACAACAGGCAATGGAAGTGCTAAGACTGGTTTATCCCGAAGTGCCCGACAACCAGATAATAAGGACTGCCATAATTTGCAAGGACTTCGGCTTGCACCCTCTTATGAAAGAAATCTACATCATCCCCTTCGGTCAGGGAGAGAAACGAACTTGGTCCACAGTCCTGGGCATCAATGCCACACGCAAGATGATGGCTCGTTTTGGCAGTTTCTCTTATGTAGACAATACACCACGGGTAATGACAGAGGAAGAGCAGAAAACTATCTTTGGCGAAGTCCAGACAGATAGGATAGTAGCCATAACCAAACTAAAGACTAAAGGTGGACTCGAAGCTCAGGGATATGGTCATTATCTCCTCAAGGATACGCCCTACGGAACTGATAAAGGTAACACAAAAGCTAACATGGCTTTTATCAGGTCCGAGAGACAGGCTTTTAGCAGACTATTCCCCGACTCCATCCCACAAGATGTTGAGGTTATTGACGAGGCTTACATCGGGAGTGAAGTCCGGGTAGTGGATGAAAAGACAGGGGAGATTACCGAAGCCTCAGACATCGAGGGTGCTGAAACTGAGGATAAACTTGCCGAAGAAGTGAGACAGGAAATGCAAACCTCTAAAGAGAAATCATCAGAGTCTAAACCAGAGCCAACTCCTGCCAAAGAAGATAGGCGAGTCAACAACGATGAGCTCCTAAAACTCGGTGATATGATAAAGCAGACTGGTGTAACCCTAACTCAACTCGGCAAGTATATGAAGGTTGACAAGAAGTGGGAAGTCTCCAAGTTGGGCGACCTGAAGAAATGGCAGTTCGATGAAATCATGGCGGCCTTTCAACGAGGCAAGGATGAGGCACCCAAGGGCAAGTTACTTTAAGAATTGAGTGGTGAATAAGTTGATAGATATGGGTGAAACTATAAACGGGAAAGAAATCGGTTATCCGTATTCTCACAAACGAATATGGCGAGCATGTATTGATTGTGGGAGGCAACGTTGGGTTAGAGAACAACGTGGCAAACCACGAAATCCAAGATGCCATTCTTGTGCGAATAAACTCCGGCATATAAGAGCAAAGGGACTTGATGCCAACCATTGGAAGGGTGGTCGCAATAAGATTAGAACAGGTTATATTGAAATACTAGTTTTGCCAGATGATTTTTTCTATCCGATGGCTCAAAAAAGCAGGCGGTATGTGTTAGAACATCGCCTCGTTATGGCAAAATATCTTAACCGATGTCTCCTACCTTGGGAAACGGTGCATCATAAAAATGGTATCAAAGATGATAACAGGATTGAGAATTTGGAACTCTTACCTAAACAAGGCAAACATAATACCTTTTTGAACAAAGAGGTAAAAAGACAAACTAATCTAATCAAGCAATTGGAGGCAAGGGTTACATTGCTGGAAGCTGAAAACGTAGAACTAAGGTGCTCTATGAGCACACTAGTCCCCACCTAGCCTGAATAAAGGAGGGGTAGAATATGGGATTATATGATGAGGAAGTAGATTGCTGGTTGACAAACCATAACGCTTTCTTCTTGTTCTTTTGGGGATTGTTTGTTTGCATTAGCGCTCTTGTATTAATGCCCTTTGAAGTTTATTGGAATATTAAATATAAGGTTAAGCGATGGAGAGGGTAATTTCCTAGATGCCGAACGATAAAGATAGTTTCTACATCAAGCTGGATGTAAATGCTTACGATGACCCGAAGGTAAAACTTCTCCGTAAGTATCACGAGAATATGGCTGCCTTCGGAAGCTATATTCTTATCGCCTTGAAACTCAGGCAAGAGGCGGATTGCAGTTTAGGCTATGATGAGTTTACCTTTGAGGCGATAGGTATTGACTTAGACAAAACCCCAGAGGAAGTCAAGAAGTTCATTGACGACTGTATCAAATTCCGCCTGTTCAAAAAAGAAGATGACAAGTTCTTCAGCGAGAGAGTGAACAAGGATAAGGCTAAACTTGAATCCATCAGGGAGATAAGGCGTGAGGCTGGCAGAATATCCGCCGAAAAGAGAAAGCAACTAACTTCCCCAGAGCCACCACCCAAACCAAAGTCGGTAAAGAAACCTGAAACAACTACCAAACTCAATGATGTTCTGATACCCACACCGCTAGAATCGGAGTTGTTAGCCATCTGCAAATCATTATCCGGCTGGCAGTATAAAGAGGGTGAAGATTTGGAGTGGCTCAGGGCAATCGGTAAAGAGTTCAGCAACCTCACTATCGAGAACATGAAATCCCTTGCCGACTACTTCAGCGATAAGCCAGAGCGGACCGGTGCTTGGAAGAACAGGATTAGGAACTGGCTGAAGCACGATACCAAATTCAAAATTGAGAAGCAGCCTGATTATAAACCTAAATCTCAGGGCAAGAGTCTTGGCATGGAGATAGAGGAATGAGAGAACGCTTACCAACTCACATCCAAAAATACTTACAAAGTCTTTTTTCCAGCAAACAACTTGAATCAGAATACGGGGATTGTCCTGATTGCGGAAAGAAAGATATAGAATTCAAAGTATGGCAAATTGGGGATGGCACTATTAAGAAATATAAAAACTGCCCTGATTGCATTAAAAAACAGCAGGATGAAGAAGAAGCCAGAGAAAAGATGGCAAAGCAGGCCGAGATAATCCGAAGGCGTAAAGAGTGGCGGTTGAAGTGTGGCATCCCCCCTAAGTTTATGTTTGAAGATTTCACTACCTTTGATGTTAAAAGACCTGTAACTGGGATTAAGAACGCCTACAATCGTTGCCTTTGCTATGCTCAGAACTTCCCTCTTGATGATTCGTACCTGAAGTATCCCTCTCTAATTCTGTTCTCAGAGAATAGCTGGGGAATCGGCAAGACCCATCTGGCAATAAGCATCTGCCATGAGGTATTAAATCGCTGGAATGGTGAGCCGATGGGCTGCCCGGTGAAGTTCATAAGCGAACCCGATTTGTTCTCGCAGATTCAGGCTACTTATAGTTATAACTCGGAAGAAGCGAAGTATCTGCCAAGCGAAACCGATATTCTCAACCAGTTAATCACAGTAAGGCTTCTTGTTATTGATGACATTGGGAAGCGTAAAGTCCAAGACCCGACATTCAGGCAGAGGATATTCTTCTCTATCATTGACGGCAGGTATAAAACTATGAGACCGATGGTGATTACCGCTAACCTCAATCCTGATGGGATAAGGGATTTCTTAGGTGGTGTTGAGAACGAAGCCAGTGCTGACCGTCTTTTTGAGATGACAAAAGGCAAAGCATTAAGGTTAGAAGGCGAGAGTTACCGGAGAAGTAAATGAAAAAAGGCAAGTGCAGTCGTTGCAAAAATAAAATGCCGGCACTTCGTAGAAGATGGGGATTCCTGCCTTTGTGGTTTTTCCCTATCAGGATTCAGCTCCACAAGTGGAAGACGATATTGCTGTGCGATGATTGTTTGAAAGAAGTTAAAAGGCTTCACTTATGAATTCTAAATTAGTTAAAAAACTGCGTAAATATAGCAAGCGGAACTGGATTGAGTATGTGAAGGAAGTAAGGGGTTGGCCGTTTACAGCACGATGGCGACTATGCTGGTTTATTCTATTTGGCAAAAAGAAGGATAAATGAGAAATCCTGCTCTAGCAATAACCGAAAAGGAATTTCTAGGTCAAATTAAAGACTTGGCTAACCTAATGGGATGGGCATTTTATCATCCCTTCCTGAGTAAATGGTCGGAGAGAGGCTGGCCCGATGTGGTTCTCGTAAGACCACCAAGAATGATACTGGCAGAATTAAAGACTGACACTAGCAAACTAACGAAGTATCAGGCTAGATGGCTTTGGATGCTGAGGAAAATTAAAGGTATTGAAGTTTATATTTGGAGACCTCGGCACTTAGAGCATATCGCCCAAATACTTGCTGGTGAGGTGAAGAAACATGGATAAGATTGAGGAAGTAAAGAAAGAAATTCAACAAGCGTGGTGTGATGGCGACAGAAATCCAAAGGATAAATTTGGTGACTTTCTAAGTAGGGCATCTCTTCGAGTCTGCCAGTTATTTGAACCCGAACAGGCACAGCCAGAATTGTTGACAGATTTGAGAGAGAAGATAGCCGTAGCTCTTTATGGGAAATTAGGTTGGAATGAACTGCAAGAGCAAATGCGTGATTATTACAGGTGGAGAGCGGATAATGAAATCCTATCTCTAGTTACTCCCCTATTAGCTGAAGGGGCAAGGAAGAGAATAAAGGAAGTGGTGGATTGGATAAACCATAATTACTGGACAGGTTTAGGTAGCTATACTATACCTCTAAAGGATTGGCAAGCCCAACTTAAAAAATGGGGGATAGAATAAGCTCTTAAAGGAGAGAAGACATGAGTGATAGATTGTTTGAATACAATAAAACTTATTCCGAGGATGACATTCTGAAAGTGGCTACACCAGTAAATCACCAAGGCGAATATTTAATTGCGGATTCCCCCAATATAGAATACTGGTTTATAAGAGATGGGCACTTTTGGAAACTTGACCATACTTGGGGGCATTTTATTATAGGCAAAAGGCGTGGTGAGTTTCCCAAAGGAGAATGAAAATGTTTCAATTTGTTAATTGGTTTCCCGAATGGAGGGGTTTCTACTTCTTCAGGTGGCATAAAGAAAAATCTTGTATGGCATATATTTACGATTGGTTTTTCGGTTTTGCCTTTTGGGAAATTAGAAAGTGGCATCAATTAAAAGAGGGTGAACTTCCTAGCAAGGTAGAATGAGCGGGCTTCATTTGGAGAATAGGGAGTGAAAGTTCTGGTAGCTTGTGAGTTCAGCCAAGTAGTAACCAAAGCCTTCAGAGATAGAGGGCATGAGGCTTACTCGTGTGATTTGCTACCCACTGACGGCAATCCCGATTGGCACATTCAGGATGATGTTTTGAAACACCTCAATGATGGTTGGGATTTGATGATAGCTCATCCTCCCTGTACTTATTTATGCCAAGCGTCTAACGCTAATTTGATGCGAAAAGATAGGCAGTATCTCAATGTGGCTGATAAACGGAGAGCTGCTTTTGATTTTGTGATGAAGTTAGCCAGCGCCTCCATAGGAAGAATTGCAATTGAAAATCCGATAGGGTATCTCAATATGGCATGGCGGAAGCCAGACCAAGTCCTACGCCCATATATGTTCGGTCATTCTTACCGCAAGGATATTTGTTTATGGCTAAAAAATCTACCCCTACTTAATCCTTCCTGTGCTTTATATGCCCCGAAACCCTGGAAGAAACTAGATTTTTGGTCTGATAAACGCAATCCGAATGGGCGTTCCCTGAAATCAATAACATTTCAGGGTATTGCTCAAGCTATGGCAGAGCAGTGGGGAACATTGCAGCCACTAGTCCCATTGAGTAAAGAGAGGTAAGTGTGGCTACTATGGGCGATAAGCATTGGGACTTATACATTGAGAAGATGCGAGAGGTAGAAATGCTGGTCAATCTAACTGCTTTCTTCACCCTTGAAACTGCTAGGGCCGTGATGGAAGCCAGCTACTACGCCGGTGAAACCGCCATAGAAGTTAAGAAGTATCTGAAGAAAGGCAGAGTGAAGTTATGAAGGTAAGGAAATTACTGCTGCCCTTTCTCGGTATCCTAGTGCCAGTTGCTTTAATCTTCTCTTTCCTGATTTGGGTTTTTCTTATATACTTATTGGTAGCAGACAAGATATACGATTGGGTCATGGAGAACCAGCATGATTGAGAACTGCCCGGTGCCTTTGTGGTTTCGGCTGACACTTGGGTATAAAAGTAGAGGAGAAGAATTGCGAAATCGCAGGGCACAACTAGCCTTGTGGGGCTACCAAATGAAAAACTACGGGTTTAAACTTGAAATACCATCCCATCCTATTACCGAGAGCAAAGAGGAACTTGCTTTTATTCAACGACAAAAGCCTCATCATTTGAAGAAGGTTGCATGACCGAGGAATTTTACAGTCCTGCTGAGATTAACTTCTCCCGCTCTCAAATTCCATTCCTCATTAAGCATCTCTATCTTTTACGCATCGGCTCCTGGCCAAGCGATTTTAAGCAAACTGGATATTCAGGCGGTCCTAAACGAGGGCAGAAGCATGGCAGTTACTTTGAAAGCCCTGTCTCGATTGCTGCCGAATTGGACTTCCGACTAGAAAGAGTTGGAGTTGACGGGATTCTGTTAGAGTTAATCTGCATCATAGAGCCCGAAGATAGGTTGAGTTTTGAAAGCCATTTAGCCCAGGCTTTAAGAACTGACCTTGAATCCATTGACCGCAGGATAAAAACGGCGATGTCATACATATCGGGCTGGAAGCGCAAAAGTTTTTCATATCGTGAGTATAAACAGCATCGCAGAGAGCATAGAAAAAGGCGGGGTGAATAGTTTACCATTGCCCCGCCTAGTTGAAATATCGCCTACACGATTCTACAAAGTCTCAACTTAGTTTTAGAGTTTTTATAAGCTGGTAAAGTTCCTCTTGCTTCTCAGCAACAACCTGAAAGTCTTTTAGTTCGGTATCTTTGACCTCCAAATCTACCAACTCTTTTAGAGCATTAGCAATGGTGGCGAAATAGGCTATTGGTTGCCATCTAATTGCCCCTGTCTTTTTAACCTTCACTGGCTTATATAGTGTGACATTAAGACTATCCGATTCAATTTTGTATTTATTACCTATTAGCATCTTACTTTCCCTCCTTCTTATTCATTTTCTCTCTTATCGCCTGGTCAATGAAGTCTCCTACAAAGAGATGTTCCTTCTTCGCCTGAGCTTTTGCCTGCTGGAATAGTTCTTTGTCTCCCCGATAAAAGATTTTAGATTTCATGACTTTACCGCCTCCAATAGTTCGGGGCTCTCCCATACATTGCCGATGACTTCCATGTTTTCTATAGCTCCGAATGAAACACCATATTCAGAAAATCTATAGTGGAGCATAAAGCTTCCTTTATCCGAGGCATAGAAAACATTAAAGTTAGTTGGCTTATTTAACTTAGCAACCGACCAGTCCGCTTTCAAAATATCCCCTTCAAATATCTCCTTGCCGTTCTTGTCCTTGAGTCCTGTGTATTGTCTTCGGTAGAGATGGTCAGTTATGCCTTTGGGGAAATATGTAGTGCACTGAATAATATCATCAGTGTCAAGAACATAATACCAAGCACCACCATCAAAATTAGGGTCGTAAGATTCATAGCCTATTCGCTTGCTACTTTGCTCATCCTTCCCTTGACGTAATTCCAACTTAATCTCTCTCATTTCTTATCTCCTTTCTCTGTTCAGTCTAACTAGGTTCTTTATAACTCCCTTGGCACTCTTCATACTGGAGTCTGTCTTAAACTGCGTCTTGCCATTGACCTTGACCTCAATACCTAGAGCGTCAATCTCGGCTTGAGTATGGTCATACCGGTGCCTAAGATACCAAGTTGTTCCACATATCGGCTCTGTAATCATGCCTCACTAACCTCCTTCTTTTTCAACGGCTTTCTATTCTCACAATGCCCACTCCTGATTTGAGGATTGGGAACCGGGCAACATGGCCGTCTCTGCCTGAGTTTTGTCTTGTCTGATAGTTCGCAGTACCGGCACTGGCGGTCCTTAAACTCTTTTGTCTTCCTGTTCTTCGCACCCATCAAACTTTCCCCTTTACTATTCTTTCTGCCTCGGCTAGTAATGCTTCTTTGGCTTCATCCATCTCCTTCGCCGCCTGCCATAGTTTGTTTATCGGACACTCTGCCTTGTTGAGTAGCGGGCATGGCTTTATCCGGCATTTAGCCTGTAAGCAACCAATCAATTCATCTGTCATCTTATTTACCCTCCGCTTTTGCTAGGACTTCAAGGCGGGCTTCCCGTTCTTGGCAAGAATTACAAGTTTCGTGTTGGGGATTAAGCCTTCTGCAAAGTGTGCATATTATCTCATCAGCCCATTTTAATTGTTCGTAGCAGTCAGGGGCGGCGCCTATCAGGCGGGCATTGAAGTGCCTATCAATTTCACCAATTCGGGTAGCGTCTGTCTGGATAGTATAAGTCCCAACTGCGTTTTTAACCGCCTTCCATTCCCCCTTAGTATATTCA
>Ga0315281_10003594_pt1 | contig 22693 bp, 19 predicted proteins | sample YL17G07_0_MG_FD_204540 | JGI IMG/M metagenome (GOLD analysis project Ga0315281, IMG submission 204540) | Sediment microbial communities from Yellowstone Lake, YNP, Wyoming, USA - YL17G07_0 | ecosystem: Environmental > Aquatic > Freshwater > Lake > Sediment | place: USA: Wyoming | collected... | reverse complement strand
AATCATTGTTTTTCTACCACGAAGGACACGAAGGACGAGAAGTTGAGGGAAAGGATAGGGCGGGGGCCATTTTCTTCGTGCCCTTCGTGGTGAAAGATTATTCTATGAAAAACTGGGGAAACTCCAACGCATTTGCAATTGACAATCCACGCGAGCATTGATACTATCGCCCTCCCTCCATCGTGACGTGTAGAAGGCGGAAAAAAATGCCAGATACAGTAAGAGCGAGCAAACGCCCCATAACGGCTTCCGTCATTAAAGAAATGGAAGAGAGGGCGAGGGCTATAAGGCGGAGCATTATCAAGATGATTACCAGAGCCGGGTCAGGCCATCCCGGCAGTTCCCTCTCAATCAGCGATATACTCACCGCCCTCTATTTTACGAGATTGAATCATCGCCCCAAGGATCCACGCTGGACGGACAGGGATAGAGTGGTGCTCTCAAAAGGGCACGCTGTCCCCGCTCTGTACGCGGTGCTGGGGGAATGCGGGTATTTCCCCAAGAGCACGCTCCTCAGTTTTCGGAAGCTGGGATCCATGCTCCAGGGGCATCCGGACATGACGAAAACCCCCGGAGTTGAGGCATCAACCGGCTCTCTGGGGCAGGGCATATCGGTAGCGGTGGGTATGGCGCTGGCCGGCAGACTGGACAGGAAGAGCTACCGGGTGTACGCGATCCTTGGTGACGGTGAGCTTGAAGAGGGAGAGGTGTGGGAGGCGGCGATGGCGGCGGCACACTACAAGCTCGATAACCTCTGCGCCATCGTTGATTTCAACGGCCTTCAGATAGACGGAAGGATTCAGGATGTCATGAATCCGGAACCGATTCCCGAGAAGTGGCGCGCCTTCGGCTGGGAGGTGAAGGAGATCGATGGTCACGACTTCGGCCAGATCATCGCGGCGGTCGATTGGGCTGCCGGGGTGAAAGGGAAGCCGGCCGCCGTTGTGGCGCATACGATAAAGGGACGGGGCGTCTCATTCATGGAGTCTAAGGCCAGTTGGCATGGCGCGGCTCCCTCTCCGGAGGAGGCCAGGCAGGCGCTCATGGAGCTGGGTGAGGGATAGGAACATGGCCACGCTCAAAGCGATACGGGACGGTTACGGTGAGGCGCTGGTCGAGCTGGGTAAGAGGAATCAGAATATCGTGGTGCTGGACGCCGACCTCTCCGAATCGACGCGAACGTGCATGTTCGCCAAGGTTTTCCCCGAGCGCTTTTTTAATGCGGGGATCGCTGAGCAGAACATGGTGAACATGGCAGTCGGTCTTGCCCTCTCAGGCAAGACGGTATTCGCATCCAGTTTTGCCATCTTTGCCACCGGGCGTTGCTGGGAGCAGTTGCGTAATTCCCTCGCAGCGATGAGGGCGAATGTGAAGATCGTCGCGAGCCATGGCGGCCTCACCGTGGGGGCTGATGGGATGTCCCACCAGTGTGTTGAGGATCTCGCACTCATGAGGGCAATCCCCAATTTTACGGTGATTGTGCCGTGCGATTGGCTCGAGGCGAAAAAGGCGGTATTCGCCGCCGCTGAGCTGAAGGGCCCGGTCTATATCCGGACGAGCAGGCCCAAAACGGAACAGGTGACGGAAGAGGGGAGCCGCTTTACCATCGGCAAAGCGGCGCGCATGCGGGAGGGTGCAGATCTGGCGATTATCGCCTGCGGGATCATGCTCGCCCGGGCCCTCGAGGCAGCACGTCGTTTGGCAACCGAAGCGATTGAAGCGGCGGTCTTCAATATGCACACCATTAAACCGCTCGATGATCAGGCCATCGTCAGCGCCGCGCGGAGATGCGGCGCCCTGGTGACCGTTGAGGAACACTCGGTGATCGGCGGTCTCGGGAGTGCAGTGGCCGACGCGGTCGTCCGGCACTGCCCGGTTCCGGTTGAGATGGTGGGCATCCACGATAAGTTCGGCCAGTCCGGAGAGCCGGAGGAGTTGCTCCAGAAGTACGCACTGACGGCGGAGGATATCTGCAAGGCGGCGAAGAGGGCCCTGAGCAGAAAGGGTAAATGAGAAATCCCAAATTCAAAATCCAAAATCCCAATAGAGACAAATGCCTGAGTCTTGGGATTTCGAGTTTGGGATTTGGGATTTGGGATTTATATTTATTGAGGGGGAGATACGATGAAGAGAGGTAGCAATGTACGTGCGGTCATCTCGCTCGCCGCGGCGCTCGTCGTTGTTCGTTTCTGTGTCGGCGCCCTTCATGCGGGAGAGACGAATATCTACAAGAGCCTCGATATCCTCTCCGATGTGATCACGATCATTCAGCGGGATTACATCGAGAAGATAAGCTCTGAAAAACTCATGCAGGACGCCCTGAGGGGGATGCTCGCGTCTCTCGACAGCTACAGCCATTATATCTCCCCTCCGGAACCGAAGGGCACCCCCGTGGGCGAGGTTCCCGCCCAGAACCTTGGCACATACGGGCTGGAGGTCGCGTATAAGAACAAGCTCCTCACGGTGGTCGCGCCCATAGAGAACGGAGCGGCGTGGAAGAGCGGGCTCAAGAGCGGAGATATCATCCTCAAGATCGGCGAGGAGTCTATAGAGGACCGCCCCTTCGTCGAGCTCGTGCATCAGTTCAGGGGCAGCGCCTCGAAGGAGCTCCTCCTGCAGGTGGCGCGTCGGGGCGAGCGCGATTTCCTCACCATCGCCATCAAACCGGGGAAGATCGATGGCCCACCGGCGCGCTCGGAGATGATTGAGGAGAAAGTGGGATTGCTCCGCATCACGCGTTTCGACCCGCACACCGCCCCCCACGCCGCGGATTGTTTGAGAAATCTGAAAGCGGCAGGGGCGAACGGTCTCATCATAGATCTGAGAGATTGCCCGGCGGGCGACACCGTGGCCGCCATAGCCGTTGCCGACCTCTTTCTGCCTCCAGGGGAACTCATCACGACGCTGAGGGGGAGGGCTGAGGGGGTGAGCAAGGAATTCAGATCACAGTCAAAGCCGGTCTTTGAGAGAGGCCCCTTTGTGGTGCTCATCAACGGTGGGACGAGCGGCGCCGCGGAGGTGTTCGCGGGAGCGCTTCAGGGGGGGAAAAGGGGCATTCTCATGGGGCAGAAGAGCTTCGGCTGCGCCTTTGAAGAGGGCTCCTTCCACCTCAAGGACGATTCGGTGGTAAAGATGATCACCGCGGTCTATGAGACGCCGGATGGACAGGAAATTCAAGACGAAGGGCTTGACCCCGACATCGAAGTGCCGATTCCTCCGCCGCCATCTGAGACCGCTGAAGAGAAAAAGCCTGAGAGGAAAAAGGCGAAGGAAAAAAAAGAGGAAAAGTCTGTGGATCCCATGGTGCAGCGTGCGATCGATCTGATTAAAGGGATCCGCACCATCAACCCCAAAGAGGGGGTGTGACCGTGCGTGCGCGTGACGCAGTGATGGCGGTGTGTGCGAGCCTCGGGGCGTGGTATCTACTCTTCACCGTTATCCCATTCTCGAGCCCCGCCGCCGATATCCAGCTCAAGAACAATTTGGATCATTTTGTCTCCGGCATGGATCTCATCCAGAGGAACTATTACCGGGAGGTGAAGGAGAGTGAACTGGCCTACGGCGCGATCAAGGGGATGTGCGCCGCGCTTGATCCGCACAGCCAGTTCATGGATGAGGAGATTTACAAGGAGATGAAGGTTGAGACGGAAGGGGAGTTCGGCGGACTGGGCATTGAAATCACCATCAAAGATCAGTTCTTGACCGTGGTTTCTCCCATTGAGGACACCCCGGCGTTCAAGGCGGGCTTGAGGGCCGGTGACCGCATCATCGAAATCGAGGGGGAATCCACCAAGGAACTCAGCCTCGTCGAGGCGGTACGGAAGCTGCGGGGGCCCCCGGGAAGCGTGGTGCGCATCACGGTGATGCGGGCGGGGACGGGGGAGCTGCTGCCGTTCGCCATGACGAGGGCGAACATCCAGATCCAGAGCATCAAGGACGCGAAGATCGTCAGGGACGGGATCGGGTACGTGAGGATGACGCAGTTCCAGGAGCACACGGGGCGTGATTTTGAAAAGGCGCTCCAGGAGCTGAAAAAGAAGGGGATGCGCGGGCTCATCCTTGATCTCCGCAACAATCCGGGAGGGTTGCTTCAGGTCGCCATAGAGATTGCCGACAAGTTCATCGGCGGGGAGAAGCTCCTGGTGTACACGAAGGGGCGGATCAAGACGCAGAATATTGAATTCAAATCTCCCGGCAGGGCTGCGTTTTCGGACTGCCTGCTGGTGATACTGGTGAATAAGGGGAGCGCGAGCGGCTCGGAAATCGTTGCCGGCGCGGTGCAGGATTTGGGGAGGGGGATTATTCTGGGGAGCACGACGTTTGGCAAGGGCTCGGTGCAGAGCGTGCTGCCCCTCCCGGACGGCTCTGCGCTGAGGTTGACAACCGCGAGGTACTTCACGCCGAAGGGGAGGTGTATCCAGAAAATCGGCATCGAGCCCGACATCGTTGTGGAATTGACCGATGAGGAAGAGATAGAGCTGCTCGTCAAGCGTCGGCTCGAGAAGATGATCAGTGACAACCCCGGCAGCAAGAATCTGGAAGAAGAGAAGGAAGAGCTGAAAAAGCTCTCCGATGTGACCGATGTGCAGCTAAAGAGAGCCGTTGATCTGCTCCAGGGCCTCCTCGCCTACAGGGGATTGTCCCCCGGGCGCGGCGCGAATCAATTGCACGCGGAGAGGGGAACGGCCAAGAGACCGAATGCCCTGTGAGCCTGATTAATGAGTCGGGCGGTGAGTGTGGAGCGTTGAGCCCCGTGCAGTATCAACATGATCAACCCTCAACTCGCAACCCTCTACCATATAGTTAACCTGAATAATTCATGAAGGAACAATAGTAACCGCGGATTCTCCGGATTCCAATAATAAAAGCTTACATCCACGGATTTCACTGATTTTCACGGATGTAAGAACAGCCTAAAGCTTAAAGCTGAAAGCAAAAGGATATAGTTGCACTTTAAGCCTTAAACTTTCAACTTTTTGCTGTGGTTACAATCCGTGCAATCCGTGGATAGAAAACGTTGAAGGCGGGTAGGCAGAATATCAGCGGTTGGTGAATAGATCAGGTTAAGGGGATCGATGTGTTGGTTCTGGGCATAGAGACTTCGTGCGATGAGACCGGTATCGCCCTGGTCGAAGACGGTGAACGGATTCTGTCAGAGGCGGTCGCGTCACAGGAAAATATCCACGCGCCATACGCAGGTGTCGTCCCGGAGCTTGCCTCTCGCCAGCACCTTCGACTCCTCGGTCCGATGCTCCACAAGTGCGTGAGCGAGTCGAGGGTGAGCCTCCCCCAGATCGGACTGGTCGCCGTGACGAGGGGGCCGGGGCTCGCGGGCTGCCTCCTCTCAGGCGTGAGCTTCGCGAAAGGGCTCGCGTACGGCCTCGGCGTTTCCGTGCTCGGCGTCAACCATATCGAGGCCCATATATATTCGTGTGTCCTCGCCGGCGATGTGGAGTTCCCCGCCCTCGCGCTTGTGGTATCCGGGGGGCACACCCTCCTCGCGCTCCTCAGGGGGTGGGGGCGCTATGAGCTCCTGGGTCAGACGCGTGATGACGCGGTCGGGGAAGCATATGATAAGGTCGCATCCATGATCGGTCTCCCGTTCCCCGGCGGCCCCGCGGTAGAGGCTCGTGCGATGCGGTGCGGATCGGCCCCCGGCGCGGGCCGCGCGGCCTGCGAGGGGGTGAGTTTCCCGCGCCCCCTCTTGGGGAGCGGCGATTCAAATTTTAGCTTCAGCGGCCTGAAGACCGCAGTCCTCTACCGGCTGAAGGAGCGCGCGGGGAAACCGCTGAGCGCGGATGAGATTGACGGTGTCGCGCGCGGTTTTCAGGAAGCGGTGATAGAGGTGCTCCTGAAGAAAACGCTGAGCGCCGCGCGCCGCGCGCGCGTCCGGTGCATCATGCTCGCGGGGGGCGTTGCCCGGAATGAATTACTGAGGCGGCGATTGCGCGAGGGCGCCCTGACGATCGGGATCGAGCTGCGCTGCGCGCCGAAAGAGTACTGTACCGACAACGGGGTGATGGTGGCGGCGCTCGCCTACCGGAAATACGCGGGGGGAGCCCGGGACGACTGGTCGCTCGACATCGCCCCCGGATTAAAACTAGTGAAGAGTGAAGCGTGAAACGTGAAGCGCCTCAATACGTGAAGCGTCGTTCGTGAAGCGTGAAGCGCCTATAATATACTATTACGCCACGGAAAATAATGAATCCATCCCTGATAAAGAAACTTCTCTCAGACGTTGCCCGCAAGAAACTTTCAGTGGCAGCGGCGATGGAAAGGCTCAGGCATCTCCCGTTCGAGGAGATCGGCCACAGCACGGTGGATCGGCACCGGGCGCTCCGGCAGGGATTCCCCGAGGTGATTTTCTGCGAGGGGAAGACGCTCGATGAGATTGACGCGATCGCCCGGCGCATCTGCTCGACCGGAGAGAATCTCCTGGCGACGAGGGCCTCGGAGGAGGTGTACCGCCGCCTGCGCGAGCGGTTTCCAGGGGCGGTGTACCACGCGCGCGGCAGGGTGGTGACGGTTGAGCAGCGGGCGCTCCGGAAGGCGCGCGGATTTATTGCCGTGGTGAGCGCGGGAACCTCTGATGCTCCGGTGGCGGAAGAGGCGGCGGTGACTGCGGAGATAATGGGGAATCGGGTAGAGCGGTTCTACGACATGGGCGTTGCGGGGTTGCACCGGGTGGCCAGTAAGATCCGTGAGCTCTCCCGCGCGCGGGTGATCATTGTCGTGGCGGGTATGGAGGGGGCGCTGCCGAGCGTGGTGGGGGGGCTCGTGGGCGCGCCCGTGATCGCTGTGCCGACGAGCATCGGGTACGGGGCGAGCTTCAGCGGGATCGCCGCGCTCCTGGGGATGCTCAATAGCTGCGCCGCTGGGGTCACGGTGGTGAATATAGATAACGGATTCGGCGCGGGATACGCGGCGGCGCTGATAAACCGTCGTTCGTAATTCGTCTTTCGTATCTCGGGAGTAGCAACAGGGTGCGAAATACGAGATACGAGATACGAACGTCGGGTTGTAACTATATGAAAATTGCGTATTTCGACTGTTTTGCAGGGGTGAGCGGCGACATGATTCTCGGGGCGCTCCTCGACGCCGGCCTGAGATTGGAGGAGCTTGAGCGCGCGCTCAGCCATGTCCCCGTGCGGGGGTATCGGCTCGAGGCGCGACGCGTGACGCGCGGGGGTCTGGCGGGAACGAGGGTCAGCGTTCGAGTTGAGCCGGGAGCGGGGAAGAGGGTGTGCGGGCTCAAGGACGTTCTCGCGATCGTGCGGCGGAGCCGGCTCCCGGAGCCTGTCGCTGCGGGAGCGGAGCGGGTTTTTCAGGAACTTGCAAAAGCGGAGTCGAGGGTCCATAGAAGGAGGATTGCCCGCGCGCATTTCCACGAGCTCGGCGCGGTTGATGCGGTTGTTGATGTGGTTGGCTCGCTCGCCGGATTGCGCGCCCTAGGCGTGAATGAAATCTACTCCTCGGCGCTCCCCTGGAATTCAGGCACGGTGGAGTGTGCGCACGGGACGTTGCCGGTGCCCGCGCCCGCGACGGCCGAGCTCATGAGGGGCATGCCTGTCTATCAGCACAGGATCCATGGAGAGATGGTCACCCCTACCGGGGCCGCCATTATAAAAGTCTGCGCGAATCGGATCGGGCACATGCCGGCGATGAGGATCACTCGTGTGGGCTACGGAGCCGGCGGGGAGCAGTTCAGGGATTTTCCGAATCTCCTGCGCCTCGTGATCGGCGAACGGGCGGATTATTGCGGAGCGGATTCCGTGGGGGTGGTTGAAACCGAGATAGATGACATGTCGCCTGCCATTTATGACCACCTGAGCAAAAGATTGTATGGAGCCGGGGCGCTCGACGTGTACACCGCTCAAATCTCCATGAAGAAAAACAGGCCCGGGCAGCTCCTCACGGTGCTGTGCGCGCCGGAGAAGATACCCCTCGTGGCGGATATCATCTTCATGGAGAGCACGACGCTCGGCGTGCGGTTCAGGGAGGCGCAGCGCCTGATTCTCCCGCGGGTGGTGGTGAGTGCGCGAACGCCCTACGGGCGCGTGCGGGTGAAGCTGGCGAAGCGGCCTGACAGCCATGTCAGCGTCTCGCCCGAGCACGACGACTGCGCCCGCCTGGCATCGAAGCGCGGCGTCCCCCTCATCAGGGTGATGGCGGCCGCGTCGCGGGCGGCCGAGGCAGAGATAAAAAAGAGAAAAACCTTGTTCTTTTAAGAGGAGAGCAGATTGATACACGCGAGAATGAATGTGCGTTTGGCAAGAGGTTATACAAGCCGATCACAAATAGTACGAATTATTTCGGAGGATTGGGGTACTAGAAATTTATATTGCCCGGCCTGTGTCTCCGACTCGCTTAGTAAAAGGCCAAACAATACCCGCGTTGTTGATTATATATGCGAGAAATGCGATTCTCTGTATCAACTCAAAAGTAGCGCGCTTTGGAACGAAACTCGAATACCAGACGCAGCATACAAAGCAATGATCAATGCGATAAAAATGAATTCTGTGCCTAATCTTTTTATTATGCAATATAGCTCGGACTGGATAGTAAACAACCTCCTCCTCGTGCCCTCTTTTTTTATTACGATGTCTGTTATCGAAAAAAGGAATCCCTTGGGTCCCACCGCGCGCCGTGCGGGTTGGGTTGGGTGCAATTTTTTACTTAATAACATTGCTCCCGAAGGAAAAATTCCTGTAATTAGAAATGGATGTGTTATCGATCAATCCCTAGTCCGCAGCAGATATAACTATGTTCGTCCTTTTGCAGAGATTGATTCGATGAAGAGAAGCTGGACATTAGACGTTTTTAGACTTGTAAGCAAATTCATGCATTCTCAGTTTTCGCTCAAAGACCTTTATTGTTTTGAACAAGAACTATCGAAAATCTATCCGAATAACAAGAATATCCGCCCCAAAATTCGCCAGCAGCTCCAGGTTCTTCGAGATATGGGAATTGTAAAGTTTTTAGGGGAAGGGCAATATGTTATTTGTCGGTAAGGGGTTACTTATGGGTGGCAAACTGTCATATCTGTCACTCCCGCGGAAGCGGGAGTCCAGGTTTTATGCTGGATCCCCGCGTTCGCGGGGATGACAATCTTACTGAGTACCACCCAAGACTGAACCATTACATTTGTCGGTAGTATTCTCTTCTCCATTATTTGGTAGTATTGAGCTTAGAGCCGGACCTTCGGAATCTTAAATTCACAAAAAATAGAATAATTATTAGGAGGGTAATTGTGCGGAAATTTCCTTTGGAGAAAATATAATTTAAATCAGTTTTCCCCAACAGTACCTATAAGCTAAACAATGGAGAATTGAATATGATTGACATGAAGGAGTTGCTGGAGCGCGTGGTGGAGGAGGGGGCTTCCGATCTGCACATTTGCGTGGGGTGCCCCCCGACGATTCGTGTGGATGGGCGATTGGTCCCGCTGGAGATGCCCCCGCTCGTTGCGGCCGACACCGAGAAATTCGTCAGGAGCACCACCTCTGATCAGAATCAGGAGAAGGTGAGATCGAGGGGAGGGGTGGATTTCGGATTCAGCTTCGGCGACAGGGCGCGCTTCAGGGTGAGCGTCTATAAGCAGAAGGGGTCGTTCGCAATGGCGCTCCGCCTGATCCCCTCCCGCATGATGACCCTGGAGGAGATCGGCCTCCCGCCGATGATCAAGAACCTCCTGTACACCCCGCGCGGCCTGATCCTGATCACGGGGCCGACCGGCTGCGGGAAAACCACAACCCTCGCGGCGATGCTCAATGTCATCAATCAGGAGAAGGACTGCCACATACTCACTATTGAAGATCCCATTGAGTATTACCACGACCATTCCAAGGCGATCGTTACCCAGCGTGAGGTGGAAGTGGATGTGCCCGACTTCCATGAGGCCGTCGTCCGCGGCTTGCGCCAGGACCCCAATGTCATCCTCGTCGGCGAAATGCGCGACCTCGCCACCATGGAGGCTGCGATCAGGGCGGCGGAGACCGGGCACCTCGTCTTCTCCACCCTCCATACCACGGGAGCGGGGCGCACGGTGGACCGCATCATTGATGCCTTTCCCGTCGGGCAACAGGCCCAGGTGAGATCACAGCTCTCGCAGAGCATAGTGGCGGTCATCTCGCAGCTCCTGCTGGTGCGGGCGAGCGGCAGGGGGAGGATCGCGGCATTTGAAATCATGATCGCCACCCCGTCAATCCAGAATCTGATCAGGGAGAACAAGACATTCAGGATTCAATCCGATATCCAGACGGGGTCCAGGTTCGGCATGAAGACCATGGATATGTCGCTCATGGAGCTGTACCGGAAGGGGACGATCAGCCAGGAGTCAATGATGGCCGCGGCGCAGGATCCGGAGCAGATCTTGATCCAGTTGAAGAGCACGTAGGACACGCTGAGCGTCGTTAAAATAACTGGAGTTTCCCCGGTTTTATTTAAAAGGCGGTTCTCACCACGAAGAGCACGAAGAAAGACTAGGTTAATCAGCCTATTCCTCTATCTTCGTGACCTTCGTGACCTTCGTGGTAGGAAACGATAATGCAGTTGTGAAAAATTTAACACTGACTCACCCAATATGTTACAAAAGGGGACGGCTAAAAAACGGGGAATTTCCTGGTAAAATAATTGTTGACGGCAGCAGGGGGGTGTGCTAATCTGCCCCGTCACGATTGAAGGTGTTGCAGGGGACGATCATCCCACCCCTTTCCAACCCTATATGAAGTTAATCCAGCGCTCAGCCATCCATAACAGGTGTATTAGCTTAAATAGACGAGACTGATCTTATATGTAATCAAGCCCCCCACCATCACTACAGTGAAAAGTGAACAGTGAAGAGTAAAAAGTGATAATGCTCTCCATTTCACACTATCCACTATCCACTCTCCACTATCCACTGTAGTTAAGGGTAACAGGTGCAACGGCGGAAGCTTTTCCTCATAGACGGCATGTCGTGCGCGTACAGGGCATTTTATGCCATCCGCGATCTGCGCAATTCATCCGGAGAGCCGACGAACGCGGTATACGGGTTTACGAACATGCTGCTGAAAATCATGCGGGAGCGGAAGCCCGACGCGCTCGCCGTTGTCTTTGACAGCGCAACACCCACGTTTCGCCATGAGCGCTTTGAGGCGTACAAGGCGCACCGGAAGCCGATCCCGGAGGATCTCCTGGGGCAGCTCCCCCTCATCAAAGAGATCATCGAGGCATACCGGATTATGATTTTGCAGAAAGACGGCCTCGAGGCGGATGACCTCATGGGGAGCCTCGCGCTCGCGGCATCGCGTTCGGGTTACGACGTGTATCTCGTGACGAGCGACAAGGACATGCTCCAGTTCGTGGGCAATGGCATTTCCGTGCTCAGGCCCGACAGCGGCGAGATCTATGATGCGGACGCGGTCATGCGACGCTACGGGGTCGAGCCGGGGAAGGTCGTGGAGGTGCTCGCCCTCGCCGGTGACGCGAGTGATAACATTCCGGGCGTGCCCGGGATAGGAGAGAAGACGGCAATCGAGCTCGTGCGGTCGTTCGGCGATCTGGAGGGGGTATTGCGGAATCTGGAGCGGGTCAAGGGAGAGAAGCGGCGGGAGAACCTGAAGCGTTTCGCTGACCAGGCGAGGCTCTCCCGCGAGCTGGTCACGCTCAAGAGGGATATCCCGCTGGAGTTTGGGCCCGACGAGTGCCTGCTGAGGAGTCCTGATCGGAGCAGGATCTCCGGGCTCTTCCGCAGGTTCGAATTCAGGAAGCTCCACGCGGAGGTTGCCGGAGGGGCGGAATCCGGAGAGAAATCCTATACGTGCGTCACCGATGCGGCTGCATTGGAACAGCTCGCCTTGGCGCTGGCACGGCAGGAGGCGGTTTCGATTGATTTGGAAACCACGAGCCCGGATCCGATGAGCGCTGATCCCGTGGGGGTGTCTTTCAGCTGGCAGCCGGGAGAGGGCTGGTATGTTCCCCTCAATGGGAGCCTCGCGCCTGAGCGCATCATCGCCAGGCTGCGTCCCGTGCTCCGGAATCCCTCGGTGCGGAAAATAGGGCAGAACATCAAGTATGACATGCTCGTGCTGCAGCGGTGCGGCGTGGAGCTCGGGGGTGTATCATTTGACACGATGGTCGCCGCGTATCTGCTCAATCCCTCGCAGACGACCTATGGCCTCGCGGACCTCGCCCTCGAGTATCTGGACATGAGGCTCACCCCGACCTCCGATCTGGTCGGCACGGGCAAAAAGCGAATCAGCATGAGGGACGTGCCGCTGAAGACGGTGTGCGACTACGCGTGCGCAGGCGCGGATGTCACCCTGCGTCTGTGCAATCTGATGCGGCCGCGCCTCGAGGAACGCGGGATGCGAGAACTCTTCCAGGAGGTTGAGATGCCGCTCATCGGGGTGCTCGCGGACATGGAGGCCGTCGGCGTCAGGATTGATACGGCCCTGCTCGAGCGCCTGTCGGGTGAGATGGGGGCGCAACTGGACGAGCTCGAAAAATCGATTTATGAGATGGCGGATGGGCCATTCAATATCAATTCCCCCGCGCAGCTCGGGCGGGTGTTGTTCGAGAGGTTGAAGTTGCCCGTCTCGAGGAAGATAAAGACGGGCTACTCGACCGATTACGAAGCGCTGCTGAAGCTCTCCCGTATCCATCCCCTGCCGTCGAAGCTGCTCGAGTACCGGCAGTTGAACAAGCTGAAGACAACCTACGTTGACGCATTGCCCCGGATGGTCAACCCGCGCACGGGGAGGATTCATACCTCATTCAACCAGACCGGGACGGCGACCGGGAGGCTGTCATCGAGCGACCCGAACCTCCAGAACATCCCGGTGCGGACGGAGATCGGCAGGCGCATCAGGGAGGCGTTCATCCCCGGCAGCGAGGGGATGGTGCTGCTCTCGGCGGACTATTCGCAGATCGACCTCCGTATCCTGGCGCACCTCTCCGGAGACAGGGAGCTGGTGGAGGCGTTCCGGAGAGACGAGGATATCCATAGCCGCACGGCTTCCGCGCTCTTTGGTGTTGAGCTCGCAGGGGTGACACCCGAGATGAGGAGGCAGGCCAAGACGGTCAACTTCGGGATCGTGTACGGCATGGGCGCCTATGGCCTCTCGCGGGAGCTCGGCATAGAGCAGGCAGAGGCCCAGCGCGTGATAGACCGTTACTTCGAACACTACTGCGGCCTGCGCGACTACATTGAGAAGAGCCTGGTCGAGGCGACCGAGCGCGGGTATGTCAGCACCATGCTGAATCGCCGGCGCGCGGTGCCGGAACTCAGGAGCCGCAGTCAATCAACCCGCGAGCTGGGCCGCAGGATCGCAATCAATACGCCGATCCAGGGGTCATCCGCAGACCTGATCAAGATCGCCATGCGGGAGATAGGGAAAGAGCTCAGAGAGGGGGGGCGGCGCGCGGCGATGCTGATCCAGATCCACGACGAGCTCTTGTTCGAGGTGGCGAGCGACCAGGCCCGGTCTCTCGGCGACATGGTGATCGCGAAAATGGAAGGCGTCTGGAAACTCAACGTTGCGATCAAGGCGCGCGTGAAGACAGGGAAGAACTGGGGGGAGCTGTGACTGCCGAACCGGAGAGAGGGCGAGACGGAGAATCGGCGAAACGGCGAAGGGGCGAAACGGCGAGTCGGCGCGACTATTTGAACAATTTGAACGATTTAAACGACTTCAACAATTTAAACGGTTCAAGCCGGGCAATTGATATTGTTGCTTTCTGATGATGGAGCCGAGTCATTGATACGGATAGGATTAACGGGCGGCATGGGGACGGGGAAGGCGACCGTGGCGAAGATGTTTGCCCGCCGCGGGGCCCTCGTGGTTGACGCCGACGAGCTCGCCCGTGAAGCGGTGCGGCCGGGGCGGCGGGCGTGGAAGCGGATAGTCGAGGTATTCGGCAGGAGCGTGCTCAGGGACGACCGGTCCATCGATCGGCGCGCCCTCGCCGGCATCGTCTTCGGTGATCCGCGGAAGGTGGCGCGTTTGAACGCCATTGTGCACCCGCCGGTGATACGGGAGATGAGGCTTCAGCTCGCCCGTGCCGCCAGAGAGGGGAAGTATGCCGTGGCGGTTGCCAATGTGCCGCTCCTCTTCGAGGCCGGCATGGGGGGTGAGTTTGACAGAACGGTCGTCGTCATGTGCCCGCGCGAAGAGCAGGTCGCGCGCTGCGGCGAGAGGGATGGGCTCTCGCGGAGGGAGATCGAGCGCAGGGTGAGGATGCAGATGCCCATCGCGGAGAAAATAAGGCGTTCTGATTACGTGATCAATAACGGCGGGACGCTTAAAAATACAGAGAGGCAGGTCAGGGATATGTGGAGAATATTAACAGGAGGTAGCGCGTGAGACAGAGAACGAAGAGCGAACCGGTGCAGCATACCAACAATAACAATATCGGTGCGGCGGAAACGACCGCGACGAGCGCGGCGGCAGTGGAATCTCCGAGGGTTGCCCGCGATCGGGAGGCCGCTTCGGGGAAGGAGGAGCAGGTCAATATCAGCAAACTTCAGCAGATGACCGTCTCGCAGCTGAGCAAGATGGGCAAGGATCTGAAGATTGCCGGCATCGCGACCTTGAAGAAGCACCAGCTCATTTTTGAAATTCTCAAGGCCAAGGCTGTGGAGAGCGGACTCATGTTCGGTGAGGGCTGTCTCGAAATTCTCCCCGACGGTTTCGGATTTTTACGCTCGCAGAACTATAATTACCTCCCCTGCCCCGAGGACATCTACGTGTCGCCATCCCAGATACGGAGGTTTGACCTCAAGAAGGGCGATACCGTCTCCGGGCAGATTCGGCCTCCGAAGGACAAGGAGCGCTACTTCGCCCTCATCCGCGTTGAGGCGATTAACTATGAGGATCCGGAGAAGGCCAAGGACAAGATTCTGTTCGATAACCTCACCCCGCTCTATCCCCGCGAGCGTCTCATCATGGAGACCACGCACGATAACACCAGCATGAGGGTGTTCGATCTCCTCACGCCGATCGGCAAGGGGCAGCGCGGGCTGATTGTCTCCCCGCCGCGGGCGGGCAAGACGATGCTCCTCCAGGCGGTTGCGAACAGCATCACCGCCAATAACCCCGCGTGCTACCTCATCGTGCTCCTCATAGACGAGCGGCCTGAAGAGGTCACGGATATGGAGCGGACGGTCAAGGGCGAGGTCGTGAGTTCGACATTCGACGAGCCGGCGGACAGGCACGTGCAGGTGGCGGAGATGGTGCTCAATAAGGCGAAGCGGCTCGTGGAGCACAAGCGGGACGTGGTCATCCTGCTGGACAGCATCACCCGGCTGGCCCGCGCGTACAACGTCATTCAGCCGCACAGCGGCAAGATTCTCTCCGGCGGCGTGGATTCCAACGCCCTCCAGAAGCCGAAGCGGTTTTTTGGCGCCGCGCGCAACATCGAGGAGGGGGGGAGCCTCACGATCATCGCGACCGCCCTCGTTGACACCGGGAGCCGCATGGACGACGTGATCTTCGAGGAGTTCAAGGGAACCGGCAACATGGAGCTCCACCTCGACCGCCGCCTCGTTGACAAGAGGATTTTCCCCGCCATTGATATCGAGAAATCCGGCACGCGGAAAGAGGAGCTGCTCCTGCACCCGGACGAGCTCACCAAGGTATGGATTTTGCGCAAGGCGCTCAGCGGGCTCAATCCGGTGGAGGTCATGGAGCTGGTCATCGAGAAGGTCAAAAAAACGAAGAGCAACGCCGAGTTCCTCATGTCGCTGAACCAGTAATGCAAATATCAAGCACAGGTAAAGATAGTTAAAAGAGGCTTTAACCGCGGATTATGCGGATTGAGCGGATTGCTTCCTTTTGAGGCCTCACGGAGATAACACTGATCTTTTTAAAAATCCGCCTTATCCGTGCCATCCGCGGTTAAAATGTTATACACTCTAAAAATACTTTAGGAATGGAGGATCTCATGAAGAAGGACATTCATCCCAAGTACGTGGATGCGACAATCATCTGCGCCTGCGGCGAGGTGATCCAGACGCGCTCGACGAAGAAGGAGATCAGGGTCGGCGTCTGTTCGAAGTGCCACCCGTTTTTCACCGGGACGCAGAAGTACCTCGATACCGCCGGCCGCGTGGAAAAATTCATGAAGAAGTATGCCGGCGTTAAGGCCGTGAAGAAAAAGATCCGCACGAGAGCGGGAGAAACAACCGTCCCCGCTGTGGAGGCGGGAACCCCGCCCGTTGCCGCGGAGGGCGTCGCTGAAATCCCCGCACGGGAGGCATCCCCTGCTCCCGAGGGCGTGTCGCCCGCTGCCGGGCAGCCCCCGGCAGGCCCCGTGGAGGGGGGAGCGCCGCAGCCTGCCCCCGACGCTCACACCGGAGAATGAACGCGTGGCTCATGCCCCGGGGGTGGGCCTGTAGTAGGAGCTCGCGAGCCATGGCAGAGAGAGGGAATATGTTTGAAGCGCGCATGGAGGTTCTGGCCGGCCGGCTCAAGACCGTCGAAGAGCAGATGAGCGACCCCGCGGTCATCCGCCAGCAGGCGAAATACCGCAGCCTCGCTCAGGAGCACGCGAGCCTCAGGGAGGTTCTCTCCCGGTACGGGGAGTACACGAAGGTGCTGGGCGAGATCGATGAGAACCAGCGGTTGCTCAAGGAGTCCCAGAACGACGATGCGTTCGAGGCGTTCGTTGAGTGTGAGATTCAATTGCTCATCGAGCGCCGGAAGAGACTTGAAGATGAGATCATGCTCTCCCTCCTCCCGCGGGATAAAGATGATGACCGGAACACGATCGTTGAGATCCGCGCGGGAACGGGGGGTGAGGAGGCGGGGCTTTTTGTCGCTGACCTCTTTCGCATGTATTCTAAGTATGCCGAGCGGATGGGGTGGAGGGTCGAGACAATGGACAGCCATCCCACCGGCATCGGTGGTTTCAAGGAGATTATCTTTTCCGTGGAGGGGAAAGACGTTTATCGGAGCTTGAAATACGAGAGCGGCGTGCACCGGGTTCAGCGCGTGCCGGTGACCGAGGCGGGCGGCCGCATCCACACCTCCGCGGCGACGGTCGCAGTGCTCCCCGAGGCTGAAGGGGTGGAGGTGGAGATCGATCCGGCTGAGATACGCGTGGATGTGTACCGATCCTCGGGGCCGGGGGGCCAGAGCGTGAATACCACGGATTCGGCAGTGCGCATCACCCACCTCCCTACGGGGCTGGTCGTCACCTGCCAGGATGAGAAGTCCCAGCACAAGAACAAAGCCAAGGCGCTGCGCGTGCTCAGGGCGAGATTGAGGGAGTCGATGGAGGCCGAGCAGGCCGAGCAGATGTCGCACCTGCGGCGTTCGCAGATCTCCACTGGCGACCGCAGCGCGAAGATTCGCACCTACAACTTTCCCCAGAACAGGGTGACCGACCACCGTATCGGATTGACGATGTATAATCTGGAGAGCATGATGGCGGGGAACCTCGAGGAGTTGACCGCTGCCTTCCTCCTGAAAGACCGCGAGGAGAAGCTGAAGAAACTGTGAGCCCGGAATGAATTGACCGTGGAGTGGTGATCGTTGCAATTCGAGTTAGACAGACAGATGGAATTGAAATCAAACCGCGTAATCGACGTGATTAACTGGGGGCGGGAGCTTTTCCTCACCCGGAATGTGCCCCATGCGCGATACAACATAGAGGTGCTCCTCGAGCACGTCCTGGGGAAGAAGCGGGTAGAGCTCTATCTCGATTATGACTATCGCCTCTCGCCGCGCGAGATAGAGCTCGTGCGCGGGTATATAGACAAGAGGCTCAACCGATACCCGCTGTGGCACCTCGTGGGATCGGTAGAGTTCTTTGGCTTCACGATACGCGTGAACGAGAGGGTGCTCATCCCCCGCCCGGAGACGGAGCTGCTCGTGGAGCTCGCGCTCAAGGAGCTGAACAAATGCACGGGAGGAGGGGTGAGGTATGTTGCCGATATAGGGACCGGGAGCGGCAATATCGCGATCTCCCTCGCGCGGTCGCGCAGCGATGTCTTTGTGTACGCCACTGATATTTCAGCGGAAGCGCTCGCCCTTGCCGAAGCCAACGCTTGCGCCAACCGTGTTGACGGCGCCATCAGTATGCTCGCGGGCGATCTCCTCGACCCGTTCACAGGCGCCGGTCTGAATCGGCTGGACATGATCGTCTCAAATCCGCCCTACGTGTCCGCGGGTGAGTGGGTTGCGCTGCCCGAGGAGGTGAGAGAGCGGGAGCCGAAGATCGCGTTGTGCGGCGGAGAGAACGGACTGGAAATGATCAGCCGGCTCGTCGCCGAGGCTCCACGCTATCTCAGGCCAGAGGGCCGGTTGCTCATTGAGGTTGGGGCAGGACAGGCCCCCGCCGTGAATGAGCTGATCGCGCGTTCCGGGGCATACGGCCGCGCGGAGGCGCACAGGGATTATTCAGGCATAGAACGGGTCGTGCTCGCCGGTCGAAAATAGAAGCGTTTTTTCTGCACCTGATTTCTCTGATTGTTCTGAAAAGGTTTATGGGGGTTCCTCGCCCGACGGTCGGGAAGGGATTTATCGAACGCGGGCACGATCAATCGCGTCCCTGCATATAGAGCGATCAGGTAAATCAGAGAAATCAGGTGCGAATAATCAAAAGTATTACATGGAAAAAATCATAGTGCGGGGGGGCAGGCGGCTCAGGGGCGTGGTGCAGATCGGCGGCTCCAAGAATGCCGCCCTGCCGATTATGGCAGCCGCGCTGCTCGGCGACAGTCCATCGCGCATCAGGAATGTCCCGCAGGTGACCGACATCACCACCATGGCCGATATTCTCACCTCTCTCGGCGCCCGCGTCGAGTGCCCCTCGCCCCACGAGATGGTGATCAATCCACGCGGGCTGAGCAATCCCACTGCCCCCTATGAGCTCGTGCGTAAAATGCGCGCGTCGATATGTGTGCTCGGTCCTCTCCTGGGCGCGATCGGCAGGGCGCGCATATCCCTGCCGGGAGGGTGCGCCATAGGCAACAGGCCGATCGACCTCCACCTCAAAGGGATGAAACAGCTCGGCGCCGTCGTGAATCTCTCCCATGGTTTTGTCATCGCGCACGGGAGTCGGATGCGGGGAGCGGAGGTATTTCTCGGCGGCCGCTTTGGCTCGAGCGTGCTGGCGACTGCCAACGTGCTGATGGCTGCGGTGAAGACGAAGGGTGTCACGCGGATCGAGGGCGCCGCCTGCGAGCCCGAAGTTGTTGATCTGGCGCAGTTCCTCCGGAAGATGGGAGCGAGGATCGAGGGGATGGGTTCTCATTCACTCGTCGTCGAGGGGGTGAAGAGCCTGCGCGGGGCCGCGTATGAGCTCATCCCGGACCGCATCGAGGCGGGGACCTACATGATCGCGGCAGCCATAACGGGGGGCGACCTGGTGCTCAAGGGGTGCGGGGCGGACCACCTGCGCGCGGTGATCGAAACGCTCGAGGAGGCCGGTAGCGCCATTCACGCCGGAGCGCGGACGATGCGGGTGCGCGGAGAGGGGAGGAGACGGGTCGTGGATGTCACCACGCATCCCTATCCCGGGTTCCCCACCGACCTCCAGGCGCAGCTGATCGCCCTCATGACGATCTCTCCCGGTATCAGCGTGATCACGGAGAAGGTGTTCACCGAGCGTTTCATGCATGTTCCCGAGTTGAACCGGATGGCAGCCTCCATATCGCTTGAGGGCTCCAGCGCGATTGTCAGGGGGGTGCGGGCGCTGAGCGGCGCCCCCGTGATGGCGTCCGACCTGAGGGCCAGCGCGGCCCTCATCCTCGCGGGGCTGGTGGCGCGCGGCGAGACGGTTGTGGACAGGGTGTACCATATTGATCGCGGGTACGAGGACATCGTGGGGAAGTTGCGGAACGTCGGGGCCGAGATCGAGCGCGCCGGGTAGCATGAGCGCGGAGCGCTTCTCCTCTCGTGCGTATGTTGAACGCGAGCTTCCCGGCGAGGAGTCACAGAGATGGGGCGAGCCCTTTCCCCTGTGAGGAGATCCGGCCGGGAGGGAGCACGATATCAAGGCAAGAAACCATTTCGTCGCGTCAGTTGCGGTGGGCGGGATCCTCTATTGCATTTTTCGTTCGCTCTGGATCAGCGGGTGGAGCATCGTCGGCGGAACGCTCATTGATCTCGACCACCTCTACGATTACGCGCGGTACCCCTATCGCCCGGAGAGCCGGGGATTCGATCTGCGCCATTTCTTTGAGGTGCTCAACAGCGCGAGGCTGGAAAAGGTCTATGTGGTGCTCCACTCATGGGAGCTGGTCGCGATGGTGCTCGTGGCAGGTTGGTTTCTCCCCGTCGCGGGAGTCGCCCTCGTTCCTCTCGGGTTTGGGATGGCCATCCATGTACTGCTGGATGCGTTCACCAACCCGACGTCAATCATATGCTACAGCGTCATCAGCCGCTTCGCCCACCGTTTCGCGGGCACGTTCTTTTTTAGAAGATAGCGCGCCTTCCCTGGATTACGCTGCGCCCTTGCCTTTTTCCAGCCGTGTGGTGAGTCTCTTTAAGAGTGCGATGATCTGGTCCTGATCTGCGGCGTGAATGGTGACCGAGGTTTCAAAACCTTCAAACCTGGCTATGAGGAAGGCCTCATCGCAGCGGTCGGCAAGGGTAAATACCTTCTGCTCGACAGGAGCATACATATATACCGTCAGCTCTCCGTATATGCCTGAGTGCAGCCAACCCTCTGCGATCAGGTAAGCGTTCCATACTATCGCACATCGCACCCTGGCTGACAAGCATAAAAGATTGACTGGAGTTTCCCCAGTTTTATTTAAAAGGCGGCTCTCACCACGAAGAGCACGAAGAAAGACTAGGTTAATCAGCCTATTCCTCTATCTTCGTGACCTTCGTGTCCTTCGTGGTAAGAAACGATAATGCAGTGTTTTATTTAAAAGGCAGTTCTCACCACGAAGAGCACGAAGAAAAAGTAGCTTAATCAGCCTATTCCTCTATCTTCGTGACCTTCGTGTCCTTCGTGGTAAGAAACGATAATGCAGTTGTAAAAATTTTTAACACTGACTCACCAAATATGTTACAAGAGGGGACGGCGAAAAAACGGGGAATGTCCTGTAAAAGATTGACCCTTTATTCGTTTCTTCCGTTTTATCTTGTGCGCGATCGTGCGTGGAAATATAATGAACGCCGGAAATAGATCAGGAGGGTGATTATGGATGCGATGGATGCACTCATGAAGAGGAAGAGCATCAGATCCTTCACGCCCGCGCCCGTGCCGGTGAAGGTAATAAAAACGATCGTTGACGCGGGCAGGCTTGCCCCCACGGCCCGGAATGTTCAGCCGTGGGAATTCGTCGTGGTCACGGATCCGGATACCCGCCGCGCGCTTGCAAGGCTCGCAACGACAGGGCCTTTTATCGCTGACGCCCCCGTGTGTATCGCTGTTTTCTGCAATGATACGAAGTACTGGCTCGAGGACGGCTGCGCGGCCACCGAGAATATAATCATCGCGGCGCGCGCTCACGGCCTGGGCCACTGCTGGGTCGCAGGCGATAAAAAACCGTATACGGGGGCTGTCTCTGAGCTGTTAGGGGTTCCTTCCGGGTACCGTCTCATTTCCCTCATCGCGATCGGATATGGCAAAGAAGATCCCCCGGCGCCTCCAAAAAGACCGCTCAAAGAGGTGCTCCACTGGGAGAAGTTTTAACTACAGTCTAAAGTGTAAAGTTTAAGGTGTAAGGCGGGTTATCCTTTATCATGACACATTACATTAAACTATCGTTTCCTTTAGATGGAGCTTTTTGTAATATTCTATTTTATACCTTCGGCTTTTAGCTTTCATCCTTAGGCTGCTTTTGTGGTGGATGTAGCTCAGTCTGGTTAGAGCACCTGGCTGTGGCCCAGGGGGTCGGGGGTTCAAATCCCCTCATCCACCCCAGCATTTCGGGCGAAGTGCGAAGAACGGAGCAATAGTAAAGTAGAGATGAAATTTTCGATTACTGTCTATTCTCGAATCTTTCATCCCACTTGTAACCTGTGGTTGTGAAGAGTTTGGTCTCGTCCGCGCTCTCTGCGTGTCTTTGACTTCTTGTCTTGCCCTCCGCATACAGCCATCGCGCCGTCAGAACAGGGACGCTCTCCGAATCGGCTCCAAATTCCGCCACTGTGTAGAACGTAGAACCCACGACCTCGACAATCCGCTCGATGGCGCATGTGGCCTGCCCTTTGATTGCAGCTGGTACAGTTTTTGTGGGGAAAGTCAACACCGTCCGGCTCTGGATATGGAGGGTCCGACTCAAAGCCCACAAGGTAGGCCGGAAGTACCTGGTGAGCAGCGAGGATCTCCGGCGGTACATAGAGAGCGGCCCGTCACCAGTGGTGGAGAAATTAGCGCAAGCCCGAAAAGAAGCGAGTTAGAGAAAGTTTATTTTAGTGATGGACGGGAGGTGCAGGATTCTGGTAGCTTCTGGTACGACGGCAATGAGGTGCGGCATGAAAGTCTTTATTTTTTGTTTCACCATCACGCTAGCGTTATTTAGTTCTCTTTCTCCTCTCGTTGCGCAAGTCGCCAACTCACCCTGGCCGATGTTCCATGCGAATGCGCAGCACATAGGCCAGAGCGCTTACGCAGGTTCGCAGAAGGGAACTCTCTTCTGGAGCTATCGAACCGGAGAAGATGTGTCTTCTTCCCCCGTCATCGGCTCTGACGGGAGGGTCTACGTGGGGTCTTATGACAACAGAATCTACTGCCTCAATCCTACCGGTTC
>Ga0315281_10003593_pt1 | contig 22693 bp, 22 predicted proteins | sample YL17G07_0_MG_FD_204540 | JGI IMG/M metagenome (GOLD analysis project Ga0315281, IMG submission 204540) | Sediment microbial communities from Yellowstone Lake, YNP, Wyoming, USA - YL17G07_0 | ecosystem: Environmental > Aquatic > Freshwater > Lake > Sediment | place: USA: Wyoming | collected... | reverse complement strand
AAGCATCGCGGCGGCGTCCTTCACAGGGGTATCGAGGGTTATTGTCGTCACGGGCTTGGACATGACATCCTTGACCTTCAACATGTTACCGGTTGAGCATCAACAGGAAAGCTATAAATGTTTGGCGATGTCAAGAAAGGCATCTATAATCAGGTTTCTGGACGAGGTAGATGTGAGCTTGCACTTCTCTGCTTGATGGCTTCAGCCCTGTTCGCGAACTCTATCGTGCCGAACTGCCCTGTCAAGTAGTCCTGCATGAGCGACACGGCCTCGGGGAGATACAAGAGAGAATCTCCCAAGTCAGTAAGCCTGTTCAGGGAACAACTTCAGGCTTTGCGTCCTGAGGAGCATTGCTCTGACAAAGTGCACGCTGGTGCCAATTGAGGAAAAGAATCAAAGGGTTTCGGTCTATCTTTCGATAGTTCTCCTCGGCGAAGATGCCCTAGGAAGGGCATTTTCGAGGGTCAGCCAGTCGGTTTCGTGGTCCCTAATCCCACAGGGTCCACTTTTATTCGTGAATGAATGTTATTATCGGCCTCGGAAAAGACCTCTATGTTGAAATGTCCCCCGATACCTATTCGTTATCTGCTATCTTCTTCTGAATTCCCCTGATCTCACGGATTCGTTGGGGCTATCGGACATGCCTCTATTCGCGGTTTTCCCGCACTATGGTCACTTCGTCCCTTTGTCAGGGATCTGCCCCAATCCATAGGACGCACTCGAGGTGCACTCTTTTCCCGGGGTTGAATCCGTGACTAGAACATCGTATGGTCTTTCGACTATTCGAACCCTGCGAACGCGAGGGGACGATTTCATCATAACATCCATAGGGGAGGAAAGATGATAGGACATCGAGGAAACGGAATGTACGCTCCTCAAGGACCACCGGTCAACCATATACCGACTATGCGAGCTGTGAAACCCCCCATGAGGAAGACCGGCCAAGAGGTCGGGGGAATAATCCTTCTCATCCTGGGTACTATTGGGGTAACTCTTGCGGCAATCGAATACCCAATCTGGAACCAAAACAGACAAGCTCTGGCCGACAAAGTATATATTGGAGTTGACACGCAAGAGGATCATGCTCTGGTTGCATTTCAGTGGATGATAGTCGTAGGCGGATTCGGTTTCGGTGGCATCTTTCTTCTTGTTGGGATCTTCACCACTGGTTCAGCAATGAGCTACAATAGCAAGCTTGACACAATGGATATTCAGAGGTCTTTCAGTCCACTGATTCAACAGTACAATATAGCCCCTGGCCAAAAGGCGTTCTGCCCATATTGTGGCGCTCCATTATTGGGGGGCGCAATATTCTGTAGAGTCTGTGGTCGTCTCACCCAGAAGTAGAAAAGAAAAGGGGTTTGAGCCTCCCCTCGGAAAAGACCATAGAGGAGGAAAGGCCATGCCATCTCCGGAGGAATTGAGATGGTAGACACTTCGTTGATATTGGATGCGATAGTGGCGGCGAGCATAGCTGCGGGCGCATTATTCACCATATATCAACTGCGGATAATGGCACGAGACAGGCAAACCGAATTCGTCATGCGAGTTGGTGAGTTCGTTTGTGCAAAGGATTTCATGGAGACGATATGCAAGATATGGGAGGCAAAGAGTCAAGATGCTAAAGGACTAGAAACTGAAGTCTCTTACGCGGAGCTCTCCAGGGTAGCGGACTATTTCGAGGGAATATCGGGTCTTGCCAGAAGGGGACTTGTTAAAGAGGAACTCGTGTTGGAGGCGTATTCACTAGATGTCCTTTGGGAGAAGATGAAGCCATGGATCACTGAGTTGAGAAAGGAGTACCCACACCTGTGGACAACTTTCGAAGACTTGGCCAAGAAGAGTGCCCAAGTGCAGTGGCGTCAACGAGGAGAGAGTTGAAAGGGGTTTGACCCTCGCCTCGGAAAAGACCATAAGAAGGAAAAAGGAAAGGGTTTGGTCATCTTTCGATTCTTCTCCTCGACAAAGATGCCCTAGAAAGGGCATTTTCGAGGGTCAGCCAGTCAGTTTCGTGGTCCCTAATCCCACAGGGTCCACCATGATTCTCGGAAAAGCACGCAGGGAGGATTCGAGAGAAAGGGGTTCCTAGGCAATCTTGATATTCTCTCCGAAATCTACTTGATCGTAGGTGGACACGCTGAAGTGTGCAAATTGTGGTGTTGAGCTCAGCGAAGAGGCTGATTCTTGTCCTGCTTGTGGGGTCGCAGTAGGTGGAGGCTATCTCGATTGAGGACCGGGAATGGGCTCGTTCGGTCGAAAATGGATGTATTTCAGCTGGGCCGTCCGCTGGCTGTCCTTGATGGTATTTGGTCTGTTGTCCGGCGCAATCATTCTTGGAGTATCCGTGTCTGCGGAGAGGTCTGATGCCGGACTGCTTCGCGCATTGGGACTCATGTGCCTTGGCCTTGGACTGTTGGGCGCATACGTCACCTATCTCAATTTCAGAAAAAAGAAAGGGAAATAGGCGCTTTTTCCCAATTCCTCCAAAAACGCGCCAAATGCGTCTACCTGTACCTTTTCGGGTTGAGCTAGTCAATCTGGTAGGTACAAATCCCACAGAGTCCGCTATTCTTCTCGGAAAAGCCCACAACGAATACCGCGCGCCAGTTCTCGCCTCGGCTTGCCTGATGGAAAAAGGGTAAGAGCCTGCGCCTGAAGGCGCAGGATTCAGAGGACAGGCAGGAACGAGTGACATGGGAGCGCTCCGCAGAGCCAGCAGGATTAAAGGTGCCCGAATCGACAATGTTAAATGTTTTCGGCAGCTTGCCTAGAGGTGCAGCACAACCCAGGTGTGAGCACGATGCAAACAAAGCTGAAGCCGATTTCTGATATGGAGATTGATGGAGACATGAAGGTCAAAGACCTAACGGGCCAGATGCTGGCATCTGGCGGGTTCACAGCCAAGAAGATGGGACTCGCATGTGACATCCTCGCCAAGATGCTCAGGGAGCCCCAATGTACCATGTTCTTCTCCTTCCCCGCGTGCATCGTGTCCACGGGCACAAGGGGAGTCATCAGGAAATTGGTGGAGGAAAGGCTTGTGGATGTGATCATAACGACCTGTGGAACCCTCGATCACGACCTCGCAAGAGTCTGGAAGAAGTACTATCACGGGGATTTCCAGATGGACGATGCGGACCTGCACAGAAGGGGCATCAACAGGCTGGGAAACATCCTCATTCCCAACGAGAGCTATGGGATCGTTCTGGAACAGAAGATGCAGCCCATACTCGAGGAACTATACAAATCCGGCAAGAAGAACATGTCCAGCCGACAGCTAGCATATGAGTTTGGCACGCGCGTTCAAGACAAGAAGTCAATCCTCTACTGGGCTGCAAAGAACGATATCCCCATCTATGTCCCGGGCATCACTGACGGAGCGTTTGGCTCGCAGCTCTGGCTCTTCCGGCAGCAGCATCCGGACTTCAACATTGACATCCTGAGAGACGAGCAAGAGCTCTCCGACATAGTGTTCTCCGCGAAGAAGGCTGGGGCTCTTATGATCGGCGGGGGCATATCGAAGCACCACGTCATCTGGTGGAACCAGTTCAGAGATGGCCTCGACTATGCAGTCTACCTCACCACCGCAGAAGAATACGATGGGTCGTTATCCGGCGCGCGCATACGCGAGGCTGTCAGCTGGGGCAAGGTTAAGGAGAACGCCCAGTACATCACCGTCGAGGGAGACGCAACCGTGACGCTGCCGATGCTGGCGGCATCAGTGCTTGGAGCTGGCAGGCCAGGAAGACATTAATATCGCCCAGGAAAGTTACCCTAATGGAATAGCGAGGGAAGAGATGAACGCCAAGGAAGTCGGCCCGGAGATACCAATTCCTCAGGATCTTGCAGCATTCGCGAAGGAATATCTCAGAGCCTACATGGAGACAATCGAGGAGAAGAAGCCTCAGACATACCCGAAATTCGCCCAGGAAGCGCCCTACCATGTCATGAGCTATTACCTGCCGAACGGCTCCGTCTGCATGATATTCAATACGGCGAAGGAGCAGAAATTCGAGGGCGGAGCGAAGGACTGGGATGAGGTCCAGGATATCATCGTCAAGGGCGTCGATCACTTCGCGGGCTTCTTCCCGTTCGAGGGACGTTCCCTGGGGGACTGGAACAAGAGAGGGAGGAAGGACGCGCTCAGGGACATCAGGCTCATGGACAAGTCGGAGCTAGGACGCGCGGGCGCCGAACTCGAGGCGAGCATCGACAACATCACAAAGTTGGTTCGGACCAATCCGTGGGTCGGGAAGATGGGCAGTGAGATCGTGACGACCCTCAGGAACCTGGACGGCAGGGTCAAAGGAGGGTTCCCGACGGTAGATGCCATAGCTACACTTCAGTCGCTCAAGGCATATATACCGGGCTCAGAGAGCATCTCTATCGAGTTCCCAGACAGACAGATGCTCGAGGAGATCGCGGACCAGATGAAGAACATAGCCGCGCTTGAGGGCAAGATCGACATCGTCGAGAACCGGATATTCGAGGTCGAGAAAGCCTCCCAGGTTCCCGACCTGTCAGAGAAGTTCAATGACCTAACAGACAGAGTCGAGAGGCTGGAGAAACAACTGGAGAAGGTCTCCAACATATTGACCATGCTGAACTCCAAAGTGGAGAACTACTTTTCGAAGTCCGCGGAGAAGGAGCGGCAGGGCGACCTCGAGAAGCAGATCGAGGAACACACGGCAAAGGCCATGACTCACGATTCAAAGATCATGGCCCTCGAGAAGGATGCTCTGCAGCTCGTCGAGGAGATGCGGAAGATGGCGGCCAGGATGGAGAAGGACATCCACGACAGCAGAAAGCGGATTGCGAGGATGGAGAAGCACTTCGTCGACTTCGCGAAGATGATGCAAGAGTAATGCCGCCATGAAGATGGTCTGTGTTCTTCCGGGGGATGGAATCGGTCCTGAGGTCATCAGCAGTGCCGTCACTGTGCTTGAACATGTCACGAACGACCTGCAGTTTGAGTACTCAGATATTGGCAGAGCCGCGATGGCGAAGCATGGTTCGTACCTCCCAGCTGAGACGCTTGACCTCATGCGAGTCTCGGACAGCTGCCTTTTTGGTGCTGTGACGACCACAGATGAGCCGGGATATCAGTCACCAGTGCTAGCCTTCAGGCGAGCCCTTGATCTGTACGCGAACCTCAGGCCAATCCGAAGGCTCGCCATGTCTCAGAGCTCGAAACCGATCGACCTCGTGATTGTCAGGGAAAATTCTGAGGGGATGTACAACCAGGAAGAGGTCAAACGAGGCGATTCTGTCATAACGATGAGGAAGGTTTCGAGAAGCGCCTGCGAGAGAATCGTGAGGTTCTCCTTGAACTACGCGAGGATGAACAACAGGAAGCGCATATGTTGCGTTCACAAGTCTAATGTGCTCAGATCCTCGGATGGGCTTTTCGTAAGTATATTCCGGGAAGTGATGGCACAGGAAGGCGGAGACGTCGTCGCCGAGGAGCAGCTCGTGGATTCAGCTGCGATGAGCCTGGTCACAGACCCAGGCAGGTTCGATGTGATCGTCACCCTGAACCTCTACGGCGACATACTTTCCGATGTGGCTGCTGGCGTCGCTGGTGGTCTGGGCTTCGCTCCCTCAGGCAACATAGGACCTCATCATTCTGTTTTCGAGCCTGCGCACGGGTCAGCTCCTGATATCGCAGGAAAGGGTGTAGCCAACCCTACGGCCGCAATCCTTTCCGGTGTCATGATGTTGAGACACCTGGGCATGTCCGACGAGGCCCAGCGTGCCGAGCAGGCTGTAGCAGATGTCTATCGCAGCGGTCACTTGACGGTGGATATTGGCGGCAGGCACGGATCGGAGTCTTTCACGAAACACGTCCTCGAGAGATTGCAGTGACGATATTCTCCGCAAGGCTGTTTTCCAAAAATCGAGGCAGAATAGGACAGGTGCGGGGGCTGAGATTCGAACTCAGGGACTCCTGCGAGACCAGACCCTCAATCTGGCGCCGTTGACCGGGCTTGGCTACCCCCGCATTGGAAGCCTGGGCGTCGGTCGATATGTCTCTCTCGATTAAAGCCTTTCGTACCTGCAAAGTTCGTTCCATTGCAGCAATCGTCGGAGGATATCTAGATTGCAGAGGACTTGCCCCATCACGGGATTAGAACGATCTTTGTGCGCGATTCAGTACACCGTCCCATCAAATAAATACTCGATTGCGATACATGGCTGAAGACGTGTCAGAACGGATGATTCTGACGCGGCGTTATACTGTCAAGAGGGAATGCAGATATGATCGGTTTCCCGAAGGGAAAAACCTCGCTCCGGATGTTCGACAAGGATGACCTAAACTCGCTTCACTGGGGAACTCTAGATGTGCTCGAGAACGCCGGAATCAAGGTCTTCAGCAAGGAATGCTTGAAGCTGCTCGAAGATGCAGGGTCGACAGTCGACTATAAGCAGAGCAGCGCCAAGATCCCGGGCAATCTCGTCGAGGAAGCGATTAGAAAAGCGAAGAAGAACATCACTCTCTGCGCAAGGAATCCGAAGTACGACGTCGTTCTTGACGGAAGACGCGTGTTCTGCACCACGGATGGCAACGGCACGAGCGTTTTAGATTTCGAGACGGGCATAAGGCGGATGTCGACGAGCGCAGACCTGGCGATGGTCGGCAAGGTCGCCAACGCGCTGGACTCCGCGCACATATTCTGGCCATGCGTCAGCTGCCAAGATGTGCCGGACTACATAAGACATGTTGTTGACCTCAGGGTTGCCCTCATGAGCATCGAAAAGCATGTTCAGGTGGAAACCACGAGTCATAGACGGGAGGCGAAATGGCTCGTCGAGATCGGGGCTGCGCTTGCAGGTGATCAAAAGGCACTGAAACGGAAACCAATATTCTCGTCCATGCACTGTCCCTTTTCGCCATTGCAGCTGGATGGAGGTTCGACCGAGGGGGCGCTCGTCCTCGCGAGGGCAGGTGTCCCAATATCATTCTATGGCATGCCCCAGGCAGGCATCACAGGCCCTGTGACGCTGGCAGGCTCGATAGTCGTCAACAACGCAGAAGTCTTGGCCGGCCTGACAATGGCTCAGCTCGCTGCTCCAGGGTCACCCTTCATCTACGGCACAGGCGGTGCTGCCTTCGACATGAGAACGATGACTTGGGCCGGCGGCGGACCAGAGAGGGCGCTCATATCCGCAGGCGCGGGAGAGCTATCGCACCATTACGGATTCGCAATCCTGTGTGGCGGTATCGTGGCCTCCGCGAAAATGCCTGGCGCTCAGGCATGCTACGAGAAGATGTCGAGTGGACTCCCACAGTTCTACGCTGGCTGCGACATGATAGCCGGGCTCGGCCTCCTGGACGATGTGACCATGTTGTCATATGAGCAAATGGTTATCGACGACGAGATGGCGAGGATCATGGCCAGGCTCGCACAAGGAGTGACTATCGACGACGACCATCTGGCGATAGATACGATCAAGCGCGTCGGCCCCGGAGGGAGCTTCCTATCCGCCAAGCACACGATGCAATGGCTCAACAAGGAGCACTTCATTACGGACGTAACCGACAGGAGAACAGGAGAGGCCTGGGAAGCCGACGGCAGGAAGACAGTCGTGGACAGGGCGAAGGAGAAGGCCGCGAAGATCATGCGGGAACATATCGTAGGGCCGATCGCACCGGAAGTTGTAAAGGACTTCGATGCGATAGTCAGAAAGGCTGACAAGGATATCAAGGACCACGGACTAGATTGATTCGGATCAATCTGAGCAAACCCATTGCATGGCAGGCGACGAATCCGAATTCGCCTGCCGATCAAACGCCATCATAGAGCAGGTGTAACTTGATCCCGTTGGAGCTAATTCGCGAATTCGAGATGCAGATGAAGGCGCTGAGGATAGGAAACACGAGCCTGCGGCGCGCACAGAAGCTAGAGAAGAGACTCGGCGTCAGGAGGCTCCATGTCAAGATGGAGGGAGAGAACCCATCGGGAACGCACAAGGACCGGATGGCATTGCTCCTCGCTCTCGACGCCCGCAAGAAAGGCTTCGATACGCTAGCAGCTGTGACCTGTGGCAACTATGGAGCCGCACTCGCCTATGTCTGCGAGAAGCTCAACATGAATTGCTCGATCTACATACCTTCTGAGTTCGTTGCGCCCAGAAGACCAGAGATAGAGGAGAGGGGAGCTAGGGTCGTGATCGTGGACGGGGATTACGAAGCCGCGCTGAAGTCCGCGAACGAGGAAGCTCTCAGAAACCACTGGTACAACGCGAATGCAGGAGGATCCAACAAGGATCTGGGGATATACTCATACTCATTCATTGCGCGTGAGATTGCGCAGTCCCTCGGCAGACAACCGGACTGGGTCTCAGTTCCCGTTGGGAACGGAACGGTCCTCGCAGGTGTTTGGCAAGGATTCAGGGCGATGGGAATGAAGCCGCGCGTGCTCGGATGCTCCAACAACAACTCAGCGGTACGCGGCGTCGTGAACAAGATGAAAATCATGTTGGATGTGCCCGACCTGGAGATCACTGAGATAAACGAACCCCTTTCTGGGAACTTCCTGCCTGATGGTCAGGAAGCTGTCGATTCGATCGTCGAATCGAACGGTGCGGGAGCCGAGGTCTCGGACGAAGAACTCGTGAAAGCCTCCAAGATAGTCTGGGAGGATGAGGGACTCGACTTGCTTCCAGCATCCGCGGGCGCAATCTGGGGGATCGCTCAGCTCGAATCGAGGAACCATACATTTGTGGCGGTGGCAACTGGTCGGGGGCATTTCGACTAGCCAGACACAAACGGGATCTAGCGCACCCAGTCGATGTACATATGTGTGCTCCGGGCGTCGAAAGAGGGCCTCGCAGCCAAGATATTAATATCGGCGGGGCCATTGCCAGTCTCGATGGACTCATCCGCTGGTCATCCCGGTCAGGTTCACGTCATCAGTGTTCTAGAGGTGCTTGTAGACCTGCGGATTTTGGGCCCGTAGCGGACATCGGACCTCTGGTTTGTGTCTGCGCGGGCTGGATGATGGAATGAGTGAGAACATGAAAGGTGCTAGGGCTGCCGTGGAGTTGCTGGAGAGACAGAACGTCGAGGTGATGTTCGGCATACCAGGCGGCGTCTTGCTCCCGTTCTATGACGAGCTTATTCAATCCAACATCAGGCACATTCTCGTCAGGCACGAGCAATGCGCGGGCCACATGGCGGATGGCTTCGCCAGGGTGTCCAAGAAGCCAGGTGTGTGCGTGGCGACATCTGGCCCGGGCGCGACAAACCTCGTGACGGGCGTCGCGACCGCTTACATGGATTCCTCCCCGATGATCGCCATCACAGGTCAGGTCGCGACGGATGTTCTCGGGAACGACGCTTTCCAGGAGGCGGACTCGTTCAGCCTGATGATGCCTATCACCAAGCACAATTTCAGGATCACGAACCCGAGGGACATGGCCGAGACCTTCAAGAAGGCGTTCATGATAGCTACAACCGGCAGATTCGGGCCCGTCCACATCGACCTTCCAGTAGACATCCTGCATGCAGAGATATCTCAGGAGGAGATGGACAAGGAGGTCAGGATACCAAAACCGAGGAAGAACCTGTCTGGCCTCTTGGACGCCATCAAGCTCCTTGAGAACGCCGAGAGACCAACGATCATGGTGGGAGGTGGCGTCACATGGTCAAGAGCGGGGGGCGAGATTGCGCGGCTTGCGGAGATACTGATGGCTCCCATCGTCACGACCCTGATGGCAAAAGGCTCAGTGCCTGAGAATCACCCGCTTGTTCTAGGAGTATGCGGCATGCATGGCAGACAGGTCGCGAACTACGCCCTCAACAACTGCGACGTCCTGCTCGCGATCGGGACGAGGTTCAGTGACAGGGTCACTGGCAAACTCAGCGAGTTCGGAACGAGGACCAAGGTCGTCCATGTCGACATCGACTCGTCGGAGATAGGCAAGAACGTCAAGGGCAGGGTAGGCCTTGTCGGAGATGCATGGACAGTCGTGAACGCCCTCATAGCAGGGCTGCAGCAGAGGAAGAAGTCACCGACCTGGAAGGACAGGATCATACAACTGAACAAGGACTGCACATGCGACTACGACCTGAAATCCGACCCCATCAAGCCCCAGAAGGTCATCTACGAACTCTCGAAACTCCTGCCGGACGACGCCATAGTGACAACTGAAGTAGGACAGAACCAGATGTGGGCCTCGCACTTTTACAAGTGCTACGGAAGCCGAATCTTCATCACATCGGGTGGTCTGGGGACCATGGGCTTTGGTTTTCCTGCGGCCATGGGCGCCAAGTTGGCCCGGCCGGATAGCGTTACATGCGACATCGCGGGCGATGGCAGCCTCCAAATGGTATCCCAGGAGTTTGCGACCGCCGTTGAGAACGACATACCCATCATGATCTGTCTCCTGAACAACGGATGGTTGGGCATGGTGAAGCAGTGGCAGAAGCTCTTCTATGGGGAGAGATATATGGCGACCAAGTTCGGGGGCAGCCCTGACTTCGTCAAGCTGGCGGAGGCGTACGGGGCAGAGGCTGTGAGGGTCGAGCGGCACTCAGAGGTTGCCGAGGCAATCAAGAGGGGCGTCAAGTCCGACGTGCCCTTCCTAATGGATTTCGCGATTGACCCCGAAGAGGACGTGTTGCCGATGACCCCGCCCGGACAGAGCTCATCGGAGTGTATCAAGGGACGGTGCAAGTGGAAGGGTGCGGTGGTTTGAATGGAAGCGATCATGCTCCTCGTCTACGACCAACCAGGTGTCATGCAGCGGGTCATGGGCGAGTTCACCAGGAAGAGAATCAACGTGGAGACCATAGTCGTCGGAAAGTGCGAGATGCCGGAAAGGGCGAGAATAGTCCTCTCGGTCCTCGACAAGGAGAAGGCCTTGGGCGTGCTCGAGCATCTCAGGGCGCTCCACGAGGTCATAGAGGCAGACTTGATCGATTACAGCAGGCATGAGGCCTACGCGATCCTCCTGGGCAAGAATGGCGTGTGCAGGGTGACAGGATCTGTAGATGAGGTCGAGTCGATCATCAAGAACAGCCAGCCGACGAGATACATCGAGGCGATGAATGCAATTTGATCTTGGAGAGTGCTAGAATGGCAGGAAGGATATACTACAACAAGGACGCGAGCCTGAATGTGCTCAAAGGCAAGAGGGTCGCGGTCGTAGGCTACGGAATACAGGGCAGAGCGCAATCTCTAAACCTCAAAGACAGCGGTGTGGAAGTCGTCATAGGGCTGAAGTTCCGGGACGAGTACTGGAAGCAGGCCAAGGCGGACAAGATGACCATCTTGGACATACCCGAGGCGGTCAAGAGTTCGGACATCGTGATGCTTCTGATTCCAGATGAGGTCCAGAAAGACGTTTATGATGCGGACATCGCCCCGAACATCAGGAAGGGCATGGTCCTGGATTTCGCTCATGGGTTCAACATACATTTCAAGAGGATCGTTCCCCCGAAGGACATCGACGTGATCATGGTCGCGCCGAAGGGCCCGGGAGCGCTCGTGCGGGAGACATTCCTAGCGGGCCATGGGGTCCCCGCACTTATCGCAGTCCACCAGGACCCATCTGGCACGGCCAAGAAGCACGCGCTTGCGATCGCGAAAGGCCTTGGAGCCACAACGAGGGGAGTGCTCGAGACTACATTCAAGGAGGAGACGGAGACGGACCTGTTCGGCGAACAGGTCGACCTCTGTGGAGGCGCGAGCGAACTTATCAAGACATCCTTCCAAGTCCTGATTGAGGAGGGGTACCAGCCGGAGGTCGCTTATTTCGAGGTCCTCCATGAGCTCAAGCTGATAATCGACCTCGTCCAGAAGGGCGGCATAGAGGGCATGTGGGACGGGGTCTCGAACACGGCAGAATACGGTGGAAGGACTCGCGGGCCAAAGGTCATCGACGGAAATGTTAAGAACACGATGAAATCGATATTGAGAGACATTCAATCAGGCGCCTTCGCCAAGGAATGGGTGGCTGAGCGCGACGCGGGGATGCCCACATTGACCAAGCTGAGGGAGGAAGGCGCGAAGTCGCAGATTGAGGTCGTCGGCAGCGCCATCAGGAAGATGTTCAAGTGAGGGGACTCCGCATACGGCTGTCCCGGTGATGGCTCGGTGACTGTTCGCGGTTGACGGAGCCTCTATGGACCGGTGTTGCATATGCCTCGCGAAATGAAGAACAGGGATTTGCTCGGCAAGTTCTCCGACGCAGGCAGGGTGTTCGTCGGGCTGGTGAGGGACGGCGCTGTCATCGAGACAATGAACTCTACCATGATGGAAACGATCGGGGGAGACCTAAATCTCGGCAAGAGGCGTCACGTCCTTTCCGATCTCAAGACGCTGCCACCAATCGACAAGCCCTCCAAGATAATCTGCATCGGCCTGAACTATCGGAGCCACATAAAGGAGATGAAGGCGGAGATTCCAAGAGTTCCGATCATCTTCTCGAAACCATGCTCCGCAATCATCGGCCAGGATGATGAGATTGTCCTGCCCAATGTCTCCTCGAGGGTCGACTATGAAGGCGAGTCGGCGCTGGTCATAGGGGAGAGGGCTAGTCGGACAAAGGATGGAAGTTCGCACATATTCGGCTATACATGCTTCAACGATGTGACCGCCAGAGACCTCCAGAGAATTGACCCGGACTGGACGAGGGCGAAGGGCTTTGACACGTTCGCGCCCATCGGGCCATTCATATCCATGCAAGCCCCTACAAGGGTCTTGACGAGGCTCAACGGGAAGGTCGTCCAGGACGCGTTGCTGACCGACCGTGTGTTCGGAGACGCCTCCCTGGTGGAGTACATCTCGACGGTGATGACTCTCGAACCCGGCGACGTCATCGCGACGGGCACTCCGTCGGGCATATCCCCGATGAGACCGCGGGACGTTGTCGAGATCGAGCTTGACGGTATCGGCTGTCTGAGGAACAAAGTCGGAACAGGATGAGGAGACGGAGAACATGCAGATCGAACCAACGGACAAGGTCTGGAAGAACGGCGAGTTGATACCTTGGAAGGACGCAACGGTGCACGTTCTGACGCACTGCCTGCACTACGGCACAGGCGTGCTCGAAGGCATCAGATGCTACAGCACCGACAAGGGTCCTGCAGTCTTCAGGCTCAAGGAGCACATGCAGCGGTTGCACAACTCAGCGAAAGCTATACAGCTCAAGATCCCCTACTCAGCAGACCAGTTGTGCACGGCAGCAAAAGACACGGTGAGGGTGAACAAGCTTGATTCATGCTACATCCGACCGATATCGTTCTTCGGCGTCCAGGGCATCGGGGTGAATCCGATAGGGTACCCCATCGAGACGTTCATCGTCACGTTCGCCATGGGCGCTTACCTCGGCGAAGAGGGGTTGAAGAATGGGATACGCGTGCACACATCCTCCTGGCACAGGGTCTCGAACGGATCCGTGCCTGCGACCGCCAAGGTTTGTGGGGACTACCTGAACAGCGCCCTCGCGGTCATGGAGGCGAAGATGAACGGTTTTGAGGAGACCATCATGCTCAACGAACTCCACATGGTCGCAGAGGGTTCTGGCGAGAACATATTCTTGGTCAGAGAGGGAAGGCTATTCACACCTCCCTTGAACGCAGGCATTCTCCCTGGCATCACCAGAGATGCTGTGATGAGAATCGCGAAGGACCTTGGATATGCGGTTACCGAACAGAACCTGGTCAGAAGCGAGCTGTTCGCAGCTGACGAACTCTTCTTCACAGGCACGGCAGCAGAGATCACCCCGATCCGGGAGGTCGACCGGCGGCAGGTCGGGGAGGGCAAACCTGGCCCGGTTACGCTGGCACTGCAGGAGAAGTTCCAGGATGTCGTTCGGGGAAAGGATCCCAAGTACGCCAGCTGGCTAGACCTCGTCAGATGATTGCGCGAGCGCCTGAGCAAAGAATAAATAGGAACGACGAGCATATCGTCTGACGATTGTCATACGCAGGGATGGGATGAGCGTGACCTTCGCGAAGATGGACTTGCTGGTGAGCCAGGCGGATCAAGAAGGGAAGACTCTTGCAGAAATCCTCACGAAAGGACTTTCTTCGAAAGACCTAGACCGCCTGCAGAAGGAGGTCAATGAGCGGATTCGGGAGAACTACGCCTCCATCGCTAGTTTCATGAGCGATGTGGAAGTGCCCAGCATTCCGGATTTTGCGTCCATGACCAAGGAGCAGCTTACCGATTTCGAAAAAGAGGTTCTGTTCGCACTGTCAGACGATGTAGTTGCTGACGTGTTGCTAGAGGCCTAGCCAAGGTCGAATTGTTCACTTGATTCTCCTGAAGATACGGTTCTCAGGATCAACAGTCTCGAAGTATGCTCGGGGAGAACCCATCATCGTCTCCGTTTTGCCGAGCATGAGGTACCCATCTACCCGAAGAGCCTTGCAGAGGTTCATGAGCACCTGATCATGCATCGGCCTAGAGAAATATATCAGCACATTTCTGCAGACGACGGCGTCGAAGTACTTCGAGCTTGGCTCCTTGAGGAGATCCTCCTTGAGGAAGCGCACCCTTCGCCTGATCGCTTCGGTGACCTGGTAGCAGTCCCCCGCTTTGACGAAGTATCCCAGCCTGAACCGATCCAGAACGCCTTTCATCTGCTCTTCCGTGAATACCCCCGCTCTCGCCTTGGACAATGCGCTAGCCGACAGGTCTGTCCCAACGACGCTGACGAGAGCGTTGTTGTTCCCACCGCATCTCTTGAGTTCCTCCTCTACGCATATAGCCAGTGTGTATGTTTCCTGACCCGTCGCACAGCCCGCGCTCCAAATCCTGAATATCCCCCCTGCGAGGTTGTTCTTGGCAGCCAGTAGAGGCCTGATGACCTTCGAAGAGAATGCCTCGAAGACCCCCTCATCCCTGAAGAACTCGGTAACGTTTATGGAGAGAGCCAGTACGAACTCATTCGTCTCCGTCTCGTTCTTCCTGAGCCTCTCTACATATTCCGAGTAGTCGGAAATGCTTGTCTTGCCCATCCGGCGCTTGATGCACCTGAGAACGAACGAATGGGAGTACCCTGTCAGATCAAGACCCCTGGAGGCCAGTAGGTGGTTCTTGACTCCATCTATGACCGCCTCATCTGCCTTGTCCATTTCGGTCTAATATCCCCTTTTGGCTAGATATTCCCTTCTCATGCCGACATACTGGCATGAGAATGTCCGTCCAGGCATCAAAATTGAGTTTCTGGACGACATGTTTTTATACGGTCCGTATCGGTTTTGATATTGATAAGCAAGCCTCCTGAGCCCCAGAAGGGATGCTAGGCGGCTAGCTTAATCCCCCCAGGTGATCTCTTGAGACTATCCCTGACCTACAAGCTAGTTGCAGTGATGTTGATCCTGTCTCTCGTGCCGGTAGTCGCGATCAGCGTCTTCGACTATGAGCAGATGCAGAACATCCGAGGAGACGTCGACGTTCTCTACAAGGAGAATCTCCTGGCAGTTTCGAAAATCGCCGAGGGACAGACCGCGCTCTCGAATGCGGACACTTCGTTCACACGGATGGTCTTGGCTTACAACACGGATCAGAGTCAGGCAGACCAATACTATAACGAGATGAACTCGCAACAGAACCTCTTCTCCGACTTCATGTCCAGCTTCAATCTCTACTACTCTTACAAGAAGCTCCCCAGGATGACGGACATCATCACGAGCCAGGGTAGGACCGACCTACTCACGCAACAGGATGCCACAATCACAGCCCTGCATGACAATTGGGACCTTTATGTCTACGACACGGGAGTCACGAGAACGCTCCTGGCTACGAACTTGACCCTAGCTCTGTTGTCCGTTGACAATGCATCCGGGCATATGGACTCGCTGAACCAGAACCTTAACAGTCTAATCACGACCACTCAAACAGCCGCCGATCTGATGAACAAGATATCAGCAGACACGATCAGACAGAGCATGCTCTGGAGCCTGATAGGAGGCACTGCCGCAGCAGCGATAGTCGCGGTCGCCGTGACATATATGTCCTTCATGATCACAAGGCCCGTCGTGACGGTCTCGAAGGCCGCCAAAACCATAGCTGATGGCAACCTCACAACGAGGCTGGAGATTAGGGCTACAGATGACGAAGTCGGCGATCTCGTGAAATCCATGAACCTCCTGATCGACAACATGTCAACGCCCTTGATCAAGCTGACATCCTACGCCGAGCAGATCGGAGCAGGCAATCTGTCCGTCGATATAGACGTCCAGGCAAAGGGAGACATTGAGAAGCTGGTCAACGGCTTCAGGCAGATGAAGACGAATTTGGTCAGGTTGACCGAGGAAATCAGGAATGCATCGGACGCTCTGAGGGAGTCGTCAGGCACCCTGGCGGAGACCGCCAAGCACATGACCGAAGGAACCCAGCAGGTCTCTTCGTCAATGGCCCAGACATCGAAGGGCGCCCAGACCCAGGCAACCAAGGTGGAGGAGATGGTCAAGATGCTCGGCGAGCAGACAAAGTCCATCTACGATGTGGTCCAGAGCTCGCAGAATGCGGCGACCGCGTCTGAGAACGCAAGCGAGGTTGCCCAGAAGGGGAGCAGGTCCGCCCAGGATGCGCTGGAGCACATGAAGAAACTGATGAAGAGCGTTGAGCAATCATCAGAATCCATGGACCATCTCTCGAAGAAGTCAAGGGAGATATCGCAGATAGTGATGATCATCACGAACATCGCGCAACAGACCAACCTCTTGTCCCTGAACGCCGCAATCGAGGCCGCAAGGGCGGGAGAGCACGGTAGGGGCTTCGCGGTTGTCGCCGATGAGGTTAGGAAGCTAGCCGAGGGTTCCAGGAAGGCTGCGAGCCAGATACAACAGCTGATAGAAGTCGTAGAGCGCGACATCCAGGAGAGCTCTCAGAAGATGGAGCAGACCAGGACCGATGTCTCCGAGAGCTCGAGAACCGTGTCGGATTCGTTGAAATCCCTCGAGGATATCGCCGCAACAGTCCAGGAGACGGCAGCGATGGTCGAGGAGATCAGCGCATCGACGGAAGAACAGAAGGCGCTGACCGAGAACCTCGCGAAGAACCTCGATGAGGTCGCGAGCATTGCCAATGAGACTTCCTCTTCCGCTGAGGAGGTGTCGGCTTCCTCGGAGGAGCTCGCAGCGGGCATGGAAGAGCTTACAGCGTCTGCTCAGGACCTTGCCAACCTGGCGAACAACATGAACGAGATCGTCAAGCACTTCGGGACCGAGTCCGGCAGAATCAGCGATCAGAAGAAGACCGCGGGATGAGGGGGCGACTGATTGCCATCTGAACAAGATATCCCCCAATATGTAGTGTTCCGACTGGCGAAGGAAGACTATGCCTTCGACATCTCCGTGGTCAGGGAGATCCATGAGCTGGACATCATCTCGAAGGTCCACCGGAGCCCTTCTCACATAGAAGGGGTCATGAACCTAAGGGGCAAGCTCGTGACGGTCGTGGACCTGCGCAAGCGGCTGGGCCTTGACTCAAAGGTTCCCGACGAGCTGGCGAAGATCATAGTGGTCGACGCGCCGGACGCCCCCGTTGGGTTCCTTGTGGATGAGGTAGTTGAGGTCGCACGGATATCAGCAGAGGCGATCGAGCCTCCGCCAAGTTACGTATCGGATAGTCTGGAGGCTCAATATGTCAAGGGCATAGCTAAGGTCGGCGAGAGGCTGATAACCTTGGTGGATCCCATCAAAGTCCTAGAGATCTCATGTGAGGAACCCGTTGGTTCAGGAGGCTGAGACGATGGCGACAGTCATGGTAGTGGACGATTCGGAGTTTATGCGCAGAGTCCTCAGGAACATCCTCGAAGGTGGAGGGCACAGAGTTGTCGAAGCAAGGAACGCTGACGAAGCGCTAAGGATGTTCCAGAACGAGTCCGTGGACATCGTGACAATGGACATCGTCATGCCAGAGACGGACGGCATTGAGGCCGTGAAACGGCTGAAAGAGGCAGACGAGGACATCAGAATCATCATGATCTCCGCGCTGGGGCACCAGAAAACTGTCATGAGAGCTCTCGAGGCCGGGGCGATGGATTTCATAATGAAGCCGTTCACCGCGGACGATGTGCTAGAATCAGTGAACGCCGTTCTCCACCTTCCCAACTAGACAGGGGTGATTGATGCCAGAGCGCCTGAAAGTCCTCGTTGTTGACGACAGCGCCTACATGCGCGTTGTTCTGAAGGACATCATAGAGGCCGATGAGGACATGGTCGTCGTGGACACGGCCAGGGATGGCCTCGAGGCGATAAACAAGACGAAGCAGATAGGGCCAGATGTCGTGCTGCTCGACATCCAGATGCCGAAGATGGACGGGCTCGCGACCCTTCAGAGAATAATGAAAGAGGCCCCGACCCGCGTCGTCATGCTGAGCGCGATGGACAAGGTCGACGACCAGTTGCCGTTGCGGGCGCTCGAGATGGGCGCCGTTGATTTCATATCGAAGCCTAGCGGGCCAGTTTCGATCGACATCGTTAGGTATAACTCCAAGATCCGGGAGATTCTCAAGAACGCTGCATTCGCCAAGCTAGATGCGCTTAAGAAGGCCCGCGCGCCGCTTCCCCATAAGCTCGTCGCACCACCAGTATCGAGTGCACGCGCATCGGAATGGAAGGCGATTGCGATAGCTGCGTCGACTGGAGGACCGAGGGCGCTTGAGGTGATATTTTCAGCCCTGCCGAGGGCCATCCCTGCTCCGGTCTTCATCGTCCAACACCTCCCTGCGGAGTTCTCCGCCTCCTTCGCCAAGAGGCTTGATTCTGCGAAGGGTCCGAGGGTTGTCGTCGCGAGGGACAACGACCATATCGAGAAGGGAGTCGCGTACCTCGCGCCTGGTGGAAAGCATCTGAAAATAGAGCGTGAAAGGACCGGGTTCACAACCGTCCTTGATGATTCCGATCCAATACAGTTCGTGAAACCCTCTGCGAACGTCTTGTTCGAAAGCGCTGCGAACTGCTTCGGAGAGAACCTAATGGTGGTCATCCTGACCGGCATGGGCTCCGATGGAGCTGCCGGTGCGAGGGCCGTGGGATCAGCTGGGGGATGGGTGGTCGTCCAGGACGAGCCGTCCTCTGTGATATTCGGAATGGCGAAGGCTGCCATCGATAGCAAGGCAGCACATCAAGTGGTCCCTCTCGAAGTCATCCCTCAAGAAATAATCCGCTTCCTAGAGGAGGACTGAGCACCTTGGCGAATGAGTTGGATTTTGCGAAGTACACGAAACTCTTCGTGACGGAATCGAGGGAGTACCTGAGGATCCTCAACGAATCAATGGTCCAGCTCGAGAGCGATCCCACCAACGAGGAGCTCGTCGCTCAGATGTTCAGGGCATGCCACACGATCAAGGGAATGGCGGGCATGATGTCTATGGTCCCGGTGACCGAAACAGCGCACGCCCTGGAGGATCTGCTTGGCGCGATAAGGGATAAGACTCTTGAACCGACCGGAAATGTCGCTGAGGCAATATTCAGCGGGATAGACGCACTCGAATCGCTGGTGGTCGCTGTCGAGAAAGGACAACCCCTAGCGGAAACCCCCGGCGTCATTGATGGGCTCAAGAATTCCTTGAAGGGAGTAAAGGAACCAAGGAAATCCGCCAAGAAGAAAGGGCACGCGGAGGAGAAGCCCGTTCAAGTCAACACGATGATCAAGATCAAACTAGCCAGGAGATGCTCGATGCCCTCCGCGAGAGCTGCGGTCATCCTCAAGGAACTCGAAAAGACGAGCCACGTCCTCAGGAACGACCCGACAGAGGAGGAGATCGAGAAGGAGAGGGTGTTCGAGGAGCTTACGGTCGAACTGGAACCTGGAGACAAGCTCGAGGACTCGCTCAGAAGAATCAGCGCCATGAACGATGTCGATGAGGTGCTCATTGGCGATTCCATTCTGCCAAGGGAGAAGTGGAGACGGATTGGAAAAGCGGATTCGTCCCAGGGATCCTCAGAAGCGCCTGTCGTCCAGACCGTCAAGGTAGGCATGGACAAGCTAGACAACCTGCTGGACGATGTCGGCGAACTCGTCATCGGCCGCAGCAGGCTTCTGGAAAGGGCCTCGGGAGGAGACGACGCCGACCTCCGCGAGATCTCATCCCTAATCGACAAGCTCACATCAGAGATCCAGTCAAAGGTCCTGGGGATCAGAATGATCCCTCTCGACCTCGTCATCAGCAGGTTCCCGAGGATGATCCGGGACATGTCCAAGAGCCAGGGGAAGGATATTGAGTTGATCGTGGAAGGGAGCAATATCGAGTTAGACAGGACTGTGATGGACCGTATAGCGGACCCGATGATGCACATCCTGAGGAACTGTGTCGATCATGGGATAGAGACGGTCGAGGACAGAGAGAAGGCCGGGAAGAAGCCCAAAGGGATTATCAGGATAGTTGCATCCAAGCAGCAGGACCACGTACTAATAGAGGTCTCAGACGACGGCAGAGGGATCGACTACGACAAGATCAAAAAGGCCGCAGTCTCAAGGGGCATAATGACGAAGGAACAGGCGAACCAGGCGCTAGCGCGCGACCTCGTCGAGCTTCTGTTCAGACCTGGTTTCTCGACAAAGACCGAGGTGACGGAGGTATCGGGAAGAGGCGTAGGACTCGACATAGTGAAGAAGAGCGTAGAGGAGCTCGGAGGCTCAGTCATGATCAACACTTCGCTGCGCGCAGGGACGACGATATCCCTCTGGCTGCCGTTCACGCTCGCGATAATAGACGCCATGCTAGTGATGATAGCGAGCCAGATGTACGCAGTACCTTTGAGCGTGGTCGTGGAGTCGCACAATTACATTCCATCCGATATCAAGAAGATCCGCAACAGAGAGGTCGTTCAGCTTAGGGGCGAGGTTCTCCCCCTAATACGAATGAGGGACTTCTTCGAGATAGCCGAGGCGAAAAGAGGGCTCTCGATCAACGTTCTGATAGTTCAGAGCAGGGACAGGAGAGCCGCCATCGAGGTTGACGAGCTCCTGGGACATCAGCAGATCGTCGTGAAAGCGCTTGACAGGAGACTCAGGAAGATCAAGGGGATTTCCGGCGGAACGATACTCGGCAGCGGGAAGATTGCGCTCATACTCGATGCAGACACCATCCTCGGAGGATGATTCAGATGGAGAACGGAAGCGATGAAAGCAGGGTGTTAGAGGTCATAAGGGAATTCGCCAATGTTGGCGCTGGCAACGCTGCGACTGCTCTTGCATCGTTTCTCGATATGGAGCTCGTCAACGAGGTGACCACATGCAACATGCTCCCGCTGGCGAGGGTCGCTCACTGGCTCGGGAGCGAGGAGCAGATTGTCGCTGGCATATACACGCAGCTCTGCGGCGATCTCCGGAGCGGGATACTCGTCGTGTTCCCCAGCGCATCCGCTCAGACTATGCTCAAGCACGTCACGAAACAGGAAGTCGACCTCTCAAACCTGGACTCCATTCAGCTGTCAGCTTTGAGGGAGATCGGCAATATCTGTCTTTGTTGGTACCTTGTGGCTGTCTCGAAGATGATCGACACTGACCTGGTCCCAGCCCCTCCGGACGCCACAGTCGATATGCTCGGCTCAGTTCTGTCACTGCCCTTGGCGAACCTGGCCATCAAGGTCGACACGGTCATCGCAGTTCACACCTACTTCAAGGGGGTCGAGAAGGATTTCGAAGGATACTTCCTGATGCTTCCCGAAGAGCGGATGCTGAAGGAGATAATGGACAAGATGGGAGAAAACGGATGAAACCTGAGCCCAAGCTCGTCGGTATTGCACAGCTCGTTATCGCACGAGCACCTGAGCAGCTATGCTGCCTAGGGCTTGGCTCCTGCATCGCTGTGTTCCTCTACGACCCGATTACGAAGCTTGGCGGAATAGTCCACATCCTTCTCCCGAGAGCGCCAGCAAACTGCGAGAGGGAGGAAAAGTACGCGGACACGGGCGTCAGGAAACTCGTCAGGGACATGCTCACCAGGGGAGCGAAGCGGGAGACGCTGAGAGCCAAGCTCGTCGGGGGCGCGCAGATGTTCCCGAACCTGAATGTGAATGTCCATGATATCGGAAAGGAGAACTGCGACGCTGCGAAACGGATCCTGAGGGACCTGCGGATAAGAATATCCGCAGAGGACACTGAAGGCACGCGCGGCCGGTCGGCCACCTATGATCTGGACGACGGCCATGTGACAATCAAGATGGCATTCGGCCCGGAGAAGACCATCTAAGGCCCAGGTCTCTCGGCTTGGTTTTTGACTAGAAAGCTATTTGTAGGTCAAGACGCCTAGATTAGGAAACGCCAGGAGAAGGCGGATGGCTGACGGTAGGCATGCGCTCAGTCGTGTGCCAGCTGAGGAAAGTCCCCTCTCCGTGAGAAAGTGGGCTGCCAGAGCAGCAGGGCGAGAGTCCTGGCAAGGGCGCAGAAACGACACAGCCCCGGGATAACGTGATGATCCCTCTGTGGGTGAAGTCTCCCGGGGATTTGGTGAAACGGCGACTCCCCACTGGAGCAAGCTCAAACGGCCGAATCGATTCTCATCGTCGGCGGGTAGAGTGCAACAGTCGAATGCCATCACCCCGGAAACGGGGGAACAGAAAGGGGCTTATGTCCTTCACCTGGCACATAACAAAACTTCCGTTGCTTTGAGTAGGTCAGTGATTCCACCGACTCTTTTTCTGGCTTTCATCATTTTACACGAGACAATTTCAGATTTCTGTTGCCCTGTTTTGGAGGGAATCGATTGGTTGCACTGACAATTG